>ULPT01049346.1_pt1 | contig 15251 bp, 11 predicted proteins | sample 1953751 | NCBI WGS metagenome assembly ULPT01 (sample SAMEA4835636, study PRJEB28245) | human gut metagenome | biome: gut microbiome; material: fecal sample | place: Denmark | collected 2008
CGCTGTCGCGCGATCACTCGTATGTTCAGGAATTGGCCAATAGCGGCGTCTTGACCTACGAGGAGACTTTCGGACATCCGCAGGGCAATATCGTCACGCGCAGCCTCGGCGACCCGAGTCACGCGGCTCGGCCCGAAACCGTGCAATATACAGTGGGTGACGGTGATGTAATCATGCTGTGCAGCGATGGCCTCAGCGGAGTATTGCGCGACCGACCGCTCGACCGGGATGTAAAGACTCCGACATTAGAGAGTGTCATTGCCGCCAATGCGCATGATGCCGCCGCGTGCCGTCGGGCACTGATGTCGGCGGCACGAGAGGCCGATTGGTACGACAATGTGACGGTGATGCTTTGCCGCGTATGTTCGGGCGCCGGGTTGCCCCTTTCCGCCGGTGTGGGCAAGACGCTCGAAACCGGGGCAATCGACGCCTCCTCCAAGGCCGGTAACGGTTCCGCGAAAGGCAAGACGTCGCGCCGCCGCTATGTGTTGGCTGCCATAATATTTGCTATATTCTTCGTTGCCGGAGCCGCTGTGGCCATATATGTCAAGTCAAACAAGGGTACGGATGCTGCGCAGCCAAAGCCCGTGCCGATAAAGACAGCGCCGGCCAAACCGGCGGAATCCGATACGGCAGACGTACAGCATGTGCGTGGAACGCAGGCATCGCCGGCGCAGCCGCTCGCACAACCCACGCCGCGCCGGCGCATATCCGGACATACGGGGAACCATGCGCCCAAGCCCGTGCCGCAAAAGGAGCAAAAGCCCGGTAATAACGAAAGCCAAGCCGTGCAGGACAAGATGAGGCGCAATACGACGCCGCACCAAGATTCGGCGGCCGAAAAAACCAAGACGGAAGACAAGGCCAAGACCGATCGAAAGACCAAAGTCGACCCGAAGCGAGATGCAAAGCCCGGCACAAATCCGCTTTCCGAGGATAGCAAGGACAAAGAAAACAAACAATACAATAAGATATGAGTACGCCCGAATTAAAACAAGGCACGATGATAGCCGATCGTTACCGGCTCAAGGAATACAAAGGTAGCGGCAGTTTTGGCGAGGTCTGGAAGGCTGAGGATACCGAGCTGGGCTTGGATGTGGCTATAAAACTATATATTTCGCTTGACCAAAACGGCCAAAGCGAGTTCAAGGACGAGTATAAGGTCGCCTATGGCCTCAGCCACGAAAATCTGCTGACGGCACAGTATTACGGCGTTTGGGAACATCGCCCCTACTTGATTATGAAGTATTGCGAGAATGGCAATGCCTCCGCCTTAGCCGGCAATGCCGACGAGGCAACGATATGGCGCTTTTTGCACGATGTGTCGGCCGGTCTCCGCTATCTGCACGGCCTGGAACCGCCGGTGGTGCATCAGGATATCAAGCCTGAAAACATTTTGCGCGATGACCAAGGTCGCTTCTTGATTACGGACTTCGGCATAAGCCGCAAGATGCGCAACACCATGCGCAAGCAGTCGCAGCGCGTCCGCTCGTCCGGGGCAATACCCTATATGGGACCCGAACGTTTTGCCGCCAATCCGGTTACGGTCAATGCCAGCGACATTTGGTCTCTTGGAGTATCCGCCTACGAGTTGGCCATGGGCGACTTGCCTTTCATGGGGCAGGGCGGCGCAATGCTCAAAGCCGGCGCCGAGCTGCCGAACATAGATACAAACAAGTTTTCCAAAGACCTGAACGATGTCATTCGTGCGTGTCTGGCCAAAGATCCGTGGGATCGCCCCACGGCCGAACGCCTCGAGAAATATACGGCGGCACGTCTGAGCGGCGACATGACGCCTTGGGCCACACCATCCGAGCTGCCTCAGTCGACCGTGCGCGTGGACAATGAACAGACCATGCGAGATGGCGGCGACATCGGCGCCACCATACCCGCCGGTACCATGCCTCAGCACCATGTTCCATCGGCCAAGGATGTTGTGGACGAAAGTGCAGAGTCGGGGTGTCCCAAGAGCCAAAGAAAATCCAAGAAAATGGTTGTCAGTATTATAGCTACAATCATTGTTGTTGCCGTAGGCGCCGGAGCGGCGTGGTATTTCCTATACGGTGACGGCAAAAAAGCTAAGGTCGCAGACGAGGAAGCCGCGCCGGTGGTAGAACTCTTCGACAAATTGACCGCTTCGGTATCGCGTGACATTGCCGTCGCCACCAATGACGAGTACGAGCCGTTGCTGTCGGCCGCCTCGAGAATAGACTCGCTTGGCGTACTCATCGAGGATAATATGTTCATGGAAGACTCCATACCGGCAGTGGAGAAGCTCGTGGCTGCATACAATGACAAAGCCGAGCCGGCCATAGATGCGTGGATGCGTGCTGCAAATACTCAGTACGAAATCGCCGAGGACCTTCCGGCAGCCATCGAATACTATAACATCGCATCAAGTCTGTATCTGCGTGTACCTGATTGCATCGTTGTGTCGCGCGAGACGTCCAACCGCGCTTACGAGGCTGTCAGAGCGCTGGAACGCACTACACAGTGCCCGGCAGTATATATGGCCGTGACCAAGTGCGGACTGTCGGCCGATGGTCGTTCGGTCGAAGTCGAGTACAACGGACTGACGACTCGTATTATAAGGGATGTGTCCATACACTATGTCTTATATGACCGCACTCTCGGGGATGTGTCTCAACCGCTGGACCAAGGCGAAGCAACCATTTCGATTGAGCCCGGCACGGGTCATAGGCTCGTAATAGACGTGCCCGAGGGCACAGAAGCTACGGCTATATCGATGAGTGCCGCAGGCAAGGTGTTCTATAATACCAAACCTTGAAACTTCGGCAGGCATTGCGCCGAATGTAATGCTATACCGTATAAAGAATAAAAATACTACGCATAACAAAAACCTCACATCATAGAATGCAGAAAATGAAAAGATTAACGACTCTACTCCTTGCGGTCCTGATGTGCGTGGGCGTTGCCTTGTCCGGCGTCAATCGCACCCTCATTGCCGCCCAATCGCTATTGACAACGGCTACGACTGTGCAACAGTACCAGAACGCCAAAAAGAAATTCCAGGCGGCCAAAAGTGACCCCGGGTATGTGCCTTCCGAGCATGACCGCAGTATCAATGCCGGTATAAGCAAGTGCAACAGAGCCATAACTGCCGCTTCCAAGAATGACAGCAGCTCGGCCAAGCCGCAGATGTCCAATACACGTTCATCCAACAAGCGCAACAACTCGACCACCTCGGCTGTTAATGTCGAAATTACAGGACTGATTATTGCAAACCTTGATGACAATAATGATTTTGTGGGTGAGGTCAACGGTCCGTTATACGTTGATGATATAAACAAATTGTATATAGCATGCACCGTTACACCGCTCAGTAAGACTGTGACAAAAAATCTTCGAGTCAAGCTTATAAAGCCTGACGGCACAGTCTTTCGCGAGATGGGGAAAACTGCGCCTGCCGGATATTCGAGCGAAGAAAAAGTGACAATCAAATCGGGCGAAAGCAATTTCCTGCCTGATCGCATATACGGTCGCGGACGTGGCAACGAATTTCCTGCCGGCACGTACACTTATGAGGCATATATGGATGGCCGGAAGGTGTACACCACGACCTTTGACATAGAGCGCGGCAGTGCCGGAGCCGGTGGCGGGATGACGGCCGAAAGAACGGTAAATCGCCCGAGTACTACGGGCGCTTCCGCCACGATTGTGACGAGTCGCATAGGAGAGATGGAACACGATGGGCGGAGGTGCTTCGCCGTATCGTTGGATTTTGACGTCGAAAACTGCAAGGGAAGGACAATCAAAACTTACGCCATTGTCAAGGACGGCGATGCGTACTATCGCTACAATGATATGATTGTCGGTACGGTAGACGAAAGCACGCCCCAATACGACAGCACCAAGTTTACGAACGTCGACCTGTATATTCCTTTGGATCAAATGGGTAAATTCCGCAGTAATGTCGTTACCGTCGAGGTTTCGATAGACGATGCAGACGGCAATACGCTGGCCAAGAAAGATGTTGCATACGCCTTCAACGGCCAACGTTCGGGATTTATTGACTTTGTCAAATTCACGGACAACATCGAACATAACGGAGAGACGTGTCTCAAGGCCGATATCGGATACACGGTACAAAATTGCAAAGGACGTAAGGTCAACTGCTACATATTTGCACTGGACAATAGCGGAAGCTTTGCCAAGGTCAACGACTCGCCTATTGCCGACCTTGAGATGTCGGAAGTTAATTACGAGATCTCCACCTTCTCGAATACCGAGCTGTACATCCCGTACAGCAAGCTGCGCGCAGCCGGACTTTTTGGTCGTAATGTTCAATTCCGAGTTATTGTCGACGAAGACGAAAGCCGCGAAGACATAGTCTCCGCAGTCTACGACTACTCTGTCGGCGGCTCGTCAACCGGCACCAATGCAGGTTCTATGTATGACAACTACGGCACTTCGGCATCTTCTATGACGCCTTCTGCTGTGGTGAAGAATGTAAATCTGAAACAAAATACCACGGCACAAGGCAAGGATAGCGCCATAGTGACCATAGACTTTGATGTTGAAAACTGCCAAGGCAAGCGCATAGGTGTTTTTGTTTGGATTTACGATGAAAACGGTGATAATCCCAAACGCGCCAGCGACCCTGAATCCGGGATGTTGTACATGCGTGTCGCCGAGCCGCAAAGCAACAGCGTGGCATATAACGATGCCGAAATATATATACCCACTGCGGACCTTCGTCCCTATCGCGGACGCACAATGACGCTATGTGTCGAAATTGACGACCGCGACACAAGCGAGACCATTAAGAAAGAAAGTTACACCTTTACAGTCGAGTGATATTTCGGCCCTGCATAAGTGCGTATAACGGTGGATAACGCCGGTTTTGCCGCTTGTGTAGGGCCTGCCTTTATGCAAGGGTGTACCAAAAAATGGTACAGGCGGACCGATTAACTTTATTTAACGCAAATTTTTTTCAAAAAGCATTTACGTTTAAGATTTATAGTGTATCTTTGCATCGGATAAGAACATCCACAAGTGATTGATAATTTGTTTGAGTTAAAAGAAATTCGAAGGTCCTTAAATCAAAAAAACCACGACTTGTAATGTTATTTACAAGTATTGCATAGCCGTCAGTTGTTGAAACTGGCGGCTTTTGCTATTCTATCGGGGCTTGGAATCGCGTTGCTTGCGGCCTACGGCTTACTTCGATTGGGCTTACGTCTTACGGCCTCGAAGCTCCGATTGCGCTGAGTACTCCGAAGCCCCGGGACGCATTGAGTTCTTCGGCACAAGCCGAAAATTTGTGGGCTTTTGGCGCAGCAAATTCGGATTTATCATTGCAGAATCGATTTTTGGGGGAATAATAGTCTGAATCTCAGAAATTATGATTAACTTTGCGTTTGCAGGCCGTCTGCAGAAGCCCGGTCAGGGCGTTGGGGAGGGTCGGCAGACATAATGGAAAGCGTTTACTAACGCTCTTTCTTGACAAACGGAAATCTGGAAAATTTCAATGGCAAAGTCAAGAATGAGGCAAATAGTAGATGTCTTGCGGATATGTATATATGCCAGCCATAGGTGCGTGAGCACTTTTGTTTGCGTTATAGTCATATTCTGCGTGAGGCTTCTGCATGTTTGCTCGTTCGACTTTACCGGGCAATCCAGAGCCTCCGTTTGTAGAACGAGCGAACCGTAAGGCTCTCACGCTTTTCTTTTTTAATATTTTTATCACGATTAAAGGCCTACGACAGGAGCCCGAAGGCATAAACCTTAAAAACGTAACAGATATGTTTCAGCGGATTCTGTTTGTCATTATACTTGCCTGTTGTGGGTTTAATGGCTTTAACGTATGGGGTCAGGCTAAAAGCGACCCTTCCGGAACGGTCTATTTCAACTTTTCAAACGATGTGAATGGTCAGGATTACTATTTCCCATACGAGGACATTAATGACGGGATTGCTATGACCCATGACAACAATTTCACATCTTCCAAAAGAGGATGGGAATTTGCATCTTTGGGTAAACGCCGCAGCCTTTGCTTCGCAGTTCATATAGAAAGACCTGTGGATGAGGACATTTTGTCCTGGACTAAAATGATTGCAGTACGTCCCGGTTGCGCTTATGTTGCTCGATACCAAAAAGGCTGGAAAGGTCAAAATTGGCCTAATTACAAATACATAACTATTTATGTAAATGACTATCGCAGCGCAGCTTCCGACAATCACATCATAGGAGCCAAGGCCTCTATTTATCCTCATTTGATAACTACTCGCGGAGCATATGATGATCACGGCTATCTTTTTAAAGGGAGCTCAACGAGGGTAAATCCACGAGATACTGAATTTTTGCTTGATATTGCTGACAAAAACAACGATGGTTCCATCAGCGCACAGGAAGCAGCTGCAATAACACACATTGGTTATGATGGCAGGCGAATGGAGGTTTTTGACCAGGATTTCGCCGACTATCTCCCCAATTTTCCTAATCTTAAAAAATTATTGATCAGCACTGCAAAGGGTGATCGTATTAGAGCACAGCCAACTGGAAATATAAAAATAGAACATCCTTCATTAACTCATATATGGATAGAAAATGGCCACTACGAAACTTTTAATCTTGATTTGAGCAAATGTCCCAAACTCGAGGATGTAAACATTGAATACTGTGATATGCCAATGATTACTCTTCCGGCAGCCTCCGTGAAAAGTGTGAGGTGTCCGTACTGCAAACTCAAAAACTTAAAATTTGTAGAGACATGGAACAGCAGTCGCCCACATGCATCTAAACTTGAGAAATTGATTTTGTTCCGAAATGAACTTACTTCCTTACCTAATGCCTATTTTCCTGCCATTAAAATTGTTGGTCTTGACAACAATCCTTGGTTGCATGATTTGAACACAATGTATCTTGGGGACTTTCTGGAGGAGCTTTATTTGGAAGGCACTAATATTAGGAAGTTGTATATTCAAGATTTCTATGAATTGAACACACTCAAGATCCCCACTACTCTAAGGGAACTTACAATCCCAATTTGTCGCGATCCCGAAGAATATAAATATGATGGTAATCCTATAAATTTCTCGGGAGTCAAGATTTATAACCAAATCCCTCGCGACAAATCATCCCTATTATAGTTAAAATAGGCAGATTTCTAAGGACTGAGAATTAACTTCAGTATTTAATGACAATGTTTACGTTGCAAAGACTATCATGTTATTCAGGGCATCGGAAACAGCAGGATTCGAGACGTACAAACTATTGAATAAAATAATCTGTTATGAAAATTCTACTCTCTTCACTAATTCTTGCGCTGTTGTGGTTGTGCACCCCACAAACATCAGCCGCTGATGTGGCAAGCGCTCGCGAAAGTGCCGAAAAATTCCTTCTTGGGAAACATTCGGCAAACAAAAGCCGATCCATGGGACCGGGGCAACCCCAAGTGCGCCTGGAGCTTAGTTTTAACGATGGCGACGTCATGATTTTCAATGCCGACAAGGGTGGCTTTGCCGTTGTTGGCAATAATGGGCAAATCTTTGGCTACTCTCTTACCAGCCATTTCGACTTCGAATCGGCTCCGACTGCTGCGCAAGCCCTTGTTGAGGCCTGCCGACAGGCATCTAAAAAATATGTTGCCGTTCCATCAGATTTGCCGAGCAAAATTGACCCTCTCTTGGGTGAAACCCGCTGGCATCAGGAGTCTCCGTATAATTTGCTGTGCCCCATGGATGAAGGTAGTGGAGAACATTGCGTAGCAGGTTGTTCTCCGATAGCTATGAGCCAAATAATGTATTACCATCGTTATCCTGAACATGGGTATGGAAAAGCATTCTACAATTGGGGTGACAAACAGATTGGTGCAGATCTAACGGAATCTGTCTATAATTGGGCTGCTATGAAGCCCTATTACTCAGGCGCAGAATCCCAGGATTCACAACTTGCTGTCGCGCAACTTGTGCGTGATGCCGGATTTGCTCTCAATACTAACTACGACCTCTCGAGCAGCAGCACAGCCAATCTTGAACCCGTGAAGGCTCTGGTCGACCATTTCAATTATGATAAATCCATTCGCAGACTCACTCAGTGGCTATTTGACGACGAGGAATGGTATTCAATCCTTTTTGTAGAACTTGCCGCCGGGCGCCCCATCTTTTATTCTGCTCAAAATGGCGCATCGGAAGGTCACTCTTTGATATGTGATGGCTATGATGCCGACGGTAATCTCCATTTTAACTTTGGTTGGGGAGGGAATGCCGACGGTTATTATAATCCGGCACTGATGCAATACAACAAGAACGCTGAAGTCCTCATCAACATCAAACCCGATGAGGGTGGCGAGGTTTCGCTCGAACCTTATTGCTATACGGATTTTCTATATGATGGAACTCACCTAAATATTGGCTTCCAGATTCAAGCGGGGGGAAGTCAAAATACTCCATATCTTTTTGCTTTTGAACTCACAGACAGATTGACCGGGAAGAAGTACAATTCTAGCGTGATGCATAGTGACTTTGCATATGCCTGGATGGAAATGGTCTTTGATTGCAATACATTGGCTATTGAGTGTCCCGATGGCCAATATGAGATGAGGCCTATAGTTTGCCAAGGTACAGTAGATGCCCATAGCGAATGGCGATATTTCCATTTCAAACAGACTCATCAGTCAAAGGTCTACGCAACATTTGCCAATGGGCTTTTAACATCAATGGAGAACACCGAGGAACTCCATGATCCCATAGATGATGGCGTGGTATGCGTCGATAATATTTATTTCAAACTTGACAATCAGACTCTGACAGCGAAAGTGGTAAGTCGCAACGGTTTGCGGCCCTCTTATTACGGCGATGTCATAATCCCCGCCCAAATTACTTGTGAGGGGCAAAGTTACGTTGTAAACGAAATTGGCGAGAAAGCCTTCGAGGTATGCCGCAGTCTTAAAAAAGTATTTATACCCAAAACTATAGAAATTATTGCCTATGCAGCCTTTAGTCGGGCTGAGCTTTATGACCTTGAAATTGAAGAAGGCTCATGTCTTAAGAGAATAGAAGAAGCGGGGCTTGGCATCAGTTGCTTTAAAGACGAAACCGGAGGAGATGTGAACAAAAAGATTCTTATCCTCCCTGAAGGATTACAGGAATTAGGAAATCATGCCTTAGGTTCAATGAATGTTGATGATCTTGTAGTGCCCGCTTCCGTCGCTGCAATCGGAGATATGGGACTTAGCTGCCGAGCCCACGACATTTTCCTCAACTGGTCTCAGGCTCCGGAAATGCCTTATGACATCCTGACTTTCCAATGCACAAGAGAGGGTGCAAGAAACATGGGCGATTGTATATTGCATGTCCCAGTTGGTTCCGTGGCGTCGTATTCTGCAACTACTCCGTGGTGTTTATATCCTCTTGACGAAATGAATTACTCGGAGCAAACGATAAATGCAGACATTAATGGCCTTAGCTATAAGTTACGTGGTTCGGCTGCCACCCTATGTGCATCCAAGGATAAGGAATATTCCGGAGTCATCACTATTCCTGAAGATGTCATGTGGAATGGCAAGAAATATACCGTTGTCAGGGTTGAGCATGCCTTTTCTGGATCAAGTGTCAACTCAGTCACCTTCCCGACATCTGTTCGCTATATGGATGATTTCCGTTCATGTCCAGAACTGCAGTCTATCATTTTCCCTGAAAATTCGATGCTGAAGAGCTTTACAGGCGCCATAGATTGTCCTAAGCTTAATCAAGTGACTCTACCATCAACTCTTCAGAAAATCGGACTTGAAAGTTTTGTTAAATGCCCCGGCTTACTTTCGATAGACCTCCCGGGCTCAATAAGTTTTATGGAAGAATCATTTAAAGAATGTTCTTTCACAGATATATATGCTCATTGGCTTTATCCACCAACTCCGTTGCTTTATGGTAATCCTAATGGATTCTTCGGATTGGTCAAGCCTCTCGTACACGTTCCAGCGGAGTCGAAAGAGCATTATGAAAACAGCGACGTATGGGGCTCTTTCAGCATAGTTGAGGACTCAAGCCTAAAGCCTTCCGTGAATGTTGATAATACCAACCTTACCGCACCTGCAAATGAGAACGCTGACAACTATACGTTCGATGTATACAACAATGAGGGATTGATCTTGAGTAAAACAATTAGCAGCAATCCTCCGCAACAAAGCCGTGCAAAGGCCAACACCCCTCAAGCTATAAAAGTCGATGTTTCCTCGCTTTCATCAGGAAATTACTTCTATTCCATCAGGGCTAATTCCCATAGTCTCGGGAATGTTTATGTACTCGAAGGCAATATTGTTGTCCCTGAAGATTTCAATGGAATCGAAGAGATATATTCCCCCGAAGCATTGATTGATGTCTACAACATCCAAGGGATTCTTATTGCACAAAGTCTCAAGTATGAGAACTTACATACCTTATCGCCGGGAATATACATTTTGAAATCCCGAACAAGCGAAGGGAAACAAAGAACGGAGAAATATATAATCCGATAACTGCATTGAAGGCTTCCGGCAAAATGTCGCCGGAAGCCTTTCATATTAGGATGATATATGGAGTTAACAATCACCGATATAACTTGGGGCGTTGTCTCGCTATCGAAGAGTTTTAATGGTGCGTTCCTTAGGTCGGCACATTCTTGCCGCGTGGTACATGCAGCTGTAGGAATATGCGAGGTCGTCTTCGTCCCCATTGCGGCCCCAGGGGAGGTCGTTGTCGATGCTGCCGCCTCCGCAGGATTCGGCGATGTTGGTGGCGGCATCTACGGCGCCGATGAAGAGGCGCATGGCGCAGCTCAAAATATCGGAGGGACGCTCAACCAGGTCTATAAGAGGGACATTCAGAAAATAGTTAACTAATTATTTGCCAGAGCCATAGAAGTTTTGTGACATTGCACCCCCCCCGATAAGCCCATTACGGATTAATTCGGGGGGAAAATTTCTGATGTAAAGATACAAGAAAATTTCCGACTTGTTGCGTGCCCATTTCCACCTGAATAAAGCGGCGTGATGCTTTTAGGTGCTTTGTAATTACTTGATATTCTGGTCTTTTGTACATGTTTGTAGATTTTACGCAGTCTATCTTGTATTTTTACGCAGTCCACTGCGTAAAAAATACACAGTGCAAAAAAATAATAAATAAAATCTTTTTTCTCTTCCGGCGACACGTCGGAACGTTGAGTCATACCTTGTCCGCAAGAAAACGGCGTCAAACTCCCTCTAAAATTGCCGTTTTTCAGATCTAAGGCGACAGTAGGACCAAATATATCCAATTTGATCAGTTAAGGGCTATCTTCCCCCGCCCATTAACTGAATATCCCTAAAATAGGGGACAAGTGTGGGTTTGTAGACCGTATAAAAACGGTATGATACATCCCGTTTTTTGTATATCTGTATAAATATCAATAAGATTTCTTTGCTGTGCGAGCACAATATATTGCGCCCCCCGCCGGTTTAGCTATTACGGCACTTATTCTTATCGGGGTGCTATTAAGGCGCTGAGCGCTTTGGCTAGTGTAGTCGATCGCGAAGGCGCATGAGCAGCCCGAGGGGGAGGAATGGTAGAGCTTGGACGCCTATTTGGTGTGTCCGAGCGGGAAGTGGTCCGCGAGCAAAGCGCCAGAAGTTGATGGCGGACTTGGCGTGCTGAGCCTTAGATAGGCCCGGACGGTGGAACATCTCGCTGTAAAACAAGGCCGAAGTCTTTGGCGAGCGGGCGCGTTGTCGGACTATGGAGGCGGTGAGGCCGTCGCCCAGATATTCGCAGACATAGGTCGGATGGCAGTAATATCGTACGCGCAGGCCTCGGTCGGCGATGCGGAACCATACGAGAGCCTCCGGACAGAATTTTTCGTCATCGTATACCGGGAATGGCAGCGACCGCAGCACATCCGTGCGCCATATTTCGGCCATGTCTCCGGATATACCGTATTTCAATGTAAACTCGGTAGGCAGGCATTCGATGTCATCGAAGGATGCCGGCGACCCTATGCGCGTGCCGTCATGGTGTATGCGTGTGCCGCTGATTCCGCCGATTTCGGGGTCGGCGGCGGCCCGGTCGATGTGTTTCACGGCCCATTCGACGGCATCGTCCGTCAGGTGGTCGTCGCTGTCAACGATGAAAAACCAGGGTGCGCGTGCTTCGGCAACGCCACGATTGATGGCGGCGTGTTTTCCACCGTTTTGTGCCATTCGGAAGTGTCGCATGTCGATATTTCCTTCGGCGGTCCATCGTTTGAGCAGTGCTTCGGTGTCGTCCGTCGAGCAGTCGTCCGCGACTATCCACTCAAAGTCCCTGCATGTCTGTGCCACAAGGCTTTCGTATAGCCGAGTGAGTATGTACGCGCGGTTGTATGTGGGTGTGAATATAGTGATGCGCGGGGCGTGTTCGTCGGTCATAAGGCGTTGTCTTCGTGTATCGAGAAATTGAGAAAATCGACAAGTGGCATAAGTGCGTGGATGTGTTTGGCGGCGATGTCAATCCACGCCGGCGAGTCAAAATCCTTGCGAGACATCGGCGCAAAACGGCCCCATTCGTTCAGGCGCAGATATTGTATCATAGGGTGATCTTTGGGCCAGCCCTTTGGCGCCGTTTTCAAGTGTTCGCCCCACCATTGCGGGGTGAAGGCCGGGTTAGTGTCCAGCGCGTCCGCGATTTCGGCGAATTCGTTCGCATCGGCATCTATTGCGGAGCGCACCTTACGTTTTTGTGCTGCATTTGGCATCCACAGGCCACCATACACGCCCGTGTCAAAGCCGTCAGCGGCCACTTGCAGGTATATGCATGCGTCTGTGCAGCGGCGGCCGTTAGGTGCAATCAATGCACCTAAGTGTCGTTTGTATGGCGATTTGTCGGGGCTGAAGCGCACGTCTCGGTATATGCGGTATGTGCAATCTTTGGGGGCAAGGGTGCGTAATTCGGGACGGAAGCCGGCCAAGGCATTTATCAGCTTTTGCAGGTCTTCGAGCCATTGGTCGCGTATGGCCTCGTACTCGGCGCGGTGCGCCTGAAACCATGCTCGGTCGTTATTGGCGGCCAGGGCATCTAAAAACTTGAAGTAATCTGTGCGTGCCATTGGTGTGTATGCGCGTGGTGGTTGTGTCTGTGCGGCGTCGTGTCTGTGCCATCGCCGTTTTGCCGGTGGGTGTTACTTGCTGTCGGGGATGTCCTCCCACTCCACATCGACGATTTGCTGCTCGACAGTGTAGCGGGTGTGCTGTTGCCTGTTGTCCGAGGTCTCGGTGGCTGATATGGTGATATCCTCAAATGCGACGTATTCGCCTTCATCGGGGTCTATCTTCTTGCTGCGTCGCGGCGCAGCGGCGTCTTGTCCGCCGCCATTTTGGCTGTAAGCGTCATTCGTGCCGCGAAAGGCATCGCGTATGCCCTTGCGTGCGCGGTGTACAAAGAATGCTGTCCGTATCAGAAAGATGAGAAACGGCAGTATTATGAATATAAAAAGCAGGAAAAATATAAGGCCGAAAATCGACATAATCTAAGAGGTTTGAGAGTGATTTTTTTTGACGATGGCGGCGTCCACTCGGTGATGCCATCCGTCCGTGCCGACTGTTGCCGGCTTTTCGGAGGGAGCTTATTGGCCTTTACGCGCCAGCAGTGAAATCATCAGGTATAGGATGATGCTCCAAGCCAGGCCGGAGATGCCGTAAGTAATTACAAAGGCTATTGTGGCGAGAATAATGACGTAACGACGGAAATTTTCGGCCAGTGCAAAGTTCTTGAATTTAAGTGAGAACATCGGAATGTGTGACACCATTGTCAGGCCGAACAGTACGAAAAGTACAGCCAATGCAACGGGACCACCCGGGAGGCATTGATATTGGTCAATCCATCCGGCCACGCCTATCCAGAATATTGCGTTGGCCGGTATGGGCAGGCCTCGGAAGGTGGTTTTGCCCACATCGCTGACATTGAAGCGAGCCAGGCGAAGTGCTCCGAATACCGGAATGGCGAGTGCGGCATAACATAAGGGGCTGTCGGGAGCGTAATGCAGGCAGATGTTTAGCATCATCATGGCCGGTGCGACGCCGAAGCTTATCAGGTCGCTGAGCGAGTCAAGCTCGGCGCCGATGTTGCTGTAAGCCTTGAGTAGGCGGGCACAAGCTCCGTCGCAGAAGTCGAAGACGGCGGCAGCGCCTATGGCGATTGCGCACCACTGCCACCCGTAGAGACCTGCTATGGGGTCCATGGCCTTGAAGGCAAAGATGATGGCTATACAGCCGCTGAGGAGGTTGAGGCAGGTGATGCTGTTGGGTATTTGGGCGATGATGCGTTTCATAATCTTGGGTAATGTGGCGGGCCGGGCTGTCATTTGGTGGATTTGGACGCCAATCTCGGGTCGATTTCAGGGCGAAGCATACCCACCTGAGTAACGCCGCCAACGGTCTTGTCGCCGATATTGACGTAGACCTCGGTGCCTATGGGGAGGTATAGGTCCACGCGCGATCCAAACTTGATAAATCCCATGTGGTCTTCTATGGACGCCTCGACGCCCGGTCCGGCGTATGTGGCGATACGACGGGCGACGGCGCCTGCAATTTGGCGCATCAGCACTTCCTGCCCGTCCGGGGTGCGGATAACCACTGTCGAACGCTCGTTCTCTGTGCTCGATTTGGGTAGGTATGCGGCCAGGAAGCGGCCCTTGTGGTGCTTGGCGTACACCACTTCGCCGTCTACGGGAAACCAATTGGCGTGGACGTTGACGATGCTCATGAATACGGACAGCTGGATACAGCGGCAGTGCAGGTACTCGTCTTCGTATACTTCCTCGCGTGCCACTACGCGGCCGTCGGCGCTGGAGACCACGGCACGCAGCGGGTCGCCGCGAAAACGGCGCTTGGGCGACCGAAAGAAGTTGGTAACCAGGACACACAGCGTGCCCAGTACGGCGGTGAATACGATGGCAAGGGTGAGCGGTCGTACGCACAGCCACAGGGGTACGCATACGGCGGCGCTGAACACAAACAGTGCTATCAGTATATGGACGCCTTCGTGATGTATTTTTACTCGCATGAGGTTTGGTTGTCTATAAATTGTGTGTTGTATGTCTGCTTCGGCGTCATTGCGACGGATGTCGTGCAGCCGTTATCGACCGGAGCAATGCGATACTCCCGGCACGCAGCATATATTCAAGTTGCAAATTTACACTTTTTTCTTGAGATGGGGCTTGAAAGGCTTGCTAAAAATGCCTTATTCGGGCTAAAATACGCAAGGGTAGAGTCCAAAGGCAAATGCAATATTACGAAAAATGAC
>ULPT01008515.1_pt1 | contig 15209 bp, 11 predicted proteins | sample 1953751 | NCBI WGS metagenome assembly ULPT01 (sample SAMEA4835636, study PRJEB28245) | human gut metagenome | biome: gut microbiome; material: fecal sample | place: Denmark | collected 2008
GAGAAGAATAATGTATAGAACTTGTCGTTAATCTTGGGACTTGTAAACAGAGTTTTGCCACCTTTCTTCATCTGGGCGACATAATAACTACCCCATCCGTATGCCTTACTTCTGAAACTCACATAATCATACGATTTTTCATGAGTTTTATCATTCACATATTCAAGATAACTCTTCCATACATTCATCGATGGACAACCATGACAATAGATGTCAATAAGGACAAAGTTATCACGTTTTTTACGCTTCTTCAAATACTTGTCAATGGCAAATATATGACATGGAGTACCAAATACAGCAACCTTGTCGTTTAAGTGATTGTCTACGATTGACTTAAACGCATCGTACGTATAAGACTGAATATACTTCGACCCTCTGAACGAAAGACTCTCCTCACGTGTTTTAGCAACTGTATCTACAGCAATGTTCTTCTCTGTATTATACGTCACTCCAACACACAAGTACCCCTCATTCACAAGCTGTTCACAAAGAATATCACCAAGACCTCCAGACGTTGTACCACTAACAACCTCATCACTCTTGGCTGAAGCTGCATAGTTGAGAAGCTTGTCTACATCTTTATATTCTGGAATATTTGTGTACTTATAGCATACACTCTTGCAAATACCACAATCCACACACTTCTCCCCGTCAATCACAGGACGGTAGAAACCGTCCTGATTCAGATGAATGCGAATAGCCTGTTTAGGGCATACTGCAGCACACATCTGACAACTGGTACATTCATGCAAAGTCTCCTTATCCTGAATATTCATGGCTTTACAATTCTATCATTTTTTTCAGATACGCCATAGACTCCTCTCTTCTGCGTACTACCTCTTTGGCTACATATTCATTGTCTTGCTTTTTTGCAAAGATAGAATCAAGATTCCAGCTACCATCAATAACACGATTTTCCAAGCCATACTCCTTCAGCAAATTCAGCAACTTGTTGCTATTATCACGAATCTTAACAGCCAACTCTCTGCCGGTAATGATAGACATAACACTTCCATGAAATGTATCTGTCACTACACAGTCAGCATACTTAAAGTAACGTAATAACTCCACTGGATCAGTATTGATATTGATATCAGCCCATCCATGATAGAATCCAGGACATACCACCTTCAATCCATGACTATGAGCATACTCCACAATTTTCTTGGTCTCTTCTGGATCATTCATGCGAGTCTCATAAGCATATACCAAAAGATACTTAGGAAGTTTAGGGGCTTTTAATTTCTTCAATTCTTCTTCATATCCATAGAGAATAACGGGATCCACCACCAACCCAGAATCTCTACCTGTCAATTCCTTAGCGATGTCAATAGAGTTTTGGTCACGCATTGCCAATCCTTTCATTGAAGCCAAACCACTCCTAACAAATGCCTCACAATGCAATTTCTTGATATCGTCAATCTTCGTCGGACCGAAGCAGCCCGCATAGGCAAAAACCTTATCTGTAGGAAGAGCATGTCCAAACATCACAGGAGTAGGACCTGTATGAAGGGCAAAAACCTCATCGCTACCGATAATTACAGCATCAAGATTTTTACTTTCACTATAATAGTTACCTATCAAGTCCTCACGTTTCTTAAACTCTTCAAACAACCATTTCTTCTTTACATTAAACAAAAACACTTTCAAGCCTCTCTCAAAAAGATACTTCACATAAATACCTACCGATTTAATTCCAATTTCATACTTTGCTTTAAGTTCTCTACCCAAGAAATCATAGTTCTTGTCAAACTGCAAAGCGTGTGCATCGGCATTAAATTTCTGACGAAGTACTTTTATCAGTGCATTCATTTGCAGAATAGCGCCATGATTATGCACATCATAGTGAGTGATTATTCCTATTTTCATACCTTTGTTTATTTCTTTCTTGCCAATGTTCTAAAGACCCAACCTCTCAACCAATTAGGCATAAGTATCTGAACAATATATCGTTGAATCACAAAATAGCAATATTCCATCTTCGTAATCATTCTGCTGTCTAATTGGAGTTTCTTGATACCTTTTTCACTCTCATAGTACTTACGACCACCTCGACGAGCATACTGATCCGCACCAGAACGAACATTAACTAGGACATTTGGCACGTTTGCAAACTTGCACCCCGCTATCATCATTCGTATCCACAAATAGTAATCTTCATTCAAGAACCAATCCTGATAGTTACCAGCTTTCAATACCGCCTCCTTGCGGAACATTACGGTTACGTGATTCAATGCACAACGACCCTTCATGAAATCATATATTTCGTCATTAATGCAAGGAACTACACGTTTGCCAATAATATTGTCCGGTGTGTCAATAAATTCTGTCATTTGGCCACCAATAATATCAACTTCTGGATGCTGTTCCAAATATTGCAACTGAAGTTCAAATCTGTTCGGCAAACAGATATCATCACTATCCATTCGGGCTATGATATCATATTTTGCAGACTCTACTCCTAGTTTCAAAGCCTTGCCAAGACCACCATTCTGCTTCAAACGTATAATATTGAATACTTCATAATAGCGAGCCTCATACTCATTCAACAGTTTATCAAGTACCTCAGGCACCTGTCCATCACGTACAAGTACTATCTCTGTTGGCTTTACAGTTTGATTTATGAGCATACTATCCAAAGCTACTCTCAAAAACTCTGGTTTATCATTTTTATATATTGATGTTATTATTGAAAATGGAGTCATATTACTATTATATTATTTCATATTTATAACTTCCTTATATATTGACTCGTACTTTGCAGCTAGTGACTTTATTCCAAAGTTCTCTACAGCAACATTACGTGCAATTTTAGATTTCTCTTCTAAATTCCATGAAGACACATCAGATATACAAGAACAAAGTTCATCAACACTATTTTTATCAAAAATAGTTCCAGCTTCTGTACCTTCAACAATTTCCTCATGAGGACCAATATTAGATAAAATACAAGGAAGAGCACAAGACATTGCTTCCAATACCGTATTAGGTAAGCCCTCTGCCAATGATGCAGATATCAAAATATCCGCTGATTGCAAATAGTCAATAGGTGTATTAGTATGCCCAATAAAAATAATATTATGGAATCCTTTAGCACTTTCTTTAAGCATTTCTTCTTCAGCTCCACGGCCTACAAATACTACGACAGAATCTTTTGGATTCAATCTCTTAAAAGCCTCAACAATCAGACCATTGTTCTTTCTATGTCTAAAACTTCCTAACACCAAATAGACTTTCTTATCAACTGGCAAATTCAACCGTTTTCTAAGTCTTTGCTTTGCATCTTTTGAGAGCGGTTTAAAGAATTCTGTATTAACACCATTTTGAACACACTCTGCATTTATATGATAGTCTTTTATCAAAATCTTCTGTATTGATTTCGAGCATGCTACAATCACATCCATTTTCTTTATTAGCCATAAATAAAAACAATTAAAGAACGGCTGTATCAAAGGTGAATACCTTTCTGCTATCTCATTTGGATTACATCGTTGTGTTATAACTATTTTAGCCTTAGTGTGAGCAAACAATGCAACAAAGCATACTCTCAAACCACTTGCATGAATAACATCAATAGCGTTATTTTTCACATATCGCCGCAATTTTGGTATTGCAAACAATGTCTTCCACAACGGCACATTAAATTGCGCTATATTAATTCCTGCCTCTTTATATCTATAAAGCCATGTGTCTTCTGCGACTTCTGGCGATAAAGTAACAAAAGTAGAGTGGACTCGCCCATTCTGTTTCATGCCAGTTAAAATATTCAATCCCTGATTAATGGGACCTGACGTTTTTGCACGACTTACAAAATATATAGTATTCATCCTATGTAAATGTTTATGGTGATATCTTAATACTTTAGCTTTTTTCTTACGGGCTTGGCATTTCATCAGTACTCCAAACAGATCGCAACACACATTAATTTCGTTTCCGTATTCAACATGCAATGCTCAATTATTCAATAATACAAATCTTAATTCAAAGAAATCTCAGATAATTAAGTCTTCAATATATGCGTATTGTGTTCGCATTTCTACTTTAACTTATATGTTGGAGTCCTATTCGTAATCATCTGACAGTATTCCAAAATTTCATCAGTAAAATCTCCAAATACTGACCCTACGGAATATTGAAAAAGCCAACTACTAAATGACCCCGGCGTAATATTATACTCAATTAATTTTGGCGATCCGTTTGTATCCACGGCGATATCTAAAGCAACCAATCTATGGTGAATAATATGTTTACAAACATCTTTTGCAAATAAAATGACTGATTTCCACTCCGGATAATAGAAATCCTGACTAAAATCTATACCATTAAATGTTTGACAAGTTTGTCCATATTGATTGCAAACCAAATGATTTAGTTTTCCATTTTTATTAATACCAATGAAACAGCCACCTTGATGAGCATTGTCAACAACACTTCCGTGATTTCCAATTCTCATTATAGCACCTGTAACATGGCACTGCTCATCTTTTACGGAGCGATATACAGCTAACCTTAAAGTGTTAACTGAAGAAGAATTAAATTTCGCAATTGCAGCATGTTGTTCAATAGCTTCTTGTATGATTATGTCGTCACCCAAATACTTTGTCAAATAGTCTTTTGTCAGAATTATGTTATTTGACTTCCAACATTTGTCCGAATCACAAAAGTTAAAAAGAAGTACCCCACGACCCGACTCACCATCAACAGATGGTTTAATTATTAGTTTCTTAGCTTCAACTCCACATAAAATTTCCGCTATATGAAAATTATTCAAATCTATTATTTTATAATCTTTATCATAAAACTGTCCCCTTATCTTTCTAAGTATTGTTTTGGGAAGATAAGACGGAGGTAAAATCTTTTCAAAAAAGTTTTTATCTCCATAAAAACCAGCCGCCATTTTGGAATTGAGTACGGGCTCTATAACCAAATGAAGCACTTCTTCTGGAACAATGTTGATATCATCACCGATATAATTACGAAACACTCTATATTGCAATGCAGAGATAGGCACTTTATACCCCCCCCCATTTCCGCATCCACAACTTTTCCTTAGATTTATCAGTACTAGATATATTATTAAGTTTCAATACGTTCCTATACTGACAATCTAACTCTCGATGCCACTTCATACATAGTAATCGGTGAAGGACATTGTCAATAACTCTATTCATCCTTTTTCCTATTTAAGTTAATCCAAGATCCAAACTTGTAATCCCATTCCTCAGGTTCAAAAGGCATGTGACCACTCCAATGGAAAAAAGTCATTTCTCCAAAATAAACCCTACCATCCACCTCATATAAGTCAACTCTTACCTGAGGAATTCCTTTCGAAAGAGTGGCTGCAATCTGTTTCATTTCATCAAAACACATAGGCTTTTCCGGCATCACATCTGCATTAGGATGACCATTAGTAAACGGAAGGTGATTGAAGTTCTCATCAAAGAAATCAAACCTTGTTTCCTGAGCTCCTTTAGACCGATTTGTTGCAATAAATAGAGCTTTCACTTGCCCATCAAAACAAAAAAACTTATAATCACGGAGCTCCGAAGTTTTGGAATCCTCCATGTACGCCTCGGCAATTATTCTTGGCGGCACATTCTTATATGGCCATTCTCGGTCTCCCCAAAAATAATTATGCTTTAAACACTTATTAATTTTTATTCGTGCCTTATCTATATCCAGTTTACTTTTATCCTTACAGATAATCAATCCTCCACTATCATGGGTACATTTAAGAACGAACCGATTAGGAAGTTTATCAAAATCTATATCATCGAATTTTTCCCACACTCCTAAAGTTGGTATGATATATTGAGCACCTATCTTCTGTTCTACGATATTCTTTACCGCATACTTGTCTACCAACTTAGTATAAAGAGGATTCCGATCATGTAATTTCATCCACTGTAATTTCTCACTAAAAGTTTGTGGATTCTCAAGATTAAGATCCTTTCCCATGGATATTTTGAAAACCTTTTTGATGTAAGTCTCATCATCCATCCAATTAAAAAACTCTCTATGTCCAAAAGTCATGAATAATAGAGAGGGCTTTCTAATAATTTCTCTAATAGTCCTTCCCATATTTATTGTTCATTATATAGTTTTGCTAAGTATTCTACAACCTGATTCATATCAAAAGCAGATATATCATAATGCGAAGCACTTTTACGGTTGACATCTAATATTGCATCACACCACTCATCTGTTGAACTTCTTAAAGGCACTTGTATCGTCGATTCTACTAGCACATTATTCGGCTTAATTGTATCAGATATAACGCATCGCAAACCAGCAACTTGAGCTTCTACTAGAGTGACGGAGAGCCCTTCAAACAGCGAAGGGAATAAAAAGACATCCATGCATTTTAAAAGCTGAGGGATGTCCGTCCTATTAGATAGGATAAGCATTCGTCCTTGAACTCCTAACTCTAATGCTTTTTGAACAACCTTCTCTCTTGTCGGGCCAGCTCCAATCAACAACAGGAATGAATCCGGGTTCTTCTCGTATAGTTTTGCAAATATCTCTATCAAAAACAGATGATTTTTCTGGTTTGTAAACCTTCCTATGTGGCCAACAACATAAGCATCTTTAGGAATATTTAATCCCATGCGAATTTGGTCCTTATTCTCCTTTATTTCACGAAATGATGTGAAGTCAACTCCATTATTAACCACAACAGTATTATCAATTCCAAACATAGCATTAAGTTGAACCCTCATCTCCTCATGAAGAGCTATCATTTGAAGATTATTGTTTTTAAGAAGAAACGTAGCTGCTTCTTTTTCACCATTACCATGACCAAACATTACTGCTGGCTCATTATGGCATGTATATAGAAGTTTGATGTTCTTGAGTCTATTACTGATTGGAAGTAGATATCTTAATAAACCGAGATGAACATGAATTGCATCTGGCTGAAATTTCTCAATAATCCGCGAGAGTCTTCTCGGGACATACCAAGAACCAAATAACTGTCTATGCAAACTAATCAGTTTATTGTAATGGTTGTAAATAGAGACAATCTCGACACCAGAGTTTTGAAGTCTTCTGTAATTCGCACTATCTTTAATATTATGGAGAGTGACCAACACACATCTAATTTGCAATTCAGAATGCCGCTTAAATAGTATTCCGTAATCTTTCACCAAAGTTTCGGCTCCACCATCAGAAAGCGAAGAAATAAATTGTAACACTGTTATCATAGGATTCTGCTATAAAAATCAAAATATGTATCAGCAATACTACTCCAAGAATTCTTACCTTCATAATAAGATTCCGTGATGTATGCCTTCATTCGCTTTAATTCATTAGGATTATTTAAAAGTTTTATTATTGCATCAGCTAGGGCTATAGGATTCTTTGGTTCAACCAATAACCCTGATTTTCCTTCATCAATCATCTCTGCTAAACCACCCACATTTGAAGCAATAACAGGCTTGGATAATGCAAAACTAGTCATAATAACTCCGCTTTGAGTCGCATCTATATAGGGACATACACATATTGCACATTGCCTCAACAGTGTTGCTATTTCATGTGTTTGAATAAAACGGTTTTGCAAATCTATATAACCTTCAGTTAGATATGGTTTTATATCAAAGTATAACTTGCCACTACCAGCGATAGTAAGAGTTGCATCTGGAACTTCTTTTCGTACTATTTCCATAGCTTTGCATAAATACTCTATACCCTTATATGGTGATATTCTACCGAAGAACAAAATGTTATTCTTTTTGAGAGTTTTTACATCAGAGGCCATCAATGCAATGTTCTCATATACTCCAAGTTTGTTAATACATAACCTATTCGGACTAACATTATAAAATGAGCAAAACTCATCTTTCTGTCGGTTATTTAACAAGATAATACCTTTACTATAACGAACTGCTATTTTCCTGTTTTGAATAGATGTTCTATTCTTTTCGCCAGTGTGAGGAAAAGGATCATGTATTGTTGTTACCACTTTGCAGCCTGCAAAATAAAAGAGCATACGTTTTAAACCAAATAAGCATGGTGTGTGAATAATATCAAACTTATTTTTTCTGATAAAACGATATATCGCAAGCGTCTTTTTCCAATAGGCAAGTGAATAACTCTTATTACTAGTTCTATTTGCAACAAAGAACTTATCCATATCAATATAACCATCGAAGGCTTTAAGTTCAGGATAAACACTTGAAGGGAATACCCCTGTACGGGGATACTTCTTCTTTATATCAATTATAGTATATTGTAGATTATGAGGAGCCAGCATCAAAAGGTATGTCACGTCATGACCTTTCGACTGCATAGCTCGTACTAATGGTATGTCACAATCTGCAAAAGATGGTGTTGACAAATATAGTATTTTCATAATGTAACCTTCTGTATTGTTTTTTGAGATGCCACAACTACTACAGTAAGTAGCAACATAATTGGACTTAAATAAATAGCCTCCATCATAGATATCGACAATAGCGTTAATGCTGCAACTGCTGATAGCAATCCATTTTTTCTTGCGCTAGAAAAATAAAACAGCACTAAAAGAGAAAACCCCAAAATACCATGCATTAATGTAAAATAAGACGCACAGTTAAAAAATGATTCGTCATCAGACGATATTCCAATAAATTCATTTGAACCGAAAAACAATGTATCTAAAGGTTGTGAAGCCAAATACTCCCATCCATAGAATAATCTTAGAAATGAACTTCTTCCACCTGCTCCCTGGACGGAACTTATATTATTGCCCCTTTCAACCAATGCTTGCCCTATGTCTGAAGATACATAAACATATGCTGCATAGCATACAACAGGCAAAAGAAGAATTAGATATCTTACTTTCGAAGCATCTTTGTTTATGAATATAATTTGATATAACTTAATTAATAGCAATAGTCCTAAACAGAGGACACCAACTCCTGATTGTATTGCCAACAAAACAGCAGCTATTAACAAAGCTTTTCCGGAAAACAATTTAATTCTGTTCTCTTCACTGAATAATTCCAAACACAGAGCAACAACACAATACTGCGCCCAATATGATGGCTCAGCAAAGATAGATGAGAAACGGCCAGCAAAATGTGTCTTCTGATGGACTTGTAACTCACTAAAAGTAAAATCTCCATAATTCAAATGATTAGAAATCGGCAAAATTACAGACGTTCCTTGTCCCAAAACATAATACGCAACATTTTGGTAGAAAAATAACAATGCAGCGATAGCGAAAACATAAAATACGTACTTCCTGAGTTTATTCAGGTCGAAATTTCTGGCGAACAATATCCATCCAATTGAAAACAGAAAAAAATTTATTCCCCCTGGGAGCAATTTAGTGAATTTGAATGGAGAAACAAAAAAGATATCATGAAATGCGACATAAGCCCAGCACAGCAAGTATGTCCAAGGTATTATTAGATTTGTTGGTCTATGGTTAAACAAAGAGATACCAAATAATAATACTGTAATTACTTGAGGTAAGTAAAAAGATGTACTGCCAAAATAATATAGGTTAAATACTGGGAACAATGCCAACATTAGCATATATATATTCAATCTTCCCTCTTTAATTTTCATTATAGAATTCATACCTGCTTATTTCTTAGAACTGTAACATAAATAAACAACTCGTCTCCGATTGAGAAAAGGTATTCGTTGGTAATTATCCCATTCTTTAAAAAGAAATATGCCTACAACAAATGGGCGATGAGAAAAAAGATATAGACTAAAAATTATCCTCAAAATAAGATAAGTCATTATTTGAATGTCATTTATCAAATTATGTATAATCAAGAGTACATTTCATGTACAAAACTGATATATAAAATTATGATTTCTAATTCAAACACCCAAAATCTATTAATTTATTACTTCAATAATTCGTTAATTTTTCAGGCTTTAAGCGGCCCTGTCGGTAAATAAAACCAGTTCATTGAAAATTTTATCAACATCTTATGTGTCCGGTCTGCGACCGTACACATAAAAAAATCGACTGAGTATATAAGCCTCATGGATAATCGACTTGCACGAGGATATTGAGAATGGTATTCCAAGTTCCTTGCAGGTAGCCTTGGCAATGTTAATGCTTGCAAAGGACGCATGTCTGTGAAATCAAGTTTTCTGAGAGCGGTTGGCTGGCAGTCGTTCAGAACGGCATAGTGCTTCCACATCTCTAAAGCAATAATGTGTAGCTTCTCATCAGATATACAAAGGGATCAAGAGCAGTGGCTTCAACATTGAAGACTCTCACGTCGGAATACAAGAACGTATAGCCAATCTATTTACTATCGTAATGCTTGCATATGTCTGATGCTACCTCGTTGGTATCTATATTCACGAAAACATCAAGAAGATAAAGGTTCTGCATCATGACTAAAGAGCAAAAAGCCTCTTCAAATACGGACTGGAGTATACCTCATGTGTCTCCTGAATCACACGAACCGTTATCAAATCGATATTTTCAAATTTTTGTCATATACTTAGAATTTATTATTTTTCGCATATACTGAACAGCAAATTGCTTCTCTGAACTTTGCAAGCCTAATAAAAAAACAACAGACAAAATAATCCCCTCATAAATCAAAACAGCCACCAATAACGTCCACAAATTATAGACCTCAAACAATTTGCTGGCTATAATACAGATAGCAAAAGATACTGTGGACACTAGACAAATAGGACACAAAATTTTGTATACATAATCTATCATTTTCAACTTTATCTTAGGGTATATCATATAGACTCTTACGAATTGAGTTATACTTTCTATAACCAAATAGATTATAAATACCATAACAGGTGAGATGTGCAAAAACCTTAAAAACAAATATGTAAAAGGAACAACAGATAACAACAACGCACTTTCGACAATCTGCACACTTTTAATGTCACCTGTAGCATGCAGCGCAGTCATTGTTGGATTCTGTAAAGTATTTACAAGTCCAACGATCAACATTATACGGACAAAATCAGCAGAATAGTTAGGTACATCCCCAAGCCATAGTTCCAAAATATATTGAGTATGCAAACAAAGAGGGATTGAGACAAATAACATCAAATAAAAAGAAAATCGACTCGACATAAAAACAAGGGCATGCAGTCTCTCATAGTCCTGTTGCGAATATGATTTAATAATTTGAGGATTAATTGCAGTTTGAAATCCTGTAAAAAACATTCTTGCAGCAGCCTGAACTTGAACAGAAATACCTCGTGCAGCATTAACTACTGCACCGAAGAAGATATTTAGTAAGATATTCAATCCTTGTGTATACCCCATAACCGCCACGTTTCCAGTAAGCGTCCAACCAGCAAAAGAGAGAACCTTTAATGAAATCGTCTTATCCCATGTGATATAATATGCGCTTTCTTCAAAGTTCTTTTTGCAATAGAACGTATACATTAGACGAACTATAAGCAGGATAAACACGTACAGAATAGCATATAATATCAAATGATCAATCGGAGAATAAAAAAGTATAACAGCAACACAAAATTTAGCTAGAGCATCAAAGATAGAAATAAAAGCAAAGGCGGACATTTTTTCATGAGCTATAATAAGACCATTATACGGCGAACTTATAATGGTAATGAGTGATGATACTATCGCACTTTGATAAACCCATATAGCTGCCGACAATCGCCCTTCAGGAATTACCAATTTATTCATTACGAACCATAAGCCTATAGTCTCAGCAAATAGCAAAATGAATATGGAAAATAACCAATGAATAGACATAATACAACTAAACAACTTCCTAACATACATCTGATCACGAGAGCCGATTGCTACAGCAATAAATCGGGAATCAGCATTAGACAGCGACATGTTTACAAAATTAAGCATAGCGATTACTCCACCCACCACGTTATATATACCATAATCCTCAGCACCCAACGCCTGTAAAACAAGCCGAGAAGTATAAAGTTGAAGAACCATCGTAAACAACATACGAAGGTACAGAACTAGTGTATTCTTTGCTAATCTTTTGTTTTCCGTTGATTTATCTAACATTTGTTTCAAAAATCAAGTCTATCCAATCTTTTAATATGGGTCAGCGATTATATTTGTCATCAGATATAAAGCAGGCTATAGTTATCACAAGACCGACAGCTTAACCCACAACAACCATATATCGTAATTTCTTAATCTAATACTATTCAAGCCGCATCCTGTTTAGAAGCGAGTCAGATTTCTTTCCGACATATCACTACATCATCAAAGAAGACTCCTAGTAATCTCTCTGTCACCTTGCTGGTTAGTTTCATTGAATCCAATACTTAGATTATAGAAACTTTTCCTTATGATATCAAAACATAGCATCGTGCTGGATATACTTTAGAAGGATTCATCCTAAACTAAAAATAGGACAACATCTGATGTGCGCCTGAAATTTATCTTAAACAGACGATCAGTAACGAAAGACATAGTGTTTTTTTGAACAAAATGACACTTTGTCAGCAATTCTTCAGCATGACGACCTACAAACCTCACAGCCATTATCTTATTATGAATTTATTGAGAGTATTTAGATATCACATTGTATGGAACAATGTGCCAACTCAATATACTTTCAGTTGCATTCCTTTCGGCACCCACATAACTTTGATACTTGAGGTAAAACTATCCAAATTCTACTCTGCTGTACGCAGCCTTTCTCTATGCCATTTTTTGTCAAAATCAAAAACCATCCATAGAAAAATCTCGTCCTAATAAAAACAATTACTCACTCCATTTCCAGTCAAACCGTTCTATATCCTCCTCAGCAAGTGGATTGCCTATCTGAACTTCTATAACTGTCAAATTCGTTATGGCTTTAATGGCATGCAGATGTCCTACTGGGATATTCATCACATCACCACGCTTCACCTCCTTTTGCTTGCCATCCAACACAAAGAGGCCTTCACCTTCTACACATGTCCAGATCTCACTACGATGATGGTGCAAATGACAACTTATATTTTTTCCGGCAGTGAGGTGTACTAACTTAGTTAAAGAATTCGAGCCGCCTTCAAACTCCGAATATTCTAACACTCTATAGGAACCCCAACTACGTTCAACATACATTGGACGCGTTGTAAGTTTGTTGGCGTAATCCTTTATCTTCTCCGAATTCTGCTTGTTGCACACCATTATACCATCTGGCGATGCGGCGACAATGACATCCTTCAATCCATCGCAGAAAACGGGGATATCCAATTCATTAACAGCATGTGTATTTACGTTGTTATCTCCCATCATCACATTGCCGATATGAGTACTTGGCAATTCCTCACACAAGGCGTTCCACGTGCCAAGGTCTTTCCACTCGCCGGCAAAAGGAACGACTGCTACTGATTTTGCTTTTTCAACGACTTCATAATCAAAACTGATTTTTGGAAACTCGGTATAGCGTCTGTGGGTTTCCTTAAATGTGTCTGTCTTGAAATATTGATCAACGATATTCATCATATAGCCAAGACGGAACGCAAACACGCCACCATTCCAGCATGCACCCTGAGCAAGAAGTTCCTTCGCCTTTTCAACATTAGGTTTCTCGACAAAGCGCTCCACCATAGCAATGCCGTCCATCAAGTCATCTTTCTTTGGCATCACATATCCAAACTTCTCACTGGGATATGTTGGTGTGATTCCCATTAGCACAAGGTCGGCAACGTCCTTTTCAACAGTTTCCACCATTTTGCCTATTGTCGCGAAATAACTCGATTCTGTATACACGTCACAAGGCATGACGACAACGACTTCGTCACTACTACTTTTCTTTTCTTTAGAAAGATAACTACTTGCAAGTGCAATAGCTGGGAATGTGTCACGGCGTTCAGGTTCAGTAACTACACTGACATCTTCGCCCAATTGATTAATGATATAATCACATTGTACTGAATTAGTCGCAAACGTTACATTATCAGTAAGCTTTGATTCTCGTATTTGGCGCACCACTCGCTGTATCATTGACTCCATCCCACCACTTGGAGAAGCCAATAATGGTAAGAATTGCTTGCTACGAGTATCATTGCTCAGTGGCCATAAACGCTTGCCTGATCCGCCTGAAAGTAATATAAGTTGCATATAATTAATGTTTTGAGTTAACTGGCACAGCATTTAGGATGTGTCGTTGTGTGTTTTTTCAATCTGAGCGAAGCAGCAGGCAATCCCTTCAATTTCTGCATCCGACTCATCAAAATTTCAATTTTATATCTATTTCCGGCCATTTCGGCCTTATATTATGGTAAGGAGTATTTCCGTCTCGAAAGGACTTTTAAGACAGCCTGGAGGAATTCTAATTTCTCCGACATTTTTTTGGAACAATCTTTTTCAATAGATCACGGATTTCAACCAAAAAACGTATTTGTTTTTTATCTTCCACTACCAGCATCAATAAACTAAAACCTAACATCAAAATGGATATTAGTGTCGATATACGGAGCATCCATACGTTTTCTACCCCGAACAGCACAGAGCCGAGCACCACGAGAACAAAACACACAAAGCATGCAACAATCTTAGTTTGAAGTTCATAATGCTCTTGGTAAGCCTCATGGTTATACGTAGTTACTTCTATAGGCTGATAAACATCCATATAGAAATCGCCTGACACCTTAGCAATCAAGTCGATGTTTTGCTCATTCTGGAGGTAAACTGGGTTAATTTCTTTCAATTCCTTAGAAATAAACTCACCATCAGGCATTCTACTGTCCCAAGTCATATTGCAAGGTTTCATCTTGTAGTGCCAGTACCAAATCTTATTAATGTCCAACGCTATTTCATTCAACTTTGATGCGGTGAAATAGTTTATCCCATAGTCTCCGCCCGAAGTAATAGACATACCTCCATACCTGGCTATCCCACCGATAAGCAATTTTATTTTTTTCTCGTTGCTCGTAGGAGGATTACTATAAATGACATGGCTTTGGCTCCAGCTAATATAGCGGAAGTAGGACGACAATTTGTGCATAAAAGGATACATAATATGTTCGTACTTGTCGTTCTCTCTATTTTTGCGATTTCCAATCTCGACAAATACCAGCACGAAACCACCAGTAATTATCGAGCTCAGGATTGACAAAACTATTTGAGATACCTCCATATTGTTAATAGTCTTAAACGCAATCTCTCCAGTCAAATCTACTATTGGCCGGAACCGAGCTTTTTTCTTGAGGCATTGTTCATCCTACCTTACCTCTATTTCCTGGTTCAACATGTAATCGATACTGTCGGTGCTGTAGCAGTATGA
>ULPT01021076.1_pt1 | contig 15202 bp, 10 predicted proteins | sample 1953751 | NCBI WGS metagenome assembly ULPT01 (sample SAMEA4835636, study PRJEB28245) | human gut metagenome | biome: gut microbiome; material: fecal sample | place: Denmark | collected 2008
GAACCATTGTAGCAAGTGGCAATCAGTTTGCGCAGTCCTAATGCGTTGAAATTGAGGGCAAAATACTTGAAGAAGTTGCTCTCGTATGGGTCATCGCAGTTGCAGAATACAACTTTGTCTTTGAAATAAGGTTTGTAGTATTTGAGTTCTTTGGCTATATCGTCCAATTGGGTGTAGAACTCGTCCTTTTTTGCATCTTTGGCTTGCGCCAAGTCTTTTCGTGCCATAGATTGATAGATTTATGCAATGCTATCAATCCGTGCGATAAGAAAAAAGTGAGTTTCTTATCGCGTGTCAAGGTAACCCGCCAAGGAGACCTTTGTACCCTAAGAAACTCACACTATACGTGTGAGCATGCTAATCTATTGGGTACAAGGCACTCCCAAATACGGAAGCCTTATTGTTTATTATTTCAGTTGTATCTCCTTAAACTTGGCGGGTTTTGGACACGCGAAATAATAGCCAATGCTGTTAAAAAATATGTGATTGTGCCGCCTGTCGGCACGTGGTGCTACATAAGCAATGTTATTGTTTAATAGTTTCTATATTGTTGATACTTTATCGTTTACGCCTGCAAAGATACTGCTTTTTAATGGATTGTGCAAATATGTACAACGTAGATTCAACAAAGAAGACGGCGTGCATATAGTAAGGGGCGTTTATGCCATGCTTCAAAGTATTACGAAAGTATTCATATCTATCGGTTATGTATCGGTTATGTATCGGTTATCCTATACGCAGGTTGCGAGGAGGGTACGGGGAAATTGGGAGAATCGCAGCAAGGGATAAGCAGAGGATGAGCAAGGGATAGAGATGGTGCAAAAGAGGTATAAGAGCAGTGAGTGGTAGGGCAGTGGTAGAGGGATAGACAGTAGGGGAACAGTAGGGGAACAGTAGAGGACGATAGGGGGGCAAACCTAATGGTACAAACACGATTTATCGTTCTATGTTCCATTTTGGTACATTTTTTGTGAGAGAAAAAACACCAATGTCTAATTCAAAATTCTACGATGATGAAAAACAATTTGTTTGCTGCCTGTATGGTGGCGTTGGGACTCGCATTGGCAGGAATGTTTGTCTATTTGGGTTTTCGTTGTAATGCCGAAAAAGACCGCGCGGTGGTAGTAAAAGGGCTTTCTACACGCGATGTGCAGGCGGATTATGCCGTCTGGCCACTCTCTTTTGGCGTGCAGAGCGACGACCTGCCTACCGCCTATCGGGAACTCAACAAGGTAACGGAAACGCTGAAGAAATTTTTAGTTCAGAAAGGCTTTTTGGAAACCGACTTGCGTGTCGGCAACACAACCGTGCAAGATTTGTGGAATAATTATTACAGCGACCGTCGTCCCGACTATCGTTATTCGGTAGAAAGAACATTGGTGGTCAGCACCAAGGATGTGGCACGTGTCGTGGCATCGCAAGGGTGTCAGAGTGAGTTGCTCAACAAGGGGATTATCGTCAATTCGCAAGAATGGAATCTCGATTATCAGTTCACCGGACTCACCGAACTCAAACCGTCAATGATTGAGGAGGCAACCAAGAACGCACGCGCCGTGGCGCAGAAGTTCGCCGACGATGCCAACTGCTCGTTGGGTAGTATCCGCAATGCCAGTCAGGGACAATTCTCTATCGAGAGCGACCAGTTCCAACCGTGGATTAAGCATGTGCGTGTCGTTACTACGATTGGCTACTACCTGAATTAGGAGCCAGCCTGACCGACTTGCCGTCGCATAGTATCGGATGTGCTTCTTTCAGTGCGTCCGTAAGTTCTTGTGCGTTGGTTATCAGATAGATACGCAACGCTATCGAAGACGGGTACCGTGCAAAGTACCTGTCTTTTGTCAGGTACCATTGTATGGATTCGATGGGAAAATGAGCCGTTGCGGCAGTGTGGTATCGGAGTATGGAATGTCCCTTCCGGGGCACCACTTTGATGCCTGTTCGTCCGTCGCGCAGGTGTATTACGCATACCACGCGCCACTTTTCTTCGCCCTCCGCCTGCGCTTGTTGAACGGCGGTAAGTCGCTGAGAGATAGCAACATGGCGATTGCCCTGTTGGTTGATACGAATCATCATCTCCCGAAACAGACGCCCGTGCGCGGAGGTGTCGTTGAGGTGATGGTAGCCGATGTAGTAATGAATCATTTCGTGCAAAATCGTATCTTCCACCACCTCCTCGGGCAGGTCAATGCGCGTGTTGATATGCAAAACAAAATCGCTGTTTCTAACCTTGCCAAACGCCGCCTTTCGCGTCTTTCTGTACGATACCTTGCCCAAGAATCCCTTGGCATTGCTCAGTCGGACAGGTATTTCCGGCAACGAATTACCAAAGTACAACTCGTTGTATTCCAGAAACTTACGCTGTATATATGCCACCGTTGCCACCATCTCTCTGCTTCATCGGGTTAATCTATAGACGCGTCTTTTATATCTTCAGTTGGTAGCAATTTGTCTCGTGCAGCACAAATCCCAGCGACCGGTAGAGTGCATTGGCAGCCACGCGTGTGGGGCGGCTTGTAAGGTGTAAACTGCTCAATTTCAGTCGCTTGGCTTCTGCAATCAGATGTTCCGTCAGCATACGCCCGTAGCCTTTTCCGCGACAGACATTCGACACCACCACAGCCTCCACAAAACCAATCTGTTGCTCTGTGGTGTGCGCCACGCACAAGCACGCCGAGGCGACAATCTGTCCCTCCTCGCGCACTATATAGAGGTGTGCATTGGGGTCTTCCACCACAGCCCGCAGGGTGTCTTCGGTGCATCGGCTGCCGTTTGCCAATTCGCCCATCAGTCTATCCAACGCCTGTTGTGCTGCCTTTGAGTACGTTTTCAATTCTTCTATCTCCATAGTGCCTTTTATCCAATTATCTTAATCAGGTTACTGCCTATCAACCAGAGCGATACGCCAATCATGACGCATGCCACTATGCGTTGGTAGCGTTTGCGATTGACGGTGCGGATACACCGCATAGCCACGAAATTGCCCACTATCATCGCACCCCCGATACCCAATCCGGACAGAAATATCTCCCACGACATCAGGCTCAGTTTGCCATAGACGATGGCTTTCACGATATGCATTGCGGCGGCGGCTGTCGCTTCGCTGGCGATGTATGCCACGGGCGCAAGGTCAAGCGTCAGAAACACCGCCGACGAGAGAGGACCGCTGATACCCAATAACCCGTTTATCAGTCCTGTCAGCCCTCCGCCGATATACATGGTGGCAGGTCGTTTGGGCAGTTGTATTTTCCCGCGCAGTTTCTGTATCGCAAACAGAATGAGGAAGGTGCACAGCACTATCGTCATCGGACCTTTGGGGATATAAGCAAAACCCAATGCCCCCAAGGCGGTCAGAGGGATGGCAGACAGCAGAAATCGTCCTACGGCACGCCAGTCGATGCTTTTCCACCCCATTCCGACTCGGCTGAGGTTGCTCAGCAGTTGGGCAATCGTCGATACAGGCACTGCCACTTCGACACCATAAAAATAGGTAATCACCGGCAGCAGAATCATTCCGCCCCCGAATCCGACAGCCCCCGACAGCAGTCCGGCTATCAACCCCACTATGCCAAGAATAATGTACATCATATTCAAAATCAAACAGCCCACAAAGTTAGCACAAATTTTCCATCCGCGCAAACCCTTGCGCTCCCGCCCGCCCAAAGAACAAAGACGAAAATCAATGTCTAATCACATGGTTATTAATGTTCTCCAAGCCCCAAAACGCAAGGAAGCAATAAAAATTTGCATAATTCGACAATAATCTGTAATTTTGCATTGAATATGGCAATAGCAATCACATCCCCGCTTCATCGTGCGCTATACCGTTGGTATGAGCAACACCACCGCGTTTTGCCGTGGCGTGAGACGGATGACGCATACAAGATTTGGATTTCGGAGATTATCCTGCAACAGACCCGTGTGGTGCAGGGAATGGAATACTATCTCCGTTTCGTGGATAGATTTCCCGACGCCGAGACTCTCGCCTCCGCCCACGAAGATGAGGTGCTGCGCTATTGGCAGGGATTAGGCTACTACTCGCGCGCACGCAACCTGCACAAGGCGGCACAGATGATTGTCAGTCGTGGTTGGCTGCCCTTTCCTCGCCAATTTGAGCAGATACGCCAACTGCCCGGCGTCGGGGACTATACCGCTGGTGCGATTGCCTCGTTTGCCTACAACCAACCCTACCCCGCCATGGACGGCAATGTCTATCGCGTTGTGGCGCGATTATACGATTGCGACATTGCATTTGACACCACTTCGGGCAAGAAACACTTTCACACCCTGATTGACGACCTGCTCGACCGCGATAATGCACGGCTGTTCAATTCGGCGATTATGGAGTTCGGCGCGCTCTATTGCACGCCATCGCTTACCCTGCCCGGCAGCGGGGAGGAGTCGTGCCAGCACTGCCCGTTGGCGATGTTCTGCCAAGCCCATACGCATGGTACCGCCGCGCTTCTGCCTGTGCGCAAACCACGACCAGAACTGCGGGACCGATATCTGAATTATTTTCTGTACTTGTGTGCCGACACTACCCTGCTCCACCAACGCACGGATAAAGACATCTGGCAACACCTGTACGAGTTTCCACTCGTGGAATCGGACCACTTGTTTACTCGCAACGAAGCCACCGACCTGCTCCACACTATCGATTTCCTGACGATAGATTTTACGCACGTCCTCAGCCATCAGCGTTTGCACGCACGTTTTTTCTGCGCACGTGTGCCATCGCTGCCGTCTCTGCCCGAGACACAAGCGGTGCCACTTTCTGCTATTGACCAATACGCCCTGTCCCGTCTCACCTTGCGGGCTTTGGAGAAACTGCACATATAAGAAAACGGACGACTCTGCAAATACAGAATCGCCCGCAAACAGATACTTTTCCACTTATTCCAAGCAAGCGTCGAGTGCGTCGGTGATAGCTTTTTTGTCCAAATGCTGACCGATGAAGACCAATTTCTGCATACGGTCGCCGTATTGTTCGTCCCAATCGTGGCGCAGTTGTGCGTCCTGAGCCATCAGGGCTTCCAACTCGTCTTTTGGCATAGTGGCAAACCACTCGCCTGCTTTTTTGAGGTTGAACTGACGCCCCGCCTGCTCAAACAGATAGCACATATCGTATTCGTCAGCGAAGTAGCACATTCCCTTTGCGCGAATGACATTCTTCGGCCATTTGGTTGCCACAAACTCATCGAACAATCCGAGGTTGAACGGACGGCGGGCATAGTAAACAAAAGTAGATATACCATACTCCTCCGCTTCGCCCTCATCATCGTGGTCGTGATGATGTTCATGGTGGTGCTCGTGCTCATGATGGTGCTCGTGGTGATGTTCTTCCTCTTCCTCCTCATCATCGTCGTCATCACGGTGTGCGTCCTCCACCTCCTGAATCCACGTGGCGGAAGTGGCAACGGCATCGAAGTTGAACATCTTTGTATTGAGTATTTTGTCGAAATCCACGTCGCAATAGTTGCAGTCGATAATCTCCGCTTTGGGTTGGATAGCGCGAATAATGGCGCGGATATGCTCCAAATCCTCTTTCGACACCTCGCTCGACTTGTTGAGCAAAATGATGTTGCAGAACTCAATCTGCTGGATAACCAACGACACCAAGTCCTCTTCACCGATGTCTTTGCGGTTGAGGTCTTCGCCCGAAGCAAACTCGTCTCGCATACGCAGTGCGTCCACCACTGTAACAATACAATCGAGAACAGGCACACCGTCTTTGGCAAACATCGGCACCATCTGCGGGTAAGAACAGAGCGTCTGTGCGATAGGCGCAGGTTCGCAGATACCCGATGCCTCAATCACGATATAGTCAAACTGATTTTGCGAAACTATGTCGTGGAGTTGCTGCACCAAGTCCATCTTGAGCGTACAGCAGATACAGCCGTTCTGCAACGCCACCAAACTATCATCTTTTGCGCTGACCACGCCGCCTTTCTGAATCAGGTCGGCATCGATGTTCACCTCGCCTATGTCGTTCACAATCACCGCAAAACGAATCCCTTTGCGATTGGTAAGAATACGATTGAGAAGCGTTGTCTTACCGCTACCCAGATACCCCGTGAGTAACAAGACAGGAATATGATTCACTATTTTCATACCTATATATATTAAGGAGTTATTTTCAAAAAATCAAACTCTGCCACTCTCCGAATCGAAAGCAGCAGAGTCTTGTATTATTCCATATCTATCAGCGTCCTACATACTGCGCGTAGAGCGGATAGTAATGTTCAAAGAGTTCCGTTTGCTGATAACGTTCCAGCGTCTGCAGCACATAGCCCAGCACTGCGGCATGGTGCCCGATGGTCTGTTGTGCAGCGGAGCGGCGTTGTTTGTTCAGTTGCGCACCCCATTGCAGGTACTCCACACAGTTGTTAGCCACATTGTCGAGGATAGCATTGGCTTTCTCCGTCTCGCCGAGCATCAGGTACATCGAAGCCATCGAAGCCGACGTGTAGTCGTATGGGATATTGTATCCGGGCAGCATCTCCTCGGCATAGTCGAGCACTTCAACCGCTTTTTCGCGTTGTCCTTCGCGAATCAACGCCTCTGCCAACTGTGCAAACATCATTCGGTGGGTGCGACACATACGCATCAGGTTCTCATCGATATAGATACCGGGGCGGTTCATATTGCCATAAGCGAACTTGTGCATCATGTTGTCGTACATCTTCTCCGTATTCACACGCGGTTGCCCGTCCTTGCTGCGCACGGGAGTAATTTGGTATGCCATACCCGTCAGTTCGAAATAGGGTTCCAGACCAAGGTAATAGTCATTGCCCACAGTGGCGGCGAAATACATCGGACGCTTCCATTGGTTCTGACTGAGCATTTCCATAATCATCATCTCCGAGCGGGTATAACGGCGCGCCGACTTGAACATAATCTTCTGAGAATCAGGCGTCAGCACATAGAGTTGATTAGACGGCAGATAGTCATCGCCCTCCTTGTTTTTGGTGCTTTTGGCATCACTGAGCAGGAACTTGAATGCCTTGTCCACCGAGATAGGACCTAACTTATTATCCACCCATGCTATCTCATGTTTGCCGGGCATAAAGTCCTTGTACTCCCACGAGATAGGCAGTGCGGGCGACTCATAGTATGGGCGTTTCATCTGCGAGATATACCAATCGGTTTGCAGGTAAGAGAGGTTGCAGACACGCAGGTCGGTACCGACTTCCTCCACCTCTTGGTTGTACCAGAGCGGGAAGGTATCGTTGTCGCCATTGGAGAAGATAATACCCTCTTTCTCGCACGATTTCAGGTAGTTTGCCCCAAAGTCGCGACACGAATAGCGGTTCGAGCGGTCGTGGTCGTCCCAGTTTTGCGATGCCATCTGCGCCGGTACGAGCAAACAAACGACAGTTACCACCGATGCCATTGCCACCTGTGCTTTCGGATTCTTGATAGCCTCCGACAGCCAGTCTATCAACGCCAACGCACCCAAACCAATCCAGATACAGAACGCATAGAACGACCCCGCATAGGCATAATCACGCTCACGCGGCTGATAGGGTGTTTGGTTGAGGTAGATGACAATAGCCAAGCCGGTCAGGAAGAAGAGCAGGAAAGTCAGTGTAAACGATTTCCAACCTTCTTTCACCTCCACGCCATTCTCTTTCACGCGCTTGCCACACTGCCAAACGATACCGATGATACCGAGCAAAAGCGGCAACATGTAATATACATTGTGTCCCTTGTTCTCTTTCAGTTCGGTAGGCAGAGCCGACTGGTCGCCAAGCATGGCATTGTCGATAAACGGAATACCGCTAATCCAGTTACCTTTCGAGAGGTCGCCATACGACTGCAAATCGTTCTGACGGCCGGCAAAGTTCCACATAAAATATCGCCAGTACATGAAGTTGACCTGATAGCGGAAGAAGAAACGCATATTTTCCACAAAAGTGGGTGCATAATCGGTCTTCTGCTGTCCGCAATAGTCGTAGCGCACACGGTTACCCTTCACTTCCGCCCATTCTTTGTATGCCTCCACATGACTCGGTTGCGACGAATACATACGCGGGAAGAGCATACAGAACTCCTTCATAAACACGTAGTTGGTCTTGTAGCCGGTGATAGCATAATGGTCTTTCTCGCCTTTCACTTTGGGCGCGGGAGCATATTGTGCATGACCTTTCTTCTCCACAGGAATACACATATTTCCGCGCACTTCCAATTGTACAGGCGCGTTGTACGACTGTCCATAGAACAAGGGACGGTCGCCATACTGCTCACGGTTGAGATAGTATTTGAGCGAGAACACATTATCGGGCGAGTTCTGGTCCATCGGCGTATCTGCGCTGGAGCGAATCACCAACACGGCATAACTGCTATAGCCAATCAGGATAACCGCAATCATCAGCGTGGCGGTATTCAGGAAACGTGTAGAAACGATATTGCGTTTCCAGAAAAGCAGACCGAGAACCACCGCACTGAGCAACAGACCAATCCACCAACTCTCGAACAGGAATGCCGCACCCGACAAGGCAAATGCCAACACAAACGAGATGATTTGACGCACGGTCAAGCGGTCGCCATCGTGGTGCATAGTCTCTATGGTAGCCCAAACGATGGCAGCAATCGTCAGCACTATATATATCGCCAAACCGGTGTTGAACGGACAGCCCAACGCATTGACAAACAGCAACTCAAACCAACCGGCGATGGTCGGGAAACCGGGAATGATACCGTACAGCACCACTGCCAAAATACCCACCGATACCAAGAATGCACCTATCACGCCCTTCCACGAGAATGGGTAACGACGGAAATAGTACACCAACACAATGGCAGGAATCGTCAGCAAGTTCAGCAAGTGTACACCTATCGACAATCCCATGAGGTAGGCGATGAGAATCAGCCAACGGTCCGCGCCTTCTTCATCGGCGTGTTCGTCCCATTTGAGTATCAACCAGAAAACAATGGCTGTGAATAGCGATGACGAAGCATACACCTCACCTTCCACTGCGGAGAACCAGAATGTATCAGAGAACGTGTATGCCAACGCACCCACTGCCCCTGCTGCCAACAAACCGATACCTTTGGCAAGCGTGTCGGGCTTCACCAACTTACGCGCCAAAGCAGTGATGGTCCAGAAGAGGAACAGGATAGTAAACGCCGACGCCAACGCCGACATAGCATTCACACACATTGCAACATGCGCATTATCGCTCGCAAACAATTGGGCAAAGTGTCCCATCAACATAAAGAAAGGTGCTCCGGGCGGGTGTCCCACGTCCAACTTGTGAGCACTTGAGATAAACTCACCGCAGTCCCAAAACGACGCAGTGGGTTCAATGGTCAAGAGATACGTTGCGGCTGCAATGGCGAACACCACCCAACCGCAAATCGCATTCCACAGATTGAATTTTTTCATTACTTGTTTTGTATTGTTTTATTTTGCCAAATGATTATATGGTCTGATTTACGGAATAATTAAACATTCCTACCCAAAATTACGTACAAAATTACACAACACAACCCATATAACAAAATCCATACCACAAATTGGACGCATTTTATAACGATTTGCGCATTTTATGTATATAATGTACGCGCGCGCTTGCGCGTTCCAAAAAAAAACTGTACTTTTGTAGGCTTTTTGATCAGTTACAAAATCCGTTATGTTAGAAAATAGAATTATCGCCGTAATAGGTCTCGGATATGTGGGTCTGCCCTTGGCTATTGAGTATGGAAAGAAATATCGTGTCATCGGTTTTGATGTATTCCAACCCCGTGTAGAAGAATTGCAGCGTGGCGAAGACCACACCCTCGAAGCCGACCTCATCGGCATGAAACAGGCGTGCGATGCCTACATTGCCACCCGCAAAATCGGACTCACTTTCACCTCCGACCCCGAAGAACTCAGACAGGCAAACACCTACATCGTTACTGTCCCCACACCCATCGACCGTTTCAACAACCCCGACCTCACGCCACTTCTCAAGGCAAGTGAGACCATCGGCAAAACGCTCAACCGTGGCGACATAGTCATCTATGAATCAACCGTTTATCCGGGTTGCACCGAGGAGGATTGCGTGCCCGTTTTGGAGCGTTGCAGCGGTATGACGTTCAACAAGGACTTTTTCTGTGGCTACTCGCCCGAGCGTATCAATCCGGGCGACAAAATCAATACCCTCACCAAAATCAAGAAGATTACATCGGGTTCCACGCCCGAAGTGGCAGACCTTGTAGATGCCCTCTACAACTCGATTTTGGAGAATGGCACCCACCGCGCACCGAATATGAAAGTGGCAGAGGCAGCCAAGGCGGTGGAAAACAGCCAGCGCGACGTGAATATCTCGTTTATGAACGAACTTGCGCTCATCTGCGACCATGTCGGAATCGACACCAACGATGTCATTGAGGCGGCAGGCACCAAGTGGAACTTCCTCAAATACCGTCCCGGATTGGTCGGCGGACATTGTATCTCGGTGGACCCCTACTATCTCGCGCACAAGGCGAAATCGCTCGGTTATGACCCGCAAGTGATTCTCAGCGGACGCGCGGTAAACAACTCCATCGCCAAGTTTATCGCCGACAAGACGCTCAAACTGATGATTCGTACCGACCATAAGATTCTCCATTCAGGCGTGTTAATACTCGGTGTTACCTTCAAGGAGAACTGCCCCGACTGCCGCAACACCAAGGTGGTGGACATTGCCAACGAGTTGGAGGATTTCGGTTGCCAGGTGGATATATACGACCCGTGGGCAAGCCCCGAAGTGGTTAAACGTGAGTATGGCAAGGACCTTATCCCTGCCGTTGACCCCGACAAACAATACGCCGCCATCATCGCTTGCGTCAGCCACGACCAGTTTAAGACCTTCGACTTCCGCAAGTACAAAGAGCAGGGGGCTGTCATCTTCGATGTCAAGAACTTTGTGGACCGTTCTCTTGTGGATGCACGTCTATAACTTAATAAAGTTAAAGCCGTACCTCGCAGCAAGGGTGAAGCGTAAGGCGGGTGTGCGCAGCACACTGAGCGCCGTAGCGACACGAAGCCCTGTGGGCTGAGTAGAACTCCTTATAACCTATAAGCAAGGGATAACAAATGGCAGAGTATTCCACACACCGCCAATGCTTATAAATTGTTAATAGATTCTTGCCGCCGATTATATACCAAAGTGAGGAGGATGTCGGGTGGATACCCTGTGGATAGCAGGTGGATGACCCGATAACACATTTACAAATTTTCAAATTTACAAACTTACAAATTACCAAATCAATGACCATCGCCGTAGCAGGAACAGGATATGTAGGATTGTCTATCGCCACATTGCTGGCGCAGCACAATCATGTAACCGCAGTGGATATCGTCCCCGAAAAAGTGGAGATGATTAACCGTCGTCAGTCGCCGATTCAAGATGAGTATATCGAAAAGTATCTCGCCGAGAAACCGCTCGACCTCACTGCCACGTTAGACGCCCGCACGGCGTATCAAAACGCTGATTTTGTGGTCATTGCCGCACCGACCAACTACGATAGTCAGAAAAATTACTTCGACACGTCGGCAGTGGAAACGGTCATTCGGCTGGTCATGGAGGTCAATCCCAATGCTATTATGGTCATCAAATCGACCATTCCCGTAGGCTACACCGAGAGTATTCGCCAGAAGACCGGAAGCAAGAATATCCTCTTCTCGCCGGAGTTTCTGCGCGAATCCAAGGCACTGTATGACAACCTGTACCCTTCGCGCATCATCGTCGGCACAGACCTCAACGACCCGCGTCTCGTAGAGGCAGCGCACACATTCGCGGGGCTACTACAAGAGGGGGCTGTCAAAACCGACATCGACACCCTTTATATGGGGTTCACAGAGGCGGAGGCAGTGAAACTCTTTGCCAACACCTACCTTGCGCTGCGCGTCAGTTATTTCAACGAACTCGACACCTACGCCGAGATGAAAGGACTTGATACACAGGCGATTATAGACGGCGTATGTCTCGACCCGCGTATCGGCACACACTACAACAACCCCTCTTTTGGTTATGGCGGCTATTGCCTGCCCAAGGATACCAAACAATTGCTTGCCAACTATCAGGATGTGCCGGAAAACCTCATCGAGGCGATTGTGGAGAGCAACCGCACACGCAAAGATTTCATTGCCGACCGTGTGTTGGCGAAGGCAGGTTACTACGATTATTACAACCGCGGCGACTATAATCCCAACGAGGAGCACTCGTGTGTCATCGGCGTCTATCGCCTGACGATGAAGTCCAATTCGGACAATTTCCGTCAGTCGTCGATACAAGGAATTATGAAACGTGTGAAAGCCAAAGGCGCACAGGTCATCATCTACGAGCCCACCCTACCCGACGGCAGCACGTTCTTCGGTTCGTTGGTTGTGAACGACTTGCAGAAATTCAAGTCTCTCTCCCAAGCCATCATCGCCAACCGTTACGACTCCATCCTCGATGACGTAACTGACAAAGTCTATACCCGCGACATCTTCCGCAGGGACTGATGATACCGTTCTTCGCCGGTCTCCTATATCATTTTAGTAAGAAGATCGTGTGTCCAATCGGTCATAAAGAGGGGAATATTGAGGAGATTCCCGTCCTTGTGTAAGTCACGGCTGCTATAGCGCAGTCGCAATACAGGGTGATAGGTATCGTTATAAAGCGTCAGACTGCGACCGCCGATGTTTTTACCCGCTTTGACCTCAATAGGAATAATGTGGGTGTCATATTGTATGATAAAGTCCACCTCCGCTGCATAGTCAGATGTCCAATAGCGCAGCGGCACATCCGTCTGGTGGGAGAGACTTTGCAGCACATAGTTCTCCGCCAATGCCCCTTTGAACTCCTTGAAACCGAGTACATCACTATCGCTGAGTATAGCCGAGGCGGGCATCTTTGCCAAACGACGCAGCAAACCTATATCAGACAGATACACTTTGAATACCCCCAAATCGTCGTATGCGGATAAGGGTAGTTGAGGCGTTTTGTTGCGGTGAACCCGATATATCAGTCCGGCTTGTTGGAGCCACAAGAGTGCATCTTCATACTCTCGTGCCCGCGCCCCCGGACGCACCAACCGGTATATGAACTTGCGGTTCTCTTTTGCCAATTGGGAAGGAATGGAGTTGTATATGTGTCCGATACGCGGAATGAGTGCTGATGTGCTGTGTTTGGAGAAATCCAAACGGTAGTCGGTGAGAATGTCGTCAAGGATACTATCCACTACACCAATGTCTTGTTTCTCTGCCATTACTGCAGCGGCAGCGGGCATACCTCCTGATATGCGGTACATATTGAAATGTTGGCATACACGCTGTTCCAGCACTTCCGAAATATGGGAGTCAAGAGGCAGAGTGTCTAAACACTCGCACATCGGGGCATCTGCGGTGTGCAGGTACTCACGGAAAGTGAGCGGATAGAGTGTCAGATGTTCTACCTTACCCACGGGGAAAGACTTACCTTGCGCCATACTGACACCCGGCAAAGAGCCTGCCGCCATAATGGCTTGCTCAGGCATCTGCTCGCAGAAGTACTTGAGAGCGTTGAGTGCCTCGGTACATTCCTGTATCTCGTCGAAAATAAGGAGTGTATCAGCGGGTTGTATAGGAAAGCCAACCACCAAAGACAGTTGTTGGACAATATACTGCGGGTTCTTGGTAGCGAAGATGTCGGCGTAGTTCTGCTCATCAAAATTGATATACGCCGTGTGCACAAAACACGTCCGTCCGAACTCTTTCATCAGCCATGTTTTACCCACTTGTCGTGCGCCATCCAATAGCATTGGTTTGCGTCCGTCACGTTGTTTCCATGCTTGCAATTGCAGCAGTCTCTCTCGTTCAAAGTATGTCATAATCACAGAATAAGTAAAAATAATGTGATAATTCACACATTTACTATAGTTATTTTGTGTGCAAAGGTACAAATTTGTTTGTATATGTGCAAATAAATCTATGTATAATTACTCATTATTAATACAATATGGGATTAATAGTGCATTATATGGCAAATTATATGTTCCTCTCAAAAAATCAACGTCCTATTACACGACAACTAACGTTACCAATTGATACAATGTGTGCAACCCCTAATATATCATCCCAAACATCCAAAGCGGAATGATATTGCCGGCAACATATTCTATGTCATCACGGACAACATACCCACGCGCTACATCTTTCAATTGTTTGCAGCCCTTATTCTTCCCACCTACTTCAAAGGTGATGTTGTCCACTTCGAAATCAGAAACAGGCGAAGCCGTTATGGTATGCCCAACTTGTAACCACATCAGGAAAATGGTCTCTCGGATATTACCTATATTGGGACTTTCCGTCAAAGCATAAGCAAAATTCGGGTTGTTGAGATATACCTTGTCAATCTTCTGCAACATCTTTATTCCATTGGCTTTCTCGCGTAACACATTGATTAGTTGGGCTTTTTCCAAATACTCCATATACTGCACTATCGTATTGCGGTTGATGTTCAAGTCGCGCTCCAACGCACTGAAATTCGGTTTGAACGGCACCGACTGCGACAACACATACATCAACTTCTTGAGATTGGTTGCAGACGCCACGTTCATCTCCGCATAATTGGGGATATCATTCTCCACCACCTGCTTGAGTACGCCTTGTATGTGCAAATCGAAGTCCGGTTCCAGTCCAAAAGGAAAAACACCATGACGCAAATACTCCTGGAACAAGGCTATCGGACGCTCTTCCGGATGTGCCCATACGGCTTTTCCTGCCAATATATCCTCCAAACTATAGGCACTCATCTGCCACCCCATCTTCATAATAAGCCATTCGCGAAATGATAGCGGCGCCAAATGGTATTCCGATTTGCGCCGCGACAAGTCTGCGCCCCCCCGTTCTAAATCCAAAATAGATGAGCCCATATAGATGACTTGCAACTTCGGAATTTGGTCGTAGATATTTTTGATTTCAGTGGACCAACCGTGATACTTATGAATCTCGTCTATCAGTAGCCGCTTGCCACCTTGTTGGTAAAATGCCAATGCCAAATCAAACAGGCGATGCTGCGAAAAGTAAAAATCGTCAGCCGTTACATACAGTGTATTCTCTTTGCCCGTGAGCAAGATATGTTGCAGCAGCATAGTTGATTTGCCCACACCACGAGCACCCAAGATGGCTACCAATCGTCCGTCCCAATTGATTTGATGATAGAGATAACGGACTTTACCTTTGCACCGTGAAAGTAGAGGTATCAAA
>ULPT01029421.1_pt1 | contig 15155 bp, 17 predicted proteins | sample 1953751 | NCBI WGS metagenome assembly ULPT01 (sample SAMEA4835636, study PRJEB28245) | human gut metagenome | biome: gut microbiome; material: fecal sample | place: Denmark | collected 2008
CTGTGTCTGAAACACTGCCAATGCCAAGGTTCCCGTCCATGCCGTCGAGATGCTGCTCGAATTTCGACCGGAAGGGATCCTTCCTGATGTCATGGATGAAACGCTGGAAGCCGTTGCGGCCGTAGACAAGCAGCCCGCCGCGAATATTCCCAAGGTGGGAGTGGTAGTCGGAGCCGTAGAAGATGTCCGCAACACAACTGCCCTTGGAGGCGCAACCGAAAAAACCGCCCATGAATGTGAATCAATGAAAATAGATGTGGAACCTAAAACGCGAGGGCGGAAACGAAAGCAACAACCCCGTTTACGCAATGGGGGATAATATACTGGAGGTTTGAGGATTTAGTGGTGATTCCACGCAGGAACCTCGCGTTTTCGGCGTAGGCTTTTTGCTACGCTTCCCCAGGATATCCATTTGCGAGCGCGACGGCCAGCCCAGCCGCCATCGACAGTGGGGGCAGCTGCTCATGCTCTGTGTCGTCGATTTCGTTTTGCCCGATTTAGATCTTCGCCAGCTTCTTCCATTGCGTCCCCAGCGACACACTCGGATATGTCTGCACTGCATGTCTTTGTAGGCATGTGAAACTCCATTGCGGCTTGGTGGAGTGATGCTACGGATCTGCTTCATGGTGCCGACATGTTTGGGAGGGCTGTCGCAGGTGTCGTCCAGGCTCAGTGCATGGGCAAGATGGGCATGCATCATTGACTGGCATCACATGGCTTGCCGTACTGAACGAACAGTTTTGGATTCTGTACCTCCTGACAAAGTTTTCGATGAATCTACCCGGCATCCAGCTTGCAATCTGGTCAGGAACTGACATTGTATGCCTTGTCGATGTCATGGACTTCTCCTATGGATGCTTGGTGGCTACCATTAAGATGTCCATGACACCGTTTTTTTCAACTATGCCGTCATGTAATGGGACGTCTGTGAAAAAAGAACAATGAAAAAGCTTTATCTCTCCGACCACAACAAGAAGATCGCTGGAGTATGTGGTGGATTGGCCGATTATTTCGGTATTGACCCTACCATCCTGCGCGTCGCTTGGTTTGTAGCCAGCATGTGCTATGGTGTAGGACTTCCATTGTATATAGGATTCTGGATTTGTGTTCCTCGTGAGAATGACGGGGGAACGGCATCCAGGTAGGTCTGCGTTCCACTCCTTGAGCCTTGCCATGCGGAGCAGAATCCGCATGATGGATAAGTTCTCTCCCTGCATCCCCCCTATTCAAAAAGGGAAGATTCATGAGGCAACAGCGAGAATCATCTGTTTATCTGAAGAGAGCATTTTATCCTTTTTTGGAAGAGAGAGCGCTTTGGCTTCAATGCAATCCTCAACCACTCTTCAATTTCAACCTGGAATAGGTGAAAGCTTTGTTTCAGTATGGCCAACCCAGGCGAATGGGGATAGTCGGGCCTTCCGTCCATGACGAGCAATTTGTAGTCCTTTGCAAGTGTTTTCCCGTATTTGCTTGCGCAGATAATGAACGGGATAACTATCCGATGATCCAATATAAAAATGCCGCGGGGTGGTTGGGGATGGTGGAATATAGATTGAACAATGTTGTCGATATCCTCAACGATATTCAAAAACGGGCATTTGAAAACAAGGTCGGAAACAAGATTCGCCTGTAGCGACAGGCATAGTTCGTAGATTGCTGACAAACGATCCTGGCGATAAGGCTTACACAACACTGGGGGGTAGCTTATAACGGCTAGATCGCGCCCAGCTTCTATCAAAAGCCAGGACAACCCTTCGCGCAGGCTTGTCATAGTGTCGGTGATAATACAGTCATAATCGTCAAAATCCCTGTTAATCAGCAATTGAGGAATGCCCAATTGACGCAAATGCTCCATATGGGGAAGCATGCGCAATTCGGGCAACAACCAAATAATCGCCTGGCCTCGATGAAAAACGGGAATCGCATGGTTGTCCATTTTAGAAGCATTCAAAAATGAGAGGCGTCGTCCGGCATTTTCAATTCCCCATATCATTTCGGAAAAAGGAAAATCACTGTCAGGATTCAAATGCTCTCCAATTACGACGATTTGGCTGATTTTATCAGGAGCATGCGATGGAAGCGCATATACCCCCCGCCCCTGCTGCCCGCAGACCTGACCATGGATGCGAAGTTCCTCAAGGGCTTTGACGACTGTGGTTCTTGACACACCGAACTGGCGCATCAATGCCGTCTGCGAAGGCAATTTCCCGTTCGATGGCAGCTTGTCGGAGGCTGACAGTTCCTGTAGATATTTGACAATCTTTGTTCTTTTCAACATAATGAATCCCCTATCATGGGCTGTAAGATACTATGTCTTCTGAAAAAAAGTGCCAGACTGCCTTGCTTTTACGGAGGACTCTTGGCGTAATACCACTGCCTACTGTTCTATTAGCCATGTCAAGCGTTGACAGGGGCATGAAGAAAAAGACAAAAGGCAAGGTCAGCACCGTCCGCTAGTGCCGTCATCCTTGAACGGTCACCTTCAGGCTGAGGTGTCGTTTGTTTCGAGACGCCTTGCCAATCTATCCTCCATCTCCCTGTTTGCAAATCGTCTCCTCTCTCTGGTCGCCTTGAAATTGCGACCCTATCCTCACAGATAGTCTGCCCCTACGCCCCTATCCTCTTCTTGTAGTGAAATGGACGGACGTGTCAGAGGAAAAGGCAGGTTGCCTTGAATCTGTACAGAAAGCGTAATGAAAACAATGTGGCTCGATACGTATCTGAAGACTGCCGACTATTTCCATGCTCGACAGGACAATGCATCCGCACTTCTGGCGAGATGACGTGTCATCAACTCACTCGAGAGTAATGCGTGGATAATACAAGAATATATGTTGGTGTTTGGCAATCATCTATGGAGACAATGATAAGATTATGGATAACAATATACCCATTTAAGCCTATTTTTACCTTGAACTATCGAGAATACATGCTATTCTTTTTTTAGATGAAAATAAAGATAGGAGTCATTAAAAGGGGAAATACATAAAAGGATAAGATACAATGATATAAGTTTTTTTTATAAAAAAATGGCAAAAGCGCTTCGCGTCAATTAGAGTAGTTGGCATAGACAGTTAACCATGTGTCTATTTCAGGCAAGTGCCTCACCGTCCTTCCATCCGTAAAGCGCTGGCTCGTGGAGCCACTGGTAGTCCTGCCGCCCCAGGACGAGAGCGTTCGTTCTTCCAGATCAGGCACTGCCGGACTTTGAGCCCGATGTCGTGGCAGCCTCCCCGGAAATTGTATCCTTCGGAGTCGGCGTGGAAGATGTAGAACGACGCGCCGGGTTCCATGCGGTCGTGGACGCACTGGAACGCATCCCGGAGGAACGTGCGGAACTGCGTATCCTCCATGTTGTCGTTTTCGATGGTCATGCCATTGCTCCCCTCATACGCCACGTTGTACGGCGGATCGGTCAGCCAGTGATTCGCGTTCTCCTCCCCCATCAGCCGGGCGACATCCTCCGCTTTGGTCGCATCACCGCAGAGCAGTCTGTGCTTGCCGAGCTGGTAGACCGTGCCGGGAACGGATGCCGCATCCTCCGGGACTTCCGGGACGGCATCGGGCTCGGTCTCGCCCTCGGTGATGGTATCCTCGCCGTCCCCGTTCAGCAGTTTGTCCAGCTCTTCGGGATCGAAGCCCAGCACGGACAGATCGAAGTCGGCGTTCTGCAGGTCTTTCAGCTCCATCGGCAGGAGCGCGTAGTCCCATTCGGCGATTTCGCCGGTCTTGTTGTCCGCGATGCGGTATGCCTGCACCTGTTCGGGCGTGAGATGGTCGGCGACCACCACGGGGACCTCGGTCAGTCCGAGCATTTTGGCACTCCGAAGTCTTGTGTGACCGACGATCACGACCATATCCTTGTCCACCACGATGGGCTGCTGCCAGCCGAATTCCTTGATCGACTTGGCGACCGCCTCGACCGCCGTATCGTTGATGCGCGGGTTTTTCTCGTAGGGGATGATTTCATCCACTTTTTTGTAAACGATGTTCATTTCCTTTCCTTTCTTTGGTTTTTGTCAATTCTCAAAACAGATTGGGGATTGACATTTTGGGTTGAAAATATCTGATTTCGCTCAGGCTTCCTGCCGTCTCATCGCAAAAGTCGATTGAGATTCTGCTTATTTTCTCGCATTAGTCGGTCGTGATTTGTGGTTGCAACGCGAGAAAGTCATTATAAAAAATGTGCTCATCGCTTTAAAAGTCGTTTGATTTTCTGTTACTCCAATGCTATATTAAGCACAAAACCGGCATTGAAAGGACTTCTCGGCATGAAAAGAAAAGCATTGCAGCATCTTCTGGAATGGAAAAGTGACCCCGACAGAAAACCTATGCTCATTCAAGGCGCACGGCAGGTTGGAAAGACCTGGCTCATGAAAGAGTTTGGTCGGCGGTATTTTCCCAAGACGGCCTATATCCATTTCGACAACAACAGCCGGATGCAGGACATTTTCAAGTCCGATTACGATATCAAGCGGCTTATCGCAGCTTTCCAAATTGAAGCCGAGTGTACCATTGATCCTCAAGATACACTGATTATTCTTGATGAGATACAGGAAGCTCCTCATGCCGTCAATTCGTTGAAATACTTCTGCGAGGAAGCTCCGGAATATGCCATCATTGCCGCCGGATCGCTGTTAGGAGTTGCTCTGCACAAAAATGACAGTTTCCCGGTCGGCAAAGTTGATTTTCTGGATCTGTATCCGCTCAGTTTCACCGAATTTCTTCATGCTACAGATAATTCACGCCTTGCAGATCTCATAGAGTCCTGCGACTGGACACTGATTACAGCATTTAAGAACAAACTCATTGACCAGTTGCGTCTTTACTACTACATCGGCGGGATGCCCGAGGTGGTAGATGCGTTTGCGAAATACAATGACCTTATGAAAGTTCGCAAAATCCAAACAGAACTGCTCCGTTCTTATGATCGTGACTTTTCAAAACATGCTCCCGTGGAAATCGTTCCCCGCATCAGGATGGTATGGAATTCCATACCGTCACAGCTTGCAAAAGAAAACAGGAAGTATGTCTATGGCGCACTGCGCACCGGAGCCAGAGCCAAAGATTTTGAACTTGCCATGCAATGGCTGCTGGATGCCGGACTGATCTACAATGTGTGCCGTGCGGCAAAACCGGCAATACCGCTGACCGCCTATCAATCTGACGGCTTCAAGGCATATATGCTGGATGTCGGTCTGCTCGGAGCAATGGCAAACTTGAATGCAAAAACGCTTTTAGAAGGCAATGCTGTGTTTCAGGAGTTCAAAGGGGCATTGACAGAGCAGTATGTACAGCAGCAGCTTCGTGCGGAATGCAGTATTGCTCCATGCTACTGGTCACGCGAAACAGGGAAAGCAGAGATTGATTTTCTTTATCAATCAGACGATGCCATCATCCCGGTTGAAGTCAAAGCGGAAGAAAATCTGCAGGCCAAAAGTCTCAAAACATACTGTGAGCATTTCAAGCCGCCGTATTCTATCCGAACATCCATGTCGGATTACCGAACATCGGGGAAGTCTCTCGGCAACTGTCCGCATACCATGATTAACATCCCATTGTACGCCATCAGCCAGATCAGAAAAGAATGCGGAGAATTTCCTGAAAATGCCTGAAAGTTGCGCCCGCAAGGGCTCGTAACAGCCCCGCTGTCGCGTCTTGCGGGCAGTCCGGGAGCGTGATCCGGGCCGCGCCCAGGGGCGGCCCGGCGGCTTTTTTTGTCAGCTGCAAGCAAGTCTGCTTAATAGACCGAGTCCTTCCGCGCGCCCTTCCATTTTCCCTTTTGAGGGGGAACCATAGGATTTGAGGTCACTTCGGGCCTTGCCGCCCCATTTCCGCCCCCTCTGGCGTGTACAACGGCCATAGGCCCGCGTTCCGTCACTCTTCCGTCACATTTTCCGCCACTTCGCTGTCGGAATTCCCTGCGGCGGGCGGAGGAGTCTTCTGTTTCCTCTTGAGCTTTTTCGCCAGGTAATGGACGTGATTCAAGGTCATATCGCATGAAGCCGCGATATCCCGAGCAGGCAGCCCCGTCCGCATCAGAACGTAGGCATACTCATCCATTGGATTTGCCGGAATCATTTTCGATATTCTTGCCGGAATCCACAGGATGCCGCCGTTCCAGTGATTCCGCACTTCCTCATACAGTTCGGGTGGCAGAACCTCCGCCGCATTTGCATACAAACTCATCTTTCACCTCATTTCTCTTGGACTGGAACCTATATAAGCATTCCGCCGGGGATATATCCAGCCGGATATTTCAAGAAAGACACCGATTCCCCAATTCCCCGGTTCCCCGTTATAACGCGCAAAGGGGCTGAAAAGGGCCAATAATAAGAAAATCCGCGTGTCATGGGAATTAGGGAATTAAAGGAAAGGGAAGTTATAAGTAAGTAATTATTAGTTATTTATCTTATCTCTTCTCTTCCCCGCTTACTTCCTTAATTCCCAAGGTGGTGCTCCATTTTTTTGTCCTTTTCCGTGGGAAGTCATTTCGACGGTCCGGGAACCCGGCGGTCAGCGCAGAAGGTAGAACCGGGTCATGCTTGCGCCGCTCCCCTTGAGCTCGTGCGAGATGGTTCCGTTCTCCTCCAGCGTCTCGATGATCTGCTTGAACACCTCCTTGGATTCGTGCATCCGTTTGAGCAGAACGCCGTGCGCGACCCGTCCCCGGGCCTCGCGGATGTAGCGGACGGCTTTGCGGCATTTCTCGTCGAAGGTGTTCTCGAAGGAATAGGCATCCACCATGAACAGCATCTGGTCGGTGACGTGCTCCACGAAAGCGGCGGCCCAGCGGACACCGGCGACCGAGATGACGGGCTTGACCGGGTTTTCGCTGACGGCGTAGAGCATCGAGAGCTTGCACACCTTCTCGAAGACGCGGGCCCAGAACGCCATCGCCTCGTTCCGCTGTTCGGCTTCGTGCCGGTCGTAGATGCAGTCGTACTTCTCGTTGAGCTTGGAGAGAAGCACATCGGCATCGGGCGCGGCCGGGATCAGCATGGGAGCCGGGTTGATCTCGGTGAGATTGCCGGACTGACCGTATTTGCCGATGATCTCGACGGCGCGGGTGATGGCGTCCGGGATGCTTTCGCCGGACGGCTTGCGGCCGTGGCCGCGCTTCCCGGCGTCCAGGATCATGCACCGGGCGATGAGGCCGTTCGCCAGCACGCGCTCGGACAGCGCCGAGTAAAAGAATTTCGGGATGGCGGTTCCGAGGATGACGAGGTGCGGATTCACGATCTTGCGGTCATCGTCGGTCTTCTTGCCGTCGTTGTTGCGGATGGAGAGTTTTCTCATTTTATATACTCCGTTTGATGCCCCGTAGAAGCGGAGCAGTTTTTCCATGATGGATTCGCCGCGGCCGTCCTTGGCGAACTTCAGCGCGTTAAAGACTGTGTCGAACTCGTCGATCTCGAAAAGCATCGAAGGATGCAGGAACATCGCGTCCTCCAAGCCCTCTCCGGACCCGAAGGACTCGGCGATACAGGCTCCGAGGTCGTTCTGAATGGCGACATTCATGTTGACCTTGCGGGGATGATCTTTGCCCGTGCCGCTGTTTGCCAGCGCCACGAGATAGATGTTGCCCCGGTTGTTGCGCTCGTCCGTGATCTTGCTGCCGGTGAGGAAGGCGAGGAACGCCAGTGCACTGCAAAATGCCAGGATTCGGTTCGGATACTGTCCGGTCCACATGGTGTATTCCGCATATTCCGAAATGAATCCCGGCACATCGAGCAGCTTCTCCGGCAGGGGCGCGAGCATCGGCTCCTTGTCGGGCATCGGCTCGGCCGGTGGCGGCTGTGCCTTCGCCTTCTGAGCCAGAATGCCGGAGATGTCCACGTCCGGAAGTGTGGTTTCACGCCGGTCATAGCAGCCCGGATCGCGGAGTTCGCGGAGCTTGCGCCAATCGTTGCCAGTGCAGGAATTGTGATGACAGCGGAAGGCGATGGCTCCGTTGGACTGCTGGATAAGGACGGCGGACCGGTTGCGGTGCGCATCGTTGAACGGGCAGACGGGGAACACCCACTTGCGGCCGTCCTTCCACACCTGCGGAGCGCCGAGTTCCGGGCAGTATTTTTCTATCCAGCCGTCAAGATCGAACTCCGACACTTCCCTTGGTAAGGATGAGGTTTTCTCGACGACGGGAGCAGTGTTCTTCCACGATGCCGCGGTCTCCATCTGCTCCGGCGTGACGATGCCGAACTTCTCCGGGACGGAGAGGATCTGCGCCATGCGGTGCGGCCGGGTCTTGACGTCGTCGCCCTTGCAGTTCATCGTGCCGGGAATGCGCCAGATGCGGGCCGGGTTGAACACGGTGAGATCGACGTCCACCCGGCCGTCTCCGGCAGTCGCAATCCCGGCGATGCATCGCTGGACGAGATCGCCGTCCGCGACCGGGAGGTCGATGCGGTACATCATCTGCGCCCCGTTGCCGGAGTCGATCAGGATGGGATCGGGCCAGCCGGAGGCGACCAGCCCGGACTGGATCTTGCAGGCCATTGAGATGGCGGCTTCGTGTTCGGCGTCCGAACTGGACACGCCGGAGACCCGCTTCGGATCGCAGTCCACCAGCAGCCAACGTCGTGACAGTATGTCACTGTCGCTCGTAGTCGCCTCCCTCGTGATGCCGCGCAGCCGGTTGCAGGCGCGGGCCAGCAGATCGGATTGACCGGATTGACCGTCGCATACGCACCCCGATAGGAGCGAAGTTTGCCGATTGCTTCGGCGGCGTCCGGGATGTGTTCGTAATCGAAATACCCCGACTCCATATGCGGCCGCATCCATTCGGACGAGGTCGCGTCCAAGACCCGAATCTCGAAAACATCATCCGTCTGGAACCACAGTCTCAGCGCGCTGACGATGCTTTCTTTATCGGTTTTCATGGCGGGCGGCCTTCTCCTTCGCGGCCGGACAGGAGAGGTCCAGGATCACGAACAGGAACGCCCTCGCCGCGGCTTCCGGGAACACCTTCGGATAGACCTCCGTCCGCAGCCAGCGGCGAAGCGAGGCGGCTTTCCTGCCGTGATTCGGGGCGAGGATCTTCTCCGCGTCTTCGCGGGGGACCAGCCGCACGACCTGCAGACCGCCCGGCGTCTTGATCCGCTCGTAGAGCGGCACGTTGTCGGTGTGGACGGCCAGCTGACGATTCGGATTGCTGAAGCCGAGGATGTTGCAGACGTCCCGGATGACGAACAGGGGCTTGTCGTCTTTCTCCACGATGCGGACGGGTTGGCCTTTGTGGGTGAAAGTGGTGACGTTACTCATTGGTTTTCTCCTCCAGGTTCTTCAGGAAACGGATTGCTGACGCGGCAGTATGGACCGCTTCGGTGATGACCGGCTGATACGAAGTGCGCTTCTCGCCGTGGTTGTTGGCGGCCTTCAGGAGCTCTCCGGCCTCCTCTGCCGGGATCGCGGCGGCCTTGACCAGATCGGTCGGCCAGACGGGATGCAAGGTCTCCGCCCGGCCGATTTCGGCCATGACGAGACCGAGGATCGTTTCAATCTTCATGGTTTTCCAGCTCCTTTACCGCCTTGAGCATCTCTTCCATGTGCGTCCGGGGCTGGTCGCGGATGGTTTTGACCTTCTCGATGAAGGCGTCGCAGTCGGCGATGAACGTCTCGAAGCACTGTTTGTAGTCCGTGCCGTAACCGTGCGGAGAGACCAGCAGGTCATAGTTGCTCAGGTAGAATGAAAGGAGCTGTTCTCCCTTCTGGTTCTTGGTGATGTGCCAGCGTCCGTCCGCGCTGACCATTTCCTGCTGGGATTCCTGTTCGGTGATTTTCCATTCGATTTCCATATTATTTCTCCTCTTGAAGTTTCTGAAGTGTCTGTTTGACCGGGCGCCAGCCCTGCGGATGATACGGGGTGTCGAAGACCCATTCGCCGTCGCGGAACACATACACATATTCGGCCCAATACATGTGGTGCGCCTGTTCCAGCAGTTTGTCGGCGGACTCCCATTCGTCGGGGGCGTCGTATTCCTCGCCGTAGTCGCGGTGGTATGCGATGCAGACGTCCTGCGCATCCGGTTCGGGATCGTCTTCCGACAGTTTGTCGCCGAGGGCGGACAGGCCGCCGAGTGCCAGCAGCTTTTCGACCCGCTCCGGCGCGGTGTAGTGCTGCGTCAGGCAGATGCCCGCGCCGTCCAGATACATATCGAAGTGGACATAGACCGCCCGACAGGTCTTGTCGGGGTCTTCAATTGCAATAATTCCTCGTGTTGACATATTTACTCCTGTTCGGGTTCGTCGTCAAACCAGTTGGTCAGCGTGGCCAGCGAGAAGCCGAGCTTCACGGCCGCCTCCTCGATCTGATACTTGATTTCGGAATTCCACTCCGGATTCTGTTCGAACACGAACTCCATCTCATTGGTCACCGCTTCCAGCAGATTCAGGCATTTCGCCAGTCTTTTTGCGGGACCGTTCGATTTGGTCGGTGAAGTCTCTTGCCATGTCAGCCCTCCGTCACGTTTTCGGGATTCTCTTCCTTCGCATCGGCGCACTGCTCGAGCCTCGTTATGAGGCGGACGTTGTTCTCGATCTCCTCACGCAGCCGCCGAACCTTCATTGCAATGAATTCCGCCCAGGGATATTCGATTCCCTCTTCGTTTTTCGCGGTCGTGGGCGGCGTGGCCGCCATGTATGCGAGGATTTCGTTCCAGAGCAAGTCGTTGATCTCCTGGCAGTCCAACCGCTTGCCTTCGATTTCGTTTTTGCCGATCCGGGAGAGATATCCTTCGTATTTGTAGTATGTTCCCCAGCTCATAGTTCCTCCGTTATTTGAGTTTGAGAAGATAGCGGTTGCTGACGGCCTTGAACGAGAACGGATGGCCGATCCCGACCTCCTTGAATACCAGACCCTCGCGTTCGTGACCGTGAACGGTCTTGCCTTCGGCGAAGGCGAGGATTTCCTCCACGGACCGGAAGCGGTCGAATACCGGGCATTCCGCTTCGATTACCGGAACGTGCGGGATTTTGTATTCCCGGCACAGTTCGCGGCGTTCCTCCGGCAGAAGGAAGCAGGCGTTTTCGATGTCCCAGATGCGGAAGACGTGCCACTCGCTCTCGCGGTAAAGGTCGCGGTTCCCGTTGCAGCCGGGACCGACGAACTTGCCCTGGAACGCCAGCTCGCGGCCGATGTGCGCCAGCTTGGAAGGCAGCTGATACTTCCGCGCGATCTCCCAGAGACTGTTGGTGTCGGTGTCCTTCAGATTCTTGTTCCGGGAGCACACGCCGAACGGGGCGTCCGGGAAGTGAGACGGGCTGAAGTAGACCGTCATGGAGCAGCCATCGTCTTTGCTGGTGACTTCGAACAGTTTTCCCTTCATGGTTTCGAAGCAGTCGGCCTGATTCTGGATGCGCTCTTCGTCGGTCTTCGGGATGAATTCGGGGAATTCGCCCAGCGCATCGCCGGAGACCCGGAGAGTCCCGTCGAAAGCCCGGAACGGGGCGGCGACCTCGTCGTAGTGCTCCACTCCCAGCCGGGCGGTGATGTCCTCGCCGTCCGGGAGATTCGCCAGTTCGGGGAATTCGGTCAGCGGCATCAGGAGTCCCTGACTGACCACGCCGCGGTTTTTCATGGTCTTGATGCGGATCGTCTGCTTGAGGACTTCGCCGTTGAGCGACCACGTTTTGAGGCATTTCTCCTTGAGAAAATCGAACCGGGCATCGGTCGGCGGCAGCGCCGAGTCGATCTCGAAATACACGGCCCGGTCGCCGGGTTTGAGGGAATCCCGGCCGATCACGACCTGCCAGCCTTTGCCTTGCATGGACGCGACGGACAGGGTGTCGCTCCAGGGAATGTCTTTCACCTCTCTGATGGTGACGATGGATGCGAGTTTGCGCATGATAATCTCCAGTATTTTGACTGTTATTGTGTGTTTTCGCGGTCAGCGGACAATGTGGTGTCCAGAATACATTTTTTTCTGCGAGGAAGTTATAAACTTGTCTCCTTTCGTGTTAAATCATGACACATCTATCAGATGGACTGCGACAAAATGACGCAAAAAATCGACTTTGTCTGTTGTTTTAAGCCGACATATATTTTGGCATGGGAATTGCTTATGTTACATTGGGACGATTGTTGCTTGTTGACATTCAAGACTCGCTACCTTGGAACAACCGCGACATGGGAAGCCCAAAAACAGTAAGTAACCGCCATAGGAGAATATACATGGCAGATATCGATAAAGTTAGAAGTCAAGTTAGAAGTCGCCTCAATTACACCTATCCTGGAACCCCTGATGATGAGGATGGTTCCATTGATAGAACATGGATTAATAAAAAACAGAAATACGAAGTTGATTACGCAATTGCGAAGTGCTTGATTGATTGCAATGCAGCGGATTTAGCCACCAATACAAATGTTATTCGAAAGCTCGAAAAAATGATACAAAATATGGATCATGATGGTATGGGGCGCTGCATACGAGAGCAGGCCTATAACGAGCTTCAAATGGAAATATATACCATTCAGCTTGCAATTATTTTGAAGCAAATAAACGACTAACATCCTTTCAATTCATGAGGAGGAAACCTCCTCATGAATTATTTTAGAACGGTATATCGTCCGGATCGTAATCCTGGGCCACGCCCAGATCTGCGGGGCTGTTGGACGGATATTCCGATTCGATCTCGGCGGAATCGTCCCCCGGTTCCCGCATGACGGGCCGGTCTTTCAAGACCCAGCGGGTGATCCGGTCGAACTTCTCCCCGGCAACAGAGCGCACGGTGATTCGCTCCGGCGCGGCGAGAAGCCCCTGGTTCGCCAGGGAGACCGCCTCCCGCGCGGTGCTCGGAATCGGACAGCCAAGGGCGGCCCGTTCCCGCCACCACTTCAGGAACTTGTCGCGGGCGTATCCGGTGTGCTCCGGGCAGACCCACTCGCTCTTGAATTCATCGAAACCGACCCGATAGTCGATCCGCATGGTGCGCGGCGTCCCCGGTTCGGCGTGCCGCTTCTCGTGGACGCAGTAGTAGACGTCCTGCACGTCGTAGTCGGTGTAGTCGATCTGCCCGGAGATGATCCCGGCCGAGGACGCCTTGTCCGAAAGATTGCTCTTCTCGGACGGCGGGAACTCGAAGCCGCACTGCGGACACTTCGCGTAAGCGGCGTGGATCAGAGCCAGACACTGCGGACACTTCTTCGCCGGGGCGTCGCCGCCTTTGCCAGCGCCGAGTTCCTTTACCCGGATCATGTCCACGGGACCGTGTCTGAGGATGTTCCCGCCGTAGTCCAAAACGAGGCAATTGGTCTTGCCGGCCTGGCGCGTAGGACATGGATACGCCGCGCGGCTGGAAGCGATGGGTATGCACACGATGGGCGACGTCGCCCGGATGTCCGTGAAGTGCGAGGACGTCCTTTACCGGGCATTCGGCGTCAATGCGGAACTGCTGATCGACCATGCCTGGGGCTGGGAGCCGGTCACCATTGCGGAGATCAAAGCATACAAGCCGGAGAGTAACAGCATGAGTTCCGGACAGGTGCTGCAGGACTCGTATGAATTTGAAAAGGGCAAGGTCGTTGCCCGTGAAATGACCGACCAGCTCGCGCTCGATCTCGTGGAAAAACATCTGGTGACCGACCAGCTGGTGCTGAGCGTAGGATATGACACGGGCAATCTCTCCGACCCGATGCGGAGACTGAGATACAACGGCCCGATCCACATCAACCACTATGGTAAGCCGGTCCCGAAGGAGGCACACGGTTCGGTTAACCTTGAGCGCTTCACTTCATCCGGTCGGATCATCACGGAAACGATGATGGGGCTGTTCGACCGCTGCGTCGACCCGAACCTGCTGGTCCGGCGGATCACGGTCGTGGCGAACCACATCATCAGCGAGAACGACATCCCGGCCGATACGGACGCTGACCAGCCGGACCTTTTCACCGATTACGAGGCGCTGGAAAAACAGAGAGCGGCAGAACAGGCGGAGCTGGACAAGGAAAAGCGTCTGCAGCAGGCGATCATCGGCATCAAGAACCGGATGGGGAAGAACGCCATCCTGAAGGGCACGAACTTCGTGGAAGGCGCGACCGGTAAGGAACGGAACGAACAAATCGGAGGACACCGTAAATGAAGACGCCCTACGATGACATCATTTACCTGCCGCACCACGTCTCGCGAAACCATCCGCAGATGCCGCTCCGCGAACGGGCCGCACAGTTCGCGCCGTTTGCAGCGCTGACGGGCTACGAGGCGGCAGTAGGGGAAACTGCCCGGCAGACCACCGAAAGGCGCGAACTGGACGCGCAGGAGGCCGCAGAATTGAACCGCCGTCTTGCCTCGCTCATCGCCCGTCTGCCGGAACGCCCAGAAGTGACCATCGAATACTTTGTTCCCGATGACCGGAAGGCCGGTGGGGCGTATGTCACCATGACCGGCGTGGTGCGGAACATTTCTGTCTCGGAGAGGCTTCTGGTCATGGAATACGGGACGGCAATTCCGTTGGAAGATATTGACTCCGTTGTATTTTGAACGGCATTCTTCTGCATGCCGAGGGTTCGTATCCTCACCCGAAAAAATCGAATTTGTGATATGAATAGCCCCGCCAGTTACAATAGGGGGTGTTTTGAGGTTAATTTTGATTTACCCACGATGAAAAAGCGGATAGGGAGCGGGAAGTGGACACCCTGAAAAAGGGCATAAAAAGGCGGGTGTTCGTTATCTCGATTGACCAATCGGGATATGAGTATCAGAAAAAATCTGAAGTCTCCCCAGGGGATCGGCAAAAACGGCAGAAAAACTCAGAATTTTGGCCGATTCTCAGAATTATTCGGGCAAAATCGGCCGCCTGGCGGATTCTGAATGTGTTTCATGCACACGGGCGGAAACGCAATAACACCCTTTGACTGAACGGGTTTTAGGTTAAAAAACAGAAAGATTCTCTGTTTGGGATAGATTGGAAATGGGGATAAAAACTGGCGGAGAGAGTGGGATTCGAACCCACGGAAGGTTTCCCTTCGGCGGTTTTCAAGACCGCTTCCTTAGACCACTCAGACATCTCTCCGTTGCGGGTTTCCCTTGGGAGTCTTCATAGCTTCCCATCGGGACGACTGCGTAATATGGCCTGGAATCGGTTGTTTTCAAGCCGTTGCATGGCGTATCGGGAGGTCTGTAACTGGAAAAGTTAAACGCACGCGTTTCGTGCGTTGA
>ULPT01055988.1_pt1 | contig 15044 bp, 10 predicted proteins | sample 1953751 | NCBI WGS metagenome assembly ULPT01 (sample SAMEA4835636, study PRJEB28245) | human gut metagenome | biome: gut microbiome; material: fecal sample | place: Denmark | collected 2008
CGGCAATTCCCAACGAAAAGCCCACCAATGCAGGAAGCGCCAAGGATAATGACTCCTTGCTACCTTCCCTCCATTACGTTTCCATGCTTCAAATGGAGCGCATTTGAAATTCAAGAAACCAGGATGGGTATATGGTGCGACAGCCGTTAGCGTTTTATCCTTAGCAGTCATAAAAATTTCGATTATATATCATAATCCCAGAACGCCCTATTAGGCAAGAAGATAATCTACTTTTACAATAAAAAATTATTTATTCTTGTATTCATCCACCACTTTACGAAGTGCCTCAATATATCCTCTACCATGAGTCATGTCTGGCTCCATATAGTTTCCTTCTGCCCACTCATTCCACGATTTCAACATCAATATTTGATGCTCCTCTTGTTTTTCTTTGATAGCTTCCATAGCCATCCGAACATGTTTTGCAAAATAATCAGGAGTTGAATTTATATATATGTTAGTCTTTCTTCCTCCACGGGGAGAATGATCCCATTGCGGCACAATTTGCGGTATCACATTCTCATCTCTATCTATATCACCAATAAACTCTCTATAATGCCTGCTGTAATCATAAACATATGCAGGACGCCTCAGCAATATTCCCTGCATATGCTTAAATAGTTTATGCCTTAACGTATTCCTTTTTTGTTGAGCATGCCCTAGTATGTCACAATAGCAAACTGCATCATACCCCTTTTTAAGCATTACTTCTTTTTCAATACTATTGTCATTTACATTGGCAACAAGATATATACCAGGGAAACCCGCTTCCACGCTCATATTCTTGAAGCAATCAACATACTCCTGAGGAAGACTAACAGGGTCAAAAATAAAAAGATATGGTTTGCCATCAACTTTGACATAACGCTTATCACGAAAAGCCTTCAACAACAATTCAAAATGAGCCTTGGCGTCATCCAATCCTGGATATGTCTGTTCCATCAATATTGCTTTTGAATCGCAACCTGCCGTACAGCCTACAGCTCTCCATGTATGGTTTGCCCATGCTAAACAGAAAGGAAAGTCAGGCTTACCTGTTTCCAATACTTCTTGGAACACATCAGCCAACAATCTTCTGCCATTGCCAAACCAATAGTGCCAATAACAGAACGCCGTAACACCAGCCTCACGCGCCATCTGAGCCTGTTGTTCACGAATTATAGGTAAACGTAGATCATAATAGCCTAATTCTGTAGGGACACGGGGTTCATCATGCCCACGGAATAAGGGTTTAGCCTTTCCCACGTTCGTCCACTCTGTAAATCCTTTGCCCCACCACTCGTCATTCTCAGGAAATGGGTGAAACTGAGGAAGATATAATGCTAATATTTTAGGATTCATACAATTACTTTTTTTTTTTAGTTTAACTATTATAGTAGGAATAACAAGACACGAGGCTATCATCACAATATATAAACTGTGACAATGGAAACCGCTTCTCGTTACTAAAGAACAAATACTCAATATAATCCAATGAGTTACATAATATGTCATTGAATTCTTTCCAATAAACTGCAAAATATTACAAGAAGGGTGACATCTGAAGAGATTATTAAAAACCACACAAGCAGACAAAGAATACAAAACAGCACAAAAATAATTCCCTCCTTCATTTAATGTCATGTCCCGAAAGACCAAATGCGAAGGTCGCAACAACATAATTCCTAAATATGCCAGCGATGCAAAAAGCAGAACCATCTTCTCGAATTGTCTTTCTCTCAACATATAACCACAAGAGTAGACAGCAATGCCTAATGGTATATTGTATAGGTATATTGGTAAATAATCAATACCTGAATAGAAAAGGACTGTAGTTGTTAGCAACCCAAATAGAAATATGGCAATCGGATAGATTCTTCTGGTAAACAATTCATTGAAAACCAATCGTACAATGAACAATGAGAACAAGAACCATAAAGGATGATTACCATTGACACTTCCTGTGAATGCAATTTCCTTGAATGGCGTCAACACATAATGCCTCCAATTAAAATCTCCATTGACAAACAATTTCACACATTCTACTATATGCCCTATAAACGAATATACCAGCAATGGAATTATGAGCTTTATGCCCCCCAACTCAATATTTGTCTACTATTCTTCGGAACATAAAACATACCGCTTTTAAAGAAGAACCAGCACATAAAGAATTGTAACGGTTCCAACCATATATTATCCAGAACAGTCAACAAAACACCTCAAAAGGATGTGATTCAACATCATGTAGCATATAAGCAATCCTGACAAATTATCAAGATAATCAACCCTTTTCATTAAAATATGCTTTCAATTTATCAATATCACAAAGAAGTTCCCAATGATTTTTGAACCACTCAATATCATTGTTCCACCATTTATGCTCGAGTAAAAACGCTATTGTTTCTTCATCGTATCTATAACCTATGATTTTGGCTGGAACTCCACCAACAATCGCATAAGGCGGAACATCCTTTGACACAAGGGCATGAGCCAAAACTACAGCACCGTCACCAATCTTAACACCGCCAATAAGGGTTACATCACTGCCTATCCAACAATCATTTCCTATATCATTCACCAATTCTCTATCCTTATCAAAATATCTAAATTCTTCAATCAACTGTTTATCCGTAAAAGAGAAATTTTGAGGATTTCTTCCTTTCACTAATGAATAGAAAAGAGGACAGGTCGTTGCAAAAGGTTTTTTATAAGGATGCGATGAATTAATATAGTCACATCGTGGTCCTATAGATGTAAAACGGCCAACATCTGCACTCACAGAACTATTCCATCCGATACTAGAACCATAGCCCATTTTCCCCCAAAAACTAGAATATTTCCCGACATGATTCATACCCTCAAATTGGCAGCGGTAAGGAATATGCGTGGAATACCAGAACTTAACATTCTTCCCGTTGTGGAATTTATGCCACAAAAAGAGCAACAGCTTATAGAGGAATGGCAATTTCTTTATTGCCACTAATATTTTTGGCATTCTATTTTAAGAATTGAAATAATTTGTATAGTAATAACCAATCATATCGATGAGACAACCTGGGATACAACTTTCTGCATTGTTCGGAATAGTAGTCCCGCTCACCAAGATAGAAAGCATACAATGCCATCTTCTCCCAAAAGGATTTGCCCTTGAAGTCAAGATGACCAAGGAAATCTTCATTTATGTCTTTGCGAGCACGAGAAGCAGCAGAAAACTCCAAGTTAATCATTGCTACCGGCTTGTGACAAAGAAACAGTCTGTACTTGCGATATAGTTTGAATATGCGCTGTAAATCCTCATATCTACGCACTCGCTCGTCAAATGGGTTTTCTTCTACAATGGATTTTCTGTATATTGTAGTGCCTGAACATTGAAATAAACGACCTAAAACATGAGCTTTGAACGGATTGTCAACAACACCTTCCTTGTATTCAACAGCTAAATACTCTTTCTTGCCATTGTTGACAATCACCTCACCAAGAAACATATCTACATCAGTATGTTTTTGTATCTTTTCACTAAAAAACTCAAATGCCCCTGGCAGCATTTCGTCATCTGCATCAAGAAAAAGTATCCACTCCCCCTTAGCATTCTTAACACCAGTATTACGGGCTTTGCTCGGTCCTCCATTCTCCTGCTTTATCAGTCGAATGTGCGGATTATCTATAGCCTCAACAATGGCAACAGACCCATCAGTAGAACCATCGTCCACTACCACAACCTCAAAGTCATCATACTCTTGAGAGAGCACGCTCTTCAAAGACTGTGCAATAGATGCCTCCTTATTATATAAAGGTATTACTACTGAAATCATTTTTTCTTTGTGTATTTATGAATTTTTTCCAAGACAACGGCACACTTGTTCATAAGGAAACTTGCTACACCACCATCTTTGTAGATTCTGTTAAAGATCTTGCCAGCCGGAGAGAAAAGGAAATAGATATGCTCCTTTCCTACCGGCATAGTCGGAGACACAAAACTCTGTTTGCAATGCTTTATCAGTTCTTCGATGTCCGCCGTGAGACCTTTTGCCAACTTCACATCTTTGTATATCTGCAGACTGAAAAATGGAGAATAGTCCTGATTCTCTATAAAGCTCATGTGCCACCAGTGAACAATTGCTGCATCAGCAAAGTATTTCAAGGACATTGCCACCTGCGAATTATATATTCCAGGAAGCTCCGATATCAGCATGTTATTCTCTTTGTTAGCAACAGATAACGCGGGTTGATCTTGACTTTGTCCTTTTTGAAAACAAGAAAACTCCCATTTTTTATTCCAGTCATGATATAACTTTCTCGCAGCATCAGTATCTGCCACAAACATCACTCCACTATTAAACCAGAACTTAGAATCAGAAATATCTACCCCAAAAACATTTTTTATACCATTTACGGGAGAGAAAGTAAGGTCTTTCAGCTGAAGATGCTCTTCCGGTACAGCAGCAATATCACAAGTCAAGTTGTCTATGTTATCCAATGGTTTGCAGATAACGGTATCCGTATCAATAAAGAGATAAGCACCATCTATAACATTGCGCACAGTTGTCTTGATGACTCGTGAACGCTGTTTGGCGTTATAGTTCTCTGGCACCGACACGACAACGATGTTAGTTATCATATCACAGAGTTTCTGGAATCTCCCCATGTATATCTTGGTCGCTTCATCCACCAAAACATTTACAGTTACCTCAGGATGAAACAATCGAAGAGAATAAAGCGACACCCACAGTTCCTCCAAGAAATAATCTTCTTCAGAACTAATCAACGTATATACTATTTGTGTCCTCATTTATCAATATAATAAGTTTTATACCATACAACATATGTGTATAGTGTAAAGAACATACGGGAGTTAATATCTTTTCCCGTGGCGAAATCATTTCTCATGGTAATAAATTTGTCAACATCCAGTTCTGGAATCAATTGTTTAATATTATCATGCGATACGATATCAAGAAGTTCCTCTTTCAATTCCCCACGAAACCAATCCTTGGTCGGCGGCACGAAGCCGCGTTTCGGGCGGTCGAGCAACTCTCTCGGCACCATTTCGTATAGAATATCTTTCAATATCCGCTTCAATCCAAGCTCTGTATTTATCATATACTCATAAGGCAACAGACGAGAATACTCTGCCACACGATAATCCATGATTGGGCTACGGAGTTCCAAACTACAACGCATCGTGGCGCGGTCTACCTTCTGGTTTACGGCGTTCATGAATGTCTTCATGTCGTAATCGCTATATGCAAGGATGCCACGCTGCTTGTTATGCAGGTATTTCATGTCGGGCTGTTGCTTGCCAAGAGTGATACGGTCAAACTTCTCCGCGCCTCCCATATCATAACAGAACATACCAAGGCTACGATATACGTCGGCATAGTCGTGCTGGGTAGACTGCATCACCTCTACCTCTCCACCCTTATGCATGAAGTATGGTCTGAATAACTTACGGAGCCAATACGGTTTCTTATATTGGTGCAAACGTGCCTTTGTCCATTCGTATTTGGGATAGCCATAGAAAAGTTCGTCGCCACCATCGCCACCAAGAATCACCGTAACGTCCTGGCGTGCCTTTTCTGCGACAAGGCTGCTCGGAATCAGGCTGTCGTCGGCAAAAGGCTCATCAAAATAGGTGATATAATCGTTGAAAACTTTCAAGAGGTCGTCACCGGTACACGGACAAACCTTAATAGGTACACCCAAAGAGCGCGCTACGTCAACAGCAAAATGACTCTCGTCAAACTGCTGGTTGTCGAAGCCTGCAGTATATGCACATAAGTCTTTGTTGAACTTTGAAACGATGGCGCAAATCAATGAAGAGTCGATACCTCCAGACAGGAATGTACCTACCGGCACATTCGCAATGAGACGCAGGCGAACAGCATCAAAGAGCAGATCTTTGACCATCTGCTTTGCTTCATCATATGATTTTGGAGCAGAAAATTCACATGAATTAGAGTCTACATCCCAATAAGTCTGTATATCGAGTTTGCCTGAAGCGAGATTGAAGGTAAAACATTCACCTGCTCTCAATTTCTTCACCTCCTCAAATGGGCTATAAGGATCTGGAATGACACCTTGCAGCAGATAGAATTGGCGAGCAGTGGCATCAATATGAAAATCATTGGCATATTTTATGACTTTAGGCTGTGATGCGAATTCAAAGTCCTTTCCTTCATGCCAATAATAAAATGGTTTCTTGCCCAAGCGGTCGCGAGCACCTACCATCAAGTTCTTGCGACGGTCATAGATAACGAAAGCGAACATACCATTGAAAAGTTTCACAGAGTCGAGTCCATATTTCTCATACATAGCACAGATAACCTCTGTGTCGCTCTCTGTCCTCAATGTGACGTCGCCCAGATAATGTTTCTTCAGTTCAAGGAAGTTGTACACCTCACCGTTGAAGACGATGCTGATATCGTCGGTATAAACGAACGGCTGGTTGCTGCGGGAATCAAGATCGATGATAGACAGACGCACATGTCCCAATGTCAGAGTCTCGCCATCAGGTGTATGCATTTTCTTCATGCCCGTATGGTCTGGACCACGGAAATTCATCAACTCCAGTTTATGTTCTACGATACTACGCTCGTAACGTCGTGTAGTTCCGAAAATTCCACACATATAATTAGCTTATCTTAATATTCTTGACAATATTCTTCTGCCATCGCTCTGCCAAATATCTGAATTTCAAGCCTATACGATCAATATAATTAGCACATTTATATGCAAAGCCATAACGCTTTTGCAGCCTAAAACCAATAAAATCATATAGTCTGGCATAATGCAGGAATTCGCTCTGATAAGGATTCTTACATTCAACGAACCATGGTTTCTCAGCCTCACAGAAATGCACCACAACGGGATCCTTCCCTCGTTCTCTTATTTCATTCCATTTGCTATAATGAATATAAGACACAAGGGAATCTCTAAACCACCATTCCTGAAAATTATATGTATAATCAGCATATACAACACTGCCGTCCAATATTTTGTTTAGTGCGTTCTGATCAGGCAAAGAACATTTGTCCGGATTATCGGCAACCCATCCGATAAGTTTCTTTGCAATATCATTTTTGCGCCAATATTCAAGGTTTAAAAGCAAGACACCGGAATTGAAATACTTTCCCTCAAGCAAAAGAGTATTTTCAAATACAATGTCATCACAACTTTCTCCTACTATAGCAGCGAGAGATTTACCATGAATGTCTATATCATAAAACGGCTTCAATGAATGTCTCACGATGATGTCACAATCAAGATAAAGCACCTTTTCTTCTTTTTGAAGCATATCAGGCAACAAAAAGCGATAGTACATAGAGACAGGAAAACGCTCATTGACAGTCAAACCATCAAAGCATCTCTTGTCAATAGTCTTGATAAATATCTCCTGCTTATATATATCAGCCAAACGTAAGAATTTCAATTCTGCCTTTTCTGAAATGCCATCCGTCAGAATATAGACAGAGAAATGCTCACCCTTATTGTTTTCAAATATGGATGTTATACATACCAATGCAGGCATGACAAAGTTTTCATCTGTGCATAAAGATATATTCATCACTTTATCTTCAAATTAGATTTCAAAAACGACATAGACGAAGCTCTTAATACATTCAGTTCTGACAAGACATATTTATAGTCAATAGAATCATCCATATGAAAAGCCCCATTTTGTATTCTACTTGTAAGTCCAAGGCTTTTAAGCAATGAATCTATTCTTCCACGACCTTTTCTAGGCGGCACACATATAAATTGTTTCTCATTAAGTATTGAAAATGCCGTTCCATGAAAAGAATTAGTAATGACAAATGACGCATTTCTGAAATATGCCAAGAATTCCATAGGTCCTGCATCTGTTATCTGTATTATGTCTGTATCGATATCATCACGATGATGAAACAAAATGCTAACGACTTTCAGTCCTTTTAATTTCGCAAAGTCTAATACATCAGAGAAGAAACTTGGCTCTTCGCTGAATGAATACGTCAACAGATAGTCAGAATAACTTATCGGCGAACAGATCTTTGCCCAATCATTTTTATCCAAAAGGAATATTGGGTCAAGAACATTAACACTTTTAATACCATTTGCATTTAAGAAATCAGACAATCCTTTTTCTCGAATACTAATTATATCAAAATTAGATACAAGGAATTTGAATTCTTCCAATTCAGATTCTTCAATATGTTCAAAGCCATTACTGGCGGCATAGGCTATTTTTAGTTTATCTTCTCCAAATCCCTCACAGAAATATAATGGATCAAATCCATTTGTCAATTTTTTATTCCAAATTTGGTCACTACCAGAAATATAAACATCCAATTTCAGTTTGTCTATGTCTTCAATTTTATAGACTCGTTTCGTGGTAGGCAATTGTTTGTTTATGAATTTGTCGAAACGCTTCCATTGTACATTCCTTTTCCTATTATTCCAATAACATTTAAGAGCCTTTAACAACGACAAAGCCATCGAGTTATTTACCCTATAATTGCAATAAAAATAGGATAGTTCAAAAGGCAGATATTGATTATATATAAACGAACGCCTTAGATCAACTATTTGGGCATCATACCCATCCTTACGCAACCTCGTGCAAAGGGCGTAAGCTTGCAGTACCGCACCATAATTGTGAGCATAATGAAATGTTATGATTCCTATTTTCATCTTTTCAGAAGCTTCTTTATTTTTTGCTTAACTTCCGTCTTCATTTTTTTCAATTTGCACCTTACGCCGTCTTCTCCATATTTGAAGAATACATATTTGAATCCTCGTTCTTCGTAATCGCGCTCAAACGCATCACGCTTCTCGTTTATTACAGTGGGGTGTTGCAAATTCGGCTGTAGACAATTCTCTATTCTAACGGATATTGTGTTTAGTTGGTCTTTCACATCTTCGAATATATTTTTCCCCTTCTCAGTATTCAGCAAAACCAAAGAGCACCCCTTGTCATCTTCATTGAAATGGCAATCAGTTTTTTCCCACCCCCAAAAATCCGCAAGTGTCAAATCGCTTGGACGTTTGAGATTCGAGAAATGGCATTTCCCGCAAGATCTGCGAAGCATAATATGTTCATAGAACAAGAAAGTAAAACCTTTCTCTTCTATTTTCCGAGATGCAAAAGTATAAGTTTCATGATGAGCCTTCCAACCGAATTCTTTCTTGTCTCTGAAGTTTACCACACAGATGGTGCTGCCATATTTATGCTCAAGATAATCAAGATAATCTCTCCAAATGTAAGGGCTTGGAACGCCATGACACACAATATCTATCAAATAAAGATTTTCCCTCAAACGTTTGCCCACAAAAGAGTTAAGTCCTGATGTTTGACAAGGTGTACCTGAAAAGAGTACCTTTAGTCCGCTTTGCAAGTCTTTTTTAACTTGTCTATATATTGTGCCCATATCACTTTGCACATACTTGCTCCCCTTGAATTCATCACGCTCTTCGATAGTTTCCGCACGTTTATGAACCACTCTGAAATGGTCTGCATAACCAACGCCATAAACCACACCGCCTTGCTTTAGTATAAAATCAGATATTGCTATAAAAGCAGCTCCACTGCGGCTACTCTCTACCTGTGACATATCTTTATGTCTTGCTCCATATGCAATAGGTTCAGATAGATTCAGACTTGTATCATAGGCTTCATTAAAGGAACAAACTTTTTCACATAGACCACAATCAATGCACTTATCTTCATCCACCACGGGATAAAGGAATCCCAAGGAATCAGGCTGCATGGATATTGCATCATGCGCACAGATACTATAGCAAGCAGAACATCCACAGCAGTCAGCTGGTGTATTTACCTTTATCATCTCTTAAGCATCTTATATTTCAAATTCTTGATTTTCTCTTTGGAAAATTGTCTTTCATTATCTCTGCATCCTATATAAAAAACAACTAACCCTGTCGTAAAAACAGACACCAATGATATTATGACAAAAGAGAGGAAAGACTCTTCCAAATAATAAGACAACAGAATAGGAAAAAAACAAGACATAGCCATTACGACCATAACATTAAGATAAACTTTCTTCAAAAAATCTACTGATGGTAAATTTATCATTCTGCATAGCAATATCAATCTTTCAGCCAGGCAAACTTGTGAAATAAATATTGCTACAATCAAAACCGTTTCCGGTTCTGCCCCAAAGCGCAGAAAAAAATAAGAAAGAGGCAGATTAAGCATCTGGGTACCACCGACGATGATTTGATAGTTCCGTATTTTTCCTGTTGCCAACATTGCTGTTATCAATGGTGTAGACAATGCTTCCAACATTGTATACAACAATATCAATTGAATGAAGAATACAGAATGAGCAGGGACTAATTTAAGCCAAAGAACAAGAATATAATGTGTGCTTGCCCATATAGGTACTGAAAAGAACAAAAGCATATAAAAGGACAGACGTGACCCTTGAAATATCAACTTCATCAAATATTCATGGTCGCCAGAAGCATACGATTTTGTAATTTGAGGATTCAATGCTGTCATAAAATTTGAAGCGAATCCAGAAACGGCCCCATTAACCTGAAGCGCTATTCCACGTGCTGCATTGACGGTTGGACCGCAAAATAGATTGATGATAATATTTCCGCCCTGATCTCTCAATATCGCAGAAGATGCACCGATAAAATTCCATCCTGCAAAACCAAACATTCCTTTTAATACAGTTTTGTCAAAAACTAAGTGGAAGCTACATTCCTCAAATTTTCTTTTGCAATAGAACCTGTATATTACAATACCCAAAAGTGATGTAGAACACATCAAGATCGCATAGAGAATCAATTTGTCAGTAGAAGTCCAAGCAACGAGCAATGCTATAGCAAGTTTTTCAGCTGCGTCCAAAATACCCAAATATGCAAAAGCGGACATCTTCTCATGTGCAATTACAGCCGCTGTATAAGGGGCATTCATCAGCCCCAAAACGAAAGTAGCTATTGACAATTGGAAAACCCAATTTGCTGCAGTCATCCTACATTCTGGTATGACTAATTTATTATTCAAGAACCATAATCCTATAGTTTCTATTAAAACGAAAACTATCAGGGCTAATATGAATTGTATAATGACAGAAGTTGAAAAGACCTTCTTCAGCTGCACCATATCATTTTTCCCCAATTCAAAAGTAAGGAAACGACTTATCGCCGCCGACAAAGATCCTGATATAACAGTAAACATTGCAACAACACCACCGACAACATTATAGATGCCATAATCCTCTACACCTAGCGCATTCAATACGACACGTGACGTATAAAGGCTAATAAGCATCATAAACAACATTCTTCCATAAAGAAGCAGTGTGTTTTTTGCTATCCTTTTACTATTTTCTGAAGAATTAAAAGACATTATTAGTTTAGATAATGATAGTAACCGTTTAGTTCAAAATATGACCTATAATAGCATCTTCATTACACGATTTACATTTCAGCAACTCCTGCCCTCCCTCACAAACTCCAGGGACTCGCGGTCTACTTCAATGGTGGCGCCGCCGATGTAGAGGAGCTCGTTGCCGATGATGACTTTCTTGCCCTGGATGCGCTGGACGAACGCCATGCAGCCGGCAAGAGCACCGTCGGTGATACGCACCTTGTCGCCCTTTCTGAGAGGACGGTTGATGAAGGTGGCGTTGCCGGTGTCTATGATGCGGCGGAAATTGTTGAACTCGGCATCGGGGATGATGTGGGGAGTCTTCTTACCGGGCATCGTGAGCATCTTGTATACGTCGGGACGGAAACGGATGTCGTTGAGGTGACGAGCCTCCACCCTAACGAAGACGAAGGTGGAGAGGACCACGAACTCGCGTATGCAGCGCTTGCCGCGGCTGTTGACCACTACGCGCCTCTCTGTGGGCACCCAGGCTTCTATAGGAAGACCGCGACCTTGGAATTCCTGCTCTATGGCGAGCATGAATTTCTTCTCGTAATTTACCCTTACACAAGCCACATACCAGAACATCCCGTCGGTGTCTGCGACGGGTGAACCGGTGGGGGATTCGACGGTTTGCGGTATGGCTTCGCCGTCGTCCCCTGCAACAGAGGGCGCATCTGATAAGGTCGTTTTTGTAGTGGTCATCTATATGCGAATATCAAATTCGTTACTTTTTCAGTGTACCTCTTGTGTGGATACAAGATGTAACATATTTGCAAAAATAATACAAAATTACAAAACTGGCAAATAGGTAGGATAAAAATTCTATTCATCTTGGCAATTTGTCTGGAATTGCATTGCTGAATAATGTAGTACGGTAAAACTCCATAGAGGCAATACCCCAGCAATCGGACATGACCTTTCGAAAAGCGAGTCCTCATAAACCGGAAAGTGTCTGTTCTGATGGCGTGATTTGAATCTCGTTTACGAGCGTGTCATTAACTGATACAAGCAACCCTAATGACCGATTTGGGTTAAATGATACTTTTGGTCATATTTGGGGCAAGCACGTTGCCCCGAGTGGGCAGATTTCATATACAGTCTGTGCCCAAAAAGTTTATCAAAAACCGGTCATTGGGTGGTGTTTTTTATGACTGCTTTTATTATCACTGATAATGTCAATATGTGGTGTCGATTTGTCCCTAGCCTGAGGCAGGGACACTGGCTTAACACGGAATGACAAAATACGTGAGCACCACTACAACATGGAAGAATTACATCTTTGGGTATATGGTGGCCACAGCCTTTGGGGTGGACAAAAATTTAAACACGGAGGACACGGATTTGTCTTTTCACGGATTCATTTTTTTGATTTTATTTTGGTCTTGGTTTTTGATTCAGTAGGATTTGCAAGTGCTGGAGCACTTCCTTTTCCTTAGCCAATACATCGGATGAGGATTTTTAAGACAAAAACCGGGATAAACTCATGGTTAGTCACTATGTATTGAATATCAGCCCCCACCTAGCCTCCCCCGTAGGATAATCCATCCTGACCTTCCCCAAGGGAAGGGACAAGTTACTCTGTTTTGTCAAAGACTTATTCAGCCAATCATTACAGCCCCCACCTAGCCTCCCCCGTAGTGTCGGGACAGGTACTATTGCTATTGATAAGACATTGACAATCTGACAGATACAAACAATAATCATACTGTCAATAATCATAATGCCAATAATCATAATGCCAATAATCATAATGCCAAGGGTAACTATCCCTCCCCTACGGGGGAGGCTAGGTGGGGGCTGATGACAATTGGCAGAGTAACTTGTTCCTTCCCTTGGGGAAGGTCAGGATGGGTTATCCTACGGGGGAGAACGAGAGGGGGCAGATGACAGTATTCTGAGTAACTCGTTCCTTCCCTTTGGGAAGGTCAGGATGGGTTCCCCTTTGGGAAGGTTAGGATGGGTTTGAGGTCAGGATGGGTTTGAGGCTCAGAAGGGATATCCTACTGCGAGATGGAGCGACTGGCCGTCTTTGAATTTGCGTATGTTGTAGTAGCCGCTGCGGCCAGTGTCGTATGGCATGTGGATTCCCACTCCCCAGTCTATGCGCAGGATGAGGAACTGCAGGTCGTAGCGCACTCCGATGCCGGTGCCTACCGCCATCTCCTTGAGCAGGTTCTTCATCTTGAACTGTGCCCCCTTGCGGTATCCGTCGTCGCGCACACCCCACACGTTGCCGGCATCGAGGAAGGCGGCGCCATAGAGGTCGCCGAAGAGATTAAAACGGTATTCCAGATTGGCGAGAAACTTCATGTCGCCGGTCTGGTCGAGATAGGAGAGGCGCGCCTGGTCGGTGTAGTAGCGTCCCGGACCTACCGATCTCACGGGGAAGGCACGGATGCTGTTGGCGCCTCCCACATAGAACTGCTCGCTGTATGGCGTGGATGCGGCGTTGCCATACGAATATACGATGCCAGCATTGACATGGCCCACGAGCTGCGACTTGAGTCCGATGCTCCATGTCTTGGTGAAGTCGGTCTCCAGTTTCAAGAACTGTGCGTATGCGTTCTTGAAGAGCTCCTTGCCCTTGGCGTTCCATTTCTTGCCTGCCGCGAGATAGCCGAGCGAGAGCACGTTGCCCGACTCCGAGAGCGTGAGGTTCCAGTATATCGGGTTGCGGTATTTCTTCGGACTGTTGTATGTGTATGAGAACTGCATCTTCGGTATGAGCATGTCCTGCATGGTGGCGAGCAGATAGGGGTTGGCGTTCATTATGGAGTCGAAGGTGTGGGTGGTATAGGTGAGGTGCTGGTATTTCAGCGTCAGCGGTGTCACCTCGAATTTCTTCGTCTCTGTGGGCTGCCACTGGTAGGTCCAGTTTCCCGACGCCGTATGCATCTTGAAATATCCCGGTCTGTTGATGACGTTTGCCGACGCCCTCGCCGTTGTAGTCGGCGTGACGTGATATCTGTATGGTTTGAGGAACGGGAATATCATTCGTGGGAATGACACCGAGAGGTCAGCACCATATTCATAGGAGTTGTAGTCCTTGCCGTTCTTTCCTCCCGTCTGCCATTCGTAGGCTCCATGCAAACGCAGGTCTACCACCTCTCCGCCCTTGAAGGCATTGAGCTTCTTCAGACCGAGCACCAGTTCCGGTCCGGTGCGTCCGTTTATCTTGTTGCTATAGTTAGTCTCCACATAAAACTCATACGGTTTGTTGAGCACGCAGCTCACCGTCATGTCGAGGGTGTCACATTGTGCGGTGGTGTCGCGAGGTGTGAAGGCGAACTGCACCGAACTGTATTGTCCTGCCGAACTGAGCCTTTCGGCACTTTCGAGATATGCGTCCTGGCTATACTGCTGCCGTGGGAACAGGCGGAGATGTCTCAGCAGCAGACGCGCTCTGATGGGCGGACGCTTGCCGTTGTAGGCGAGTGTGAGGCGGCGGTAGTTGAACGAGTCCTTGAGCTGCTCCATGAGCTGCTTCTGGATGTTCACCTTCAGGTTTCCGATATACCATTTGTAGCGCGCCCTCTCCGGGATGTTGTCGGCGAGCTGCAGTCTGAGCTTCACCCTGCCCTGATGAGCCAGCGTGTCGGCGAGATACGAGGCGTAGGCAGGCTGGAAATAGTAGGATCCGTTGTTGCGGAAGAGGGCCGAGAGCCTGCTCCGCTCC
>ULPT01039976.1_pt1 | contig 15034 bp, 10 predicted proteins | sample 1953751 | NCBI WGS metagenome assembly ULPT01 (sample SAMEA4835636, study PRJEB28245) | human gut metagenome | biome: gut microbiome; material: fecal sample | place: Denmark | collected 2008
TCCCCCATCTCAGATGGGGGCTTAATATACGAATACAGTTATATGGAGGCCAATAAATGTCTATTTTCGAGACATTTCAAAAATGCGTACCAATGTAGATTGCACACTATGGAAGTCAAGGCGTGAAAGATAAAAAACATCCCCTGTGATCAGGGCGCCTCCGCTTCAGTCCCCGCCTCACTTTCGCAAAGCGGCAGGTCGTAGCGAAACACGTCCAGCCGCATTCCTCTTTTTCACACTTTCTCCTCTTCCCTTCGTATTGTATAATATAGGTATCAATAGACGGAAGGTCTAGCGATTTTACTCATTATTCCTTTGCCTGTCAGATTTCCCCAAGGAGGTCTTTTATGAAAGGATATATCGAAGTCTATACCGGTGATGGAAAAGGGAAAACCACCGCTGCCATCGGACTTGCCGTCCGTGCCGCCGGTGCCGGAAAGAAAGTCTGTTTTATTCAGTTTATGAAGTCACTCGCCTATTCCGAACAGAAGATCCTGCAGGGACTTCCGGGCCTGACACTCATTACTTTGGGTAAACCATATTTCATTGCAAAAGAAGGTATGCTCACAGAAGAAGAGATCAAAGCCTGGGGCTCCGCATTGCGCGTCTACCCCGCAGGGCATCCGCCGAAAGAGTATCGCGACATGGTCCTAAAGGGTATCGAGGATGCGGTCAAAGCAGTCTCCAAAGACTATGATCTCGTTGTTTTAGACGAATACAACATGGCTTATTGGTATGACCTTGCGACCGAGGAGGATACGAAGCGCATCCTCGCCGCCAGAAGCCCGAACTGCGAACTCGTCTTCACGGGAAGAAATGCACCGAAGATCATTCTTGACGCCGCCGACCTCATCACAGAAATGAAAAAGATCCGGCATTACTACGACAAGGGCGTGGAATGTCGAAAGGGAATAGAGAATTGAGTTAGGGAAACACCCCTTGAGCCCGATTGATTTACAATACAAAACGAAAGGATACCACCTATGCTTACCATTCATGGCAAAAGTATTTCCGGCATGGTCACGATCGGCCCGCTGCGTATCTTCCGACACCAGCCGATGGATTTCGCCCGCACAGAGATCGAAAAGCCGGAGACCGAAGTCGCACGCTTTGACTCCGCGCGCAATGCAGCCGCTGTCAAGATGAAGGAATTCTACCAGGAAGCTATCTCTCATGTCGGTCTGGATAACGCTTCCATCTTCAAAGTCTATCAGCAGATGATGACAGACTCTGAATTCGTTGACGCTGTCAAGTCTATCATCCGGAAGCAGAGCGTCAATGCAGAGTACGCCATCCAGCAGGCAGAGCAAAACTTCACTCGTATCTATGAAGCGGATCCAGATGACTATGTCCATGGCCAGATCGCTGACCTTGCGGAAGTCGCACGCATCCTGCTTCGCACACTCCATCAGAAGCAGGCTCTCTTCTCTTCGGATGAGCCCTGCATCCTCTATGCGGATGACCTCACACCAAGCGAGACCATTCAGATGGACACGACGAAGATCTTAGGATTCGTGACGAAGGAAGGCACTCCGACTTCACATACCGCGATCCTTGCCCGTGCGCTCGGCGTCCCTGCGATCGTTGCGACCGGGACGGATGTCGATGCCACCCACGATGGGAAGACCGCTGTCATTGATGGCTTCTCCGGCGTTGTCTATCTCGAACCGACACCGGCTATCCTCTCCGGTATGAAAGAGAAACAGAGCCAGAGCATCCACCTGAAAGAGCTCCTGCAGCAGCTGAAGGGCCTTCCGAGCGAAACGATCGATGGTCACCGCATCGAGGTCGCAGCAAACGTTTCCTCTGCCTCCGACCTTTCTGCCGTCCTCAAGAATGACGCGGAAGGCATCGGCCTCTTCCGCAGCGAATTCATCTACATGGGCCGTGAAACGCTGCCATCAGAGGAAGAGCAGTTTAATATTTATAAACTCGCCATCGAGACCATGGCCGGCAAGCGTGTCATCATCCGTACCCTCGACATCGGAGCAGACAAAGAAGCCTCCGCTTTCCATCTGCCGAAAGAGGATAATCCGGCGCTCGGTCTGCGCGCGATCCGCATCTCCCTGAAGCGTCCGGAGATTTTCAAAGTCCAGCTCCGTGCCATCCTCCGTGCGAGCGCCTATGGCAAAGCGGCCATCATGTTCCCGCTCATTACTTCCGTCTGGGAAGTGTGGAAGGCGAAGGAGATCCTGACGGAAGTCCAGATGGAGCTCGATAAGAAAGGCATCGCTTACGATAAGCAGATGGAGATCGGCATCATGATCGAGACACCGGCTGCTGCACTCATCAGCGACAAGCTCGCGAAAGAAGTCGACTTTTTCTCCATCGGCACGAATGACCTCTCGCAGTACACCTTGGTCGTCGACCGCACTAGCCGCAACCTGACCGATTTCTTCAATCCGCATCATCCTGCCGTCCTAAAGCTCATCCAGATGACGGTAGAAAATGCACACAAAGCCGGCATCTGGGTCGGCATGTGCGGTGAGCTCGGCAGTGATCTCTCCATTACGGAGACCTTCCTTAAGATGGGCGTCGATGAATTCTCCGTCGCCCCCTACGCCGTACTTCCGCTCCGTCAGCAGATTCGCGGGATCGACTTGAAAAAATAAATTCTAAGGAAACACTGCGTAAATCCTGACTAACCATAAAAATACCGTACACATGCTTCATCGCATGTGTACGGTATTTTTTGCTATCAGTAGAAAAAACTGGTAAAGGAAATGCTGATTAAATCGTTGTCAGATTTAATCAGCATTTCCTAAACTCTATTCTTTTATCAAAAAGCGGCGCCCCTTTGACGAAAGACGTCGCACCACCATTTCCCACTTCGCATTCGAGCAAAGCGCTTCGCCGAAATCCATGGACGCATCGCCCGTGAGGATTCGCTTCGAACCCATTCCGCCTATACGGAAAGCCTACCTGTCCTCCCCCGTCATCTTCCTCACATACTCCATCACATAGTACATCGCTTTCTCTGCAGCAGCATAGCGGACACTCTTCCGGGAGCCCAGAAAATGTTCTTCATGGACCTCCGTACCGCGACTGCCCGCGACGGCAATGAAGACGGTGCCTTCGGGCTCGCCGCGTTCCCCTCTTCCCGGGCCCGCGTAGCCTGTCGTCGAGACGGCAATATCTGTCGCATACAGACGGCGGCTGCCCTCTGCCATCTCTTTTGCTGTTTCTCCGCTGACTGCCGTATAGCGGGAAAGTGTCTCAGAAGAGACCCCCAGCACATTTTCTTTTGCCTCATTCCAGTATGTGACCGCGCTTCCTTTGAAATAAGCAGAGCTGCCCGGAAGATCCGTCATCAGCTTTCCGATGAGACCGCCTGTGCAGGACTCGGCAGCGCTTATGGAAAGATGCGTCTTCTCCAGAAGAGTCATGAGGTCTTCCCGCACATGCTGCTCGATGTGATAGTCAGCTACGGGGAGTCGCTTCCTGAGCTCTGTCACCAGCGGCGACATCAGCGCATAGGCTACCTCTGCCGTTTCCGCTTTCGCCGTCACACGAAGGGCGATATACCCCGGTCGTGCAAGAAGGGCGATGGTGGGATTTCCCTGCGTCAGGATGAGATCCATTATGGTCTCTTCGATCTCCGCCTCCGTCCTGCCGGGGATCGGCAGGATCATGGAGCGGATCGTCCCCATCTCTCCCAACCGTTTTTTGAGCGAGGGGAGCATGTGTTTTTCTGCCATCCTCTTCATCTCAAAAGGAGGTCCGGGAAGGTGTACCAGAAGTTTTCCGTGATGCGAAAGGAGGCAGCCACTGGCAGAGCCGGCTTCATTCCTGAGGAGCTCCGCGCCTTCAGCAAACCACGCCTGGCGCGATAAAGAGGGCAGATAGGGACGTCCCTTTTCTTTGTAGTACGCAGCAAGACGCACTGCCTCTTCCAGAAAGAGAACATAGGGAAGCCCCAGTACCTCGGCTCCGATCTTTTTCGTGATGTCTCCCTGCGTTGAGCCAAGGCCGCCCGAGGTGATGACAAGATCTGCTCGGGCGAGTGCCGTAGCAAAGGCCGCTCTCATCCGCTCCGGATTATCCCCCACCGTCGTCATAAAGGCGACAGTGAATCCATGTTCATTCATGAGCTCCGCCAGATAACGGCTGTTTTCGTTATCGATCTCCCCTAGCAGGAGCTCGGTGCCAGTGGTAATGATTTCAGTGATCATGCATGTTCTCCTTGATGGGCTGTAGGAAGAAAAGGGATCGGGGTAAAAGTGACCGGCGGCTGGTGACTGGTGGCTTGCATGCTGCTTTCGGGCATCGCCCTGCCTAACTATTGGCGGCGAAGCCGCCACGAAAGCCTTGAACCCATCCACCTGAACCTTGAATCTTTTACTCCTTCACTTCTGCGATCAGATCATACGCATATCCGTCGATGATATGGACATTCACGAAATCGCCCGGCTTGAGATCTCCCGGGTCGTCGATATACACATTCCCATCGACTTCGGGCGCCTGATAGGACGTACGGCCCTTGGCCTGTCTATGACCTTCGCCATCCTCGATGATTTCCTCGACGAGGACTTCCGCGTCGGTATCGATGAGGCGTTCATTGTTTTTTTCCGAAATCCCGGCCTGGATCGCCATCAGCTGATGGTAGCGGTCTTCCTTCACCTCTTCATCGATCTGATCTGTCATGCGCGCCGCAGGCGTACCATCCTGCGGGGAGAATGTAAAGGCCCCCATATCATCGAATTTGATCTCCCGAATGAAGTCACAGAGCTCCTGAAAATCAGCCTCTGTCTCTCCCGGGAATCCGACCATGAGCGTCGTGCGGATGGTCATGCGCGGTCTGGCAGCGCGGAGCTTCCGAAGAAGAGCATAGATGCTCTCCGAGGAATCGCGGCGGTGCATACGAGTGAGAACGGCATTGCTGATATGCTGCAGCGGGATATCCACGTACTTGCAGATCTTATCTTCGTGCAGGATGACGTCCAAGAGTTCATCATCAAAGTATGTCGGATAGAGATAGAAAAGACGGATCCACTTCACACCCTCGATCTTGACGAGCTCACGAAGGAGGCTTGCGAGATTCGTCCCGAGGTCGCGTCCGTAGCAGGAAAGATCCTGCGCAATGAGGTTGAATTCACGCACCCCTTTAGCCGCCAGACGTCTCACTTCATGGACGATGGAAGAGATCGGGCGGCTTCTCATCGGCCCGCGCACGTAGGGAATATAGCAGAAGGTGCAGCCATTGCTGCAGCCTTCAGCGATCTTCACATAGGCGGTATATTTCGGCGTCAGCGAGGCACGCGGGATGAGCTCTTCATTCGCACAGGGAATGGTGCCGAATTTAAACACCTTTTCTCCGCCATTGGCATAGGATTCATTCACGGCATCCAAAATATCCTGCCAGGAGTCTGTACCGATGAAAATATCGACTTCCGGGATCTCCTTCGCAAGCGCTTCCTTGTACTGCTGGGAGAGGCAGCCGGCAGCCACAAGACGTTCACAGACACCTGTTTTCTTGTATTCCGCCGTTTCCAGAATCGTCTGGATCGACTCTTCCTTAGCCGGATCGATGAATGTGCAGGTATTGATAATGATGACATGCGCTTCTGCCAGATCTTCGGTCAGTTCATAGCCGGCCTTCTCCATGATGCCCACCATCATTTCCGTATCGACCAGGTTCTTCGAGCAGCCAAGGCTGATAAATCCTAATTTCTTCGTCACTTCTTTGTTCCTCCAAATCGTACTTTTTCTCCCCATAGATTCAGCAGATCCTTTCTGCCTTCATCCAGATATCTTTTTTCTAATTCCCAAAAAACGAGTTCATTGCCGGCCGCATCTGGCTCTGCCGCATCATCATTCACATAGATGAAGTAGTTCCCGTTCTTTTCCATGATGCTTTTATATTTCGCCGAGTCCAGAAGCCAGTCTATCAGGCGCTCGCCCCGCTCAGGATGTGCGCTTTCTGCCAGAAGCCCTGTCCCATAGAGGTACCAGGGAGCGCCATCCTCCGGATAAATGATCATGACAGGCATTTTCTCCCGCTTCGTGCGAAGGACTTCATTCAGCCCGGAGATCCCGATGTCACACTTTCCCATCGCCGCCATACGGGACGGCGTAGAGAGATACTTCCCATATTGTACGAGATGCTGCTGCGCCCTGCCCAAGAGTTCCATCGCATAGTCTGGCCCGAAGTGCTCAATGAGGCACATCAGGAGATCCTTCGACATCTCGGCGGCGATGAAGTCCGTCATCGAAAGCTGTGCCTCTTCCCTCGTGAAGACCTCTGCCCACGTATAGGAAAATGTCTTCTGCTTCTTAAGAAAATCCGGATTCACCGCAAACACGATGGGATCCACCCAAAGACCTGTCCAATACGCCTCTTCATCCTTGAAAAGATTCAGCGCCGTATCTGTACGCGAGGATGAATAGGCTGCGAGCTCTCCGTTCTCTTTCATCCGCATCAGGATATCCTGACTGGTGATCACCACATCCGCTGCCTTTTCCTCAGCGGAGGTCTTCTTTAATAGATCTGCGCCAGATACATAGGAGATCTCTACAGCAAGCCCCTGCTCTTTATAAAAAGCGTCTTTCACCGGATCCAGCACATCCGGTGAAAGATCCGTCAGCACGACGACCTTGCTCACAGGATGCTGTTCCTGGCGCCGCTCTGCTTCCAGATTCTTCGCATAGCAAAGAATCCCCCAAAAAGCACCGCCTGCCAGCAGGAGAAACAGTAAGACGGAGCATAGACGTTTCAAGATGGATCACCTCATTTCGATACAGGCTCTATCAGAGAAGCGGAGGAAACGTGCAGCTGGTCCCCGATCCGCAATCACAAGTATGGCGCTCTTTTCAGAAAACATCATACAGGTGAAGACCGATTCTCTAGTCCGAAGGCTCTTCCTTCTTCCCGCCTGCAAGAATATCAGAAAGCTGCTCCTTATCGACAAGAATGTCTCTTGGCTTTGCCCCTTCCGCAGGGCCTACGATACCGAGGCGCTCCATGGTATCCATGAGACGGCCGGCCCGGGTGTACCCGATGCGGAATCGGCGCTGAAGAGCGGAGACAGAAGCACGCTTCGTATCGAGCACCCATTCCGAAGCCTCCGGCATGAGATCATCCTGCTCTTCGACCATTTCGTCTTCTTTCTCTGTTTTTTCCGGGATAGAAAGATCGATCGGCTCATAGATGACATGGCTTTCCTGACGGATGCATTCCGCCCTGACATAGTTCACCACATCCTCGACCTCTTCGTCCGAGATGAATGCCCCCTGGATACGGACAGTACTGAGCGCTCCCGCCTGCTTGAAGAGCATATCGCCCTTGCCGAGCAGCGATTCTGCACCGCCCTCATCCAGAATGATGCGGGAATTGAGGCCCGACTCGACCATGAATGCGATACGGCTCGGAATGTTTGATTTGATCACGCCGGTGATGACATCAGCTGACGGTCTCTGCGTCGCAAGGATCAGATGGATGCCTGCGGCACGCGCCTTCTGCGTCAGACGCTGGATCAGAACTTCGACTTCTTTGGCCGCGACGTTCATGAGGTCGGCAAATTCATCGACGATCAGTAAAATATAGGGCATCTTTTTGTCAGGATACAGCTTATTATACCCTTCGATATTTCGCACCTTCGCCCCGGCAAAGAGCTGGTAACGGGCCTCCATTTCACGGACAGCCCAATTCAATGTACCCTGCGCCTTCTTCATATCCGTCACGACTTCCGTGCGCAGATGCGGGATGCCATTATAGACAGACAGCTCGACCACCTTTGGGTCGATGAGCATGAGCTTCACCTCATCCGGACGGCTATGATAAATGATGCTCGTGATGATGGAATTGATGCACACGCTCTTGCCGCTGCCGGTCGAGCCTGCGATCAGAAGATGCGGTGCTTTCGCCAGATCGGTCACGACCGTCTTCCCGGTGATGTCCTTTCCCAAGGCCACAAGGATATGGCCCTTGCCATGCTGAAAGGCATCGCTGGCAAGCACATCATGAAGCGGCACAGAGGCCGCCTTCGTATTCGGGATCTCGATGCCGACCGCAGATTTTCCGGGGATCGGGGCTTCAATGCGGATATGTGTCGCCTCCAGCGCCATGGCGAGCTCATTCGAAAGTCCTTCGATCTTGCTCACGCGGACGCCCATTTCCGGCTTGAGTTCGAAACGCGTCACCGTCGGCCCCACGCTGTAGTGAACCACCTTCGCCCGGACTCCGAAGCTGGCAAGCGTCGACTCGATGAGCGCCGCCTTCTGTCCTGCATCCGCCTCTCCCTGTCCCGCATTCGTTCCCGCATGAAGAAGTGAGAGCGGAGGAAACTGATACACCGGCCCCGTTTCCGCAACTGGTGCGGGATGAGCCGGGTCTGCTGAGACGGGCGCTGGCGGTATCGGATGAATGTCCTCCTCCGGCTTCTCTTCCCCGGCCAGCTCTTCAGCTGGTTCTTCCAGCGGTTCTTCTGCCACTTCATTCTCCGTTTCCGGCAGCGGTGATATCGGCGGTTCTTCCATGTCCTTGACCGGCTCCTCTGGCGCCCACGGCTCTTCCTGTGCTTCTTTATCCGCTTCTGGGGCAGGTTCTTCTATAGGTTCTTCTATAGGCTCTTCTAAGAAAATCGGTGGCTCTTCCGCATCCGGCATCTGCGCAGGGACCGCCATATCTTCTGCCGGCAGTTCCTCATCCGGCGATTCTGCCGCATTTTCTTCATTCTTCTTGTAAATGAACTCCGTCGGCTTATCGTCGAGTACTTCCAGCCGAGCAGCACTTCTCGCAGCATCCAGCGCCGCTTTCTTTTCCCTGAGCCGCGTGGCTGCGGCTTCGATCTTCTCGCCTGTTTTCTTTCCGAGCACCTGCGCCTTCGAGCCCACCTTCTGCGCGCCACGCGAAAGCGACCAGTGCGTCAGCATAAGCACATCGATCACGATGGCCCCGAGGAGCACCAGCGTCGTCCCCCAGTATCCCATCGCGTCATGAAAAAAGACGCAGAATCCCGCCCCGACGATCCCGCCATAGGTGAGGATCGACTGGATATCCATTTCTCTTCCAAAAGGGACCAGAAAATGATGCACCGCCATGAAGAGGAGCAGCACCAGCAGGATGACCAGCGCAATGCGCCTGTCCCAAGAAATTCCTTTCGATGTCACGGCATAGCGCCCACCGAAAAACATCATCAAAAGGGCGCAGAAAGGCGCGCCGAATCCGAAGAGGAAATGGCTGCCTTTATTCGTAATATCTCCGAAAAAACCGGTACTGTCGCTAAAAAGACTAAAGAGAATGAAAAGGCCGAAGAGGAAGAGGATCACACCTGTGATCTCATAGCTCTTCTCCTCGCTCTTTGTCACTCTCGTCGTCCGTCTCCGGCTTGCTGTCTTCTTTTTCATGGATAAATGGTTATATCTCCTTTATTAGGTCGTGGGGCGTGCTGCCCTTTGCTTGCATGTGAAAGAGGGGGCGGGTTCTATGGGTTCAGCGGGGTGGTGCGGCGCATTTCGTCATCCTGAGCGGAGAAAAACGTCGTATGTTAAGGAAACGCTGATTCAATCGCAGAATCAGATTTCATATGGATTTTTATACATGGTGATGCCCCAAAGCAGCATTCAAATCATTAGTCACTCGAGGCTCCTAATCCCCAGCTATCAGTCACTTACTTCCCTTTCTTCTCGCCCACCAGGCGCGCACCATGTCGCCTTCCTGCCCGAGCGGGCGGGGCTTGTAGTACTGGTGTCCTACGAGCTCATCGGGAAGGTACTGCTGCTCTACCCATCCGCCGAAATCGTGAGGATATTTATATCCGATGCCAAGCCCCATCTTCTTCGCTCCGCTGTAGTGCGAGTCCATGAGGTGAGGCGGGATGGACCAGTCCTTCCTTGTCTTTTCCTCCCCTTCGGCGGCAAAAATGCCGGAGCAGGCACTGTTGCTCTTCGGCGCCAGACAAATATAGAGTACGGCTTCCGCAAGGATGATCTGCGACTCAGGAAAACCGACCATTTCTGCCGCCTGCGCCGCTGATACCGCCACCTGCAGCGCTCGCGGATCTGCCAGACCCACATCTTCCGCTGCGCAGATCATGATGCGCCTTGAAATGAAGGACGTCTTCTCCCCTCCGTCGATCATACGCGCCAGATAATGCAGCGCTGCATCAGGATCGCTCCCTCGCATGCTCTTGATGAAAGCGGAAACGATATTGTAATGGTAGTCCCCCTGCTTATCATAGCTGGAGATCTGGACTCCTGCCACCTCGCCGATCTCCTTCTCTGTCAGAGAGCCTCCATCCGTCAGCATGGATGTCGACTGCTCCAAGAGATTCAGCGCGACGCGCGTATCTCCTGAGGCGTAGGCGGCAATGAGAGAGAGAGCCTCCGGTTTTGCCGTATAGCGATGAATCGCCAGCCCATACTTTTCATCATCGAGCGCTCGATGAAGCACCGAGACGATCGCTTCATCAGTGAGCCGCTTCAGATGGATCAGCCGCAGACGGGAGAGCAGCGGCCCGTTGATCTCAAAATAGGGATTCTCCGTCGTCGCACCGATGAGGATGAATGTCCCATCCTCCACATAGGGCAGAAGCACATCCTGCTGCCCCTTATTGAAACGGTGGATTTCATCAATGAAAACGATCGTCCGCCGCTGGTAGTACGAGAGCTCTTCTTTCGCTTTGGAAACAACATCCCGGATCTCTTTGATCCCGCTCGAGGTCGCATTCACCTTGATGAAGCAGCTCTTTGTCATTTCCGCAATGACCGATGCGATCGTCGTCTTCCCACATCCCGGCGGGCCAAAAAGAAGGAGGGATGGGATCGTGTCCCGCTCTATCATGCGATAAAGAAAAGATTGCCGTCCAACGGCAGCATCCTGTCCGACGATGTCTTCAAGCCGCCTGGGGCGCATGCGATCCGCCAAGGGGGCATACCGCTTCCCCGCCTCAGGGGACATGTCGAATAAAGAGTCCATGTGTATCACATCTTTCAGAATTGAGAGCAGTGAAGCAGCGAAAAGCAGTCAATGCTACCGGTCATCCGTCACTGCTTTCTTGCCAAATCGTATAATACCTTCGCCACCTGATCCGCACTGCCACTCGGAGCAACGCTGCAGGCATCTGCCATTTTCTTCCGAACGAGCGGGTCACGAAGGATAGCGCGTACCGAGTCTGCGAGTTCTCCCCGCTTCACCCATTCCGCGCAGCCAAGGTTCTTCATATGCATGGCATTCGCACGCTCCTGTCCGGGCAGCGTATTGACCAGCACCATGGGGAGATGCATCACCATCGCCTCTGTACACGTAAGTGCACCCGGCTTTGTCACAAGGATCTCACTCCTTGCCATCATCTCCGCCACTTTATTTGTATAGCTGTGAAGCTCCACGGGATGCTTTAGCTTCTCAGCAAGAGCAGCCACTTTTTCGTAGAGACTGATATTCTTCCCGGTCACGACGATGAATTTCGAGATCTCTTCCACTTCATCGAGACGGGCGATATTATCCACGACATTACCGAGCCCGAGACCGCCGCCCATGACGAGCACCGTCCCCTTTTCAAAGGCCTCTCTCTCCTGCGCTTTCTCGTAAAAAGCACGGCGCACCGGGATACCTGTCACATGGATGCGGCTGCCATCGATATCATACGTCTCCAGCAGATCCTTCAGATCCGGCGTCGCGACACAATACCCGTCAAGATAACGGTCGATCCAGAGCTGGTGGATATCGAAATCCGTGATCACGCCGAGCAGCGGGATCGAGATCGAGCCCTCCGCCTTCAAAAGGTCTGCTGCCCCTGCCGGGAAAGGATGCGTGAAGATCATCGCATCCGGCTTCGTGGCCATGATGAGATTCTTCATTCTGCGCTTAAAGGAAAGAGACAGCATCTTCTGCGAGAACTGCCCGAAGCGGCTCATCTGCGAATCACTGTAGAGATGGTCATACATCTCCGGAAAGACGTCGATCATTTTGAGATAGCCATCCTTGATGATGTGATCGATGGAGAAAAGATTGCTCGATACGAAGTCAAGGACCTGCACCGAGTCCGCTGGATGCGTGCGCTGGATCGCTTCCGCGATGGCACGCGCCGCCTGGCTGTGCCCCGTCCCTATGCTGGCCGTCATGATGTAAAACTTACGAGCGATCTCCATTTCGTCCCTTCCTTTCGTTACTTTTCCACCTTCGATTATAACATAAAGGCGCAAATCAGCGGAGACGTCACACACAAGGAAAACCGCTTTCTGGCACGCAAAAGGCGATGTGAAATAACGATCATCTCATTTTCGCGTTCCATCTGCCGCGGGGGACTTGCAACTCTCATAGGAGTGACCGGGCAACCTTATCCCAGCTGTCTTTCATGCCATAGTCACCCTATCCGCCCCTGCGGGACACCTTCCCCTAGAGGGGAAGGCTGTTTTTATACTTTGCGGCACTTAGATCCTTCGACTCAGTTCTCATATTTTCAGATAAGCCATTTTTGAACACACGACGTTTTTCTCCGCTCAGGATGACGAAATACGCCGCACCCCCCCCTTTGAACCTTTTGAACCCTCTGAACCCTTTGAACCCTGAACCCTGAACCCTAAACCAAATGAAAGCAAAGTAAAAAGGGGCAGTGAAGAAATGAGGATTCATTTCTTCACTGCTCCTTCCAGCTATACATATTTCTTGAGCACAGACAAGAGAATGTCTATATGGATCGGTTTTGCCACATGATCATTCATGCCGACATCCTTTGCCGCCTGCCTGTCTTCGGCGAAAGCATTCGCCGTCATGGCAATGATGGGGATCTGTGATTTCTTCGGATCCTGCAGCTTTCGGATCCGTCTCGTCGCCTCATAGCCATTCATGCGCGGCATCTGGATATCCATAAGAATGAGATCGTAGTATCCGTCTGCTGCCTCGATGAGACGGTCGCAGCAGACCTGTCCGTCCTCTGCACGCTCCACCAAGATCCCCTTCTCTTCCAGAAGCTCGCAGGCGATCTCCGCATTGAGATCATTATCCTCAGCAAGGAGAATGCGTTTCCCGGTCAATGCTGCCCCCTGGTCTGACGCCGCCTCTGTTTCTTCCCTTTTGACTTCCGATTCATCGGTCAGATGCAAGGGGAGATCCACGCGGAAGCATGTCCCGCAGCCCTTATGACTCTCGACATGGATCTCGCCTCCCATAAGCTCGATCATGGACTTGACGATGGAAAGTCCCAGTCCGGTCCCGATGACTTGATTCTCTGTAGAAGAGCGCTCTCGAGAAAACTCCTCGAAAATATGAGGCAGGTAATCCTGGCTCATACCGATCCCCGTATCTTGGCAGGTAAAAATATAGTGCGTCCTTTCCGCTTCACTTGGAGGCACTTCGCAAAGCTTGATATGGATCGCCTGCCCTGCCGGCGTATACTTGATGGCATTGCTTACGATGTTTAAGAAGATTTCCTGCACCCTTGTTTTATCGCAAAGGACATAGCGATGCTGGATCTCCACCTCTGATGAAAAATGCAGCTGCTTTTCTTTGATATCCGCCTCAAAAACCGTCTCCACGGACTGCCACATATCCATCAGATCTTCCGGAGAAAGATTCAGCCGAGCCGTCCCGCTTTCGATACGTGCCATTTCCAGCACCTGATCGATGATCGTCGTCAATAGCGCACTCGACATCTGCATTTTCGTAAGATATTCCTTCGCCTTTTCCGGACGATCCAGATGCTTTTCCAAAAGACCGGCAAATCCGGCGATGGCATTCATCGGCGTCCGTATGTCGTGGCTCATGTTGAACAAAAACCGAGTCTTTGCTTCATTCGCACTTTTTTCCCGATAAGCTGAGCGCTGCAGTTCGTCCGCATGCTCTGTTTCCCGACGTCTTCTCCTCAGAAATTGATAAAAAATCGTAACGATCAAGATGGCGAGAAGCCCTGAGATCCCACCGTCAGCGATCCAGTACGCGGGCGGGATCCATCCATTCACAGGCATAATGTCAAAATACCATATCGCATTCGGGATCTCGCAAGTCACTGTCAGGCGATCTTTCGGCATACCCGATTGTCCGCTGGCGATCGTCACTGGCTGTCCGTCTTTGTTATTGTGCGTCCAGATCTCATACAGGAAGGAAGACCTGGATAGTTGATCCAATCCCGTTTCATTCAAAAATTTCTGCCAGTCAATGACAATGACGACGAATCCCCAAAATGAATGGTGTCCCTTTCCGTCCGGGAGGTACACCGGCGTAAAGAGCAGCGCTCCCTGCCCGCCCTGCTTCAGCGTATAGGGGCCTCCCAGCGTATACTTTCCGGTCTCCTTTGCCCGAAGTGCATCATAATATCTTTCATGCTGTGTCAAAAGATTCAGCGACAGCGCCTTCTCGTTCCCCTGCATAGGGTAGATATCGGTGACCACCCCATTCGGCGCCAGCTCATACGCCTTGACCACACCGTCTTCATTGGGAAATGCCTTTGCCATTTCAGAGAATGCATCCTGATCCGGCTCACCCCCGGCGATGATCCGATTGGCCATGAAATCGGAGATCTGTACATACTTCTCAAGCTGCATCTCCACACGGCTTGCAGTGATTTTCGCTGTATACATCGCCATATCTTTCTGTTCTTTTTCCATATAACGGAGTATCAGCGAGCCTGCCGCAAAGCAAAAAAGAAAAGAGATCACACCCATGAGCACGCAATAGATTTTGATCCGTGCCTCTGTTTTATGCTTTCCTTTTTGTTTTTCCTCATGGTTTTTCTTCATCATTTGACCGTTCCTTTGTATGATTCTTGACTTCCGTCCTCGATCGCATCAACTTTCTTTTAATTTTACACTTTCAACCGATGACTTTCAATATCATCGGGCGCACCGTCTTGAGGAAAAGCAGCCCGCATATCATCCTTTTTTCACGTTTGGGTATAACCGACACCACATATTTTGCAAATCAAAAGGCGATGTGAAATAACGATCATCTCATTTTCGCGTTCCATCTGCCGCGGGGGACTTGCAGCTCTCATAGGAGCGACCGAGAAACCTTATCCCAGCTGTCTTTCGTGCCATAGCCACCCTATCCGCCCCGGCGAGGCACCTTCCCCTAGAGGGGAAGGCTGCGATACGAGAATAC
>ULPT01062457.1_pt1 | contig 15015 bp, 16 predicted proteins | sample 1953751 | NCBI WGS metagenome assembly ULPT01 (sample SAMEA4835636, study PRJEB28245) | human gut metagenome | biome: gut microbiome; material: fecal sample | place: Denmark | collected 2008
TTTTTATTTTTCATTTTTCCACCTTCAACCATATCATAACATATATATTATCTTTTTTAAAGCAAATAAAATGAAATAATTGTAATAAATAATTTATTTATGCTATACTATCCCTAGGTGATGTTTGTGGATAATTTAAAAAATTTTTGGAACAACTTAATGAGTAATCCCATTGCAAAAAAAGCATTTTATGGTATGGTCATTTTTATTTTTGTTATTATTTTTATTATGATTATAGCAAGTTGTTCTAGTAAAAAAACTTATACATATTTAGAGTTAGAAGAAAAAATGGTTAGTTTAGCGCAAAAGAAATACAGTGATAAAACTTTGCTTCCTCAAAATGATGGTGGAACTTTAGAAGTTAGCTTACAAACCTTTGTTGATGAAGGCTCACTAAAAAACATTCAAGATATTGTAGAAAATAATTCAGTATGTTCTGGTAAAGTTACCATTATAAACAACAACGGTAATTATCTTTACTTACCATACTTAAACTGTGCTAGTGACTATAAAACTAAAACTCTTTATGATGAACTTACTAAAGATACTGTTACAGCTGGAAATGGACTATACAATGAAGGCGAAGAATATATCTTCAAAGGTGAAAATGTCAATAATTATCTAAAGTTAAATAATATTAAATATCGTATTATTAAAATTAATTCTGATGGTACTATTCGTGCTCTTGATACTACTAAAAGAGGTACTGTAATTTGGGATGATCATTATAATATAGATAGAGAAAATAATGATGGCATTAATATTTATTTTCAAAATAATATCAATAGTCGCATTAAAAATTCTATTGAAGAATATTACAACAATGAAGAAGAGTTTACTGAAGAACAAAAAGGATATTTTAAAACTCAAGATATCTGTATAGGAAAAAGAAGTTATAATGATTTTGTCAATGATGGTTCAATTGAATGCTCCGAAAAATTAGAAAAACAAGTCTTCGGTTTAATCCAAGTAAATGAATATTTTAAAGCTTCTTTAGATCCTAATTGTACAAGTATGGCAAGTCAGTCATGTACTAATTATAATTATTTTGGTACTATGCCTACTATGTGGTCAATTACAACTGACAAAGATACTTCTTATAAAGCGTATAAAATTAACAGTGACGGCGTTCATCTTACTAAAACATCAAGTACATCTAACGCTTTAATAACTGTAAGATTAGATAAAGATTTAATTGTTACAGCTGGTACTGGTACTGAAAATGATCCATATTTAGTTGGAAATAATACTAAAAAATAATTTATAAATGGTGATATTATTTATCACTTTTTTTATGATTTAAATTCCTAAAAAAAAGAATGACTTTCATCATCCTAATTTCTTTATAAATTAATTATTTGGTACCCACTTAGCTATTAAAATAATATTACTGTTAACTGGAGTATTAAAATCATATAATTCATTATTTAAATACCAGCCATCAAATCTGTATCCTTCTTTAGTTGGATTAACTGGAGCTTTTGCATAATTTCCTTTAACAATATATTGATTATTTACATTTGTTCCGCCAGCTACATTAAATATAACTGAATAACCTTTAATTCTTGTAGTTGTTGTAGTAGTAGTTTTAGTAGTTGTTTTCTTTGAAGTTGTTACATTATTATTTTTAGTTGTAGTCTTTTTAGTAGTTGTCGTTTTTTTAGTAGTTGTTGTCTTTGTAGTTGTTGTTTTATTTTCACATTTATTAAAGCATCCTAAGTAAGAAAATGTTGAATCTTTTTCTTTACCACACTCTAAATTAACTTCTAATTCATAACCAGCGCTAATCTTAAATACTTTTAAATAACTCTTTTCTGTATCACAAGTCTTACCATCTTTGTCCTTTAAAGTATCAATTTTCTTTTCATCAATTAATGTCTTTAAAGTAACAATTTTTTCTTCATCATCATCTGGAACATTATCTTCATTAAAATAATTATTACCAACTTCTCTAAGTTTACTTAAATTATTATTAAATACCTTACTGTTATCACTATTGTCATGATTAAAAGGTAATAACTTAATAACCAAAATAACAACCAAAATAATTAATATAAACTTAAGTAAAAAACTTACCCAATTAAATCTTTTTTTACTTTCTTCATACATATATATCCCCTGCCTTTTTGACGATTTTTATAATAACATTATTATCTATAGAAGTCAAATATTTTCTATAATTTTCCTAGTAGTACCGCATTATCATTAACTACATCATCATTCTCATTTTCTTTAATAAATTGTTCCGTTAAAGTAATAAAATAATGCTCCGTTGTAACAATTTTAACATCCTTATATTTTTTTAAATACTTTTTAGGAACATTTTCATCTAAACATAGAAATAAAGTCTTCTTATTAAACTTTTTTAACCATCTAAGTTCAATATCTAATCCAAAACTAGGATTATTTAAAAATGCCACTACTAAATCAGCCTTACTTATTAAATCTTTTGCATATACACTTTCATAAGTCTTAGTTCTAGGTAAAATAATATTATGATTTAAACAGACTCTAGATGATAGTACATCTTTATAAATCAAATTATTATAATCAAACTTTTCCGAATGCATAAAATAAATATTTAATCTTCGCATCTATCTTCACCATCACAAGTATATCAAAAATATCTAAAATTTGCTATAATACAAATGCGAGGTGACTCATGGAAACAATCGGTATCATATGTGAATACAATCCCTTTCATAATGGCCATGCATACCATATAAATAAAATAAAAGAAATGTACCCTGACTCACTTATAGTCTTAGTTTTAAATGGTTATTTTTTAGAGCGCGGGGAAATAAGTATTATAAGTAAAGAAGATAAAACTAAAATAGCTTTAGAAAATAATGTTGATTTAGTTGTAGAACTTCCCTTTGTTTTTGGTTCAGAATCTGCTGATACTTTTGCGGAAGCGGCCACTATAATCTTAAATTATTTAAATGTTAATAAACTTATTTTTGGATCAGAATGTAACGATATTAAATTATTAAGATCTATTGCCGAAAAACAATTAGATGGCTCATTTAGTGAAAAAATTAAAGAAGCTCTTAAAGAAGGCGTTAATTATCCTACCGCTTTAAATAAATCTATCGGCGTTTCTATTAATACCCCAAATGACTTACTTGCCGTCTCTTACATTAAATCTATTATCAAAAATAAACTAAAAATAGAAGCTATATCCATCCAAAGAACTAGTGATTATCATGATACTACCAGTAATGATGAAATAATAAGTGCAACTAACATTAGAACTAAACTCAAAGAAGGCACCGATATTAGTAATTATACAAATTATGCATCATACTTTAAAGAAATAAATGAAGACCTATTATTTAAACTAATTAAAACTAAAATTATTACTGATAAAGATTTAAATAAATATTTAACTGTCGATGAAGGTATTGAAAATAAACTAATTAAAGAAATTAATAAATCTAAAGACTATGAAGACTTTATTTTTAAAATCAAATCTAAAAGATATACTTATAATCGCATTAAAAGAATGCTTATTCATATTCTAATTGGTTTAACTAAAGAAGATCGTAAAAATATGTTTGTAAAATACATTAAAGTTTTAGGTTTTAACTCTAAAGGTCAAAAATATTTAAGAAGTTTAAACCCATCTTTACCTATTACTAGTAAAATATCTACTGATTATAAAGAAGAACAATATGAATTAATTGCCTCTCAAATTTATGATTTATTAACAAACAGTAATACTTTTAAATTTGAAATAAGTAATAAACCTATCAAAAAAAGTGACTAAACGGTCACTTTTTAAAATGAATCAATATTAATTTTAATTCTATTTAATTTATGAGTATAAGCATATGCTTGAATAAGAGTTCTTATTGCACTTGCCATTTTACCAGATCTACCGATTATTGCACCCATATCACTTTCATGAACAATGATTTCTAAAATAATTCCTTCATCATCACTAGAAAATTCTTGAACACTTACCATATCTGGTTCTTTTACTAACCCTTTAACTAAAGTTGTAGTAAATTCAATTAATTCTTTATGCATAATTAAGCCTCTTTTTTAGCTTTAGCTTTTGGTGCTTTATATTTAGCCCATACTCCTGACTTTGTTAATATATTCTTAACAGTATCAGTAGGAATAGCTCCATTATTTAACCATTTTAATGCTTTTTCTTCATCAACAATAATATTATTTTCTTTATAAATTGGTTGATAAGTACCTACTGTTTCAATGAATTTTCCGTCTCTAGGACTTCTTGAATCAGCGGCTACAATACGATAAAAAGGTCTTTGTTTAGAACCCATTCTTTTTAATCTTAGTTTAACTGCCATAATCTTTCCTCCTTCACTTAATGCAAGTATATATTAACAAAAAAAAACTATAGTGTCAACTATTTTTGGTTAACACTATTTAAATAGTTTTCATTTATTTCATTATCAATATCACTTGTATCTATCTCTTCATCATAGTCATCAAAATCATCTTCTACATTTATTCTAACTTTAACATCGCCTACAACTTCCACTCCCAGCTCTTTATCAACTGTTAATTTTATTGTATTTCCTTCTAAAGATACATTACTTACTGATGGATTAGTTAAACTTCTAACAATTATTTCATTATCATTTGTTATTGTCCCGCTAGATTTAAGTTTAACATTAACTAAATCACTATAAGTGTAATTACGCGCTATTACATTTGTTTTTGTATTATTATCATATGAATACCATACATTTATATCATATGCTCCACTTATACTAACTTTACCATTACTATTAAATCCATTAAAATTATGATTAATAACCCAGCAACCTAAAACATTACTTATGTCACCATCAATAACTATTTCTAATTTATCTTTAGTACTTTTTTTAGTTTTTCCAATAACAGCCTTTGTAACAATTTCTTTTAAATTAGCCACTATCATCACTCTCCTATTTTAATTTATGCGTTAGCCTATAAAATGTGTACTTAATTTAAAAGAAAAAAGAGTATAAACTCTTTAATTAACTTTAAATGGATTTGATGAGGTGCCATTTCCACCTGATATCGTCGTTGTGCTCGTAAGAGAAACTGCCGGACGAAGACCGACCAGGCCGTACGCGTCCGCCACCCAACTGCTGTTGACATTGCCATAGCCTTCCACGTCAAGCACATAGGTCAAACCATCGAAGCCAGCAGGCGAAAAGGACCAATAAGAATGGCTTGCATTTTCTCTTAAATAACTATTTATTGATGAGGCAGAATAATTTAATTCTTGATATCCATAGAAATCAATACTTCCAGCATATAATACTTCGTCCACTGTAAGTAATCCTATTTTATAATCTAATGCTCCATTACCGTTTATAGTATCTGAAACTGTTAACTTGGATAACTTTCCGCCATCATTATCTAATGGACATATTAATGTTGGTCCCGTTCCTACAGTTCCATATTGTTTACTAGAAATATCTGTATAATAATAATTTGTTCTTACCCTTTGTCTGCCACTATATAAGGTTCGATTTGTTCCATATCCGAGTCCTGGATAATTGCTACTACCTTTATATAATTTATTAGTTGTTGTATTTAACCTTGCATATATTAAAGTTTGATTAGTTTTTGTACTTTTATCATTACACCAGATGGTATCTGCGAGTTTGCTTTCATATGTTGCTAAATTGTTTTTATACCATGTTTCTAAGTTTTGTAAAATGGTACTCTTATTTATATTTGCATGAGTTTCGGCATATGTCCTTGATCCAGCAGTTCCATACATAAATCCGACATATGTATTGTCATTTCCTTGTTCATCTTGTTCATTATATTTAGTTGTATATGTTGTTCCACTATATCTTGCAAAAGCTGCATCATCACTATTATTTGACGATGCACATGGACTTGCTACGTTATTTACATTATCATTATGAAGTACAAGTTTTATAGATCCATCCCCAGTTACACGTACGATTCTCCAGCACTTATTTGCAAACTGTACATAATTATTCGTTACATTTCCTCTAAAATAATAACTCATCCCATAGTCATCAACTGCTCCTGCTAGTACTGCTTCATTTGCAGGTGATCCTTCTTTTCCTGGATTGGTTAACGGCTGCATTACTGTGGGATAATTAGCTTTTATTCCTGCAAGTAGGGTTCCACTTGCGGCTTCGTCCCATCCTTCTGGTGTTAAAGGTGTCGCATTATCCCCTTCTTCTACCACTAAATGCGCAGCAAACTTTGCTTCTTGCAAATAATTTTGATCTTCACCTGTATCTTTAAAATAAATTTTCAAAGTATACTTATGTTCTTTTGAATTCGTTCCTGTATTTGCAAAATAACCTTGACCTAATACGATATCATCACTTGCTATATATTCTTTGCTTATACTTGGTATAATATTGCCATTATTATCAGTATTCACACTATCTAAAGTATAATACAAAGCAAGGCCCTCAAACCCATTATTATCAATTACTAATTTTACTTTATAAAAAGCTGCCAAATTTGTAGTATTAGTTCCTTTTATAGTAAACTCCTTAGTTACCCATTCTTTCTCTCTAGGATAAACATTAGAAATAACAATATTTCCTCCTGTTTCATCAGCATATTCAACTTCTAATTTACCACTTCCAACATTTACAATTGAATCGTTATTATCAATTGAAGATGAAAAATAAGCATAAGAAACCCCAAAACCTACAACCAAAACTAACATAACAATTAACATTAAATAAAGTTTTGTATTCCTTTTCACATAAATCACCTATTCTACAAAAATTATAAAATAAATAAAGTCGTAAATCAATAATTAACCAAAAAAAGCACCATTTCTGATGCTAAATTTTTTATTTTAAAATAATGAAAAGAACATTAATACCAAAATATTAGCTACGGCAATGGTTAATACAACTTTAAATGCCCATTTAAACCAAGTTGAATAATCTACTTTAGCAAGTGCTAAACCACCCATGATTGCTCCGCAAGTTGGTGAAATTAAATTTACTAAACCATTACCTGATACAAGTGTCATAATCGTTACTTCTGTATTATAACCAAGACCAGCAGCTACTGGAGCTATAATTGGCGTAGATAATGTTGCTAGACCAGATGATGAAGGCACTAAAATTGATAAAACAATATGTAGTAAATAATTAAGTGGTACAAATACAAGTTCTGGTAATTTAGATAAGAAGTCTGTTGCATTATAAATAATATAATTATCTAAATGAGTTTGAGCCATAAGAACACTTGCTCCTCTAGCTACTGCAATAACTAAAATTACTCCTATCATATCATCTGAACCATCAACAAATGTATCAACAAATCCTTTTTCACCAAGTTTATTTATAATGGCAATAATTATAGCCATAATTAAGAACCATAAAGCAGCCTCATAGAACCACCAATCACCTAAAGCAGTTCCTGTTAAAACTTTTGGTATTCCAATAATTAAGAACCAAATTAAATCAAAAATATTATAACCGAATAATTTTATTGATCCAATAAATGTTCCATCTAACCAGTGTGGACATTCACTAAAGAAAGTAACATTAAATTCTCCCCAAGGAATAAATCCAACTATCATTACTAAAAATGTTAAAGCAAATAACCATAATGTGGCTTTTTGTTTTTTAGTTAAAACTGCTTTTTCTTTATGTTCTTCTACAAACTTACCAAATGCTTTTTCAGCAGCTTGTTGTTCTCTTAATGATAAAATAGTTGAACCTTTATCATTTTTTACTTTTTTAGCATATGCTAAAACGAAACCTGTCGCAATTAAATAAGTGGTAATCCATAATACTACTGCTATAAAGATTACTAATCCATGATTAGCTGTAACTCCTTCTGGTAATGCTGATAAAGCAACACCCGTAGCAAAAGGATTTATTGTTGAACCTAGTACACCAGATCCAGCTCCAAGTAAGATTATTGCTGATCCTACTAATGGGTCCATACCAGCCGCAAACATTGTAGCTGCTAAAAGTACATAAAAGCCGACTGTTTCTTCAAGCATTCCATAAGTTGTTCCACAAATTGAGAAGATAAACATCAAAATTGGTATTAACCATAATTCTCTTCCCTTAAGTTTTTGAACCAAAACTTTTATTCCCGTTTCAAGTGCTTTAGACTTATCAATAACTTTTAAAAATCCGCCCAGCATCATAATAAAAATTGCTACATCTATTGCATCTTCAAAGCCTAAAATTGGTGCCATCAATACTTGATATAATTTTGCTCCAACTGTACCACTACCATTAACAATATTTTCCCCTTCAAATACTGCATCAGGTAAAACATGGGATAAAATAGCTAGAAAAACAATTAATATCATAATAATTGAATAAGCAGAAAGCATTTTTTTGCTTTTTTTCTTTGTCATATTTTATTTCCTCCTTATGACTGTACCACACTTGCGATTTAAAGCATCGCCCACTTTATCTAAAGAAGTTATAATTGCTTGTTTATTATCATCATCTCTAACAAATTCCATACAAGCTTCAATTTTAGGAAGCATACTTCCCTTAGCAAATTCACCTTTACTAATATATTTTTCTGCTTCTTCTATTGTTAAAGAATCAATCTTTTGCATATTTTCTGTATTATAGTTTAAATATGCCGCATCAACTGACGTAAGAATTAATAAGGTATCAGCACCTATTTCTTTTCCTAATAAAGCAGCTGACCTATCTTTATCAATAACAGCATCAATGCCTTTTAAACCGTCTGGTGTATTTACAACAGGAATTCCTCCACCACCAACCGCTATAACGACATTACCATTATCGACTAGTTCTTCAATTACACTCCCTTCAATAATTTTTTTAGGTATAGGAGATGGTACAACTCTTCTAAACCCTCGCCCAGCATCTTCCATAAAATGATAACCTTTTTCATTTTTAATTTTTTCTGCTTCTTCTTCGCTATAAAACATTCCAATCGGCTTTGTTGGATTAGAAAAAGCTTTATCATTTTCATCCACTAGGACTTGTGTTACTACGGATACCACATTTTTTTGTAGTCCTCTTACTTTAAGTTCATTGTAAATTGACTGCTGCATCTGATACCCAATATAACCTTGACTCATACTTCCACATTCTGCAAATGGCATACTTGGTGTTTTTACTTCTCCATTTGCCGCATAATCCATCGCTAGTACAATTTGCCCAACTTGCGGACCATTTCCATGTGTAAGAACAATATCTTCACCCCTGCTAACCAAATCAACTATTATTTTAGAAACATTAGTTAGTAAATTAAGTTGCTCCCAAGGACTTTTCCCTAGAGCATTCCCCCCTAAAGCAATTACGATTTTACTCACAGTTTTACCTCATTGTTGCATAAATAACTGCTTTAATTGTATGCATTCTATTTTCGGCTTCATCAAAAACTTTAGACTGACTAGAATTAAATACTTCATCAGTTACTTCCATTTCTTTTAATCCATATTTTTCATAAATTTCTTTACCAATTGTGGTATTTAAATCATGAAAAGATGGTAAGCAGTGTAAGAATATGGCATCTTTAGAAGCATTATTCATAACCTCTTTATTAACTTGATAAGGTTTTAAAGTTCTAACTCTTTCTGCCCATACTTCTTCTGGTTCACCCATAGAAACCCAAACATCAGTATATATTACATCAGCATCTTTAGTTCCCATATTTACATCCTCGGTAAATTCAATAGTTGCTCCAGTTAAAGAAGCAATATCTTTGCATTTTAAAGTTAACTCTTCACTTGGCCATAGATTTTTAGGTGCACAGGCAACAAAATGCATTCCCATCTTTGCACAAACAACCATTAATGAATTGGCAACATTATTTCTGGCATCACCCATAAATACTAACTTAATTCCTTTTAAGTGACCAAAGTTTTCTTCTACTGTTAGTACATCAGCAAGCATCTGGGTTGGATGAAATTCTGTAGTTAACCCATTCCATACTGGTACACCAGCATTTTCTGCTAGTTCTTCTACAATTTTTTGATCAAATCCACGGTATTCAATACCATCATACATTCTTCCTAGTACTTTTGCTGTATCAGCAATACTTTCCTTTTTGCCCATCTGTGAGCTACCAGGATCTAAATAAGTTACGCCAATTCCTAAATCTCTACCAGCAACTTCAAAAGCACATCTTGTACGAGTTGAAGTCTTTTCAAATAGTAAAACAATATTTTTACCTACTAAACACTTATGATCTTCTCCTCTTTTTTTCTTTGCTTTTAAATCCTTTGATAGATCAAGTAAATATCTTATCTCCTCCGGTGTATAATCAAGTAAAGTTAAAAAACTTCTACCTTTAAAATTCATTAATAAATATCCTCCCTTACAAGTGGCATACTCATACATCTAGGGCCACCTCTGCCACGAGAAAGTTCTGCACTACTCATCTCTAATACTTTAATACCATGTTCTCTTAAAATATTATTAGTAATATTATTTCTATTGTAAACAACTACTACCCCAGGCGCAATACAAAGAGTATTAGTGCCATCATTCCATTGCTCTCTTTCTGAAGATATTTTCTCTCCTCCAGCACAAGGTATTAAATCAATTTTTCTTTTTAAATATTTTTCTAAAATTTCTTCTAAAGAACCTTCTATTTTTACAACATTTAAATCTTCATCACTATCTTCAATATCCCCCTCTGTTATTTCATAAACTTCTAAAGTATTTAAAATACCTGGATGATATGTAAATTTATCATAATCAATTTGGGTAAATACTGTATCTAAATGCATAAATGCACGGCTTTCAGGAATTTTAAAAGCTAAAACTGTATCTACTTCACACTCAGGATCTCTAAAAAAGTTTTTTGCTAATTCATCAATTGCAGCTGCCTCTGTTCTTTGAGAAATACCAATCGCTACAATATGATTACTAATATTTAAAACATCGCCACCTTCAATATGATAAGGCAAATAACGATCATAATATTTCTTTATTTGTCCTGCAAAATCAGGATGATAATTAAATATATATTCTGCATAAATAGTTTCTCTGCCTCTAGTAACTGAATACATTTTATTTAAAATAACTCCATTACCACAGCTAGCAAAAGGATCTCTAGTAAAATATAAATTAGGTATTGGATCTGCTAAAAACTCTGATTCTTCACTTACATAATCAACTAAGGATTTTTCATATTCTCTTTTACTTCTACTTATTTCTTCAATTTTGATTCCTGACATAGTTTTAAGAACTAATTCTTTTTTGTCCGTAAAACTTTTTAAATATTCATATACCAAAGTTTTGTATTTTGGTGTTCTTATTCCGGCTTCATAAACAAACTGACGTATAAATTTATCTTCAATATCATCACTAAGTTCTAATACCTCAGCCATTAAGTCCTCTAAAAAAACTACTTCAATTCCATTATTTCTCAATATTTCCACAAACTCATCATGCTCTTTTTGTGCTTCCGGCAAAAAAGGAATATCATCAAATAATAATCTTCCTAATGTATCAGGCGTCAAATTTAAAAGTTCTGTTCCCGGTCTATGTAATAATACTTTTTTAAGTGGACCTATCTCACTTTTTACATTAATTGCACTCATTTTTTTCCTCCTTATTATCCTTCTATTATTATACCTCTACTATATCAATAAAATAATAATTTTTCAATTATTTTAATTACTTGTTTTACTTAAAAATTCTTTTAATCTTTCATCTTTAGTATTTTCAAATATTTCTTTAGGTGTTCCTTCAAATTTAAGTTTACCTTTTTCTAAAAATAATACTCTATTCGCGATTGTTTTTATGAAGTTCATCTCATGAGAAACGATAATTATAATAATATTTTTATTTGTTAATGATTTAATTAGATCTTGTACTTCTTTAACCATTTCCGGATCTAAAGCACTGGTTGGTTCATCAAACAAAATTACTTCCGGATCCATTATTAAAGTTCTAATAATTGCAACTCTCTGTTTTTGACCACCAGATAGTTCTTCTGGATAATTATCTTTTTTATCAATTAAACCAATATCTTTAAGAAGTGTTTCAGCCTTTTTTTCGGCCGCTTCTTTACTCATAATTTTAAGTTTTATTGGTGCTAAAGTTATATTTTCTAAAACTGTTAAATGAGGAAATAAATTAAACTGCTGAAAAACCATTCCCATTTTCTGTCTTATTTTAGATAAATTAGCCTTTTTATCAGTAATATCTTCCCCATCAAAAATAATATTTCCCTTACTTGGCACTTCCAACATGTTAATGCATCTAAGTAGTGTACTTTTACCAGAACCTGATGGACCAATAATTGATATTACATCACCTGGTTTTGCTTTAAAACTAATTCCATTTAATACGTTTAAATCATCAAAACTTTTATATATATTTTTAACCTCTAACATTATTTAGACTCCTTTCTAATTTATTTACTAGTTTAGAAAGTGCATAAGTCATTAGTAAATATATTAAAGCAATAAAAATAAGGGGAAAGAAATAATCATAAGTTCTTGATGCTATAATGTCTGATGCTTTTGTAAGTTCTACTATTCCTATATACGCTCCCACCGACGTTTCTTTTAATAATGTAATAAATTCATTCCCCAAAGCTGGCAAAATATTTCTTATAGCCTGAGGCAAAATTATAAATCTCATAACTTCACTATATTTAAGTCCTAAAGCAAATCCAGCTTCCATCTGTCCTTTATCTATGGAGTTAATTCCCGCTCTAATTATTTCCGAAACATAAGCTCCCGAATTGATTCCAAAAGCTAAAATACCAACAATAATAATATTTATATTAACCGATTTAAAAACAACATAATAAATTATCATAAGCTGTAAAATAACGGGCGTTCCTCTTATAATTGTGACATACAAATTAGCTAAATAATTCAAAAATTTAAACTTACCATTTATTTCATAATTATTTCTTATAACGGAAATAATAACGCCAATAATAGTTCCTAAAATAACTGCAAAAAACGCGATTACTATTGTATTAAATAATCCCGTTAATATATATTCATATCTATTATCTACAAATAAAGTTTTATTTATTGCATCAAAAATTTTCATAAAAAATTGCATCTTCATCACCTATTTAGCCGTATGATTTAATATAAATTCATCAATCTTACCTTCATCTTTTAATTTATTTATAACTTTATTAATTACATCTAATAGTTCCTTATTTCCCTTTTGCACTATCATGCCATAACTATCACTTGTTAAAAATCCATCTAATATTTTTAAATCATTATTAGTATTAACTATCTCTTTAGCCGGTAACTCATCCATAATTATTAAATCAACTTTATCAGCCTTTAAGTCTTGTGCTGCAGCTAAGTATTTCTTTTGTCTAACAATTTCTGAATTTTTATAATTTTTAGTTGCATAAGTATCACCTATACTTCCTAATTGTACTGCAATTTTTTTGCCATCTATATTATTTAAAGCAATATTGCTATTTACTTTTGTTATTACAACATTTTTGCTAACTACATAATTAAGTGAAAAATCAACACTTTCACTTCTTTCTTCACTATAACTTATACCTGCCGCCCCAAAATCAGCTTTTCCGGTTCTAACTTCATTAATAATTGAATCAAATGCCACATCTTTTATGACTAATTCTTTTCCTAATTCTTTAGCAATTTCTTTAGCAATATCAACATCAACACCAACTATTTCTCCATTTTCATAGTATTCATATGGAGCAAATCCTGCTTCTGTAACCATCACTAATTCGTTTGTATTTTTACCACAGCCTGTTATAAATAAAATCATAAACAATAATAATAAATACTTTTTCATTTAGCCTCCTACTTTACTATTTAAAGTATACCATATAAATAATTAAAAAAAAAAGAGAAGATTTTACTTTTCTCCCCTAAGTCTTAAAACTTTACTATCTTGTTTTAATGGAACAAATAATCCATTTTCATCTCTTATATATTCATTTTCTATACCTCTTGTTTCATCAAGCGGTAAAAGAACTCCTAACTCATATATTGAGTCATAACTAAACGCACTAGCATTTTTCTTTAATTCAACATGATTTAAATATACATCTTCTTCTCTTTCTTTAAGTTTTCTTTCATCCAAAGAAGCTTGATGCGTTTTTGTCTCTTTCCATAACTTTCTTCTTTCATCAGCAAGTATCTTTCTTACATAAGAAGAAACCTCTAAAGCATCACTAGAATCCTTTAAATAAATAGGACTGCAAACAGAAGCAATAAATGCTCTATAAATTTCACTTTCTTTTTGACAAATATCATTATTTTCTACATATTCAAAAACAATTGGAACAACTGCACATTCTGCTGCACTTGCTACATTAGCAAAACCTTTTCTAATTTTTTGCATTGGTTCATAAGGATGCAAATTCCATGTGCCTTCACCAAAAAATAATATATCATTTCCCTGTTTTAATTTAGAAACTAAATTATTCTGACCAATTCTTGCCGAAACCTTATCAAATCTATCAATAAGTTCCGCTCCACTAACGCTAAAAATTGCTTTATTAACAGTATCTAAACTATCATGAGCTACTAATGTAGTAACACATCTTCTCTTTCTAATACTAGATAATTCCGAAAGAACCATCATTAAATTTGGATAATCATGCATATTTGAATGATTTACTACAAAAACACACGGTATATCTGTTGGCACCTTTTCTAAATTTCTAAAATCATAACTAATTTCACCTAAAGCAGTCACTACCTTCATAGCTTTTCCCATTGCTGATTGAACATTTTGATTAAATTTATTTTGAAAATTACTCATAAACCCCTTCCTCCTAAAGGTATTTACTATAATAACACAATAAATAAATTTTTTAAAGTACTTTATGAATTTAAAATCTCCTCTAATTTTTTCTTGTTTATCGGCTTTATTACTACACCATTAAAACCATTATCTAATAATATCTTTTTACTATTTATATCTTTCTTTTCTGTTATGACAAATACTTTACTATTAAAATTAATAATTTTTTTACATTTATTAAGAAAACTAATTGCATCTATTTTTTCCATATCTTCTAAAATAAATATCAAATTATAATTAATACCACTTCTAAGTTCAT
>ULPT01007594.1_pt1 | contig 14971 bp, 10 predicted proteins | sample 1953751 | NCBI WGS metagenome assembly ULPT01 (sample SAMEA4835636, study PRJEB28245) | human gut metagenome | biome: gut microbiome; material: fecal sample | place: Denmark | collected 2008
AAGAATAATTGAAAATCAATTGGAACAATTTAAGTAAGAATCAATTGAATGGTTCTGCTTTGGGCGAAGGGATAGATTGGATAATGCGAAGAACGCATCCTAAAGACGCGCAATTTGCCTGATGCCGTTTCCCATCTGAAGATATGAATTGGTGAAGGGTACAAATTGTACCCCACATCTTATGGAAGAGGAAAATGGTGTTCAGCGATTATGCTGTCTGTTAAATCAAAGTATCGCCACCTTAATCACCCCGTCCAGCTTGTTCTCGAAAACGCGATAAGCCTCTTCGATTTCGCTCAGCGGGAAACGATGCGTGATAAGTGGGGTGGTGTCAATCTTTCCTTCCTTAATCAAATTGAGGATTTCCTCGCAATCGCACCCATCCACACCACCGGTCTTAAAACTGAGGTTCTTGCCATACATTTGGGGTAAAGGAAGAATTTGTGCCTGGTCGTATAGTGCGACTACGGCAACTATGGCATTTGGGCGGGCACACTCCCACGCCAGTCGGAAAGTATCTTCAGCTCCGGCCACTTCGAGCACTCTATCAGCACCGCTGTGGTCACTATGCTTCAAAACAAACTCCTTACATTCTTCGGGAGTTGTGAGTAATACTTCGGGGCAATGCTCTCGCACAAACCGCTTTCTCTCTTCAGATTTTTCACATACGATTATGCGCTTGGGCTGCTTCAACATCACGCAAAGTAAAGTGCAAATGCCTGTGGGACCCGCCCCTATTATCAGGACAGTATCGTCTTCAGTAATCTCTGAAATACGAGCCGCCCAAAAACCCGTGGCCAAGACATCACCGACAAATAAAGCCTGTTCGTCGGAAACACTATCGGGAATACGATTCAATCCCTGATTGGCAAGCGGCACACGAACATATTCCGTCTGTCCGCCATCAATACGGCATCCTAATGCCCATCCACCATTTGGGTTGGTACAGTTATTCACATAACCGTTCTTACAGAAGAAACACTCTCCGCAAAAGGTCTCCACATTGACGGTTACTCGGTCACCTGGCTTCACATTAGTGACTTCAGAACCTATTTCTTCAACCACACCCACCATTTCGTGGCCAACGGTGATGCCAGGAACAGCACGAGGGACACTACCGTGCTTAATATGCAGGTCACTGGAACAGATACTTCCCATCGTCACGCGCACAATGGCATCCGTGGGTTCAATCAACACAGGCTTCGGTTTCTCCACCAAAGCAAACTTTCCTTTTTCAATGTATGTGTATGCTAGCATAAATCTCGATAAAACTCTTATTATTCAACGGGGATGTTTTCCGTTGAAACTGAACACCTCGTTAGACATCCCCATTCGATAAACCACCCAGATCGACTTTGTATTCTATCGGCGCCGCCGCACCTTTATCCAAGAACATCACCATATAGACCGGCACATAAGTAATTCGACCACCAACTGATAGATTGTCATTGTTCAACACTAGTGCTTCCTGGATATCATACACATCGCAATCCATAATGTTGGAGAGGGCGCGATGGTAAGTATAATCCTTCCCGGACTTGACCTCGATAGGAAGAATCCTGCCCCCCTGTTCTATGACGAAGTCCAGCTCTCCCCTCTTCTTGCTATTGTAGTAATAGGGCTCCAGACCGTGTGCGATGAATTCCTGAGCCACCACATTCTCATAGATGGAACCGAAGTTTATGTCCTTATCGCCCTTGATAATCCGCATCTGAATGCCGTTGGCATATTGGGCTGCCAATAGACCAATGTCGTTGAGGAAGAGCTTGAGAAGGTTGCGGGAGCGAGACAGCAGCAGAGGGACCTTGGGCTCCTCTACATTATACACTGGTATGGCAACACCAGCATTCTTCAGCCAGAGGAAGCTGTTTTCATAGCGTTCATACTTAGCATTCTCGTTGAGGCGTTTGAGGATAAAACGCTTGTTCTTGGCATTGAGTTCCGGCGGAATCAGGTTGAATATCTCCTCGATATACAATTTATTATCCGGATCGTACTTGGCTATATCCTTCTTATAAAGTTGAATAATCTCTTGCTGTACCGCCAACACATCCCGCATGTTATTACTTTCAAGATACTTGCTGACCGCGGCCGGCATACCCCCTACAATCAGGTAGAGCCGGAACAGTTCCATCATCTTGTTATGGATGAATCCATCGACCGGAATCCTTTTCGTCCAGGCATCTTTTAGCGTGGAAATAACATTTTCATTGATTCCCACACAAGTAATGAACTCTTCGAAATCCAACGGAAACATCTCCTTCACGCCCATATAGCCGACAGGGACTGAACGGATATCTTTCAATTCCACGCCGAGCAGAGAGCCACTCAAAATATAGCGATATGAGCCTTCATCCACCAGAAACTTGATGGCGGTCACAATATTCGGACACTCCTGAACCTCGTCAAAGAATATCAGCGTGTCCCCTTTTATCATTGGCATATTCGTGATGGTCGACAAACGCATCAGTATGTCGGCGCTTCCCTTAGCATCCTTGAACAATCCAACGACATCGGGATTCTCGATGAAGTTGATCTCGATAAAACTCTTGAAAGTCTTGCCAAACTCGCGGATGGAATAGGTCTTGCCGACTTGACGTGCACCCGTTATCAGCAATGCATTAGAAGATTTTTGGTAATAATCTTTCAAATAGCTGTCTATCTTTCTGTTAAGCATACCCCCCCTTTTTTCCAACGCAATTTAAGGACAAATTTCCACTTTTCCAAAGGAGTTATGAGGATTTCTTCCTCTTTTCCAAAAACCAAGGAGGAACGAATTATGATTCTTGGTTCCCGGAAGTATCGCCATCGGCCTTCTTGCGGGCTTCATCGAATTTGGCCTTCATTGTGTGAAGGTCAGTTTCCTGAAGTTTGTTCTCGAAATTGGTGACATCGACATTTTGGCTACGAGCGAGTTGCAACTCCTTTTTGTATGCGACGGCGTTCTTGGATGCGTTGACCAAGAGCATAACCAAAGACTTGAATCAGCTACTCGCAGGACATTTCAGAAATCATCCTTATCGCTTCGGCTACACCGACAGTGGCTTTTTCCTTGATATGGACAATACCCTCCTCATTGTCGATAGGGGTATCCTTGGGGTCGACCACGAAAACTGGGCAGTCAACCGGAGTGTATTTCCATAAGCTTGCAGCGGGCTGAACCACAAGCGATGTTCCGACTATAATCATAAAATCAGCTTCTGCAAGTTCTGCGATTGCATCCTTCATCTTTGGGACAGCCTCACCGAAGAATACGATATGCGGACGGTATTGAACGCCACGGTCATCCGTATCGCCAATGCTGACCGGTCCGAAATTCACATCCTTAATCTTTGATTCATCAAATCCGTCCTCCTCCGTGTATGAGTCTTCCGGACGGACCTTTGTGAGTTCACCGTGGAGATGAATGACTTTAGTGCTGCCTGCCATCTCGTGGAGGTTGTCCACATTTTGGGTAATCACCACTACATCATACTCTTTCTCAAGGGATGCGATATCAAGGTGTGCCTTATTCGGTTTCACTTCTTTGAGCTGTGCGCGTCTTTGATTGTAGAAATCAAGCACCAGTGAGGGATTCTTCTGCCACCCGAAGATGGAGGCGACCTCCATCACATCGTGTTTCTCCCAAAGACCGTCACTGTCTCTGAATGTTGAAATACCGCTCTCGGCACTAATGCCTGCGCCTGACAATATTACTATCTTTTTCTTCATAATGCATTTCTCACGCTTCGGTCACAAATACTACCATCGTTCCACGGGAGCCAACACCCCGACCGAACTTGCGTTCAATTGCAAAGTTAATACAAATCATTAAACATCAGACAAAGTTTGGAAGCGAGGTCATTCACTCATCCTTTTTATGAAGACGTAGCCGGTGGTATCGCTGCCGCCCTTGCCGTATAGTTCCACTTCTGTGGTGAATGGAGTGCCGGCTTCGAAATGTTTGATTTCGAAGGTATATTGGGCCGGGGCGCTGCCGGTTGTGACGAGTTGGTCGGCCTCGATGTCTGCCATCAGTTCATCCCTTTTCAGGACTTTGAGCCGTCCCAGATGCAGGCTGTCTGCGCCTTCGGTTTGGATGAAAGAGACTCTATAGTTCCCGTTACCATTGATTTTTCCGGTGCACTCAAACAGCCATTTTGAAGGTGCCGTACCGACTTGCGCCGACTTCCACGATGTTGTGAATTTGCCATATCGCTCATACGCGGAATAGTCCGGAAGGAAATAGAGCGGAAGTGAGAAATGTCCGGAAGAGGCAACTGTCATCGCCCTGAGGTAGTCACGTCCTGGCACCGTCACCGGGCCTTGATAGAGTGGGGAATGTTCTGTGGGATAAGTTCCGTCAGTCGTGTATCTTATCGCCTTGCCTTCTATCGGACTTTCGAGAGTAAACTCCATTCCTCCCTCCATTTCCCGGCATGAAACCACCCTCGGTTCAGGTACTCTGTAGTTACAATCCTTAAAGTCAAGCCTGAGATAGTGGGTGCTGATTCTCTTGAGAAAATCCTCATAGTCTCTCTCGCTTTCCCTGCCCCAAGCCACCTCCGAAAGGGCAATAAGACGTGGGAAAGTGAAATATTCCGCATATTTTTCTGACCTGTTTTCATTAAGATACGGAAACTCCTGAAGAACAGTTCCGTGAATGAACTGGTCGCTCCAGAAACAGCCTTGAACACCGATAGTTGCCGACTTTTCAGAATAATCGTTCACCGGCATACTGTAGGTTTTTTCCAATGATACGGGCGGCATCCACATCGCCGCCTTCATCTCCCCGGGAGTCGCACTTTCCGGAAAATCGAAGTACAGATGTGTTGCAGGAGTGAGCACCGCCTTATGGCCTGCATTCGCAATCTTAAGAGAATCCGAGACATCGTGCCACACAAGCCCGACCACCGGAGTATTGACCTGTCCTCTCATTACAATTTCCTCCCATCCAACAACCGTCTTCCCCTTTTCCTTCATCATCTCCGCAACGACATTCGTCAGATATCCCTGGAGTTCAGACGCGTCCTTAAGCCCCTGCTCCTTGACAACTCTCTGACAGTCAGGACAATTCTCCCAGCTTGTATAAACCGCCTCGTCTCCCCCGATGTTGATGTAATCGGATGGAAATAGAGCTACAGTTTCTTCCAAAACATCGCGGAGAAAATCAAAAGACGACTGTTTCCCCACGCATAGAATGTCGCGGCTGATGAAATGCTGATTGGGAACCTGGTGTTGAAGTCCGGTGCAACTGAGCCACGGATAGGCCACTATTGCCGAAAGCATATGGGCGGGGAACTCGATTTCGGGAATAATCTCGACTCCACGCACTGATGCATACTCGATTATTTCTTTTATGTCCTCCTGCGTGTAATAGCCTCCGAGAGGATATGCGCCCGTGGATGCCCAAGCTCCGACTTCAGTAAGGGCCGGATATTTTTTGATTTCCAGGCGCCAACCGGAATCGTCAATAAAATGGAATTGGAGTTTGTTGAGTTTGTACATCGCCATCATATCGATATATTTCTTAACAAAATCCTTGTTATAGAAATATCTGGCAACATCGAGCATCATTCCCCTCCACGGGCGCTCCGGTGCATCCTTGATGACAAGCGGAGGCAATTTCCAGTCAACTCCTCTGACAACTGTGCCGGAATAGATTTCGACAGGAAAAAGCTGAAGCAGGGTCTGTATGCCGTAGAAAACTCCCGCTACATCGTGACCGACAATGTTCACAGAACGGGAATCTGACTTGAGGACATACCCTTCCGCATCGCCTACCACATTAGGGTCAACTGACAGTTTGATTCCCCTTCCGGAGCCGGACTCAAGCATACGAAGTTCGAAACCGGTCGACGTTTGAAGAAACTCGCGAAGATAGCTGGCTTGGGCCTCTGACGCGGCGTCATAGCGGATGACTGTCCTCTCATTCAGGACAAAATCAGAACCACCCATTAACTCCACCGAGCCAGGCTTCGGTATAATGTCAATTCTGCCGGAAGTTCCCCCGGCAACTGCTGTCTGTGAAAGCAATAACAGACCCAAAATAACAGAGGCGATGAGTGATTTGATTTTCATTTTCCACAACTTGATTTTAAGGAAAGGGGCCGAATCAAAAACATTTGACACAGCCCCTGTCTCAGATATTATTTATGTCCTATTTGAAACATACCAAAGCCTTGACAACTTTTGTACCGTCATTTTCCTCAACGGTCTTCTTTCCATTTATGAGCATATTCGCCGAACGAGAACCCTCAAGAGTCATCGCCCTGTCGCAGCCGGCAAGAATCATAATGTCAACAACTTCCTTCATTGCAAGTCCGCCATTTCCATCCTTACCGCGTCCGCAAACAAACACATAGACTGTGCCGTCTTTTGTCAAACCGATAAACTCACGGGCGTGAACTGCATCTCCGTCAAACCAATCATTCCAGAGTCCGGTCTTACCCATTTCTTCAGCAGTCATTGCCTTCCCGTTTGCCAACACCATATAGTAACCTCCGAAAAGATTATGTGGCACCCAGCCTTCTTTAATTATAGTCTTGCCGTCAAGGTCGAGCATAGACACCGACGGTTTCCACCAAGGAGCCGCAGGAAGCGGCTCCCTTGCCTGAGGGCAAAGGACAAACGAGCCGTCGGATTCCTGAGCAAGACAAACAAAAGTAGCCCCAGAAGAATAAACACATTTTCCTTCAGAGAATATTGCCTGATTGATGCCGGAAATACCGTTGACGATAATCGGATAATCCTTTGCCTCCGGAAGTTGAACAGCGTCATTGATGCATTTATATGCATCATTCCCTTTTCCGAGTGCAAGCATCTTTCCACCCTTTCCTATTTCTGCCAAGAATCCTGTCTGGTCCTTTGTCTTTCCGAGTTTGTCGTTTTTGTAGATTGTGATGTGTTTCGGCAGAGAACCATAGAAATCGTTTGCGCTTCTCCAACCGGCTTTCACGAGAGGATTCGAATCGGGGTCATAGCCTTCGAGTCTCACCTGATAGATATAATCCTTGTTGAGATAGCTGATTGTAAGGCCTTGGGGTGTCTTCACAGAGAAATCGAAAACTGCGCCCTCAGGATTCACTACAGCAGCCCCCTTACGGAGAACGATATCAAGCTTGAGTTTTGTAATATCCATTGTCTCCTTGTCATACGGAAGTGTGATGTTGATGCCATCCACCACCGCAGGTTTGCCGGCTACAGTTATGCTCTTGAAAGGGTCAGGAGTTTTTGCCGTCATCGAGTAGGTCTGGTCATTAACACCATCGTTGACAACGATTTTGACCGGTTGCTTAGTGAAGTCCACGACTGCATCTGCCGCAGGGCTCACAAGAGAAGCTCCCTCTGCCACAGCAATGCTGACTTTGACTGCAGCAAAATCATCAAGTTCTGCGAATTTGTCGAACTTCACAGTCTTGGCTGTGTGGTCGATTGCCGCGCTGACTGTTTTATTTCCGTCCTGAACGATTACACTTGAAAGCGGTGAAGGAACAGGGTCCTTCGTGCAAGCGATTGCCCCCACCAGGAGCAATGCTGCCATTGAGAAAAATTGCAACTTTTTCATTTGGTAATTAGTTTATAGTAAAATAAAATAAATTAATAACTGAATGTATTTTTGTACATATAGCGTCCCTTATAGATTCTCGTGCCAGGCAAAGTGAAAAGGACAACTCCATCTTGATTAATCATTTTGTCTGACCACCATTCCTCGGTCGGCATAAGCATAAGCATATTCCCATCAAGGTCATTGCTGACGCTCTTGATTGCATAGAACTTGTTGATTCTGGTCAATTCGCCAGTCACCACATTGAGTTTGGACACGGCCTCGTTTGTCGTCATCCACACACAGTCAGGCTCTCCATTCACGAAATAAAGGTCGTGCACACAATTCTCACCTTGAGGGATTTGCGTAACCACGGAGGCTTTTGTCAGTTTCGGCGCCTGTTTATCGAAATTGTAACGGTAGGCGGTGACGGTACTCGCATAGTTGCCATAGAGCAACTGTCTTCCCCTATCCCAAATCAAAGCGTGGGCAGAAGGCCAATTATATGTTGCCAGACAAGCCTCGGGGTCCGTCTGGGAATCGGGATTAAAGATTGAAACTTTTGCATCCGTTGACGAAACCGCGACAATGTTCCCGTCCGGAAGAAGTTCTGCCGAATGGGGGTTCACTCCCGCTTTTGCATACCAAACCAGTTTCTTGTCCTTTATTCTAATCAATCCCACGGCTCCCCCGGAACAAGTGAAAAGAATATGGGTGTTGTCCATAACCGGCTTCACTTCCGACGGATTGTTGAACCAACTGAGACGAGATGCCGGAATGAAATCTCCCGAAGCCTTCCATTTCCAAATCGGCTGAAATGTCTCGCCGTCAAGAATCATAAACGACCTTGTTTTCTGGTCGCCAATGGCGATACATTTTTCATATGCCAATTCCGGAGGCAGAACCGACGGTGGGTCCGCCTGTCCGCCACCTCCTTGGGGAATCTTGTTGCAACACATAACCGATGCCGTAAGAGCCGACATCATCAAAACTGCGATTTTGTAAATAAAACTATTTCTTTTCATAAGCACCTACATCCGGGTTACCACCAATTATTCTATCATTTCCGACAATATCAGTATACACATCCATACCCTCCAGACGCTCTGCATTTCCTGCGTCAATCAGAACAGAGCCTTCTCCAAGCGAATAGTCATTAGCCGAAGGATTCACAAAGCGCGCTCCTGCGGCATTGTCAGCAGCAAGAACAGTATATCCTTTGTCTCCCTTAGGAGTGTTCCCGTCATTAAACATCGCCGGCGTTACCCCATCTTTCTTCAAACCCATCTGGAAGAAGCAATTCACAACCTCCACGTCATCAGACTTGTCAATATACACCTGCACATTCTCCGCTCTCTTGGTCGTTGCGAGATTGCCCCATACGACAGTATTGATAAGACGGCTTCCTGATGCTGCCCTCATACCGCCGCCTGCGCCCCAGTCTCCGGTATTCTTGTTTCCGACAATGGTACAATTGACACAATCCGTATTAGTAAACTGGACGACTCCCGCAGATGCCGTATTGTGATTATTGTAGAAGAGGCAGTTTATAACCTTGGTGTTTTCAAAATAGCCTCCTGCATTCTTTCCGTAGACATTGTCACGGACGATACAATTACGGAGCACGTGATGGTCATAAAACTCTATTATTCCAATATGGGTGGCATCCGGCTCGTTCACACCGGTAATCACGAAACCATCCATATAATAGTCTTCAACAGCCTCTTGCATTCTGTATCCGGCAAGGAATTTCTGCTTTCCTTTGAGGACGGTCTTTTTGGATTGGTCTCTCTGGGCAAGAGCTATTTCATCACCCTTGAAGCCTCCATAGACATTGACATATTTCTTAACCATCACCTCGGAGAGTTCGAACTCACCTTCACTCACCCACAATTCCTGTGAAGCGAAATGTCCGCAGGCATTCATAGCATCGATAATATTACCATACGCTCTGTCCCAAGATGTTCCGTCTCCGGTGCCGCCGGCCTTACAGTAAACTATGTCTTCGACTCCTCTCTGATAGATGGTGTAGACATCATTTACAGGGCTCGCCTCATCCTGCACAGTGATATATGCCGTTCTTTCCTCTCTCCCGGGGTTTTCGGAAACAGTGTAGGACATTTCCACATTCTGCACGATTTCTACATCATCGACAAGAGGTGTTTTCACAATCCGGAGCCAATCTGCTGACGAACTGATTTTGACCTTTTTGTTAAGAACAATTCCCAAAGTGGTCTCTTTGGAACCGGATTTCATCACGACCTTGCCTCTACTGTCCTCTTCCGGCACAACAAAGGCGATGATGTCCTTTTCCGCTTTCTGGAAAACTGTCAATGTAGCTTTACGCTCAGGGTTATTGACAGATGTCAAATTGACGCTGGCTGAAAGTTCCTTGCCCGTAGAGTTGGCTCCGGACTTGATTTTCAAATGATTCAAATCCACCTTCTCAAACGAGATTCCATTTTCCTGAGACTTGTCCAGAGTCCAATCCACTTTTGTCTGAACTGTAACCGTGTGTTCGGAGACCTGATTGTTGAAATAGACCTTGTCAATAGGAAGGATAATGTATTCGCCCTGTCCGTTCTGCCTTACGATGAACTCTCCCGTAAGCTGGTCCATAAGTTTGATGTAGATAGTGGCTTCCCTCACGTCGAGAGTCTTGTTGGCTTGCACTTTGAAAACCAATTTCTCCTTCAGAAGTGCCTGACCTCTGTTTTTGGTTATCTTAATCCAGTCCACATTCGTACTTGCATACCACGGATATGTGGATACAAGCGGGGCTTCATAAATTCCTTCTTCCGGACCGACAAAAATGTCAGACTGGATTTCAAGCTCGGCGCAAACCGGCTTTCCCATCTCTTCCACACAAGAAGTGAAGAAAGGCATCAGGAGCATAGCCGCTCCAAGGAGTATTTTCCCGTATGATTTCATATTATTGTTATGTTTATTTCTTTACCACCAAAAGTCCGTCAACCACTGCTCGGGGCACTCCGGAATCGGATGGTTTGTTAAGTAGTTTAAAACCGCCATTACCATCTTGTACAACCAGGGTAGTCGAGCCTCCTCCATCTAAATTGAAGGCCCTGTCACAACCGGCGCCAAGACAAATGTCTGCCATATCGCTCATATTCAAGCCTATCGAATACTTTTTCTGCCTACCGTCCACGACAAAGACATAAACTTTGTTCCTATCCTTAGTGACCCCGACAAATGTGCGTGGATGCAGACCTGTTGAGAGGTCATCATTTTGAAAGGAGGCCTTGACACCATCCCAAACTAGGGTTTGATATCCGCCAATCGCTGTCTTGACCTTAGACAGTTCAGCATTGAATGTCCTATATTTACCAATCTCGACACTACCGTCATCCCTTACATAAAGGACATTTTCAGACCGCCCGTAATGAGATGACTGATAGGCTTTTCCATCGACATAAACCACTCCCATAGGAATCAGATTGCCGTCTCCTTTATAGTTTCCGAAAAAGTCTCCGTTCACTCCATAATAAACCTCCGGACCCTTGGCAGAGACAATCTTTGCCTGCTCAATCATATCCTGTCTTTTTCCGGAAACAGGCATATCGTCAGGTGTGCAGGCTCTGAGAGTTGTAGTCGAAGACATCTCTATTTCAAGAATGAAGATATGATTTGGATTGACACCACACTTGAAATCCGACTCTGTCAGTTTCACACCCGGATGGGTCTCACTTGTCCTTTCGCAAATGAGTGTAGTGATGCTCGGGCACGCCTGACGGATGCGTGACATAAGGGGTGTTTCCGGTTCGGGAGCCGGTTCTGGCTGTGGTTGTGGAAGTGGCTGTTCCTGTCCCGGCAAACCTGCGACCGGTCCGGAGACTTCGCCTCCGGACACCGGTTCGCAAGCTGCTGACCCAATAAATAGAACTGCAACTACAACAACACATTTTATTTTCGCTATTACACTCATAATGTCTTAAATTTACCCTTCAAAAATTTACTCTTCCCAGCCGTAGTTGTTGGGAGCGAGATTTGGATTCAAAGCAATTTCATTTAATGGGATATTGAAAAGGTAGTTCTTCTCTGAGAACATACTCACAAGTTTGCCTCTTACCGCATACGGAAGTATGAATCCGTCCGCATCAAGTCCGATTTTCTCCTTCACTCTTTTTATTTCGTCCGCCGTGTAGAGAGTCGGGTCCATATACGCACCTCTGCGTTCCCTGTCGTTGAAAACTTCGGGTCCCACGTGCCATCGGCAGATGTCATCCCAACGATAGCCTTCGCAGAAGAGTTCCACCCGGCGTTCACGGCGTATTTCCCTGACAAGGTCGGATGTGACATTAGGATATTTTTCCTCAAGATTAGGGTCGTGTTTCGGATTCATTGTGAGATTGTGCGCAAATCCCACCCTTTCCCTCAGTTTATTGACAGTCCTGTCAAGTTCAGCCTGGTCGAGCACTCCCAATTCAGCTCCTGCTTCAGCCCTTATGAGAAGAACCTCGGCAAATCTCATCACAGGAGAATCAATGTCTCCGGTGTGTAAAGTCTGATTGAGAAAGTCAGCTTCCGAATAGAACTTGGCAATGGCATATCCTGAACTTGAGTTACCATAGAAAGGTCGTATATCGTCGGAATCAAGAATACCCATAATGTTCGGTGCACTGCCCCTGAGTTCATCGCCCGTCTGACGATAGAGGAAGTAGTGGTGTTTGCAGTCCTTGTCCGGGATGCAGATTGTCTGCGAAAGACGAGGGTCCCTATTTGCCGACTCCTTGAGGAATCCGTCCCTATAGTCGTGGCATCCGCAGATTGAAATCGGAAGTCCGGTCCTGGCACAGAGATATTCCTCATAGCAGTCGCGGCTCATTCCGTGAGGGGCATTCGGCATCTGTTTCGACACATCGTTACCCATACTGATGGACGGAACATACTGTTTGGAGAGAATTACCTCTGAATTTCCTTCGTAGTCATTCTGTATAAACAGTTTGAAATAAGCCTCGTCAGGGTCGCCTTCGGTGTAGAGTTTATATCCGTACTTAGGGTCCATCAGTTCTCCCGCAGCATCGTATGCAAGGCGGAGATATTCGTCCGCGCCGTCAAGATTGCGATACTTTCTCCAAGTGCCTTCATAAAGACAGATTCTTGCCTTGAGGCAGAGAGCAGCATCTTTGCTCACTCTATAGACCTTGGACTTCACCGGCAGAAGTTCTATCGCCTTGTCGATTGTCTTTACGACATTTTCCATAACCAGGACTCTTGAATCCCTGCCCTTGTAAAGCTCCGGATCGTCAGTATCGGAACCTTTGTCAAACCAAGGTACATCCCCGAAACGGCAGACTTTATTAAAATAGTCCCAAGCCTTGAAGAAATAGACTTCGCCCGCATAGCGGTCTTTGGCCGCCTGCGACGCCGGTGTCTTCTGATAGTTGAGAATGAATGTGTTGCAACTTCTTATGACCTCCCAGTTCCACTTCGCGTCATCTGTGGTGATTGTGTTCTGTCCATAGGTGACAGCGTTCTGTCCTGAAGGCAGAATATTGTCGGACTGATAGTCGTTTTTGAACATATCTCCGCAATCCCATCCGTTCGGGCTTCCGTGTCCGACGATGAGCCTTGGGTAGAACATATTGCAGTATTTCTCAAGAGCCACTTCATCGGCAGTCTGCCAGAAATGGTCCCCTGTCAAGGCGTCTCCCGGAATTGTGTCAAGATAGTCACAAGCAGACAACAACATTCCGAAGACAGAAACAAGAGTTATGAGTTTTATGTTTTTCATTTCCAGAATCGAATTAGAATGTAACGTTAATACCGAAAGACCAGCTTCGCATAAATGCATATTCTTTTCCCGCATTCGGAGAACCGAACTCCTTGGAATCGACGATATTGTCGGTAATGTCAGGTGTCATAAAAGGAGGAAGTCCCGTAATCTCGAAAACATTCATTCCTGTGGCGTAGATTCTCGCGTTCTCAATTCCGAGTTTATCCAAAGCCTTGCGTGGAAGAGTGTAGCTGAGAGTCAGATTCTTGAGTCTGAGGAAGGCCGCGTTCTGGAGATATTTCGTCTGCACATACTGGCTCTTTCCGTTACCATTGCTCAGACGAGGGAAATATGCGTTCGGATTTTCCTCTGTCCAGCTATTGTCAATATGATATTGGGTTACGCAACTGTTATAGATACCACGCCCGAAACCCCAGAAAAGGTCACTTCCAATCCAGACATCCCTCTTGCAAACGCCATCGAACATAAAATCGAGTGCGAACCCGTGCCATCCGATGCCTCCGGTGATGTTGAATTTGTATCTTGGAGTGGAGTTTCCGATGATTCTTCTGTCGCCCGGGTCGTCCAGAGTGTTCATTCCCGTGTCAATCTTGCCGTTGCCGTCAAGGTCACGATAGCGAATGTCGCCGGGATGCCATTTTGCGCTCAAGAATTTCTGCACCACGCCCATTTCGTCGGCTTCAGCCTCGTCCATAATAAATCCCTGAGTCTCAAATCCCCAGATTTCTCCGAGTTTCTGTCCGACATAATAATCTTTGAGAAGACCGGAAGGATTGTCGTGTTTGGTGATGGTAGCCTGATAGTCGGATATACCCACGCCTATCGAATAGTCGAAAGGACTGCCGGCCAAATTGTTGATTCGGTCTCTCCAACCGATATTGAACTCCCAACCGACTGTACGCATATCTGAGAGATTCTTTTTACCGGAAGATGTTCCGAAGACCGCCGGAAGAGTCACGCTCCGGACCATTCCCTTTGTGTCCCTGATGTAGGCGTCAAACGAGCCGGTGAGCCTGTTTCCAAGAAATCCCCAATCAAGACCGAAGTCATAGGTGATGACCTTCTCCCAAGTCACGAATGAAGGGATGGTCGGAGTCTTAAGAGCATCACCGAGTTTGCCGTCATAAACATAATCCTTGATAGGGGCAGATTCTATGATTGACATATAGTCATGATAGCCGCTGGTCACCTGGTTGCCAAGCATACCCATAGAGTAGCGGAGTTTCAATTCGTCGATTGCGGATGTATTGTCCGTGACAAATTTCTCCCTCGCAATATTCCAACCCAACGAACCCGAAGGGAAGAAGGCCCAACGGTCATTCTTATGATATTTTGAAGAACCGTCATATCGTCCGTTCAACTCCAGAAGATACCTTGAATCATAGTCGTAATTGAGTCTGTAGAACACGCCCTGAACTCTCCACAGAGTGCCAATCTCGGTGTTTTTCAGATAATCCGTAGCCATATCGGTAACAGGGAGGTTGTTGTCGTACAAGCCGTTCATCGTGAGGGTGTTGCCGTAGTAGTCCTTTCCCTCCTGGTTGTAACCCGCCATCGCCGAGAAGTTATGCATCTCGTTCCAAGTATGCTTGTACTCAGCCCAAAGGTTGAGCGCAAGATAGTTGTTGTTGTAATGCTCGTTGGTCACATTATTGGGGCTTCCGATCAATTCCGGCTCACGACCTTCGGGA
>ULPT01029445.1_pt1 | contig 14955 bp, 10 predicted proteins | sample 1953751 | NCBI WGS metagenome assembly ULPT01 (sample SAMEA4835636, study PRJEB28245) | human gut metagenome | biome: gut microbiome; material: fecal sample | place: Denmark | collected 2008
CGTTGGCTCAGGGACTGCCTTGATCTTCAGCTAAAGGTAAGTCAAAAGCCCTGGGCGCTTCGACCGCGGTTGCAGTCGTGGCGTCATTAGTCCTTATAGTACAGCTAAAGGTAAGCCAAAAGCCCCGGGCGCTTCGACAGGCTCAGCATCCTGGGCTTTGGTTTCAGTTGGTCGCGGAGCCTATCGAAGCGACGAGGGAGGCTCAGGGAGACCGTCGGGATATTCAAAGAAAGGTTATTTGATCACTCCGAGTTCCTTGCCGACTTTGATGAAGGCGGCGATGGCTTTGTCGAGGTGCTCGCGCTTGTGGGCGGCTGAGAGCTGGACGCGGATGCGGGCCTGGCCTTTCGGGACAACCGGATAGTAGAACCCGGTCACGAATATTCCTTCCTCCGCCATCTTGGCGGCGAACTTCTGGGAAAGCGGCGCGTCGTAGAGCATCACGGCACAGATGGCGCTCTGGGTCGGCTTGATGTCGAAGCCGGCGGCCAACATCTTGTCACGGAAGTAGTTCACATTCTCCTGCTGGCGGTCGTGAAGCTCGTTGCTCTCCTTGAGCATCCTGAACATCTCGATGCCGGCGGCCACGATCATCGGCGGCAGAGAGTTGGAGAAGAGATACGGACGCGAGCGCTGGCGGAGCATGTCAATGATCTCCTTGCGGCCTGTGGTGAATCCGCCGACGGTGCCACCGAACGCCTTGCCGAGAGTGCCTGTGAATATGTCGATGCGGCCATAGCAGTCATATTGCTCTGCGACTCCGTGGCCGGTCTTGCCGACTACTCCGGCGGAATGGCTCTCGTCAACCATCACGAGGGCATCGTATTTCTCGGCCAGTTCGCAGATCTTGTCCATAGGGGCGACGTTGCCGTCCATCGAGAAGACTCCGTCAGTGCAGATGATGCGGAACCTCTGGGCCTGGGCCTCCTGGAGGCAGCGCTCAAGGTCGGCCATGTCCGCGTTGGCGTAGCGGTAGCGGACAGCCTTGCACAGACGCACGCCGTCGATGATCGAAGCATGGTTCAAAGAGTCGGAAATGATGGCGTCGTCAGCGGTGAGGAGAGGCTCGAACACTCCACCGTTGGCATCAAAGCAGGATGCGTAGAGGATGGTGTCCTCTGTGTGGAAGAAGTCTGAGACGGCAGCCTCAAGTTCCTTGTGAAGATCCTGGGTTCCGCAGATGAAACGGACAGAGGACATTCCGAATCCCCTTTCGTCCATAGCCTTCTTTGCAGCTTCGATGAGTCTTGGAGAGTCAGCGAGTCCAAGATAGTTGTTGGCGCAGAAGTTAAGGGCCTTGCTGCCGTCCTGAAGGGTAATCTCGGCGGACTGGGCTGAGGCGATGTTTCTCTCGTTCTTGTAGAGTCCGGCTTCCTTGATGGAGGCAAGCTCTGCCTTTAGATGTTCCTGGAATTTTCCGTACATATCTGATAAGTTTTTAAAACGTTTCGATTTCGCACTGACAAATATATCAATTTTTGAGAAAAATGTTTAGATTTTGACATTATTAAGACCATATCTCGGAAAATAATGTAAATTTGCACTTGCTAATTTAGCAATAAACAAGCGATCCGCAATGAAAAATGTACTTGTGATAGGTTCGACCGGCCAGATCGGTTCGGAACTGACAATGAAAATCAGGAATATGTACCCGGAGGGCAATGTTGTTGCCGGCTACATCAAAGGTGCTGAACCAAAGGGTGTTCTGCTTGAAAGCGGGCCTGCCGAGGAGGCTGACGTCTGCAATGGTGAACAGCTTCTGGGCATCGTGAAGAAGTACAACATCGACACAATCTACAATCTCGCCGCTCTGCTCTCCGCTGTCGCTGAAAGGAAGCCGCAACTGGCATGGCACATCCAGATAGACGGACTCATGAATATTCTTGAGATCGCCCGCGAGAACAATGTCGCCGTGTTCACTCCTTCATCAATCGGTTCGTTCGGCCCGGAGACCCCGCACCAGAACACGCCTCAGGACACCCTGCAGAGACCTCGTTCGATGTACGGAGTAACAAAGGTGGCCACGGAACTGCTCAGCGACTACTATCACACCAAGTACGGGGTTGACACGCGCTCTGTGAGATTTCCTGGATTGATCTCCAATGTGACGCTTCCAGGCGGAGGCACAACAGACTATGCTGTCGAAATCTATTACGCCGCTGTCAAAGGCGAGGAATTCGTCTGCCCTATCGCGGCGGGCACTTTCATGGACATGATGTACATGCCTGATGCCCTGAAAGCGGCGGTGGACATCATGAATGCGGATCCTTCCAGGCTGAAGCACCGCAACTCATTCAACATCGCATCCATGAGTTTTGATCCGGAGATCATCTACCACAAGATTCAGGAACATATTCCTGAATTCAAGATGCGCTATGAGGTGGATCCTGTTCGTCAGGCGATCGCTGATTCGTGGCCGGACAAGATGGATGATTCCTGCGCCCGCGAGGAGTGGGGCTGGACTCCATCATACGATCTGGAGACCATGACGGTGGACATGATTGACGCTCTCAAGAAGAAACTTCTCTAAAATGCCGTTTTGGATTGTTTAAGGAACATGAAAAAAATAAGTTGTTTCAGATTAAGAGAAGATTTTCGAGGATAGATCTTTTTTTGAAGAAGGAGTGTGCCGGTGGCACATGACTGATGAGAAAAGAGATCTAGACCGAAAAGATTCCTTAAGATGATGCAGGTTATTTTTTGAATGTTACTAAATGTTCTTTGAGGTGAAAAAACTTCAAACAAACAATTCAAAACAGATTCTAAAAAGAGACTCTATTATAAAGGATAAAAGGACTGGCCTTCAGGTCAGTCCTTATTCTTTTGACTTGGAGCTTCGACAATCCAAGCGACTGGAAATATCATGGTCACAGAGCCTGTCGAAGTGACCCTTTACCGGATTTCCGAGCGGCCTTGGCTTCTTTTCTGGCCTTCTGCTTTTCGTACTTAACCTTATATCGTTCCAGAATCCGTTCTTCTTTTTGACGACGTTTCTCCATGGCTTCCAGGGTCTTGAGAGTTTTCCGGCGTTTCTTCTTCAAGGCTTTTTCCTCCTTGGCCTTCGCCTTGGCGGCGTCACGGGCGTCAAGTTCCGCCCAGCGTGCCTCCTTGGCGGCGATCCGGTCCTGACGAGCCTTTTCCCTCTCGGCTTTCTTTCTGGCCTGCTCAGCTTTCTTCAATGCGGCAGGATCCTGTGACAGAGAATCTGATTTCATGGCGGCGACAGAATCCGTTCCCGCCTTCAGGCTGTCAGTCAAAGCAAGACTGTCCTTTTGCGCAAGGCTGTCACGGAGTGCCAGACTGTCTTTAACTGCAAGGCTATCTCTCAATGCCAGACTGTCCCTTAAGGCCAGACTGTCAGCAGCCACCTTCAGGCTGTCAGCGATTCTGGCCGCCTCAGCCTCACGCTCGGCCTCAAGACGCTTTCTTTCAGCGTTGCGGACGCGCTTCAAGGAGTCCTGACTTGCCAACATCTTATAAACACTGTTCATGTAGCCAGGGAAATAGGTGTCCGTCTGAACGAATTCCGCTCTGGGAATATCTTCGTAAATCTTTCGCTGAGACTCCCGTGGCTTATAGGAGGTGATGTCCTCCGGCCCTTTCGGACGCTTCTCCGGACGCCAGTCAAAACCCTTGAGGATTTTCTCGTCCTTCTTCATCTGGACAACAGGATAGGCGTCACTCTTTGCCGCATCAAAATAGTTAAGATCCTGAACGTTACCGTCCTTCAATGTGGCTGTCAACATCTTGGATTCAAACTTGTTGACAGTCGCAAGGGTTCCGTTCTCCTCAATGAAGAAAAGACCCGAAGCGCCTCCCATGGAATCGAATCTCCTCAAGGTGCCTGTGCTGTCAAAATAGGCCATCATCTCAGTTCCCCTGATCTGGTCGTAGGACAAGGTGTCCTCCTGCACGATGATGAATGCGTTGGACATGAGGCTTGCCCGGTCGAGGGATTGGTTCTTCACGATGACAGTTATGCTGTCAGCAGTGTACTGATGCTTTGTCTCGTTCCAGACAATAGGGGTCTTGTAAAGACGGATAAGAGAGTCCAAGTCCGTGTAGGCCAAGGAGTCGCACACGACCTGCATGTCATTCCGGAAGACCTTTACATTGTGGATTCCGTAGATGAAGCTTATCTTGGTGGAATCTTTGGGGGTCATGGCAAGAGAATCGGCCGCGGCCAGTGAGTCGGTCGGCATCGCAAGGGAATCTGTCGGGACGGACAGAGAGTCGGCAGGAACGGACAGAGAGTCGGCAGGAACGGACAGAGAGTCTTTGGGAGCGGTCACTTCGACAGGCTCAGTGACCGGATTGTGCACTTTGGTCGTGTCCTGTACCACCACAAGGGCATTTGCTTTGGTCGTGTCGGGTATGACCGCGAGCGTCTGCGACCGGGTAGTGTCAATGGCGGAGAACGACCAGAGAGGTGGTTCATATTCAATGACATCATCCCACGGTGCGGGAAGATTCTGCTTGCTCAGGCCACGTTTTCCGACAGCTGCGCCGGCAGCATTAGGGTCTTCCTCCTCCATCTTCTTCCGGGCTTCTTCGGCGGCGGCACGGGCAGCCTCGGCAGCCTTGCGGCGATATTCAGTGATCGGATCGACATTTATCTCTTTCAGACGCGCCTGAGAATTGGCGACCTCGGAGGAATCCACCTCACATTTCGGGATTGTCCTGATGATCAACGTGTCGGCCCCGATGTAGGCGGTGTCTCTCTTTTCACCTTGTTCACTGATGGCGATCACAGCAGGGTCTCTCGTCATCTTGATGAATGACAGGGAGTCAATATACTGCATGTAGCCAGCCACTGCCGCCACATTGCGGGTTGTGTCCAGCAGTTCCACGTTACCGAACATCTCGACATTGTTCGGAGTTCTATAGTAAACAAGGGTGTCAGCCCAGGCCTCCTGATTCTCGGTGAGAAGATGGACATTGCGGGTGAACGTGAACTTCTCCAGATTCCGTTCATAGACGCCGGCCATCGCGGAAAGCATGTTGTTGTCCCGCCACGCGTTGGTGCCTGTTCCGAAAACAGCGATGTTGGTACCTGTGTTGTAGTTCAAGTCATCAGTCTTCACGAAGATGGAGTCCGTGTACATGTTGACATTGTTCGTGAAAGTGAATGTCTTGAGTTTGGAGTAATAGCAACCGTCATCGCTCTCGATGATCTGTCCGTCTTTGTCCCGCAAGGCTCCACCGCCACGGAACACGGCCACACTGTCTTTGGTGTTATAGTCCAGATCAGTGGTTCTCAGCGTGTTGCCGTCCTTGTCGCGAAGCTGGACCAACGCGCCTCGGAACTGCGCCAGACTCTGATCGATAAGGTAATCCAGGCTCTCGCTGCTCAGCACGGTGTTGTTCTGGATGATCTGGACGTTGCCGAATGCGTTGATCACGTTCTGGTTCACATTCCACAATGCGGTGTCACAGATCAGCAGGGTAGAATTGTGCTCGAAACGGGCATGCCCCAAAGCCTTTCTGTAGCTTTGGCCATATTCCTCAACCTGCTGCAGCTCGTCACAGCCAAGAAGACGCACAAGACTGTCTCGCCGCTCAGAGTTCTGGGCGGAAAGGCTGAACGACATCAGCAGAAGCAGTAATGAATATGCCAGACGTCTCGCGAGCATCAGTCTTCAGCGAACTTTGCCGCCCATCCCGGACGACGGAACTCGCAGTCCTTGAACATAGGGTCGATGACTATGTGGGTCTCTTTGATCTTGCCGGCAAGGAATTCATCAATAGCCTTCATTTGCTTGTCCTGACGGACCTGCTCCTGAAGCTGGCTGAAATCCTCGTCAAACGAAGCAGTGTGTGCGGGAATGATCTTATCTACACGGAGAATCTTGTAGATGGTCTTGCCGACAACATAGTCCTTGACCTGATCCTGACGTCCGTCATTGTCCGTGGATTCCACCGGCTCGGAGATCTCTCCCTCCTTCAAATCCTTGATGGCCAGATAGTCTTCCGGCTTTAGCTGGTCGATCTCGAAGTAGGCGGAGCCGGTGTTCGGATCGGACATCTGACCGCCGTTGGTCTTGGTGGCAGGATCCTGAGAGTAAAAATTGGCCGCCATCCTGAAAGACACGGCGTTGTTGTTGATCTCGGTGCGGAGACTGTCCAGCGTCTTGAAGGCTTTCTCTCTGTCCTCATCCGTGTACTTAGGCTTCATGAGAATGTGGCGGGCGTTGAACATGTCGCCCTTCTTCTCAATGACTTCGATGATGTGGAATCCGTCCGGAGTCTCGACAATCTGCGAGATCACACCCGGCTTAAGAGACATAGCCGCATCTGAAAATACTGGCCAGAAGATTGATTTTGAAGCCATTCCAAGCTCACCACCTTTACGAGCACTACCGGGATCCTCTGAATATATACGCGCGAGCGTCGAGAATTTCTCCCCGTTGATGATCCTCTCGCGGAGATCCAGCAGCTTCTCACGCACGGCCAGGTTGGCCGCCTCCCGGTCCGGGTAACGGCAGATCTGGCTGAGCTGGTACTTGATAGGGACAATCGGAAGATTCTTGGCGTCAACCGTGTCAAGATATTCCTTGACATCATAAGGTGTCATCTCCGGGATCTTCTTCATGATCTCCTGCTGCGCCTGCTGAGTAAGGCTCATATCCTCGTACTGCTTGCGCCATTCCTGACGAAGACGGTAGAGAGGTTTCCCGAAATATTCCTCAACCTTGTCTTCGCCTCCCAAATAGGTCAGCATCCTGTCCGCCTGCTGGGAGAGGCTGCTTTCAACCATGTCCTGATTGACCGTGAGAGAGTCGATCCTCGCCTGCATCAGGAACAGTTTGGACTCAAGAATAGCCTCCAACACCTCACAACGGACATTCCGGTCCGAAGACATACCCTGGGCGTTGCGGTCTTTTACGGCATTCTCGATGTCTGAGATCATGACCGCCTCGTTGCCGACGACGGCGATGGTCTTGTCAACGTACTTGTATTTCTGAGCGAAAGCCATCGCGCAGGTCGCTGCGAGGGCGAAGATGGTGATTGCTGTTTTCTTTATCATTTCGAATATATTTCAAAATTCTCCTTAACCTTGGCGTCTTCTATCAAGTCCCGTTCCAAACCGGCAAGGAGTTCATGCTTTCTTCCACTGATGATGATGTCCCTTATCCTGTCGTCACAGTATTCCACCGGAGCGACCTCCCCTGCCTTCCGGTAGTCCACGATGAACGCCACGGAGACCCTGTCCTCTCCGTCAGGCATCTGGATGAACTGGCCGCTTCGCTGGGAAAGCATCTGGACATAGTCCACGCCGAAATCGGCCGCGAGCTTCACCGCATCGATCCATCCGCTGGAGTAATCGTGGTAACGCTGGGTCGAGTTGAACGCGATGCTGTCCGCGGCGATCACGTCCTCCACCTTGTCTGAGGACATCAACTTCTTGATCTTTGCCAGATTAGGAGAATCTTTAGAAATATTCAAGAACCTGGCTTTCATGATCGGACGCTCCAGTTTGAAAGACTCCTGATGGGAGTCGTAGTACTCCTCTATCTGCTTCCGAGAGACTGTAGTGTCCAGTCTTTCATTGATGTAGCGTTGCTCGTAGCGATAGCGCAGAAGTGACTGACGGTAGGCCTCAAGTTCCTTTGACACATCCTTTTCCCCCTTGGAGAGGCGCTGCTGCGCGATGTCCACGAACGCCTTGTCCCTGGCCCATGAATTTATGTAGATGCCGGCCAGTTTCACACTGTCCTCAGGGGACGTGCCCTTGGGGATCATGTCGTCCAGTTCGGACCGGTAAAGCTTGTGGTCCCCCAACCTGGTGACGACCTCCCCGTCATGTATGAGGGAGGAGATGGCCTTGCAGGAAGGAAGAACGGCGAAGAGCGCCGCCATCAGGAATATGCGGAACTTTCCGGACATCGCTTTCTAACGGGAGTAGTTAGGGGCCTCCTTGGTGATGGTCACATCGTGAGGGTGGCTCTCAAGGAACCCTGCGTTGGTGATGCGGACAAACCGGGCGTCGCGAAGTCCCTCCACATTGTGAGCTCCGCAGTAGCCCATTCCGGCCCTCAAGCCGCCGACCAACTGATAGACGACCTCGGAGACTGTCCCCTTGTAAGGCACCTGAGCCACGATTCCTTCCGGAACGAGTTTCTTGATGTCGGATTCCATGTCCTGGAAGTATCTGTCCTTCGAGCCCTGCTCCATGGCTTCGAGCGAACCCATACCACGATAGGACTTGAAGCGGCGGCCGTTCATGATGATGGTCTCGCCCGGTGACTCTTCGGTTCCGGCGAGCAGTGAGCCGGCCATGATGGTGCTGGCACCTGCCGCAAGAGCCTTGACAATGTCTCCCGAATATCTTATACCTCCGTCGGCGATGACAGGAACTCCCGTTCCCTTAAGCGCGTACGAGGCCTCCATCACAGCGGTGAGCTGAGGGACTCCGATTCCTGCAATGATTCTGGTCGTGCAGATTGAACCCGGCCCGATGCCGACTTTCACGGCCTTCACTCCGGCCTCGGCAAGAGCCTTGGCACCTGCGGCTGTGGCGACGTTTCCGGCGACAATCTGGAAATCCTTGTAGGCGCCACAAGCCTTCTTGATCATCTGGAGGACACCCTCGGAATGACCGTGAGCCGTGTCAAGAACCACAGCGTCGGCTCCGGCGTCGATCAACATGCCTATCCTCTCAACGGTGTCAGACTTGATCCCAGCGGCGGCAGCGACCAGAAGACGGCCCTTGCTGTCCTTGGACGCGATAGGGTTGTCCTTGATCTTCATGAGATCCTTGTAGGTGATAAGGCCCACAAGCTTGCCGTCATTGTCAACCACAGGAAGTTTCTCAACCTTGCTGTGCTGTAATATTTTCGTGGCGTCAGCCAGGGTTATGCCTTTAGGGGCCGTCACGAGGTTCTCCTTCGTCATCACCCGGGCGATCGGCAGTTGCATGTCCTCCTGGAATCTCAGGTCACGGTTAGTGACAATTCCGATGAGGAAGCCATTGGCGTCCACAACCGGGATTCCTCCGATGTGATGTTTCTTCATCATCGCCAAGGCATTGCCCACAGTGGCGTCAGGGCTGATCGTCACAGGATCGTAGATCATGCCGTTCTCGGCTCTCTTCACACGGCGCACCTGCTCGCACTGTTTCTCGATGGTCATGTTCTTATGGATCACACCGATGCCTCCGGCCCTTGCCATAGCGATGGCAAGATCGGCCTCCGTCACAGTGTCCATGGCGGCGGACACGATCGGAGTGTGGAGCTTGATGTCGGTCGTGAAATTTGTGGTGACGTCAACGTCACGAGGAAGTACATCGGAATGTGCCGGAACCAGCAAAACGTCATCGAAGGTGAGGCCTTCGGGAATCTCTCGGTTTACAAACTTCGCCATTGTAATCAAATAAATTTGACAAATATAAGAATTTTCACGAATAGTTGTCGTGGAGGAAGGGGTTTCGACTCCACAAAAAACGATGTTTTTTCAATATGTCCGTGAATATAGGAACATGAAAAAAAATAAGTTGGTGATCTTTTAAGGATTACATAACCGTCCCTGCCATGTGTCACGAGCCTCCAGACGCTTGTCAAGCATGCGGAGAATCTCAAAATTGCGCACCAATCCCCATGGGGTTTCGTTCACGAAACGTGGAGGGACCTCACCGGCGACACGCTCTATGTAAAGGTCAGGACGCAGACGTTCGAGGATGTCGGTGACGAGGTCAAGATATTCATCAAGCCCTGGACGGTAGAAGGCTGAGGGGTCGGCTGCATATTCCTTTTCCATCGAGGTGCCTTTGACGATCTGGAGCTGATGGAACTTGACGGAGCGCAATGGGAGGGATGAGATGAGATCACTCTGTTCGATGAGCATGTCACGGGTCTCGCCGGGAAGGCCGAGGATGAAGTGGGCTCCGGTGTCGAGGCCTCTGGAGGCTGTCATCTCCACGGCTTTGCGGGCGCAGGCGAAATCGTGGCCACGATTGATGTGGCGGAGGGTAGTGTCGCGACAGGACTCTATGCCGTACTCTACCACGACTATCGGGGCGGTGAGGGTGGTTTCGGACGCTTCGGCAGGCTCAGCGACCGGCATGTTCGGTCCCTGAGCCTGTCGAAGGGACTGACGCCAATTCTTAAGCACACGTCCGGAAGCGAGATCAGCGAGATAGTCCAACTTTTCCTCATCAACACAGTCCGGACGCGTGCCTATCACGATGCCCACCACCTCCGGATGACCCAGAACCTCCTCATAAAGAGCCTTCAATCTTTCAAGGGTCCCGTACGTGTTTGAATATACTTGGAAATATGCCAGATAGTGCCTAGCCCGTGGATAGCGAACCCTTTGGAATTCAATCCCTTCGTCAATCTGGGTCATCAACGGTTTGCCCGGTGTGCTGTAGCCTGGATGAAAGGCCGCATTGTCACAGTACGTGCAGCCTCCGCGACCAACGGTACCGTCCCTGTTGGGACATGAGAACCCTGCGTCCAGAACCAGTTTCTGAAGCCGTTCGCCGTACCTGCGGCGGTAGTAACCGACAAACGAATTGTATCTTTTGCCTTCCGGAAAGTCAAACATATTGCAAGTCATCTTCTTAACTGCCGCATTTTTGAGGGCCGACCTCGGAAAAACACGACATATCACTTGCAAAACTAATGAATTGTGAATATTTTTACAAGCCGGAATCCGGACATCCGTGACCCGGCCTGATTCATTTTTCAGAAAAAGAGAATTGAATAAAAACAAATTTGTCATGAATATATTCCTGAAATCCTTATCCGCCACCGCCGTACTGCTGGCGGTCAGTCTCTCTTCATTCGCACAGGGAGGTCAGAAGAACTGGGCCGTTGTCGAATTTTCCGCCAATCTCATGCGGGAGGCCCCGGACTATGCCGCAGAGCTTGGAGACCAGGCTCTGATGGGAACGGTCGTTGAAGTCTTGGACAAGTCAGGTTACTGGGTGAAGGTCAAGAGTCCGGAGCCTTACACGGCATGGGTCAACGAAATGGGACTTGTTCCGATGGATGAGAAAGAACTTCAAGACTATATAGAGGCTCCGAAGTACATCTGCACAGCCTCATTCTCACACATTTACGAAGAGCCTTCGCCTGATTCACGGATTGTTTCCGATCTTGTGCTCGGGGACATTGTCCGGATCATGTACAGTGTGAAGACCCACACGAGCGGCCGTTACAACGGCTATGAGGAAGGCCGCGCCGTGCTAAAAAAGCGTTTCGCCGGAGTCGTTTTGCCTTCCGGAAAGACCGGCTATGTGCCAGCCAAGGATGTTGCCGTATTCCACAAATGGGCGAAAGACCGCAAAGGCAGGGCCTCGGACGAGTCCGCTTTCCGTCAGGATCTTCTGGCAACCGGGTACAGATTCCTCGGGGTTCCGTACATGTGGGGTGGCACCTCCATCAAGAATGTGGACTGCAGCGGTTTCACACGCAGCGCCTACTTCGCCAACGGGGTGCTGCTTCCGCGCAACGCATCACAGCAGGCAAGGGTCGGAGAGGATGTAAGAATATTCAAGGACAACGGTGAAGTCGATTGGAGCGGACTTCTTCCGGGGGATCTTCTGTTCTGGGGCAAGGCCGCGACAGACAGCACCAAGGAGAGGGTCACGCATGTGGGGATGTACATCGGTGAGGGCAGGTTCATACATTCCGCCCAAGTCGTGCGCATAAATTCCCTCGACTCCACAGCCTCGGACTTTTACGACCGCAAGCCTGTCCGTGTCCGCCGCATCGTCGGGCACATCGACGAGGGTGGGTCCGGGATTGTCTCTACCTTCAGCAGTCCGTTCTATTTTCCGCAGGACTAATCAGAGCAGTCACTTCGACAGGCTCAGTGACCGATGCTTCGTCAGGCTCAGTGACCGGTCAGTTTTGGTCGCTGAGCCTGTCGAAGCTACAGGGCATTCGAATACTATCTTGTAGAAAACAATCAGTTTTCAATCGCCAGCAGAGCGATGAAGCGGTCGATCAGGGGATCAATGCGTGAAGCCGGAACGAGAGAATTGTTGGTCATGATGGAGAAGATGATGGTCTCTGCCTTGGAACCGGCCGAAGGCTCGATGTAGCCGCTGAAGCAACGGACACCGTTCATCGAGCCGCTCTTGAGGTGGACTCTCGATTTGACCGAGGACGGGGCATCCTTCAAACGGGACTCATAGTGACGGTCACCGGGCTGCCCTATTGTCTGGATGTAATCACCGAAGGACGGGCTGTCCATCATCGCGGAAAGGAATCGGACCAAAAAATCAGGTGAGATGTAGTTGTGGCGCGCAAGACCGCTGCCATCGACAATACGGACACCGTCCACATTGACACCAAGGCTCTTCATCACCTCAGAAACAGCCACATAGCTGGAGTCGTAAGAGGCCGAGTGATGCAGTCTTCGGCCAAGGGTACGGAACAAAGTCTCGGCGTAAAAGTTGTCACTCTTCAGGTTCGTCTCACGCGCGATGCGCTTCAATGACGGGGAATATGTCATGCCGACCATCGTGAGGTCATCCACCTTGGCGGCGTAAGGGCCTCGTTCATAAGATGAAATGTCCGCACGGACACGTCCATGCCGCACATCAGCCGGACCTTTTGAAGCGATGATGCCTTGGGATTTCAGAAACTCGCAGAAATAATACGCGCAGGTGTAGGCCCCGAATTTGTTGCTGAACTCTTCAGTCTTGGCTTTGCGGTCTATGGCAAATGAGCCACGGATTTCGGCATAGGGGGCGAACTCGGTATTGAACAAGTACAGTTCATCTCCGGTGCCGGCCGGAGCGGTCTTGCAGGGATATTCATAAGTCATCCACGGCAGGACCGGAAAGACAGGGGAGACATCCACTGGCGAGCCGACGGCCGGTCCGGCGGAGACCTTGAAGTCTTGGGCGTTCCCGTAGAAGCAAAGACCGTCACCGCCGGCGCCATAGGCTGTTCCTATGTCCTGATAGCTCCATGAGTCCTTTTCCAACGGGCCGTCGAAATAGCGGCCGTCGCCTATGACATGACCGGTGACAGCGCGGATCCCGGCCTTGTCAAGAAAAGATTTCCACTGGGTGAACAATTCCTGTCTTGAAAGCGCTATTGAGTCTTTGGAAGCGATGGTCGGGTCGCCGCCGCCTACGATATAGAGGTCGCCGTTCAGGATTCCATCCTTGACGGCCCCGTTGTAACCTATCCGTGTAACATACTTGTAATCAGGACCAAGAAGGTGGATGGACATGCCGGTGGTGATAAGTTTCATCGTGGATGCGGGGAGCATCCGCTGGCCGCTGTTCCATGAGGCCAAGGTGTCGCCGCCTTCGGTGACGGCAAAGACTCCAAAGACGGAGGATTTCAGGGATTCGCTCCGTGAGATTGACTCAACGTACCGCTGGGCCTTGGTCTTGGCTTGTGTTTTTTTTGAGGCGGGATTCTGGGCGGACGGAGCTTCGACAGGCTCAGCGACCGAAGAGTGTGGGGCAGCTACAAGGAGAGCAGATCCGACGGACGAGCCCTGAGCCTGTCGAAGAGCCGCCGCAGCGGGACAGGCAACGGCGAACATTGCCAGCGCGCCGACAAAGGCATATTCAAATATTCCAAATCTCATAAGCACAAAAATAGTGTTTTTATATTTAAGGAACATGAAAAAAATAAGTTGCTTCAGATTAAGAGAAGATTTTCGAGGATAGATCTTTTTTTTTGAAGAAGGAGTGTGCCGGTGGCACATGACTGATGAGAAAAGAGATCTAGACCGAAAAGATTCCTTAAGATGATGCAGGTTATTTTTTGAATGTTACTAAATTTGCAGCCATAAATGACTGTTTTGGCAGTCGGGAGAGAATCAAATTGTCATCAATATGAAAAAGTGTGTCCTTGTGTCCGGCGGCGCCGGATTTATCGGAAGCCACGTTACCGTGGAACTTATTGAGGCCGGTTATGATGTGATTGTGGCCGACAACATGTCCAACTGCGACGAGACCTGCTACGAGGGTGTCAAGAAGATCACCGGAAGGGAGGATATTCCTTTCGTCAAGATGGATTTCTGCGATCCGGTGGCAACGGAACTGCTGTTCACCGCCAACAAGATCGACGCTGTCATCCACTTCGCCGGGTTCAAGGCCGTTGGCGAGTCCGTCAGCGAACCTCTGATGTACTACAGGAACAATCTGGAATCATTCATGAATGTCATCGAGACGGCCAGAAAGCACGGATGCGAGAATATTCTTTTCTCCTCATCGGCAACCGTCTATGGCGAGCCTGAGGAGCTTCCTGTCACCGAGAAGTCCCCAAGGCAGCCGGCCACATCGCCTTACGGCAACACGAAGCAGATGTGCGAAGACATCCTCCGGGACTCCGTGAAGGCATATCCAAATGTAAAGGGAATCGCGCTGAGGTACTTCAATCCGATCGGGGCGCATCCTTCAGCGCTGATCGGAGAGCTTCCGCGCGGCGTGCCTAACAACCTCGTGCCTTACATCACGCAGACCGCCATCGGCAAGCGCGAGTGCCTTTCGGTCTTCGGCAACGACTACCCTACCCCGGACGGGACATGCCAGAGAGACTTCATCGACATCGTGGACCTTGCGAAAGCCCATGTCTTCGCGGTGCGCAGGATGCTTGACGGCAAGATGAAGGATGAATATGAAATCTTCAACATCGGCACAGGCAAGCCGCTGTCAGTGATGGAGCTCATCACCGCGTTCGAGAAAGCCAACGGATTGAAGCTGAACTACAGGTTCGCTCCACGCAGGGCTGGCGACGTGACTGCCATCTGGGCGGATCCTACGCTGGCCAACAACGAACTTGGCTGGAAGGCGGAGAGGTCGATCGAAGACACGCTGGCCTCAGCCTGGGCTTGGGAGAAGCATCTGGCCGACAAGGAATAAAGGAGCGCTTGGACGGACTCAGCGACATCGAGAGGCGGCTCTGCGCCAGGACGGTTGACAAGTTCGTCAAACACAGCGGCCGGGAGACCGGACTCAGCGACGTGGCAGGAAGCCTTTGG
>ULPT01056118.1_pt1 | contig 14941 bp, 8 predicted proteins | sample 1953751 | NCBI WGS metagenome assembly ULPT01 (sample SAMEA4835636, study PRJEB28245) | human gut metagenome | biome: gut microbiome; material: fecal sample | place: Denmark | collected 2008
ATCTGGAAGGCATACTCACCGGCGGCAGCCGTAGTTGCCATCTCGACAGCCTCAACGCGGTGCATAGTGCCGACGGTGCCATCATAGGCATCCAAGCAACGTACACCGACGATGGCGCAGTCATCTCCGCTTCCGGCGGCGTCAAGCTATATATAAATGTATCGCCGTTGCGCGGCATTAGCCTTCCGCTTTTCGACCTGCCCAAGAGACGCTACGATGCCAAAATTCCATTGGCCGATGATGCCGCAGCCGACATCACTATCTCCGTACCGAGCGGATACACAGCAGAGTACGCCACTCCCGCCGAGATATCCACGCATTGGTACGACCTAAGCATAGAGTACGTTCCGGACAACGACAACGCCCGCTGTCGAGCATCCTTCAAATGGAAGACGCCATACATCAGCCGCGCAGATATGGAGGCATGGAACGAGGCGGCACGCAAGGCACGGCGCATCCTAACCACTCCGCTTTCGCTGAGCCGCATCAATGCGCAATGACCTTTTTCAGAGACCAACAACGCCTTAGACCGAGAATATCAACCAATTAACCCATAAGACACCCCCTACGACACCCAAAACAGACCAACCATCATGAAACCATCTCGTATTCTGCTACTTGCATTAGCCCTTATGGCGACAGCCACAGCATACGCCGGCATCGATGCCAAATTGTACAGACAAACAGCCAAGCGCATCTGGGGCGAGCCTGACACCCTGTTCCGCGCAGACATTCCCATACCCGACAGCATTGCAGACAAAGCCTCGGCGGTGATAATGATGCGGTTAGACCAAATAAGCACCGAACAACAAATTCAGAACACAATATACAAAGCTTCGGGAAGGACCAACCGCACACTGCGTCGCCACCTGCGCCGCACTATGGTCAAATTGCTGGACCAAAAGGCCGTAGAAGACTATGGCGATACCGAATTCGGAGTCAAGGAGAATATTAAGTATCGCGGGCTGCAGCTTTACGAAGCCAAGGACGTCTTTGGCGCACGTATACACAAGCCCGATGGGACAGTGGTCGAAATAGACGTGCCGGACAACGCCATCGAAGTGGCGCACGGCAAAAAGGCAGACAAGGGGCGCAAGTACAAGATTGCAATTCCGGGGCTGGCCGTGGGCGACATTCTCGAGTACTTTTTCTATGACGAAGAAATGGCCGAGGAATTCAGTCTCGACCCTATAGACATCAAATTCTATGACCGCTATCCGATACTGAACCGCGTAGTGTCAATGAAGATGTCACCGTATCTCACCACCGAGTATCGCACCTACAACGGCACGCCCACGCTCAAGGTCACTCGCGACAAAAAGGAAAACTACTGCGCTGATATACACGTAATCAATATTCCCGCTGTAGACTTCACCCTGTTCGTAATGCCCACCCGCCAGCTGCCGTTCATACGCCTGCAGACGCTCAACAACTCGTCCCTCGAATACCACGCACTGTCCTCGCGCAATGCCGGATTTTACGTCAACATCCTGCCGGGCAAGTACTATCGCGAAGTGGGCGAAGTGCTGCATGACGCCGAATACGAGTCTTCGCTTCCGGGCAAGGCCGTCAAAATTGCCAAGAACTACATCAAGGCCCACCCGGGCATGACCCAACGCCAAATTGTGGACGTGTTGTGGCTATCCCTGCAATACTGCGACGCCATCGATGATGACGATGACACGCCCAACTACTACGGAATGTGGAAAACGTTGTATATGGCTGACTGCCTGGACAAACTGAAAGCATACGATGAAGCCGGCACAGGTATCGGAGTCATCAATCCACGCAACGATGTCCCCACCACCGAACCTTCGGCATGGTACGACTTCTCGTTTGTAAACGTCATCGGCGACAGCGTATACTTCGCCAAGCCGCAGATGTGCTATATGCCCGGCGAGGACCCCGCTGCATATCAAGGCGAGAAAGGATACGCCCTCATGGGACCGCGAAAGGACATAAACAAACGCACGATTCCCGCCGAATTCACCGTCGAAGACCATAAGCACATCGGCAATCGCATCATCTCTAACGCCACCATAGACCTCGACCCGGACATGGGCACAGCCTCAGTCAAGGGCACGGCCACCTACACCGGCGGATGCAAGGAATTAGCGGGCAAACTCACCAATACCAACGAGTGGATAGCCAATGTCGAAGAACACCTCGGCATCAGCAAGAAATACGTAGACAAGGAATATGACGCCGTGGAGCGCGAAAACGAAGTGCGCGGCATTGTGTCCAAAGAACGTGCATTTATCCTGGGCACTCAGCCCGATTCGGTGCTATCCTACAAGGTATCGGATCGCGGCATCCTGCCCGGTTCCAAAGGTCTCGAGCTGGAGGCCGAGTGCCATCTTTCGGACATCGTCTCGCCCTTAGGCGCCGACCTGAGTCTACACGCAGGCAAGCTGATAGGCCGTTTTGAGAAAGTCACCGGGCCGGAACGCACGCCGCTGCTGGACGCTATGATGCCCACGGCACGCCAATTCTCGCGCACAGTCACCATACACGTTCCCGAAGGATATACGGTAGACGAGACCTCGCTGCGCGACTTCGCGTCCAACGTCAACAAGCCCATCGGCCAATTTGCCGTACAAGCCGCCGTCACCGCCGAAGGCGACATCCGGATTATAAGCATGTGGCGCGTCAAGATTCCCACCGTACCGCTGCATCTATGGCCGCAGTTGCTCGAAATGCTTGACGGCGCGGCGACCGCCACCGAGAAATCCATACTTCTCACCCGTAAATAGCACTCCCAGAGACACATAAATTGCGCCCCGGCGGACATTCCGTCGGGGCGCAACCACTTTGCCGAAACAGATGCGCGGGCAAGTCCCGCGTATCATATTTTGGGGACGAGCGGCGAGGTCGGCATCAGCCGCGGCCTCGGGCAATCACACTATTTCTTTCTCTTCCAGCCCTTGAAGTAGTTGCGCACGCGCTTGGACTCGGCGCAACAGAGAGCATCCTCGGGCAGGCTGGACATCAAGCCATAGTACCTCTTACGCATCCTACATTCCTGCTTCCACATGTCCTCCGCGCCTTCCTCCGAGGCGTCAAAGTCCATATAATTGTCGATATTGAGGCCGGTTGCGACAGATTCAACATCCTGATTGGCACCAAGGTAGGTGAAAGTCCAGCCTTTGAGGCGCAACTCATCCACGAGCGCCTTGACCGTCGCCGAGGTATACTCCTGCGACGAGTTTTCCTCGCCATCGGTGATGACGGTCACCATCACGATATCCTCGTTCGCCACGCGAGTGCGCAGGTCGTTAATGGTCACGCCCATAGCATCGTACAGCGGCGTGCACTCCCCCGGGCGGTACTGCTCGGTAGTGATATTCTTCGTCTCCTCAGCCGGAGTGCCGTTGTAAATAAAGCGGAGGTGGCTGCTGTCAAAAGCCACCAGCGACACAAAATGACGCTGCGTATCATCCTCGGTCTGCGACTGCCGGATGGTGCTCAGCGTCTCGTTGACGCCGTCAAGTGCCTGTTTGTATATCGAGCACATCGAGCCGCTCTCGTCCAAGATGATAAGGTCGAAGAAACAGCGCTTGCCCTCCTTGCGAGCCCGCGCGACAGCCGTAGCATCGAATTCGAAGTCCTTTTCAAGACTCATCCCCGACACCTTTTTGTCGAGGCCCATCACTTTTCTGAATGTCTTGTTCATATCTACTAATTTGCTTGAGATGAATACTTTATGTTTACTTCATATATCTTGATGTGAATACTTTACGTTTACTTTCATATATATTGTTTGTTTTGACGTCGGCCCACTTCCGGCCGCCCTCCACATATATATACCGCGAGCAACCCAAAAGTAAATCCGATTCCCCGAAAAAAATCTCAGCGTCACCAAAAAACGAAGTACAAAAAGCAATCCGAAGCCCGTCTTCGTCCTACGCAATGCCCTACCCTTTATCCTTTCACGATGTTTCCCCTGATAGATTGCATAATGCCGGGACGCGGCCGCAGCCACATCCCGGCATATACGTCTAGATCGAACAGTTAAAGTGATTGATAATTAGCGTCGAAGGCCCGTCCGCTCGGGTATGGTCGGCTCAGTTCTCGACCTTGACGATAAACGGCTTGGTCTCGTGACGCCATTCACTTCTATATACCATCCGACCACAAATAGTAAATCGCAGCCCCCAATGTTTTTATGGTCATCCGACTATCTGTCCAGATGAAGATTGCGAATTATGACAACGCCATCTTTTCCTACCATCATTATTTTCTTGTTATCCTTTGAAAACGAGATAGAGGCTACTGTCTTCCCAGTACACATATCAGCGATTCCTTCATCCGATAGATCGTCATATTTTGCAATTTGTACTTCCGGCGAAGATGACTTACGGATATCGACAACACAAGATGGGCGATGTCCCCAAATGCCATCGATTCTTTTTACCCCATATGGTATATATCCCTGTTCGGATAATGCAATCCAAGTTCCATCCGGGCTAAATGTCAAGAAACTTTTCCCTATGATTTTGGTAAAACTAGCTTCATTTTCCACATCACCTATATATGTATTTGGCGTGCTTGTATACAATGCATATTGTCCTTTCACTGAGAAAGCGGCCGTCCATACAGCAAGGATATAGCCATTACTAAACTTGGGAGATAGTTCTTTTTGCTCTTGCATGTCGTATAGGATGAATTCACCCCCACCTGACCTTCTACCAGCAATAGCGACATATCGACCATCCGGCGAAAAAGCGACATAGTTTACAAATTGCAATGGACTACCAATACTAAACTCCCTATATACCGAATCGTCTAATGTACGACAGATTCTTGCATATCCCTCATCGTAAATTATCATAGCGCTGAAAATGGAACATCCTATATCCGATGCGCGTCTTCTCTCAAAGAATTCTTTATGCTGTTTTATATATACAGCACGTTTTTTCTCTATTTCATCTTTTTCCTCCTTAGTACATCTATATGTGAAATCGTACTTTTCCTTGAAAAGTTGCATTTCCTCCTTGGTTATGTATCTTTTCTCTGCCCTATTATAATATCGTGTGTACTCATCCAAGTTCGTTTTTGCGTACAGTTTTCCATCCGGAGACATAAAGCGATACTCATTCAGATGCGCTTCGTCGATTATGTTGTTAGTCAGAGGATCAACCAACTTCGCTTTTCGGAAGTTATCCTTCAACAACATCGGACGGTATCCGTTATAATGAGACACATACGAACACTGCTCAAATTCTGTCTGCTCTCCTGTTCGTGTATCCACCATTACATTTCGTCCATCTACAGTTGAAACAAAGAATGACCCATCTTCCGAGAAAAGTACATTCTTAAAATTAGCCGTGTCATATTCATCATTGAGTATTCGATCTATTTCATAATGAACCCCATCTGTATACTTTACAATACTTAGTTCTTCTCCTCTCACCGCAATTCCCCATCTATTGTTCGGGCATATCGACATCAAGTTCTCCTGTGTGTTTGATTTGAAAACATATACGCCCTCAAGGAACATGACTTTCCCATTACACGTCAACGTGTTCCTATGGTAATACCACTTTTCTCCACATTCTTTACGCCCAACGTTATAATTATCATAGCGCCAAGTCCCCATATATGGTATTGCCCCAGTAATCGAGCCATTCACAACACGTCTAAATGTCGAATTGCGTTCATCAATGATTAATCCATACTCCTCAAAATAACTTAATTTAAAGTCACCTCTTAAAACGCAGCACCCCTTGACATCATACAATCCATCGCTTTTTTTTATTAAATAGACAGTGTCATGTGAATAAAGCGCTTTGGCTTCAGGTTTCCCATTTCTGTTAAAGAAAGACACATTACCTCTATCATCCTTTATACACAGAGTGTTATCTATTCGCGTCAGGACTCCTTCAATACTATTAGCCTCATAGATAATTACATCACCCCTTCGGATATAACTTTTTGATTGTTTCAGCCTCCAATCAGCCGACACGACATTATGATCATACAAGTAAAACGCAGATCCGTCAATGACAACAATACTCCTAATTGAAACATACTCTATTGCCCATGAGAAATTTATTTTATGCTCTTTCTTATGCTCTACGGCATTATGGATTATATCTTCAACATATTGAGTGCCTAAATCCTTATTGCAAACAGATAACACTGCGCAATCGAATTTTACTTCGGATATCACTTGCCTCGAATCCGCATCCTGTACTCTAACATTACGACCATCAGCTAATGAAACATAATAATGCGCTTGTACAAATGCCACAAAATCTGCACCGACATAATTTGATTTTTCAACTTCAAAGGTAGCTAACGCGTATTTCAAGATTCTACTTCCTTTGAAAAGATAGATTACTCCATGCTCTTTGTCTACCGAATATGCTTCGCAGTCCTCTTGTTTTTCCTCAAGCGTGAGATTTGACGAGTAGGCATAGTGCTTTATTGTGATTCTATCTCCCTCTTTTATTCCTGTAATAACATTCGATGGAGAAAGAAAAAGAATATTGCTAACGCTTAGGATTGGAAGCATACACTTCAAAGAAAACAATGTGTAGTCCGAAATTCTATCATCTTCTTTTACCCGTTGATTGTTCGAAAGCATTACGACATCCGATGATACGATTTCTATATTATCCGGAGAAATACTTTCGACAAACGACTCCTTAGTTTCGCGGTTATAGAAGTACGTACGGTCTTTCATCACAATGAAACACCACGGAGTTTCGTCAAAGACATACGCTTTCTTGAAACTTCCACCTCCAAATCTGATTGCATCCTTTACAATTATAGTCTGAGCAGCATCGCCCATATCCGATTTCACGGAGAGATTATATTTGCCCGGAACGTCGAACTTGATACCCTCAGCGGCACTGCATACCAAGTCATCCTCATAAGCAAGCCCATCAGCATTGCCGTTTTCATTGCCAACTCGCTTAACATGAACATTTATTGAGTTGGCAGAATCTGTCCTTAATTGATACTTAGTATTGAGGAAGCCCTCATGCGGATGAATTTCAAAAATCATAATACTATTTTTTGCAAAGATACTTGACTGTTTCTACTAACATTCTCAATTTGTTTCGCACACTTTCAATTGTGTTCGTTTCGAAAAAGCGCATATTTTTTAACGGTATTTTATCATATGACTCATACAGCCCTCTGTGTTCAAAATCATTTCTTACTCTACGTATACTACTAAAGAATGCAGCATCAGAATTGTCTAATTTACACAAGCGACAAAAGGCGTTAATTTTATAATTAATACTGATGTCTCCTACTCGGGTTTCCTTATTAGTTGGACAGTACGCATATTCGCCACTTGTATTTTCTGCAACAACAGACACTATTTCCTTTATGTCCCGATAGCAGTAATAAAAAAAATAGTTTATTAGAGCTTCTATCTGATAAAAAGCATTTACACAGAAAACGACAAAGCGGTTTTTTAGCGTCAAATCCATTGCTGCATTTTCCATACGCAGATTATCTAAAATAAGGCGTTCTCGGATTAAAGAAATTGCAATAAAGTCATACGATATACTGTTTTCAGCTCTTATCTCTAAAATCTCCCTAATTCTACGAATCTCGCGGCCATTGTATGAAGAAAACGCTGGATATTGTATATTCAGCCTATTCCGTAATTCAGTATCAAATTCCGGTTCTTGCTGACACAAAAGCACAATCTTGTTAATTATAGCCTTATATTTAGTATTCATCCCTCTATTTTCAATAATGCATCTAATTCATCGTTCAATTTGTTAATATCCACTGGTGTTTGCGGAGAAACAAGTACTTTGTCCGTCCGATGGATTAGCCAAAATGGTTTGTTTTTAGCGTCTCGACAATTAGATATTGACAATAAATCTTTTCTTGATTCATCTTGTACTTTTAATCCTTTATTAACCGAAGCGACCTGTTTTCTTCCGCCAAGTTCAAAAATCGCATACCTATGCTTTTGAGAGCCAAGAAGTGAATGAGATATCTCCTTTTTCTCTCCATCCGGTTTATCTGACTCATGAACAAACTTAACGACTGTATCGAACTTGCGTTCAAAGTCCAAAACCGCTATAGTCTCCACATATGTTACTCCTTTCTCACTTGTCTTGTTTGCATCAGTCAAAGTTGCGCATAGTTGGTCAAATTTCTCTCTTAGTTTTATATATACCTTATCATCTGCTGATTTTATCATTTTAAGGTACATCAGCTTCCCGTCAATAACATTAGCCATATCCGGGACACCTTTTTTTACATGACCTTTCTCCGTTCTATACTTAGGCAAGAACTTATTGTATGCCACATCGTATCCATATCGGCTCCAAATATATAAAAGATTGCGTATGTCACGTACATATTCTTTTGCAACATTTGTTCTATCACTAACGACTACGCCTGTCACTTCTTGTCTGGAGCCTCGTTTCTGCAACCTGGTTTTATCTTCGTTTATCGAGAACCGTTGGTCTTCAACTATGCGATAAAGTTCCATGAAAAACGGGCCTTTCCGTTGGTAAACATAATGTTTCGAACTGAATGTGATATCATCAGCATATCTTGTATACGTAAGGCCAAACCGCTTTGCCAAACCGGCAAGTCTATGGTCCAGTTTATCACATATCATATTTGTGATTATAGGAGACGTTGGAGCACCTTGTGGCAGCACATACCTATCAAGGGCATTCTCACGTATAATTCGTATAGAACACAGTCCGGCTATAATGCCGGATATCTTCGGGGTAAAGTTAAATGGGGGCAACTGTAATCTTTTCCATACACGTGCTTGATCTACACTCGGAAAGAAATCTCGTAGATCTATATTCAATACGAAATTTTGATTTAAGTGCCTCTCTGCATTATCTCTTACGGATTTACCCAGTGCAAAACCCATTGCATATTTTGATGGCGTATATATGGTTTGAAGTAGAGCATTGATACACTGAAGGATACTCTTATAACTACTCTTTTGAGGAGCATCAATACTACGCAATTTCCCACTTTTCTTTTTTATTTTAAAGGAATGGAATCGATGCTTTTCATGGTTTGGATTACAATAGTAGTTGATTTGTCCAATTGTAAATGGCTTAGCTGTCGTTCCTTCCCAATCATCCACTCCAAGTAATCCGAGTTTGATGCCATTGAGAAGATCCAACAAATCATGCGCAGTCGTCATTTTGTGCGCCTTGTCTACAATTGTCTGCGTATCCATATTTAAGAAGAACAAAGGCAGGTGGTGTAATGGAGTAAATTTCTTTATGTATGGTTGAAAGCCATGTAACGGGGGAGAGTGACCTTACATATGTATCTTTCATTAAACATATAACTGTCACATACCACATGACAATGTGAAGGACATTATTTTTCTCAACTCGTAAACGGGTTAAGACATCAGACGAATCTACATTAATTTGCAGGAGCTAACTCACATCTGACGAGAATTCAAATGTACGCTCCATTATCACCACTCTGTCAATGATCTATTTTACAAAATTAGCTATTTTTTCTAAAATCTACATTTTTTTCTCTCCCCTTTTGTACGGGCGCGTTTCCGCGCCCGTACGGGTGTCTTGCCGGAGAGAGGGTGGTGATTGATGAGGTTTGAGTGAAGGCCCTATGCGTCAATCCGGGCAAGACACCGAGGAGATGATACTATGTCAGAAAGTCATTACGACATATGGTTTGTCGTTATCTTTATCATCATCTATTTCGTCAACGGCATCGGCGTCGTAGCTGAAGCGGTGCTTGAACTGCATCACGGGGGTGTCGTTGTGCAGGACGGCGTCATCGACTACGGCGGTGGCATCGAAGCCTTCGAGATATGCGGGAGTGAGGAAGCTGTTGTTCCATAGGTTGGCATCAGCGCCGCAGACAAGGTGGCACAGGCCGTTGCCTTTCCCATCGGCGAAGCTGTAATCGCCCTTGTATTCGGCTTTGACGGCAAGGTTCTGCAGCCAGATTTTGAGGTAATCGCTGTTTTGCATCGAGCCGAGGCGGTTGAGCACCTTGGTGACAATCTCGTCTTTGGACGCCTGCTCGCCGTTCTCGACTTGCTCGTCGCTGATGGTCGAAAGCATTTGGCTGATAACTTTCAGGGCGTAATGTGCACTGTTGAGGTTCTCGGCGGCAATCTGCGCGGCTATGGCCGACATGGCCATAATGTCCTCGATGATAGTGCCAAGGCGCTCCTGTTGTTTCTTGTCTTCGGTTGACTTTTCCTCATCCGGCTTAGCTTCGACTTCCGGCTTGGCTTCGGCCTTTTCCTCGCAGGACTCAGCATTAGAGTTGTCATTCGACTTCCTCAAAGAGGCGAAAAGCTCTTCTATTTCTTTCTTCTCTTCGGGCGTCTTCGGTTCAAGCGAGATGACCTTCGGTCTGTTCTTCGCCACATTCTCGATATACTCCTCAATCCACGTGGAGAGTTTCGACAGCAACATTCGCATTTGGCCGCAGTTGGGGTATTGGCGACCGAATTGTAGGATGAAAAGCAGCTGTTTCTGTATACCATCGAAGTCGCATTGCTTTTTGTTGTTGTATATCGGGGTGTTGTAGATATACGCCAGCTTGTCGGGCTTTATCGAGTCGGTGATTATCGAGTCGGAGATGCGAGTCTTGGCGCTATTGAGACGCAGATTGAGACCTTCGAGCACATGTTGCAGCTTGTACGATATGCGTTCCAACAAGTCTTTGTCGTTTGCAAAAATCTTGTAGTCATCACGATAGCGCAGAATTTCGTAACCTTCGGTAATGCCGTCACGTTCCAAAGCCTCGCGCAGCAGCATGTCCGCGTAACCCAGGACAATCTCGGCAACGATGTCGTACAAGGTGCTGCCTTGCGACAGTCCGATGTTGCGACCTTGGCGAAGCATGGTCAGGATGCGCACAATGTCCGTCTTGACGTCGACTTCGGATGCCGTGCCCTTGCGGCTAAGAGCTTTTTCGACCGTCTGCAATTCGATAGTGCCGTAGCAATTGGTAATATCCGTGACAAACATATAGCGATAGTCCAGCGACAGCTTGACGGCCATCTGTTCGAAGCGATTCCACCAGTTCAGAATGGTTGTGGCCTTATGGAAATTCTCCTTATCGGCCGGGATGACGGGGATGCCTACGGCTTGAATATGCGGCGCGGAGCCAACGACCTTGAAGTCGTCAAGTATCGCAGCCCAGTGCTCCGGGGTGCAAATCTCGCGTGCCAGCAAATAATACAGGAACGGATTGGACAGCGACAGCACGCGCACTGCATAACGGCCGTCCTTATTGAGCATAATGTCATAATTGGCATCGGACATATTCTCGGGGTTGATGTCCTTCAAACATTTGTCGATGGAGGTATCGGCAATATGCTCGCGTGCAAACGCCAGTACGGGGTCAAAATTGAGATACTCCGGCATCTCGGTCGTGACATACCTGTCGTTCTGCATCAGGAAATCGAGGGCTTCGTCTGCACTGAGGTCAAAAATTGTCTTAACTTTCATATCGTTATTTCAGTTCAGTTTTTGTTTACGTAATCTTTGATGTTCTGCCTTTATATACCTTTGGGGTGCAAAGTGTAAATGGACTTTTGAGTTATTACTAATCGTCCGGCACATATTCGCCATCCATGTAGGCGTCATATTGGCTTTCAGCCCATCGGTCATCACCCCAATCATCATAAATGCCGCTGTAGTCGCCCACCGTATAGTTCGAAAAGTCGTCCAATAAGGCTCTATCGTATTCACGTTCTTCCATTTCGGCTATACGTCGCGAATATTCTTCGGCTATTTCGTTGAGTTCCTCGCTGAACGGCCACAATTTCAGATCTGTTATTTCGCCGTCCTTCTCGGCATTGGTGCTCCAACGTCGCTTTCCCGCGAAATTCCAGATTTTGTCATATTCGACAGGGACAACTTCCTCGCCTTCCATATTGATGATGCCCCATTTGTTGCCATTAGGAGTATCCCTATAATTATCTTTTCCTTTTCGGACACGGGCGAGGCCGTAGTCAAATTCGCTTATCCAATCGTACTTGCCGAATGGCACGAGAACCTGCCTTTTGGCTACATCAACGACGCCCCATTCACCGTTACACAGCTCTACCACAGAGACATTTCTGTATTGCGTGTATTCCTTGATCTTGCTCATATAATCTTTTGGTTATTTGGTTAGACAAAAGAAACATCGCCACCGGGAACGTCCCGATGACGATGCAAAGTTATGGAGTGGCTGCGAACTCTATGTTCGCATGCTTTACAGATCTTTATACCGTGCTACCATCTTGTCGAGTGTCTGAATAATTTCATCTTGTATTTCATTGGGGCTAAACACAATAAGGTCATACTTGAAGGACATAAGCTCGCGTATAAGCTCGTAGTTTTTCTTGCACCTGATGCTGAAAAAACGCCCGCCGACGAGTGTCGGATAGCGGCGGCGCAATTCGGCATCTCTTTCGCCGCATAGCATCTTCTGCGAGATGTGCATAGGCTTGCTGCGGATATATTCAGTGGCGATATTATTTGCCCAGAAAACAATATCCAGTACCGGATTACGCTTATAGTCCGTCATTCCGATGATGTCATCGAAACGCTCGCTCAGGTCGCCGTCGTAGGGCTGATATTGCGCCTCGGGAAGCATTTTCAAGTCCAAGATTCGGTCAAGGGCAAAGGTATACAGATTGCCTTTGTCGACGATTGATCCCACAAGAAACCACCGGCAATTGTATTCCTTGAGCAAAATTGGGTTGACGCGAAATGTCCGCTTGTCATCCGGATGGTCAAATTGATAGTGCTTGGATTCGACGACAACTTGCTGTGATATAGCCGTGAACAGTACACCGAGTATATTTGAGGCATCCAACGGATTGCGCGTAAAGGATATAATTTCGCGGTCATCACCGGTGGCATTAAGTCGCCGGCGCAGTCCTTCCAGTTTGTCGAAATTGGGGAGTCCGTCAAACTGTCCTATGACACGCAAAGTATCACGAAGAATCAACTTCTCATCAGCGCTCATCTCCTGCTTGAATATCGAAAATCCCTCTTCGCTATATCGTAGGCATCGTTTCTTGACCGTCGTCCGACCATCGCGGCAGACAGCATCGACAGTATAGCGCTCAATGTCTGCACCGAAAGGTCCTTCCTCCAAGTACTTGATGTCCTTTTCGATGGCACGACGGCTGACGCTGTACCCATCGCCATACTCGGCAAGGCGTTCGTTGACGTACTCGGTCATATCGGCAATCGAGTAATCGTGATAGCGGTTGCTCAACAGGTCGTCAAGCAACTTGTATCGGGTCATCGCGTTTTTATTGGCTGGCATAGGCGGCAAATATTTGGAAATGTCGATGCCCGAGGGAAACGTTACATCGTTCGCCCACGGGCATCAGTTATATCAGATTGGTCTTTAGCGAACAATGAGCTTGGCTGTCAGCGGACGCGCCAAAGCATCCGAATATACCGTGACGAGATAGATGCCCGGGGCGAGTGCGGGAGCATAGACGCCCGCCGTACCGGACGAGAAATCGGCATCGGCCGACAGCGCAATGGCACCGGAGATGGTGGACACACGAACCTTGGACATGCCTACATTCGCACCTTCAAGTTCTATCGCAATATTGTCGCCCTGTCGGCGGACAACCATTGCGCCGCCATCACGAGCGTCGGTTGTGATGTCGTCCGCGGCACCCATACCCGGATAATTGGCGGTAATCGAGCGCAAGTCCAGGCGTGCGCCGGTGACGTTTTTCTTGACCATGGTGAAGTACATCTTCTCGAAAGTCAGCGGATAACGGGGCGTCAACATCTCGGTTCCGTCGCTTTCCTCAAATTTGAAGACATAATCTTGCTGTCCCGAAACTACGGCATTGGTGAGGTTGAAGCGTGTGCCCTCGGCGTCTACGAAATCCATCTTGATTTCTTTCACGATATTGTCGCGGTCATTCATCGTAAGCGTCAGGCTATTAGGCAGCGAATACAGTCGTATCGAAGCTCCGGGATTGAAAGTCACCAGAGGATTGCGATTGCTCTTGAGATCAAAAGTGAGTGAAATGCCTCGATCCCAGCCCTCGGGGAGATCGGTGGTAACGGCTGAGAAATTCTTGATTAGCGTCGACGCATACTTCATCCCGAAGACAGTGCCGTCATCGAAACGCGTGATATCTATATCGCTTTCGGGGATTTCGACAGTCACTTCCACATTGACTTCCAAACCATTGTATCTTCCGGTGATAGTTGTCGTGCCATTGGCTTTACCGGTGACGTATCCCTTGTCATCGATTTCGACAACACCCTCGGGCGATGCCGTCCACTCGAAAGCCGATGGATCTACATCGATATTGATGCCGCCACAGACGCCGCGCAAGCCCAAAATCTGACGACGATACTTGTCTATAAGCAAAGCGCTTTTGGCGGGCTTCACACCGTCTATTTGAGCCAAAAACACAGGCATCTCGGCCGTCAAGGTCTTGCCGGAGGCGTTGTATGTGGCCACAATCTTGCCCGAAACGGCATTATCGGACGCATGCAGCACGCCATCGGCATCCACGTAGCCCAGTTCGGCAGGGACACACTCGAAAGAACAATCCTTGGTGACGTCCTTGGACACGATGTCGCCATACATATTGTAAGCCATTACCCCTAAGGGCGTTGCGCCAAGCATCGGCATACGGCGGCGACGATTGGTGAAACCTATAGACGCTGCAACGTCATCCTCGGGCGCCGTAGACACAGCCAGCATGGCATCGGCCACAGGACGTATCGACCCGCCGCGCATCGGGTAATTGAGCATCTCGCCGTCCAGCGAGATGGCGGCGCTGCCACCGCTGTCAAAATTGACCACGTCGTTAGCTCCATGCTCCACGAGGAATGCGGCCATCTCGATGCAGTTTATAGCTTCGCTTTTGCCCGAACCAGCCTCGTTGACAGCCACATACAGACGATTGCCCTCCTTATTGATGCCGGCCATGGTGCGCGACGACAGCTCGTAAGAGCGGCCG
>ULPT01055121.1_pt1 | contig 14830 bp, 13 predicted proteins | sample 1953751 | NCBI WGS metagenome assembly ULPT01 (sample SAMEA4835636, study PRJEB28245) | human gut metagenome | biome: gut microbiome; material: fecal sample | place: Denmark | collected 2008
GGTATTCCCCAGGGGGTGCACTTGTCTCAAGTGCACCAACAAAGCAAACCGTAAACTAACACTGCAAGCCATAAACCAACACTGCAAGCCGTAAACCAACACAGCAGGCCATAAACCAACACAGCAAGCGGTGCACTTGTCTCAAGTGCACCCCCTTTGAGGATGGGCACGCAACTTTTTGGTTCCGCGTTCGGTTTCTATAGAATGAGTTTTTTTCGCGGAAGTTTTCTTGTATTATATTTGCGAGTAAAAGTAAAGGAATAAAAAGGTAAAAAAGTAAAAAAACGCAGAAAATAACATGTTTCTTTACAACAGACTCGCTTGCTGAAAACATAGAAAGCGGGTTTATCGGATGAAACGAATTTTTAAATGCGCCAACCGTAGCGGAGGTCTCTGGCCTCCGCAGCACCAAGTCACAGTAATGATTGTTCTCAGCTTGCTGCGGAGGCCGGAGACCTCCGCTACGGATGGATACGCACCCTAAACATCTGAATTTCGTGGAAGCACACCCAGGGGGTGCAGCTGTCTCAGCTGCACCAACCGAGCAAAAGGTACGCCCTCTCGGTTGGTACAATTCTTGATCGGTTGATGCAATTCTTGATCGGTTGGTGCAATTCTTGATCGGTTGGTACAATTCTTGATCGGTTGGTACAATTCTTGATCGGTTGGTGCACTTGAGACAAGTGCACCCCCTAAAAGACACCCCCTAAAGAATTCTATGGGAAAGCAACCAACAATCTACGCTTCCTCCTTGGTATCCTCTGGCATACGGAACAGCGAGAAGTTGACACTGCCGTAGGCGCGGTGCTCTATGAAGCCCGGCACATCAGAGAAGTCGTTATGCTTGCCGTGCTCGAAGACGAGCAGACCGCCGGGGCGCAGCATGCCCTTGCCAAGGATGAGCTGCGGTATGGTGGGCAGCGTGGGCAGAGCGTAAGGCGGGTCGGCGAAGATGAGGTCGTACTGCTGCTTGCACGACTTGATGAAGCGGAACACGTCGCCACGGATGAGGATGTTGTCCTTCGTGCCGAGCTTCGTCATGCACTCGCGGATGAACGACGCATGATCGCGGTCCATCTCAACGCTCACAACCGGAACGCAGCCGCGCGAGAGCAGTTCGAGCGAGATGCTGCCCGTGCCAGCGAAGAGATCGAGTGCCTGTGCGCCATCCATATCGATGTAGCCGTTAATCACGTTGAAGATATTCTCTTTGGCGAAGTCAGTAGTAGGACGAGCCTTGAACGAGCGCGGAATATCGAAGTGGCGCCCTTTATATTTTCCTGTTATTATACGCATAATATGATGTTGAGATGGTGTTATGGTGAGATGGTGAGGTGGTGAGATGTGTGGTGAGATGGTGAGGTGGTGTTATATTGACATTTGCATTGCAAATCTCAACATCTCAACACAACAACATAACAACACAACTCCTCAACACCTCAACATCACAACTCATTTACATTCTTCACAAACTGCCCGAGCTTTGTCTTCAGCGTCTCGGGCTCCTCGGCGTTGCCTGTGATGACGAGAATGTCAGTGGGTCGCATGGCGAGCTGCTGCCACACGCTCATGATGTAGAACACGGCGTCCTGCGTGTCATCGGCGTGGAACGAGTTGCAGAAGCGCAGACGATGCTTGCGGAAGGCGATGATGTCGAGGTCCTTGCCGCGGAACACGCAGAACAGCTTCTCCTGGAAACCGCCGTACGCACGCTGGTTCAAGTCAGCAAGCGTAGAGGCGATGCGCGGCTCGAAGCACACGTAGCGGAAGTTCTCGTTGAGCACGAAGTGCAAATCCTTGTTCACGGCGAACGCCACCACCACGCCCAGCGCGTCGAGCGGCGACGTCTGCACCTCGTCGGCTGCAGCGAGGCTGAACGCATTGCGGTAGAGCAGCGTGGCGCTGCCCGCTCTGTACTCGTCCTCGGGGATGAGCATCACGGGCGTGTCGACCACCACCGTCACACGGTCGTACTGGCGCGGATGGCGCAGCAGGGCGCACGAGGCGAGAGCCTGTCGCAGGTTGGCAGCCACGGCGATGCCCGAATTCAGGGCGTACGTCTCGCGGTCGTTGCCGCCGTCGGCAGAGTCGGTCTGCAGCGTCATCATCGTGTTGTCTATCGTGATGATAAGTTTCATGTTTTTATACTGATATGTTTGCACAAAGTTACTGAAAAAGTTTGGGTTATGCGAAAAAAACAGCGTTCCAATGCCGTTCTATAGTCAAATTTCTGTAATTTTGTAGAATTGAAAAGACAAAAACCACAACGCTTATGCAATCATACAAGACCGACGTAGCAGTACTCATACTCTTCTTCAACCGTCCCGACCATCTCGGCAAGGTATTCGACGAAGTGCGCAAGGCGCGACCATCAAAGCTGTTCCTCTATCAGGACGGACCGCGCGGCGAGCGCGACCTGCCCGGCATAGAGGCGTGCCGACGCATAGTAGAGAACATCGACTGGGAGTGCGACGTGCAGCGCCTCTACCAGGAGCGCAACTACGGCTGCGACCCCTCGGAGTACATCTCGCAGAAGTGGGCATTCTCGTTCGTCGACAAGTGCATAGTGCTCGAGGACGACGACGTGCCCTCGCAGTCGTTCTTCACCTTCTGCAAGGAGATGCTCGACCGCTACGAGCACGACGAGCGCATCTGGATGATTGCGGGCTTCAACCCCGAGGAGCAGTTGTCCGACTATCCGTACGACTATCTCTTCACCTCCGTGTTCTCTATCTGGGGATGGGCGTCGTGGCGCCGCGTCATCGACAAGTGGGAGCCCGGATACCCGTTCCTCGACGACCGCACGTCGATGCGACAACTCAGGAAGATAATGCGACAGCGACGCTACTGCGAGGACACGCTGCGCGCCTGCTACGACCACCGCGCGTCGGGTAAGGAATACTACGAGACGATATTCTGGGCGTCGATGGTGATGAACTCCGGACTCGCCATCATGCCCTCGCACAACCTTATCAATAACCTTGGAGCCACCGACGGGTCGACTCACTATACCGGCTCGCTGCAGACCATGCCGCGCCGACTGCGCCGACTGTTCACCATGAAGCGCTTCGAGCTGGAGGGCGAACTGAAGCACCCGCCGTACGTGATAGAGGACGTCGACTTCAAGGAGCAGGTGTACCGCACGTACGCCTACGGTCACCCGTGGATAAAGTTCGGACGCTCTTTGGAGGAGCTCATGCTCAACATGCGCTACGGCAACTTCACGCATATATGGCGCTCGATAGGCAACCGCATACGCAAAATATTCGGCAAAGACAGCCATTGGTAAGCCACGAGAAGCAAAAAACTTAATAATCTCACAATAATATTAATAAACAAACGTTATACATACGTGTTAAAACGCGGATACATAATAATAACGATGATATTGTCGCTTGTCTCGATGAAGAGCCAAGCGCAGTACGACGTATCATTCAGCCACTACTTCGACATGGAACCTTCGTTCAATGCCGCAGCCGTGGGCAAGTCGCCGAAGCTGAACATCGCGGCGGCTTACGCCATGCAAATGGCTGGATTCAAGCGCAACCCTAACACGATGTACGCCGGAGCCGATGCACAGTTCCTGCTCATGAAGCAGTTCCACGGCGCAGGCGTGCAGTTCATGAACGACCAGATAGGTCTGTTCAGCCACAAACGTCTCGCCCTGCAGTATGCGTTCAAGTTCAAGCTGTTCGGCGGACAACTGTCGACAGGCATCTCAGCCGGACTGCTCAGCGAGAGCTTCGACGGAACAAAAGTGGATCTTGAGGAATCAAACGACCCCGCATTCTCATCATCAAAAGTGGACGGCAACTCAGTAGATCTTGCCGCCGGACTCTACTACTCGCACCGCAACTGGTACGTAGGCGTCTCGGCGCAGCATCTCAACTCGCCCTGCGTGAAGCTCGGCGAGACCAACGAGCTGCAGGTAGACGCCACCTACTATCTCACCGGCGGCGCAACCATCCGTCTGCGCAACCCGTTCCTCACCATCCTACCCTCGTTCCTCGTGCGCAGCGACCTCTCGGGCTATCGCGGCGACATCACCGGACGCCTCGTCTACACCAACGAGAAGAAGATGATGTACGCCGGCGTAAGCTATGCCCCTACAATATCTACGACGGTGCTCATCGGAGGCAAGTTCCACGGCATCGTCCTCGGCTACTCCTACGAGATATACACCTCTGCCATCAACCCCGGCAACGGAAGCCACGAGATATTCATCGGCTATCAGATGGACCTCAACCTACAGAAGAAGGGCCGCAACATGCACAAGAGCGTGAGAGTGCTGTGATGAGAGGGTGTTGTGGTGTTGAGATGGTGGTGTGCTGAGATTTCCCAAGCTCCCTAGAAAGCCTAGTCAGCCCAGCTCTCCTAGAAAGCCTAGCCCCCCTCCCCAAAAAAGAAAACAAAAAACAACAATAGATGAAAACAACAAAAAGCATATTACTATTAAGTCTCATGGCACTCACCATGACACTCACCGGCTGCTTCGGCAGCAAGGCAGCCTCGTCGGCAGGACGCGGCGGCGAAGTGGTGGGCGTGAGCGGACGCTCGTTCGCCGAGCCCGCACCATACGGCATGGTGCGCGTAGGACGCGGCTATCTGCGTATGGGCCTCGAAAGTCAGGACAGCCTGTGGGGCAAGCAGACACCCGTGAAGGACATCTCTGTAGACGGCTTCTGGATGGACGAAACCGAAGTAACCAACTCTAAGTACAAGCAGTTCGTGGTGTGGGTGCGCGACAGCATCATACGCACACGACTCGCCGACCCGCAGTATGGCGGCGACGAGACATACATGATCACCGAGGACAAGAACGGCGACCCCGTCACTCCGCATCTCAACTGGAAGAAGCAGCTGCCGCGCAAGCCTAACGAGGACGAGCTGCGCGCCATCGAGAGCGTGTACACACGCAACCCTATCACCGGCGAGAAGATGCTCGACTACCGTCAGATGAACTACCGCTACGAGGTGTACGACTACACGGCTGCTGCACTGCGCCGCAACCGACTCAACCCCGAGGAGCGCAACCTCAACACAGACATCGCCGTAAACCCGGATGAGGTGGTGATGATATCGAAGGACACGGCGTACATCGACGACGAAGGACGCATCGTACGCGAGACAATAAACCGTCCGTTGAGCGGTCCGTGGGACTTCCTCAACACATATATAGTTAATGTATACCCCGACACAACATGCTGGGTGAACGACTTCCGCAACGCAGAGAACGAGACATACCTGCGCAACTACTTCTCTAACCCGGCATACAACGACTACCCAGTAGTGGGCGTCACATGGGAGCAGGCCAACGCCTTCTGCGCATGGCGCACCGACTATCTGCTGAAGGGTCTCGGCCCCGAAGCACGCTACGTGCAGCGCTACCGCCTGCCGACAGAGGCAGAATGGGAGTACGCGGCACGCGGAAAGAGCGGCACCGAGTTCCCGTGGGAGGACAAGAGCGTGAAGAGCGGCGACGGATGCTTCTTCGCCAACTTCAAACCCGACAAGGGCAACTACACCAAGGACGGCAACCTCATCACATCGAAGGTGGCTATCTACGGCTCCAATAGCAACGGACTCTACGACATGGCGGGCAATGTGGCAGAATGGACAAGCACCGTATACACCGAAGCGGGCGTAGAGGCGATGAACGACCTCAACCCTACACTGCAGTACAACGCGGCGAAGGAAGACCCCTACCGACTGAAGAAGAAGAGCGTGCGCGGAGGTTCGTGGAAAGACCCCGAATCGTTCATACGCTCGGCATGGCGCACATGGGAATACCAGAACCAGCCACGCTGCTACATCGGATTCCGCTGCGTACGCAGCTTGGCTAACACATCAAGCGGCAAGGTAAAAGCAAAAGGAAAAAAGAAATAAATAAAAAGCTATGACTATTTACAGCAAATTCAACATAGTCTACCACTTACAGAAGTGGATGGACAGTGTCCCCGGACAGACATTCCTCAACTACGCATACAGCTGGGGTGCATCAGTCGTAATTCTTGGTACGCTCTTCAAACTCACCCACCTGCCGGGTGCCAATATCATGCTTTTCGCTGGTATGGGCACCGAGGTGTTCGTGTTCTTCATCTCGGCGTTCGACCGTCCGTTCGACAAGACGCAGGAAGGCAGAGACCTCCCAACTCACATCGACGAGGAGGAGATAGACCGTGAGGAGGCTGAAGCAGAGGCTGCATACAACGCCGGCGTGCAAGGCAGCGTAATCATCGGCGGCGGCGCAGCAAGCACTGGCGCAGGAGTTGCTGGATCTGGCGTTGGCGTAAGCGGTGGTGGCACTATTATAATAGGTGGCGGTGCAGCAAGCGCAGCCGCTTCAGCAACAGCACCGGCTTCTGAAGGCGCAGCACAGACTGTTGCCGGCGGTACGCAGACAATTGCCGGTGGAACACAGACTGTTGTTTCGCCCGAAGCAGCACAGACCGCAGCCGCAGCAGCCGAACTGGCTGCCAACCACGAAGTGGCTATGCAGCTGGCAGACGCGCAGGCAAACTATCTCGACGAGCTCAAGCGACTCACAGAGACCCTGCAGAAGGTGTCAGACCAGAGCGTGCGTCTCACCCGCGACAGCGAGGAGATGGAGAACCTCAACCGCACACTCACCGGCATCTGCAAGATATACGAGATGCAGCTCAAGGGCGCAAGCCAGCAAATCGGCACTATCGACCAGATCAACGAGCAGAGCAAGCACATGGCAGAGCAGATAGAGCAGCTTAACGGCATCTATGCACGCATGATTGAGGCAATGACCGTCAACATGAACTTGAAAGTAAAAGAGTAAAAACCCTAAGAATGGCAATAAAGAAAAAACATATCTCCCCACGCCAGAAGATGATCAACCTCATGTATGTGGTGTTGATGGCGATGCTTGCCCTGAACATTTCTTCGGAGGTGCTCAACGGCTTCTCTATCGTGGAGGAGAGTCTGAACCGTACCACTGCCAACTCCTCGAAGGAGAACGAGGTGCTCTACGGCAACTTCGCCGACCAGATGAAGAAGAACCCGCAGAAGGTGAAGGAGTGGTTCGAGAAAGCTACGGCTGTGAAGCGCATGAGCGACTCGCTCTACAACTTCGCGCAGGCGCTGAAGGTGCAGATTGTGCGCGAGGCTGACGGCAAGGACGGCAATATCTACAACATTAAGAGCAAGGATAACCTCGAAGCGGCAAGTCATGTGATGCTCGCTCCAGGCACCGGTCAGGGCAAGAAACTCTACGACGCCATCAACAACTTCCGCGAGCGCATCCTCAAGATGGTTCCCGACCAGCATCAGCGCGACATCATCGAAAGCAACCTCACGACAAAGGTGCCGAAGAACGCCAACACGCTCGGCAAGAACTGGCAGGAGTACATGTTTGAGGACATGCCTGTTGCAGGTGCCGTGACGTTGCTCTCGAAGTTGCAGAGCGATGTGCGCTACGCTGAAGGCGAAGTGCTGCACACGCTCGTTGCGAACATCGACATGAAGGACATCCGCGTGAACAAGCTCTCGGCGTTCGTAATACCCGAGTCGAAGACCGTCATCAGCGGCGACCAGTTCTCTGCGCAGATCGTAATGGCGGCTGTCGACACCACGCAGCAGCCGGAGATATACGTAGGCGGACAGCGCATCACCAATGGACTCTACCGCTTCACGGCAGGCGCTGTAGGCGAGCATCAGTTCGGCGGATACATCACAATGCGCGACGGAGCAGGCAACGTCATCCGCCGCGACTTCACACAGAAATACACCGTCGTAGCACCGAGCGCCACCGTATCGGCAGACCTCATGAACGTGCTCTACGCCGGCTACGACAACCCGATAAGCGTCAGCATACCTGGCGTGCCTCTCAACGCCGTGTCGGCTTCAATGTCAGGCGGTTCGTTCCGTTCTATCGGCATGGGCAAGTACATAGCACGTCCGTCGGCAGTGGGCAGAGACGTCACTATCTCCGTCGCATCCAACGCCAACGGCAAGTCGCGCCAGATGGGCAAGTTCACATTCCATGTGCGCAAGCTCCCCGACCCTGCTGCATACATGCAGATCGGCACCGACCGCTTCCGTGGCGGCGGACTCGCCAAGGCTTCTATCATGAGCGCTCCGGGCATCAAGGCAGCCATCGACGACGGCATCCTCGACATTCAGTTCAAGGTTGTGAGCTTCGAGACCGTGTTCTTCGACAACATGGGCAACGCTGTGCCGATGGCTTCGGCTGGCGGCAACTTCTCTGAGCGCCAGCGCGACACCTTCCGCAAGCTTTCAAGAGGCAAGCGCTTCTACATCTCGCGCATCACAGCGGTTGGCCCCGATGGCATCACACGCAAGTTGAACGGGTCTATGGAGGTTATCGTGAAATAAAACAGGGCTTCCTAGCCCCCTAGATATCCTAGAAACCCTAGAAAACAAAAAACAAAACAATGAATAAATTCTTAGCAATACTCCTCGCCGCCCTCTTCTGTGCCGATATAGCTTCGGCACAGCCTGCGGCACGCCGCCGCGAGCAGGCTCAGCAGCGACAGCAGAAAGACCAGGGACTGAGCGTGCGCGCCCAGATATCGTTCCCAACGCAGAAAGCGATGGACGAGGACGTGACATGGCGACGCGACATATACCGCGAGATAGACCTCACGGAGGACGCCAACGCCGGACTCTACTATCCGGTGGAGCCGGTAGGTTCGCAGATGAACCTCTTCACGTATATCTTCAAACTCGTGATGAAGCGTTCTATCACCGCCTACGAATATCGTCTGGATGGCAATGAGGTGTTCGACGACGCAGCGAAGGTGAACCTCAAGTCGCTGCTCGACAACTATCACATCTTCTACGAGCGCACCGACCGCGGCATACGCATCGACGACAGCGACATCCCGTCGCGCGAAGTGACAGCCTACTACGTGAAGGAGGCTACATACTTCGACGACCGCAACTCGGCGTTCCACACAAAGGTGCTGGCGCTCTGCCCTATCCTCAAGCGCGAAGACGACTTCGGCGACGCTGCCACAAGCTATCCGCTCTTCTGGGTGAAGTACGACGACCTTGCTCCGTTCCTCACAAAGCAGACCATCATGACAAGCGACCTCAACAACGCTGCTACGATGTCGATGGACGACTACTTCACGAAGAACATGTACAAGGGCAAGATATACAAGACCACGAACATGCTCGGCAAGACACTCGCACAGTACTGCCCCACCGATTCGGCTATGAAGAAGGAGCAGAAGCGTATCGAGAAGGAGCTTACCGACTTTGAGCAGCACGTATGGGGCACAGGCGAACCGAAAGACTCGCTCGACAGCATCGCCGCTGTAGACAAGAAGGCGGCTAAGGCTATCAGAAAGAAGAACCGCCGCGCCTCAGCCTCAACAAAGACAAAGGCTGCGAAGGTGAAGAAATCACGCTCGCAGAGCAGCTCTTCGAAGTCGTCGGGCAGCGCAGCACGCGTCAGCGTGCGCAGACAGCGACATTAATTTTCAACAACCCCACGTTATCAAGCAAACGCAAATTGAATATTAACTAAAACAAAAACAGGTATGAAAAAGATCTTTACATCAGCAGCTATCGCCCTTGCGATGCTTTTCACAGCTAACACAGCGAATGCTGGTATCAACTTCGGTGTTAAGGGCGGTCTGAACGTTACAAGCATGAGTCTCAACTCAGAGGTGTTCGACGCAAGCAACCGCGCAGGCTTCTTCTTCGGTCCTACCGTAAAGTTCACGCTTCCTATCGTAGGTCTGGGCATCGACGCTTCGGCTCTCTACGACCAGCGTGAGGCAAAGCTCACCGTAGGCGAGGCAAAGACCAAAGAGACCGTGAAGACACAGGCAATCAATATTCCTATCAACGCACGCTACAGCGTAGGCTTGGGCAACGTAGCAAGCGTATTGTTCTTCGCAGGTCCGCAGTTCGGCTTCAACGTAGGCGACAAGAACGTTGACCTCGGCGACGACCACAACTGGAAGTTCCGCTCATCACAGTTCAGCGTGAACGTAGGCGCAGGCTTCAGCTTCATGAACCACTTCGAGGTTACAGCCAACTACGACATCGCTTGCGGCAAGACAGGCGACGCGACATTCAGCAAGACAGTAAACGAGGTGTTCAAGGACAAGGGCCGCGCTAACGCTTGGCAGATTGCCCTTGCATACTATTTCTAATGCACTACGTAGACGTAATACTTCCTTTACCATTAGAAGGAACATTCACATACTCCGTGCCTGAGCCGATGGTGGCTCAGGTGCGGATGGGTGTGCGTGTACTTGTGCCCTTAGGCAGGTCGAAGACATACACGGCGATGGCGGTGCGGTTGCACAGCGAGAAGCCGGAGTTCGAGACACGCCCAATCATCCAAGTCATAGACGAAGAGCCGGTGCTCATCGAGCAGCAGCTACGCCTATGGCAGTGGATTTCTACCTATTACATGTCGCCCATTGGCGACGTATTCAAGGCCGCGCTCCCTGCCGGTCTGAAAGCCGAAGAGAACTATCGTCCGAAGACAGTGCGCTGCGTCACGCTGCCCGCCAACCTGCGTTCGGAGCAGTCGCTCCACATGGCGCTCACCATCCTGAAGCGCGCGCTAAAACAACACCAGACATTCATCACCTACCTCGAACTGTCGCATTGGAACGAGATTGACGGCGAGACACCGCCGGCGCATATCGCCGAGATAGCCTGCGATGAGCTGCAGAACGCAGCCAACGCATCAGATGCGGTGTTGCGCCAGCTCATTCAGCGCAACTTCCTCGAACTTTACCATCGCGAAGTGGGCCGTCTGAATACCGCGGGCGAGTATCACCCTGAGCGTATTCAACCGCTCAGCCCGGCGCAGAAAGCAGCTGAGGACAGCATCAGCCGCCAGTTCAACGAGAAGAACGTAGTGTTGCTGCACGGCGTAACGTCGAGCGGCAAGACCGAGATATACATCCACCTTATAAAGAAAGCCATCGACGAGGGCAAGCAGGTGCTCTATCTGCTACCCGAGATAGCGCTGACGGTGCAGATGACGCGCCGCCTGCACAACGTGTTCGGATCGCGCCTCGGCATCTACCACTCAAGATACAGCGACGCTGAGCGTGTGGAGATATGGAAGAAGCAGCTCTCCGCCGAGCCTTACGACGTAATACTCGGTGCCCGCTCTGCCATCTTCCTGCCCTTTACGCGCCTCGGACTCGTCATCGTCGACGAGGAGCACGAGACCTCGTTCAAGCAGCAAGACCCTGCGCCGCGCTATCACGCACGTTCGGCAGCCATCATGCTCGCCCGAATGTACGAAGGGGCTAAGGTGCTGCTGGGCACGGCGACGCCTTCTATGGAGAGCTACCACAACGCCTGCACGGGCAAGTACGGCTACGTACAGCTCACAACCAGATACAAGGACGTGGCGATGCCCGAGATACGCGTCGTAGACACCAAGGACCTCTACCGCCGCAAGATGATGCGCGGGGCGTTCTCGCCCGACTTGCTCGAGGCGATGCGCACGGCGCTCAGCAACAAGAAGCAGGTGCTGCTGTTCCAGAACCGCCGCGGCTTTGCGCCTATGGTGGAGTGCAAGGTATGCGGATGGGTGCCTAAGTGCAAGAACTGCGACGTGTCGCTCACCTATCACCGCTCGATGAACCTGCTCACCTGCCACTACTGCGGCTACACCTACCCCGTGCCGAAGCAGTGCCCCAACTGCGAGAGCACCGAACTGCTCGGTCGAGGCTACGGCACGGAGAAGATTGAGGACCGCGTGCGCGAGTTGTTCCCCGAGGCGCGCATCGCCCGCATGGACCTCGACACGACGCGCTCGGCTGGCGCCTACGGACGCATCATCGACGACTTCTCCTGTGGCAGAACCGACATACTCATCGGCACGCAGATGATAACCAAGGGGCTCGACTTCTCGGGCGTAACGGTCGTGGGCATTCTGAATGCCGACACCATGCTCAACTATCCCGACTTCCGTGCCTACGAGCAGGCGTTCCAGATGCTCTCGCAGGTGAGCGGCAGAGCGGGCAGGCGCGACGAGCGCGGACTTGTGATACTGCAGACCAAGAGCGCCGACCTGCCCGTGATACAGCAGGTCGTGTCGGGCGACTTCAAGACGTTCGCCCGCGACTTGCTCGAGGAGCGCAGCATGTTCCGCTATCCGCCGTTCTACCACCTCGTCTACGTCTACCTGCGCCACCGCAACGAGCAGCTCGTAGACAGTGCCGCCATCGAGATGGCTTCGCGTCTCAGACAGGCGTTCGCCGACCGCGTGCTCGGCCCCGACAAACCGGCTGTGGCACGTGTGAAGACCGAGTCGATACGCAAGATTGTCATCAAGCTCGAGCAGGGCATCAACCTGCCGCTCGCACGCCAGTGCATGGCAGAAGCACGCACGCAGCTGCTGCAGGACAAGCGCTACGCAGCCATGACCGTGTTCTTCGATGTCGACCCAAGCTGATATATTTATACATACAAGCGAGTTAGCGAAATGAAATGAGCCTACTAAAAAAGCTCTTTTATTTCGCTAACTCGCTTTTTTATAGTAACTTTGCAGCCTGTACTATGTACCAATATTAAGAATGACTAACAAGATACTTATAACAGGAGCCAGTGGCTTCATTGGCAGTTTTATCGTTGAGGAAGCCCTCAACAGAGATATGGAGGTGTGGGCAGCAGTGAGAAAAACCACATCGCGCAAATATCTTCAGGACAAGCGCATACATTTTATTGAGCTTGACTTCGGTTCGAAGGAGCAGTTGAAGGCGCAACTCGGCGAGCACGAGTTCGACTACGTCGTGCATGCCGCCGGCGTTACTAAATGTCTCGACAAGACCGACTTCCGCCGCATGAACACCGAGGGCACAAAGCACTTCGTCGATGCGCTCATCGAGCTGAAGATGCCGCTGAAGCGCTTCGTGTTCCTCAGTTCGCTCAGCGTCTTCGGCGCCATACACGAGCAGCAGCCCTACCAGGACATCAGCGAGCACGACATGCCGCGCCCCAACACGGCGTACGGCAAGAGCAAGCTCGACGCCGAGAAGTACCTCGACAGCGTCGGCAACGACTTTCCCTACATCATACTGCGCCCCACCGGCGTCTACGGACCGCGCGAGAAGGACTACTTCCTCATGGCTGAGAGCATAAAGAAGCACATCGACTTCGCTGCGGGATTCAAGCGCCAGGACATCACGTTCGTCTACGTGCTCGACGTGGTGCAGGCGGTGTTCCTCGCTCTCGACCGCGGCATGAGCGGCAGAAAGTATTTCCTCTCCGACGGCGACGTATACAGCTCTACCGAGTTCAGCGACCTGCTGAAGAAGGAGATGGGCGTGAAGTGGATGCTGCGCATCGTGGCGCCGATATGGGTGCTGCGCATCGTGACGTTCTTCGGCGAGAAGCTGAGCCAGATTACGAAGAAGCCGACCGCTCTGAACAACGACAAGTATAACATTCTGAAACAGCGCAACTGGCGCTGCGACATCGAGCCGGCTTGCGACGAGCTGGGCTATCATCCTCACTACAAACTCGCCGAAGGCGTGAAGCTCGCCGTTGAGTGGTATAAGAAGAACGGATGGCTGTAATGCCTGTGCGCGCAGGTGATTGCTCGGTTGGTGCACTTTTGCTCGGTTGGTGCACTTGAGACAAGTGCACCCCCTAAAATTACACTTAAGACAATGAAATTCCTTACACAACTTTTCTCTATAGACAAATCGCCCAAGCGCGGACTGCTCGCGCTGGAGTGGCTCGTGATGGCATACACGGTGTTCACGCTGCTCGTGGCGCTCTTCACTTACACCAACCTGCAGAACCCCGACGCCATGATTTGGGGTCGCGTGCGTGTGGTGGCAATGACCGTGGCGCTGTGGGTGGCTTACCGACTCGTGCCGTGCCGACTGACGCTGCTGGCGCGCGTGGTGGCGCAGATGTCACTATTAGCGTGGTGGTATCCCGACACGTACGAGCTCAACCGCATGTTCCCCAACCTCGACCATGTGTTCTGCCGCGCTGAGCAGTCGGTGTTCGGCTTCCAGCCGGCGCTCACCTTCGCTTCCACCTTCTCGTGGGCTCCCATCAGCGAACTCATGAGCATGGGCTACGCTGCCTACTATCCGATGATAGGCCTCGTGGCGTTCTACTATTTCTTCGCACGCTACAAGGAGTTCGAGCGCGCATCGTTCGTGCTGCTCGCCTCGTTCTTCATCTACTACATAGTGTTCATCTTCGTGCCCGTAGCCGGACCTACGTTCTACTTCAAGGCGGTGGGCTTGGAGAACATCGCCAACGGCTTCTTCCCTGCCGTCGGCACCTACTTCAACACGCATCAGGAATGTCTGCCCACGCCGGGCTACGTAGACGGTTTCTTCTACGACCTCGTCGAGCAGGCTAAGGCAGCGGGCGAACGCCCCACAGCCGCCTTCCCGTCGTCGCACGTGGGCGTTTCGACGGTGTGCATGTGGCTGGCTTACCACTCGGGCAACCGCCGCCTGCTTATCTTCCTCGCGCCGTTCTACTTCTTCCTCTGTCTCGCCACGGTCTACATCCAGGCGCACTACGCCATCGACGCCATCGCGGGCCTCATCACCGGCACAGCTTTGTACTTCGCGCTGATGTACGCTACAAAGGGGTTGAGAGGTTGAGGTGGTGATGATGAAATGGTGAGATGGTGAGGTGGTGAGATGGTGAGATGGTGATATTACCGCAGACTGGTAACGATATTCCCCCTATGCTGTAACGGTGTTACAGCATAGGGGGAATGTTGTTTTTGCTATGCGGGAATAAAGGACATTATCAACAATAGCACTACAAAGCGTAGGAGTAGGGCGTGTCAAAACTCCCGATATAAATAACAAAAAACTCG
>ULPT01058164.1_pt1 | contig 14785 bp, 34 predicted proteins | sample 1953751 | NCBI WGS metagenome assembly ULPT01 (sample SAMEA4835636, study PRJEB28245) | human gut metagenome | biome: gut microbiome; material: fecal sample | place: Denmark | collected 2008
ACTGTGGATTAATTATACAAATTAATGTTAAACTCACGGTATTTACACGTACCGTTAAAATTAAAACCTTTTAAGATATGATAAAGTCAGAGATATTCGCCAGCGTCCTGCGTGACGTGTGCGAGGTCACGGGGATTTCAGAACACGACATAATGTCGAAGTCCAAGAGCGAGGAGATCGTGGACGCGAGGCACCTGCTCGTGGTGACGCTCAGGAGGAGCGGCTACTATCCGGGGATGATAGCCGAGAGGCTGCACATCAGCGGGCGCGCGGTCCGCAAGATGATAGGCTCGTTCCGGTCGAGGGCGGACAACTCGCCGGGGCTGGAGATGTGCCTGAGGCGCGTAGAGGCGAGGCGGAACGGAAACGGAACGAATGCGAATAATTTAGAGAACTGATTGGGAACGAATCGCTTAATTACGGGCGGCCGAATGGGTAAGTTTGCGGCAAGACCGATAACGGTCGAAACTCAACAATCTTTTTTTTGTTATGGAGACAAAAACTTATGTATTCGGCGACGGCTCCGGTTCCGGCAACAGCGGGATGTGGGGATGGCTCGCCAACCTCGCGCAGAACAGGGGCGTTGACCCGAATGTCCTCGCGATGATGAACAACAACGGAGGTTGGGGCAACGGCATGGGGAACTGGATATGGTTCTTCTTCATCATCCTCCTTTGGGGCGGCAACGGCTGGGGCGGCTTCGGACGCAACGGTCAAGGAACCGCGGACCTTGCGTCCCTTATCAACGGGGACAACGGCAGGGATTTGCTTATGCAGGCAATCAACGGCAACGGCGCCGCAATCAGCCAGCTTGCATCTACGCTCAACTGCTCGGTCGGCCAGATTCAGCAGAGCATCAACGGTGTGATGACACAGCTCCAGTCCCTCGGCAGCCAGGTAGGCATGTCCGGACAGGCTATCATCAACGCCATCCAGAGCGGCAACTGCTCGATAGAGAGACAGCTTGCGCAGTGCTGCTGCGACAGCCGCCTTCTCGCCACCCAGCAGGGCTATGAGAGCAGGATCGCCATCTCAGAGCAGACCAACGTGCTTGGCTCGAAGATTGACCAGCAAAGCGTTCTCATCAACGACAAGTTCTGCCAGCTGGAGCAGCGTGAGCTTCAGAACAAGATAGACGCGCTCCGGGAGGAAAGGTCCAACCTTCTCGGCCAGATATCGCAGGCGAACCAGACCGCGCAGATCGGGCAGTACATCAGCCAGACGTTCACGCCGCTCAACTCCGCCTTGGCTGCCTTGCAGTCCGAGGTTGACGGCATCAAGTGCAAGCTCCCGCAGACGCAGGTTGTCCCGGCGCAGAACGGCGTTTACCTTTCGCCTTGCCAGGCCACCCTTCTCGGTCTCAACGGACTTGGTGCGGGCTCCGGTGTCATCGGAAACGGCCCTTGGCTGTAAGTTCAACGGGGCCGTCGAAAGGCGGCCCATAAACCCAAGACATCATGATACCGTTCTACTTTATGGCCAACAGAGGCGGAATACCGAGGGTCAAGTCCGAAAGCGTGACAGTGACAGCCACGGAGGTGAGGTTCAACTTCACCAGTGACGCGCGGTTCGCAAAGAACTTCAGCGGATTTGTCGCGGTTTGGCTTGCGCAGGCTATTCCGTCAGGAACAACGGGAACACTCCCGGTTGTATTCTCTTCGGTGGCTTCCGGCGTACAGCCCGTTACCACTCTTGACGGCACGGCCGTGACGGTGGACGACATCGGCGGCACGGGCATCTATCTTGCCTACTACGAGGCTTCAACAGGAACACTGCAACTCCTTACCGGACTTGCATAACAAGACAAAAACAATCGAGGTATGTTCAGCGCATTGAGACAGTCAGGCACGGTCTATATCCTGACAAAGGGTGACACCCCGGCCCTGAAGACGGGTGTGGTTCAATCGGTAACATCTCCGGTCACGAAGTTCGGCACGCAGCTGATGCCGGGACAGTTCCAGCAGGACACGGTGATAGACCTTACCGTGAAGGTCGGGGACGAGCTGCTGACTTTCAAGCAGCTCCCGTCCGCGTCGGTGATAGCGTCTTCGGGGAACATGGTGGTTTCCGAGAGCCGTGACGCCATGGTGGCGGAGGTCGAGAACATGATGCGGACAAGCAAGGAAGTCCTTGAGAGCGTGGACTATCACAGGAACGCACTGGAGGCCTGCGAGTCCATCATGTGCTCCCTCAATCCGAGGCTTGCGGAGGAAAAGGAGCAGAAGGTGAAGATTGAGACCCTTGAGCGGAAGATAGGCGGAATCGAGGCATCCTTGGAGAATATGACCGAGATGCTGTCCAAAGCGCTGAAATCCTCCAAATCCTAAAAAAACATGAGAATAATAGAGATAACAGAGAGCAAGGTGGACAGGATGTCCGAACTTGTCGAGGAGATGCTGTCGGCTGGCGGCAGACTGATGAGCTGCATAAGCGAACTGTCTGACGAGGGCGGCTTCGGTGAGCGCAGGGGCGACTCCGACTACAGGTCGATGCCACCTATGAGGCGCAGGGCCGGGTCGGAACCGATGCGGATGCGTGACGAACGCTGGCGTGACGATTATGACGGTGACGGCTTCGGTGAGCGCCGTGGCCGGTACCGCTATTAGACGGAGGGCCGGATATGTACAGGGAACCGCTTGACATATATGACGAGAGGCCGTCCGAGATGGTGGCGTACCTCAGGCACAACGGGATGCACTTCAACGGCAAGGCGCAGGCCTTCGCGGCCTCCCTCATGCGCAAGAGGAACCCCGCAACGGGGAAGAACGAGCGCATCGACCCGTGGAGCAAGGACCAGGTGGATGACATGCTGAAACGTAACGGGGTGATGCTGGAGAACGCCGTGGGGCAGGACTATGTGTTCGTCGCCAATATGGCCAAGGCCGACTTTCTCGGATCGAGCATCGCTGACGAGGCGCACCTCGCCTTGTACGTCAGGGATGTCGTGGACGACCCCGACCAGGCGGACGGGTTCATCTTCAACCGCTGGTATGCCGACACGGTGCGTTCGGGTATCCCCGTTGACTGGGAGGGCATCCTGTGACGGCGCAGCGCGTGTCCCTGGACGGTTGGCGGTGGGACGTGGTGTTCTGCTATGATGCCGTCGCCGGAGACACGGACGCCATCCTTGACCTTATGGACGAGGCCGGGATCTCTCTTGAAAAAATCGGGGCCGCCGAGCGGATCCTTTCCGGCATCAGACCGGACTCCGGCCTCACGGCCTCGTCCTACAGGTCCAGGTCTTCCGTATGCGTGATAGGCAGGGCGACATCGGTGTTCGAGTTCCAGAACACCTACGACCATGAGAAGGGGCACGTCACGATGCACATTGCCGAGGCTCTGGGCATCGACCCGTTCGGGGAGGAGCTGCAATACCTCGCGGGTGAGATCGGGAGGAAGACCTATCCGGTGGCGAGGATGTACCTCTGCTCGCGATGCGGCGGATGACAAAAAGAAAGAGGGGCGGAATCTTATGCGGATTCCGTCCCTCTTTTCAAAGATTCTTTCTTCTCGCGTACTCGGCTATGAGCATCGAATCGCAGAGATTATCATCTGGGTTCTTACAGGACGGTGTCCTGCGGAGATCACGGTCGGGGAATATCCTTCTCGCCGCCGTTATGGACGTGGCCTTGGTGTCGATGGCCTTCCTGATTCCGTTCGTCGCCTTGTATATCCTGTCGGAAGACCTCCATATCTCCTTCTGCCACTCCTTTGGGGGGACGAGGTTCAGGGGGATGCCGCATGCGAATATCATCCCTTTTAGGAATCCGAAGATCTCCCCGAAGGCGAAAGTCCCTTTGGCTGAGGAGCCGAACACGGCGTGGACCTCCTCCATCACAGCCACGATACGGCAAAGGGGGTACGCCTTTTTGACCCTCCTTACGGAATCGAGGATGTCCTTCATGTCCTCGTATGCGATGAAGTGGTGCTCCATCCGTCCGTCAGGGTCGAGCATCGTAACGCACCCCTTTGAGCCGGGGTCTATGGCTATGTAAACGGTGTCCATATAATTATAGCTGTTTAGCGACTTCTTTAAGCATCTTGGCGAATGCGTTGTCATATATGGCTATTGATGCCAACAAGTTACCAATTTCCTGACCGTTGCCATCAATATTTGCGATAATGTCAACGCTTTTGCCGTCACCGTACAAAAACAGGTAAGGGACTTTGTCCTCACTCAGTTTTCGGGCCGCCTCCGAGGTGGCCATTCTTGTTTCTTCTCGCATTGTATCTCCTGTAATATTCCAAAACTTTCTTTCTGTACTCCGGATCCCCCCGCATCTTTTGGGCGTGCCGGACCTGACCCGCTTCGGTGTACTTCATACTGTTCTCCTTGCGGCAGTACTTGCAGTAAGAGTCAAGACCGTCCCTCCGTGTCTTGTCGCGGTAGAACTCCGATTCTGGGAGTATCTTGCCGCAGTGACCGCAACGCTTCATTGATTATTCGCCCTTGATTTATGATGCGGGACATAAGGCGTGTTGCCCTTGAGCATCCAGTCATCATTGAACTGTTCCGGGTGTTCGGGGGCGTAAGGCTTTGGCACGTGCTTCTCGACTGCATTGAACACGGAGTGACACGCTGCGTCCTTGGCCGCCATCCTTTCCTCGAACATCTCGTTCTCGAACTTATCCCTGCTTTCCCACCTGCGGCAGCCGCAGGACAGCGACACGCCCCTTGTGAGGTCTGTCCCCCTCACCTCACGAGTCCTTCCGCAGTCACAGACGCAGCGGTACATCCGGAGGCGGTTTCTTGTGTTCGCGCTCGCCTTGCGCAGGCCTATGTACTCCTGCACCGTCCAGTAGCCGAAGCGGTCACCGGGTCTCAATATCTTGTGGGATTTTTTGCTGTCACTCATAGTTGCCTTTTTTTTTATTTGTGCGTTTCCGTAAACAATGCGTCCACGAACTTGGCGTTATCCGTGAAAAATGAAAGTCCTATTCTCGCGAAGGTACCGTTCTTTGTAGTGGACATCGATGTCATCGTAACTTCTAACTGTTTGCTTCTGATGACTGTGCCGTCATCCATTTTTAATGTAAGTTCCATATCCTATGTTTTAAGCACGCCACAGAGTCCTCTTTCAGCGCAAATTGCCACCGACGGCAATAGATGTCCCCTGATATTCGTGTGAAGTACACGCAGGAGTTGCAGAAAAGTTTCTGTTTGGTCAGCATAGCCTATTCCATCGTGTTGATAGCCTCGTTGAGAAAGGAAGCGAAAGTATTGACGAAAGACTCGTCATCATATAGGTCATCCTTTCGCATCGTGTTCAGTATGGCGTGGACAAGCTCGTGAAGGAAAGTCTGCTGCTGAAATGACTGCGGCACGCCACGGTTCCCGCATGTCTGGGCTATTTGTATAACCTTCCGGACAGGATCGTATTGCCCAAAATCTTGTTCACACCTTACCGCCTGCTGAATCTCGACAACGTGCTCCACGCCGCCGAGTGTGAATGCTTTTGGTATATTAAAATCCATACTCAAATTGTTTTATTCATCGCCTCACTCACCGAATATCCCTTCTCGATGAGCCTTTTGATTTTCCTGCGTTCCTCCCTTGTGAAAAACGTCCCGGACTCACCGAAAGTCACCGGTTTTCCCTCACCGTCATATTTGAACGGAATTCGCTTAAACTCTTCGTTTGTCATGTTATTCCTTGTTTAATTCGTCAACGGCCTGCCAGGTCATCCAGACAATGGCCGGGACACCTAACAGCGTTTCAAGTTTCTTGGCGATGTCCGCGTTTATCTCGCGCTTCCCATCTATGATGTCGTTCAACAAACGCGGAGCGATGCCAGTCTTCATAGACACATCCCTCCTTAACATCCCGGTCGCGAATATTCGATTTATCAGAAACACACCTACCGTCATTGCTCATCCTCCTCGTCCAGGTCGCACTCGACCTCGACATCATCGTTGCCGTAATAGACGACGCCTTTCAGATGCTCGCAGCCCACACAGTTGTATGGGCACTCGCTGGGAGCGTCTAAAGGAATCATCTCCACTAATTTTGAACGTCTCATAACCGCCTATTCAAACACAGCGGTGATGAACCTGTCCGCCATCTGCTCACCGTCAGGCACATTCACGCTCTTGATTCCGGACACGAGAGCTTCTTTTAGCATTCCGTTATCTCTGAAATGCCTCAGCAGTTCCGTAATGCTTGTTATGATGCACCTGTCGCAGAACGGACTTTTCTTTGCTTCGCAGACTTTAAGCGTAATCGAAACGAGGGCTTTTTGTAATCTCTCTTCCATAATATTTTAGATTTTAAGGTTGTTGGCCAATTTAAATAACCCACAAAACCTAAGTGCGTTCTGCAACTCGTGGGCGTACTTAACTTTCGTGCTGAGTGAGGTGTCTCCATTTGTAATAGTAATCTTAAAGAAGTCCTCTCCTTCTGGCCTCCACCAAGAGACAATCTCTGGATTAAAATTGTTTTGCATAAGCATGGACTTATCAAGTCTAATTGGATAGATATCCTCCATCCTATACATGTATATATTCTTCAAAGGCGACATGATACCGATAGGTTTCTCACCTTTGAAAATTAAAGATACAACCCTCACAGGGTCTCCAAGGCAACTAACCCAGTCGCCTAATTGTAATTCTGAGGTTTTCATGCTATTCCTCCCAAGTTATTTTACAAGTGGCTACAACATTAGATCTATCAGATACTTCCCATTTGGCAGTTTTCTCGTCCTTGTAAGGATGGTTTGTTGCTATAAAGACCTCTCCGCAGGAACTTCTTAATAGATTAATCCAACCTTCATGTTTTTCCGAAAAGAAGAACAAATCAGCATCTGAATCTTCACCTATAACTTGTTTTCCATCTTTAGTATAGGTATACCATTCATTAAAATTACTATTAAGAAGACCCATAACTGGGTAATCTCCTTTTTTGTCAATACGAATAATTTTTACGTCCCTACCGTCACGAGTAATAACTTTACGGTTTGGATTCTTCTTGTACTCTTCCAAATTAAATTGTTTCATATTATTCCTCCTTGTATTCATCAGTCGTACCCAATAATTTCCATGTGTGTTCATTATAAGGGATACACTGTATATATTTATCATCATCATCCTCGCACTCATACTTATACTTGCATTCTTTGTCGTAGCTGTTAAAGATGCGAGGACGCCAGCTTTCGTTATCATAATCACGAACCAGTACCCTGTCACCCTTTTTGAAAGGACATACCCTCTCCTCTGGGCCAAAGAATAAGTCCATTGATTCAGAGCCTCTAATAACCCACTTGCCATCTATTGTATAATAATATGCGTCCTCAAAATCGTCAAGACTATCTTGAATGAGTGCCACAATTGGACAATTTTCACTTTTTCTATTAGTACAAATGATTCTCACACTTCTACTATCTCGTGTAATAATCTTCCTATTAGGATTTTTTAAGTATATTTACAGAGTAAACTGTTCCATATTATTTGTTTTTGATTTCAAACCTACGACTGCCCTGCTGACATCACGATTATACTTGCTTGTGTTGCGGCAATAGCCGGAGCCAAAGTTGACTATCCACTCGTAATCTAAACCATACTCCGACGAAGAACCAAACCAAATATCAAGCATATCTCCATTATGCTCTCTTAGTATCTTATTAATCTCATCTTTTTGGAGATACATCTGCAATAGCTCGTCTCTTGTAGCAATTTGAACTCCATTGGATTTTGCATATTCCATATAATCGTAATAAGACATTTCAGGAACGTTGTCCTTAAGTAATACCTTATCAATCAACGGGATATACACTCCCTGTTGTTCTTCAACCCAGTAAGGCTGAATTAGATCCTTTAGTTTATCGTTCATAATGACTTTTATTTCTTATTTTATTGCTGCACTTTGAATTGTTCGTATCCTTCGAGAAATAGTGCACGGGCTACATCTTTTTTCCATTCCTCAAAATTTCCATATTTTTCTCCGTTACTCGAATAGTGATACCTGTATTTTGATCCACAACCAGGACATTCAAAACACAGAAAATACCCATTTTCAGTAACACAATATCCCACAATACCTTCTCGATATGCTGTTGGATGTGTAAAATGGTAGTTACAGTTATCACATGCACATGACTTATTGTACCTATATTCCTCGTAGTTGAGGATTTCCGGTAAATTCCATTCTCCTTTACCAAATTCGTGTCTAAAAATCATCTTCTTGAGCTAAATTAGTTCTTCATTGCTTTTCTGAATCTAATCTCAAAGTCATCAAACCAAGATATTCCTATCTCTTCCTTTTGATGCTTGAACCACTCGACGGCTTTTTCTATCAATTCGGATTGCATCCACTGTGCGCCTTCACTAAAAGCCATTTCAATATCGTTACCAAATGGAGTTCCAAAAGTATCACTGCGATACTCTTTTGCTTTTTCTTCTATTGTCATAACTATTTCTTTTTAAGTTCCTCAATAAGAGCATCAGCATAATCAACTGCAACCTTTGAATAGTAAGCATATACTCCTCCTATTTAAGTTTTCCTTACCTAATTGCTATCCTCCTTATCTTTAATAACTTCATCCAGATACTTATTAAGGGCCTGAAGAGCCTTATCTGGAATTTGAACAACATCTTTATTGTTCTGTAGATACTCTACAGATTCTCCTACTCCAAAGATTAATAGAGCTTCAGAAGTTGTAGGAGTAAAAGTTCTTCCAATTAATCCAATAACAAAAACAATTGTAGAAGTACACAATACTTTTAATCCAAATTTAAGATAATTATTTTTACCTTCTTCTCCATCAGCCATGTATTCAGAATCTGAAAGATACACGATAAACCAAAATATCAAAGCAGCTACAGCTAGGATTACACTGGCTATAAGAATTGCTTTTAATACAGTTGTAATTGCTGACAATCTAGTAAACCAGTATATTTTACTGGTAAATGACATTAAAATTGATGATACCATCATATTTTAGCTAAAAATATTAATACAAACAAAAATAATCAATACAACTATTACCATAATAGGAAATACAAACACGAAACTCTTAAATGATTCTTCACCATCTAATATTTGTTCTTTTCTACTAGAAGGTAATTTCTCCCACTCTACTTCTTCTATCTTACCATTAGAGTTTTTAATTTTATACAATCTTTTCTTTTGCATCTCTTTGTATATTTTAGATTCTTCTTTTATCATTGCTAAATATTCGTCCACTCTTGTTGCGACACGGTTATTCATTCCCATTCAGCTTGTCAAGAATGTATGCAATAAACCCATCCTGCATTTTCGCTGCCAAATCTTCAGGAAGATTCAATCCACCACAACCAGTAAGATGTCCCCATCCTCTGACTAAAAACTGATATTTGCCCTTATAGTAAATATCGGTTTCATCATCTCCTGCTGTCCACTTAGCTTCGTAATCTGTTGGACACTCTCCGTTAATGATGTCAATTATGTGGCTTATTCTCTGCTCTTCGCCAGTGGCGAGATCACCATGTTCATCATACACCAAGTCAAAAGCACTTAATGCCATGTTTCCATCTACATCCCATGCGTATAAACAATAATCAGAAAAATGTAATGGCAACTTATAACACTCTGTCCAATTATTTGGTACAAAATCAGGATATTGTCGTTTACGAATAGCCTTACCCATTTTTATTCCTCCCACCATTTATAATATTCTGGACAATCGTCAGTAGTCCCTGCGAGACTTTTAGTCTCGTCATTATAAGGAATACACATTTCCCATCTATTCCTACTGATAAGTTCAATTACGGATATCTCGCCAGAGGGTTCTTGTATAATTTTTTCAAAAAAACTTGGAAGCCATTTGAAATTGCCTCTATCACGTAGCAACACTTTATCAAAAGGCTTAAATTCTGTAGGATTAAACCTCTTTACTTGAACTTTAAACTTACTCCAGTCTCTTTGTTCTTTGGATGGGAAAAGTATGCATTCTGATTCTTTTACACCATACATTCTCCCATCTGAATGAAGCGATACATTATTGAAACCATCTGCTGATAGAACTATAGGAAATAAGCTTATATCATTTATCTGTATCAAAGTCACATTACCCCATACAGGAGACCACAACTTCGTCCCTTTCGGGCAGTCTTTCAGAATCTCGCAGAGATTCAATTCTTTATTTTCCATCTTGATTTTCCTTTTGTTTGAATTTGTCACAAGCCTTGTCGGACTTCTTCACCGAATAGTGCACCACGATAGGATTATTCTTGTCATATCGGTTCTTCCTCGTGAATGTCCTTACGCGGCAATTATAGAGATCGTAGTCGTTGAACCTCTGCATATACTCGCAGTGACGGCATCTCTTTATGCTTTCCCTTTCCTTTTGGCGCTCGTCATAACGCCTCTTGAGCTCAGCCCTTAGCTGCTCTTCCGTGTAGTCTTTCAGTTCCATATATTTCAAAACATAAACTCCGGCTCGAACACCTTGCGGAGCCACTGAACCAGCCGTCCTCTTCTTGAAAGCGTCGGCGGTGACATCCAAAAGCACGAGGGGAGCCGCCACGTTCCTGCCGTCCAGGCCGTAACCGTCCGCGCAACCGCTGTTGCCGCTCGCGATCCACCCGCCGTTCGTGTTGCACCGGGAGCAACTCCATAAGTTGCAGCTAAAATCCTCCAGAAGATCCGCCCCGTATATCTTCCTTGCCAGCTCGTCGATCTCGCCCTTCTGTTCCGTTATCTCCATCGCCGCCAGCAGGGTCGGCAGTCCGAACCTGCCGAACTTTTCGGAGGTGAATTTTGTGGCAAACCTCGCCGCCGGGCTTCCAGCTTTAAGAAGCGCGGCGGTGGCCGCCTGGTTATCCCTCAACCTCAGCGCGCGCATCTCGGAAATTCCCGCGTCGAGCCACCTATCCCTGTCCTTTGGGTCCAGCAACACTTCCTCGCTGTACTTCGGATAAATGAGGGCCTTCTGGCCGTTCAGGAGGTCGATCTCGATTCCCTCGATGCATTCGAGTCTGTTCTGACCTTCAAGACCTTCTTTGTAGATAATCCATGCCATAATTAATCATTTTAATTACCGACTGATAGATATGACATCAATTTGCATAATAACATAACCGTCCTTGCAATAGTCCGGATTATCCAAGATATACTTAACCTCGCAAGTAATTTTTCTTCCAGTATACTCTCCTCCTGCCCACTCGCGAAGATTCAAGATATCTCCTACCTTGAAGTCTCGGTCATTGAACCGTACTTCAAAGCGTTTTCCATTACTTTCTATATCCCTGTAATATTTGGGACTGATCTTCAAATCATGATGCTCTTTTTGCTTCATAACCTGTTTTGCTTGATTAAGTCTCAACATTCTCTCCAGATACTTTTGGTTCCCGTTGATCACATCCGATACCTTGAGCTGGAAGCGGTTGTAGGAGTCGATATACATAAGCTGCCTCCTGAAATACTTTGTGGCACATCTGTAAGCCTCCTTGTATGCTTTTGTCACAGCTCTCGCTTTGGCTATCTTTCTGCCCGTGGATTCGTCATAAATATCATTAGGGTCACACTTAGCCCTGCCTATGGCATAATACTCGTGATACCAACTTGGGGTTATCTGCGTGCGTATGCGCATACGGCATTCAGTCGTATTGCCCGTGACGGAATAGTCCTCCTCTATAATTCTGACCTTGATTGATTGATTTGTGTGTCTCATCTTAAAAATTAGCTAAATTGTAATCCTTAATCTTTCAAAACGGAAGCTCGGCGCGAACACCTTGCGGAGCCACTGAACCAGCCGTCCTCTTCTTGAAAGCGTCGGCTGCGGTGTCCAAAAGCACGAGGGGAACTGCCACGTACTTGAAACCCAGGCCGTAGCTGCCCGCGTAACCGCCGCCGCCGCTCGCGATCCACCCGTAGTCCTGGTTGCACCGGGAGCAACTCCAGACGCCGGAATAAAAACTCTCCAGAAGATCCGCCCCTTCTATCCCTCTTGCCAGATTGTCAATCTCTCCCTTCTGGTCAGTCATCTCCAGTGCCGCCAACATGGTAGGCAGTCCAAATCTTCCGAACCGCTCGGAGGTGAATTGTGTGACAAACCTCGCCGCCGGGCTTCCTGCTTCAAGAAGCGTGGAGGTAGATGCCTGATTGTCCGTCAACCTGAACGCGGCAATCTCTGAAACTCCCACGTCATGCCATCTATCCCGGTCTTTCATATCCAGCAACGCTTCCTTGCTGTACTTCGGATAAATGAGGGCCTTCTGCCCGTTCAGGAGGTCGATCTCGATACCCTCGATGTATTCAAGACGGCGATGGCCGTCGCATCCGTCTTTGTAGATAATCCTTGCCATAATCAAAAAATCTTTCTGTAATTTATGAATCCGTGCCTTGCGCCGTCGTCATCATAGCTCCAACCCGTATTTCTGCGCCACCTGCCTGATGACACCACCGCCGTAGTTGCCCGCGGTCTCCGTGAAGAATGTCCTCAGGGTGATGCTGTCCGTCGGCTTGTAGCCATGTTCATCGCACCACTGCCGCCTTCCGAACTTGCAGGAGCCGGTGAGGACGTGGTGCCACTCGAACAGGTCGCCGTAAGGCTCGTCCAGCGACGGGTGGGTCTCCACGAACTCCGCTATCCTCTCGTCAAGCGGCCGGTTCTGCCTCCACTTGGCCACGACCGCCTCGACCGCCTCGTGCAGCGTGTAGCCGTGGGAGAAGAAGTTCCCTCGCCTGACGACCCAGCAGTCCTTCAACGTCAAATCCCTGCACAGAACTGCGCCCTTGGCGACATTGCCACGCACGGCATAGATAAGTGTTGATACTTGGTCGATGTCATAGACCTTGTGACCGGCGAACTCCTTGACGTTTTTGCCAGTGCCAACGCCATTGCCATAGCCAACGCCATTGCCATCGCCATCGCCATCGCCAGAGCCAGAGCCAGAGCCAGAGCCAGAGCCATCGCCATCGACATCGCCATCGCCATCGTAATCACCAAAGCCAGTGCCAACGCCAGAGCCAACGCCATCGCCATCGCCAGCGCCATTGCCAGCGCCAAAGTTAGAGCCAACGCCCGCGCCATCGCCATAGCCATAGTTATAGTCAGAGCCTACTGCCAAAAAACGCTCGATGTTTTTCTTTATACCTTCCATTCCACCTTCGCTTCGATGTTTGCTATTGCCTTGTCTGTGCAAGGAATAATCTGTACGGCATTAGCCACAACTAACTCGGGCACGGCTATCGTGAGCCTGCTGTTGTCGTCACATCCGTCCTGCGACAGCTGCTCCACGGCGGCGGCGCCGTGCCAGTACCATATCTTCCGGGTGTTAGCAAGACGGACGTTCAGCCCGTTTGCATCACTGCTCACCTCTTTGACCTCGCCGAAGAAGACTCCGGCGTCATAGCATCTTATGATGCATTTCTTGCCGACATAATTTTCCATCATCTTTAAATCATTAAAAAGTTAAACAATAAATAAACTCTGGCCCGGAGCGCGGAGTCGAACCGCCTTTATGTCAAAATCATTTGGTATAGCTTACGTATTCCCGCGTCCCCGTGGACGCTTTCTCTCCGGGCTTTTCGCGCGTCACCGCGCTACTTGGGTAGGAAGGTAACTCCTGGGCTACCTTGGCCTTGCCTGCGAGGCTTTTTCTTTGGGGCGCGGGAGGGAATCGAACCCCCTTGGCCATAAGCCATATCCGTACACCGCGCCCTTGCTTGTGGCTATCCCAGGGCCTCAGGCTCAATGTCTGTAAAGACTTTGAGTGTGGCTCCCCGGAACGGACTCGAACCGTCCTGCCGCCTATGCTTTAGACGCGCCTGGAGCACCCTATCCAGGCCTTCGGGAAGTCCCTCGGGCGAGCGTTCGCCGCTGGCCGTCGGAGTCTAACCACATTATGATTAACACTAAAACTAATAACCTATGAGCCGCGATAAGACCCGCGCGGCACGGGTTTTATTCAAAACTCATCCCGTCATTTCCATTCCTCCGCCATTTCCTTGACCCCTCACGGACTTTCAACCGCAAAGCAAGGGTTTTATTATCCCAATTCGCAAAACACCGTCAAAACGCCTTATTTTGGCTCAATCCCCTCAACCGGCCTTATCCACCAGTCGTTGAGCGTCCGCCCGACCAGTATCCGCCCCCGCTTCCTGAGCTCCGAGAGCGACCGGAGGAGCGTGTCCTCGGGGATGCCCTCGGAATATGCCCAGCGCCTCAGGTCAAGCAGGGTCGTGTGTTCGGGGATGACGTTCGCCCCTCTCCGCTCCTCCGTCCTGCGGAGGATCTCGGAATAAACCCTGTCCTCCATCAACCGAGGTCGAAGTAAGGGTCCCTGTGCGCCACCTCACCCTCCTCCTCGGCCGCTGTCTCCGCGGTGTCGGGGAATATCGAGGCGGGCGCGTCCTGCGTCACCTCCTCGAACGCGGAGTAGGTGGCGTTCGGCCTGAGCAGCACGGAGTCCCCGGCGTGGCCGCCCTCGCGGTTCTTGCCGATCGCCATCTTGATGAGCCGCGCGCCGTCATAGGACATCCTCGGGGAGAGGAACACCACCCTGTCGGAGTCCTGCTCGATGGAGCCGGATCCCCTCAGGTCCTGCAGCTCCGGGTCCCTGTCGTTCCTCACGTTGTCCCTGTTGAGCTGGGCGTTGATGACTATCGGGATGTCGAGCGACTTGGCCAGCAGCTTGAGCCGCCTCGTCAGCGCGGAGATCCGCCGCTCCTCGGTGTCGCTCCTGCCCCCCGGCACGGAGACGAGCTGGAGGTAGTCGATGTAGGCCGCGGAGCACCTGCCCTGCTGGCGGCTCACAGTGATGTCGGAGACGATCTCGTCCAGCCCGAACGTCCTGTCCTCGATGTAGA
>ULPT01035539.1_pt1 | contig 14759 bp, 13 predicted proteins | sample 1953751 | NCBI WGS metagenome assembly ULPT01 (sample SAMEA4835636, study PRJEB28245) | human gut metagenome | biome: gut microbiome; material: fecal sample | place: Denmark | collected 2008
CAGCCGTTATGTCTGCCATTTTCAGGCGGCTGTTCATCTTGTCAATCTGTGTTTGGACAGCGCTCAGCTTATCAAAGGAAGGATGATTCCATTTCTTCTTCTGCTTCACGCTTGATTTGACGGCAAGCGGCCATTCCTCTTCTTGACTACGGATTTCACAGTATATCTTTGCAAATGCCTTGAAGGTAAGATTCTTCTCCTTGACCAGCTTGACTGCCGGGTCATAAAAACTGGCGATTGCATACTCCATCCAGTCCTGCCTGCCCTTTTTGTCGGTCATAGTCTCAAAGTCCTTTGTCTCGATGATGCAATGACCGATATGTTCTTTCAGCCTGTCCAGTTTTGCCCGCAGATTCTCCAGTTCCTCCTGTTTGTCCCGACTTTCGATACGGGAGAGTTTCCTTACCTGCATCATCCTGTCATCCCAGTCTCTCTTGTTGATGAACAATCCTGTCTTGCCACCTACCCTAAATGACCTTGAAATGCTTACTCTTACCAGAATTTGAGATTTCCCAGTGTCCTTGTCGCTCAGCTTTGACAGTTCAAAATTTATTGTAGCCATATTATGATGCCCTCAGTGTTGTAAGTTCCTTGATCTCATCCATATAAAAGTAGTCTCTCCCTCCTACACTCTTTGAATGGAGGTAGCCAGCCCCTTTCCATCTGTGGATGGTTGAAACATTCTTGCCAAGGTATTTGGCAGCCTCCTTCGCATTTACCATTTTTCTCTCGGCCATCTTGTCGAATTCCTTTGAGTAAGTCCTCATTGTGTAATCAACACAGTCTCTCATCAGGTCTTGAAGTTCCTGATATGTCATAGAAATGGTCACATTCCTGTCGTCTAAGTTCAAAGTATTGTTCCTCATTATTTTGTATGTATTATCCTTTTCATTCATCATCTTCATATCTTGAATGGTCTCGAAATAAAAATAACAAAGTCATCTGTGGTTGATGAAAGGAGTGCCGCTACAATGCAAACATTGACTTGACTTTCTTCACTGTACTTTCGGAAACTTCTGCGAGCTTTGCAGTCTGGCGTATCGGGTATCCCTTACGAAGAAACTTGACGACCTCCTTGTATTCCTCAACATAAGTTTCAGTCGGCTTTCTATATCCTGTTTTTCTTCCTAGCCCTGTCTTCCCAGTCTCCTTGAGGTGTTTATTCACATAAGCATTCCTGCCACTGGACAGGCGAAAATATATGGCGTCACGTTCCAAGGATGCGGCTGTGGCGAGGACGGCAATCATTATCGTAAGGTACGGATTCTCCTTGCCGTATGCATCAAAGATTGATATGCCTTCCTTCTGGAAATATATGTTGAGGTGCCTGTCCTTACAGAAACGGATATTTTCCAACACTTCATCGACATTCCTCCCCAAACGGGAAAGTTCGGAGATGAGAATTATGTCTACCTCGTTCTTCACGGAATAAGCAAGACACTCGTTGAGGACAAGCCGTTCCCTGTTCTTCCTTGCACCCGAAATGTGTTCCTCGAATGTCTGTACTATGGTCATATTGTTCTTTCCTGCATATTCCGTCAAATCGATAACCTGCCGTTCTGTCGATTGCCTGTCCCCGGTCGAGGACACTCTCGCATATATTACTGCATTCATTTTTGAGATGTTTTGGTTTCGAGCTGTTTTAAGTCTATGAAGCGTTTTCAGCATACCCGTTTTCGAGATGGTCTTTCTCTTTGACTTATTTCAGCTCATCATTATCGTATTTATCATTCTTGACTGATTCACCACAGCTTATGCGCCGAGATTGACCGGTACGACGGATTGACGGAGACCAAATATGAGAAGAAAAAGGCGGTGAGGTATAATTCCTTACCGCCGGAATGATGCTGGTATGCAAATGGACATCCGTGTCTCATCGTTATTTATGTCCTCCTGCGGATTGCGCGGAAGCTCACGAAGCCCAAATCGTGATACTGCAAGAGGGTTTTGTCCCTCACTGGCGAAGAAAACGGGCGAGGGTTTCGTAAGAAAAAAGCCTCTTGTCAAACCTGTCCTGCAAGAGATACGCATTCTATGTAGTAATGGAGCTATCACACCAATAATAGTGAAAAAAATACCACCTCCAGACGGATACCTTTGATAAACATAAATATGATATGGTTGTAATTGTGGAATAAGGATATGAAGAAGCTGTTTCTTGAAAGAGAAACAGCCTGCTTGTGTCTGTAAGACACAATGATATAAATTGTTATGAAGTTATGAATGATTGTGTTATTGAGATGCTGTATGATAAATGCATCTCGTGGATTGATGGAGAGTTATCCTCTATGAATAAGACAGAAAGGATGAAATTGTATGATAAGTATCGGTGGATGTTCGCTTCTAATTGTAAGCAGCCAGACCTTGAATCATTGATTATAGGGGTTGATCCAAGGGTGAATACTTTCAGGTCAAAGTTCCGGGAGTGGTTCTTTGTGGTCTGTGATTATAGTTTCAATCCTTATCATTTCGGTCAAGCCTCCTATTTTCATTTTATGAATGCCCCTCACTGGAAGGGCTCTAAAAGTAAAGGAAATAAGGTCTATCCTCAGAGGGTGGTTTTGACGCTGGGAATGATGGGAGTCTTCACAGGAATAAAGACAAATTATCTTAACATCGGCGACAGGACAAAGGACCACGGACGGGAATACTATGTAGACGTGGACAAACTGAAAGAATGGACTTCCGTTTCTACCGAGCCGGCCAATGATTTCGTTGAGTCAGTATTATCTTCTTCAATTGAGGATCCTTGGGTTATGACCTCCTCGGCTGACAGTGATTTTGATTACTCCTTCCTTGAAGGAGAAGATGAGGCGAGCAGAAGAAGCTGGAATCTCTATGGAGACTGGTTCTCGATGAGGCAACATGAGACTATTTCATCTATATCTGTCATTCAGGAATGCTATGAGAAGGCACAGCAGTTCATAAACTCTTGCTCTTATCAAATGTTTGACTCAATAGCAGGCAAGGACAAGAAGAAAGAACTACGTGGAAAATACAGGAACAGTCAATGGCTTGTCAATCTCCATAATGGACAAACAGGAATCTGTAAAGTGGATAACAAGGGAGGGCGTTTCTACACTATGATGGTCGGTATGGGGAAGGAATTCCGGAGGAATTGTCTGACACTGTCCGGAGAAAGAATTGTGGAAGTCGATGTGGCCTCCTCCCAGCCGACATTGATAGGCCTGAAAGTCAAGCAGGATACAGGCAAGGCAACCGAGTGGCTGCAACATTGTCTCAAAGGTGATTTCTATGAATGGGTTAAGAAACTGACAGATGTCAAGGTTGACAGGTCAAAGGTCAAGAAATACATTATGAGATTTTTGTTTTCCTGTTATGGCCCTAATCTGTCAAAAACCTATGACGGGGAACATTTTCCTCCTGATACAAAGACTTATAAAAATGGGTACGGGAAATTTGAACAGCGCCTGACGTCTTATCTCAAAGACAATGTGCCAGAAGTTTATGACCTCATTGAGCATCACAAAAGAAATCCTCACTGGGTTGAGAAATCCTGGACGGACAGCTGGCGGAAAAAGAGAAAGGGAAAGTGGTGCAGTTCTCTTCCGGTCGAGATGCAACGGGTGGAGGTCGAGTATATCAAAGCCTGTCTGTCAAAACTTCCGGAGAATATGAAATTTTATACAATCCACGATGCAATCTGTGTCCGTGAGAGTGACGGTGCGAAAGTGAAAGAGGTTATGGAGCAGGTCAGTATGGATATGTATGGCGTGAAAATTTCGGTCAAGATTGAGAACACATCAGCCGGTCAAGTGAAGTAAAAGCCTGCCCACATAAATATCTATGGAAAGGTCAGAGGCTTTCCCATTATATATGACAATGAACGCTGCAAATGGAAAATGAAAGATTACACCGTATCAGCTCATTCAAGGAATGGCTGCGGGGCCAGAAAATCAATGAGGGGTTCAATCCCGACACAATCATCAATGACAAGCACAGGCGGAATAACGTATATGGCTTTGCCGAGTATAGCGAACTCCTGCAAGAAGCCTATTGCACGCTGCAATTCGACCATTACAACAGCGTAATCGACAAGTGTTTGAATGAACTTGAGAGAGAAGTCCCGGGGCTGAAATTCAATAACATACTTGAACTCGCAAAGAAGAAAGTCAAGGGCGATGATGGCGAAGACTGCATTGGCGGTTATCTTTATCAACTTGCTGCGACCCAAATGAAGGATGAACCTATAAAGATACAGGATACCGAACTGGATGACGACAGCACCGACAATGACTACGTGCTAAAGGCAGCCCGAAACCTGTTCCTCTATCATATCATCAGCGACATCAAAAAGAGGTTCAATTATGATGATATGAAGTAATCTCTCCCTTTTGTGATGGAGTCCTTACAGGCAATGAACGGGTTCTCGGATGAAACGGAGCACACAATCAGACAACATACTTCATAACCACTGGGGCGGACTTCGGTTCGCCCTTTCTTATGCACAAGAATATAAATGCTTATTTCTTTTCTATAAGGGCTTTCAACTCATCTTTGTTCGGTAGCACTGTTTGATATTTGCTGGCGAATATCGGATTCGTCTCATCCGGAAGGGTCATTTCCACAAGAGCATCTTTCTTGTCTCGGCAAAGAACAATGCCTATGGTTTTGTTCTCGTCCGGCAGTTTTACATAGCGATCGTAATAATGCACATACATCTGCATCTGTCCCAAGTCTTGATGTTTCAACTGACCTATTTTCAAATCGATCAGGACAAAAGCACGGAGCAGTCTGTTATAAAAGACAAGGTCAACGTAATAATGATCCTCGTCAATGGTTATTCTTTGTTGCCTGCCGACAAATGTAAACCCTTTCCCCAATTCAAGAAGAAATGATAGAAGCTCATCTATAAGACTTTGTTCCAGCCTACTCTCGCTATATTCCGGTAATTCCTTGAGCCCAGTAAATTCAAGGATATAAGGATCTTTCAATATGTCCTCCGGCTTTTCGACAACTTGTCCTTTTTTTGACAGTTCGAGAATCTTGTCCTTATCACGGCTCAATGCGAGTCTTTGATAAAGAGCCGAATCAAACTGCCTGTTCAGTTCCTTCACACTCCAGTTGTTATTTGCAGCCTCAATCTCGTAGAATGCCCGTTCTTTCGGATCGGAAATCCGCATCAGTCTTATGTAATGAGTCCAGCTCAGAGATTGCGAAATCGACGATTTCGCAATCTTATATGTCAGATAGAACTGTCGCATCAGCTCAAGGTTCCTTTTTGAAAATCCTTTCCCGAAACGCCCAGAAAGAGACTCCGACAAGCGCACGAGCAAGTATTGCCCATAATCTGCTTGACTTTCCCCTTTCTGTTCCTGTTCAACAATTCTACGGCCGATCTCGAAGTAAGTCATAAGCATAGTGGTATTCACCTGCTTGACGACATTGTTCCTAGCAGCTTCAAGCAATTCCTTAATGCCATCTATAAACTGCCCCTCTGTCGTGGTCTGTTGCTCTATAATATCGTTATGCCCCATAGTTTCTGTAATTATGCTTGCAAATTTAAACATTTTACGAAATTTCAGCAGGCTGTTGTTATCCTTTTGATAAAATAACTTATCTTTGTGTCGTTCAGCTAGCCCGGCACTCAAAACAGTGTATCTGATTGTTGATCTTGATGCTGCTGGTTTGATTGCAGGATGGGTGGGCAAGACATATTAAGACGTTACTTGACGGTTTTCTTTCACTATCGAACTTGGCGGTTTGAATAAATCAATCGAAAGAAACGGCAACGAGGATGTCTCGTCATGATGACGATTCAGTCACCGCACATTCTGTGTGGGAGATACTGCATAATCATCCCTGACGTGGGCTGGCTGCGTTGCTTATTCTGATTGATAGGCTCGCCAAGGCCTGATAGTGGGATAAGCAAGAGTATGACTCCCACGTCTTTTTTTGTACCCGTTTGGGTAGGGCGGTCACCAGACAGAAACAACAAACAATATGGAAATTATCGGTATTGCCGATTTTGAGAGACTTGTCTCCGAACGACTGTCCAACCCTAAGGCTTATACAAATCGTACTCTTCTATTGTGGGATGGACGTTATACTCGGGATAGCATTGAATATGAAGTAATGGAACAATGCTGCCTGGATTATAATGGAATCCATCCGGACAATCAAATCTGGTTTCGCTATTCAGATTTCTGCTTTCAAGATGAAGATTATTCTAGAGGTCGGGCATTTTGTGAGTACGAAGAAATGTACGGCTATAAACCTTGTCGTATTTTGTTCAACACTGGCTGTTTCATGACAAATAAAACTGACGACTGGATAAAGTTTGTGAACAGTCACACTAATAATAAAGGTCAACTCCCTGATGACTGTGTATTGATTGCTTGTGTTCAGGCAAATTCTTCTTGCAATTTCAGGGAAGAGCAGTTTTCGGACAATTGTGACATCGTATGTCTCAAGCCATCTCTTGAAGAGTGGCGCCAGTGGATGTCATCAAGGTGTAACCCAACAGTTCTGGCGCAAGTTCTTTCGTTTATTAAGACAAACGGGATAGAACTTGATTATTTGTATCTGGGACGAATCATTTCAGCTCTTGAATATACAATGGAAAGCCGTAAGCTACAGTCCATTGAACAATTGTCTTATGAAGACTTCAAACTTGCAGTCTGTGGGATTGCCCCTGGTTTTTCTACCGATAATTTTTGGAAATTCATTCAAACACAAAATAATAACAACCATGAATAATAAAATCAAGAGATTACTTATCTTTCTTGTGCCCTCGTTATTGATAGGGTGCATAAAGGAGGTTGAACAGCAACAGCCGCAGGAGGAACTACACGAAGTCGTTTTCCACGCCGGCTGGGCACCGGAGACAAAGACTGTCCTTCAGGAAGACGGCAGCATCTGGTGGTCATCAGGGGATGAGATAAGTTTGTTTCCTCAATACTATTATAACGAAGGAGACTACTACTATACTCGGCCCTTTAAATTTGTTTCAACAAATACCGGCACATCTTCATCTGCCGATTTTGTCTATAATGGGGATGATTTCTTAAAAGCCGATGAATATGTGGCGATATTCCCCTATAATAGTGAAAACATTGCATTTAAGTCCAACTATATAAAAGTTACTATACCTACAGTGCAGATGGCACCCTGTGAAACTTTTGACCCTAAGGCATTCGTAAGTGTCGCGATATCACAAGATGAGAATCTTCAGTTTAGGAACATATGTGGCGGTATAAAATTTTCTGTTTCTCAAGATGGTATAAAGGAGGTTTCTTTCAAGAATCTCAACAAAGACGCATATGGTTATAATCATGCACTTTCAGGATTATTTATGTTGAACTATGATCTTGAAAACGACAAAAACATGATAGTAAATAATGACAATAGTACAGAAGTAATTGTCCGCCCTAAAGATGGTAAATATTTCGAGGTGGGTAAATATTATTATGCTGTAATGTTCCCTTCTGAGCATGAGTTCCCTCTTCTTGTTACATTTAAAAAGGATAATGACAGAGCCGCATACATAACAGAAGGAAAGACGCAAATCAAACGCTCTGTCTTCAAAAGGTTATATAATAAAGATAAAGACCTGACATTTGTTCCAATAAAAGACGAGGCTATAATGATGTCGACGCTGCCAGATGGCGTGGACAGGAAAAGCATAACCGAAGTCTATTTTCATCCGTCAAGCGATAAAACAACTGATACGAACATTGGCACAGAAGATGGACCAGTATATTTTGAATTGAATGGCACCATCGTCAATTATTATACGCCAAAGGAGTCTTTCAATTTGAAAAATGTGACGGCTTATATGTTTTGGAACTGGGAATCCTTGGTAAAAGTCGATTTTACTGGAGTCGACACCTATGAAAGTACTGATTTCTCGTATTTCTTTTGCAACTGCTACAATTTGACGGACTTGAATCCCGAATGTCTTAACACCTCAAATGGAGTTAATTTTGATCACATGTTCGACAGTTGTAAAAGTCTTGAGTCTTTAGATTTGTCATCCTTTAATACGGAACATGTGATTAACATGTCCAGTATGTTCGGATTATGCCGAAACTTGAGAGAATTGAATCTCAGTTCATTTGATACTCGACGCTGCAATAACATGGTTGGGATGTTCAATGGCTGTGGCAGCTTACAAAAGCTTGATTTATCAAATTTTGACTTATCTTCTGTGAATATAACTGGCATGTGTAGAGGTATAGCTATTAAACGTAAACAATGCCTTGTAAAGGCTTCTGATTTGACATGGAGTAAGATGTGTAGTGATAATACGGATATGCCGTATGTTTCTATGAATTACTTCATCAAAAGGATTACACCAGATGAGGAGTTCCCCGCACTCGAAGACAAATTTGCCGGGTTCTACAAGAGCACAGATTATAGTAAAGATTATACATATAAGATAATACAAAGGGCCACAAAGGGGAAGGGGATTGATATTGTTATTATGGGCGATGCCTACTCGGATAGGCTCATCAATGATGGGACATACGATCAGGATCTTGGAAATGCCATTGAGAATATATTTTCCGAAGAACCGCTGAAATCCTTGAGAGACTATTTTAATGTATATATCTCTTATGTTGTTTCTGAACACGAAACAATAGAAGGCATCACGACATTTTCCTTGGTATTCAATGATATGTCATCACATATTGATGCTGCACTTGATGGAACAATTGATGATTATATGAGAGCAACACTTCCAGATTATGGCCACGAATTCGCAACAGGCAGGCCGGACCCATACACCATAATTGTATCTAATTGCCGTCTGCATGCAGGGGTTACATATTTCTTCACTTCTGGCTCATCGCTGGTTCTAACATCTTTGGAAACGGATGACTCTGACTTTCATGCAGTAATATGTCATGAGTTTGGACATGCTATAGGGAAACTTGCTGACGAATATGATCAAGAAGGATTGACATTTTATGACGAGTATAATTTTAAGCAGAAGAGTTCAGAAGGCTTTTGGCCGAATGTGGACATAACTAATGATTCAAATGCTGTAAAGTGGTATCGTTTTCTAACAGACGAACGTTATTCCAATCAAGGACTTGGAGTATTTGAGGGTGGGTTTGAGAAATATGCTCATGGTATCTGGCGTCCTACGGAGAACAGTATTATGGGCAGTGCTATCACTGGGTTCAATGCACCATGCCGAGAAGCCATCTATAAAAATGTGAATACATTGGCAGATGATTCTTTCGCATATGATTACGAAACCTTTGTCGCATTTGATCAAAAGTCTATGTCAAATGCTAATGCGACATCAAGTGTCCTTCGCCATAAGAATAAATCATATATGCAGAGACTACCATCCCCTGTTTTTATTGATAATGGTTCGACAACCTGTGGTGCTTCTACGACCATATCTAAATAAATGTTCTTATTGATTTCAATCACAAAATAATGATGACAATTATGGAAAAGAAGAAGAATTACAATGTTCCGAATGTTGAGGTTATCGACATCGAGATTGAGGGTGGCTTCTGCATGAGCAATAATGCAACACACGAGGGTACAACAGAAGAAGACTGGGATGAACTTCTATCATAAGCATTGATGTTCTCGGTGCATTTTTCACTCATAAAAGATGCACCGGGATGAGAATATAGCATTGAAACAGGTGGTTTTGCGAAAGGTTTGATGCAATGTCAAGTCCGGCAAAATCACCTGTTCAACCATTTGTAGGGGCTTCCTGCATCAAAATGCGACAGGGTACGACAAAAGGGTGATTTCCTCACTCTCCGCAAAGACCTGAGAATCAGGAAGTCGCCCTCGCAATAGCGAGGGCGTTTTGTTAAGTGGAGGCCACCGTTGAGAGCTCGCTCTCATAAGGTGACCTCCTCTTAACAAAACCACACCCGTCAAAGGGTGTTCGACTCCCTGATGTCAAGCGCCTATGCAAGGACCCCGCCGGGGCGATAGGGAACCGCGACCAAAGGGAGCGAATCCCTCCATTTCAACTCGGAGCTAATCGTGTCGACTATCATTATATATGACAATGAACTATGCAAATGGAAAATGAAAAATTACAACGTATCAGATCATTCAAGGAATGGCTACTCCTTATCCGCTGTGCCTTCAAAGGATTTGATCTCCTCAGAAGTTAACTTCTGAAGCGCTTCGTTCGGGATTATGAGTTGTTATCCAGCAGAACAGGTTTTGCCGTCAAATAAGCATTCATTTTGATGGCATTCAACAACAAGTCTCTGTTCCATCCTTTTGAAATGCTCTCCGATGCGTAGTATATGGTCTGTTCGTCATCCAGATTTTTGCTGAGAATAAGCAAGTTCTGGGACCAAGGCAAAACTGCTACGGCCCGTAGCAGTTTCTCGTCACAAGACATATAACGCACATAAAACTTCTTCATATTCCACAACTGTCTCGGTGAAAATCCCATTGATGGGTAGCGGTCTTTCAAATCCTCGGACAGGTGTCTTACGGCAGAATCGCCATACTTACTATCCAATTTCTGCTCGAACAAGATTTTCCCGATTCCCCAATAGTTGTCTTTAAAGTAGAAACCCCTCAATGTTGTCCGGTGTAATTACATTGTGGTCTTTTGTTCTCCAGAAATAGAATTGGGCGAAGCTGGAGTCATATTTGTTTTTTAATTTTCAGTCTTTCTGATATGATGAAATTTTCCCACAATGCGCCGCTGCTCAACGGTGGCCGATTTATCGGACCGAGATAGCCATAATCAAAAATACCCTATATTTGTATTATGGAAACAAGGAAACATTTGGCGGCGGAAAAGAAACGCTGCAATTCGCATAATTGTGCGCAGGCTGTTGTCTGCACTTACTGTGACATTGTCGGCCTTCCGGAGGATGTGGCTATGGACATTGCCGGAGCTTATGGCACCGGGATGGGGAATATGGAAGGGACTTGCGGGGCGTTGGTGGGTGCCGGGATGATTGTCGGTCTTGCCACTAAAGACAGAAACCTCTCTCGTAGCAGGATGAAGCAGATAATGACTGATTTTCAACAACGGAATGGGGCGACCCGCTGCTCTTTGCTTAAGGGTGTGGGCTCCGGAAAAGTCCTGCGCGAGTGCTGCGACTGCGTGGCCGACGCTTCTGAATTTCTTGAAAATGTTTTGACGCCTTTTCCGTTCATTCGTGATGAATGATCGTATATGGAATCGTTCATTCATAATGAAAGTTTGTAAGTATAAGTGTTCGTTAGTAATGAATAAATATTTACAAAATCGTTCATTCATAATGAACGATTTTGTAAATGATACTTGCAGATAAATTCTTTTATATATACCTTTGTTGAGGAGAATTGCATCTCGTTTGAAAAGTTGTATTTGGATAAATAGATGTATATGAAAGATTTACTGAAGCAGATAATACTTGAGCAGCAGGAAGTACTGCATTTGTCGGATAGAGTTTATGTTCAGCGTCATATAGAGGACGAATGGCTCAGGACTACGGAAATTCTGATTTTGTCCGGCATACGTCGCTGTGGGAAGTCTGTCCTGATGCAGCAACTCAGAGACCGTCTTCAAGAAAAGGATTTCTTTTTCAACTTCGATGACGAGCGTCTCGCTAATTTCAAACTAGAGGACTTCCAGACTCTTCAGGAGTGCTTTTATGAATTGTTCGGCGAACAGCATACATATTATTTCGATGAAATTCAGAACATCGAGGGTTGGGAGCGCTATGTTCGTCGTCTTTATAACGAAGGCAACAAAATCATCATAACAGGCTCAAACGCCCGTATGCTCAGTCGCGAACTCGGCACGCATCTCACGGGGCGTTACATACAGGCTGAAATATACCCCTTTTCGTTTAAGGAGTATCTGCAGATGCGTGAGGTGGCGCTCACTGACAAAACTCTATATACTACGGCAGGCCGTGCGTTGATAATGAACGAGTTTTCGAACTATCTCGCGAACGGCGGTTTCCCGAAATACATTCAGGAGGGCTCAACGTCGTATCTCTCATCGCTGTACGAAAGCATCGTATACCGTGACATTCTGACCCGCAACGGATTGACCAATGAGAAAGAAATGTTGGAACTAATGTTCTATCTCGCGAGCAATGCCACGAAGCGTGTAACCTATTCGTCACTTTGCAAGATTGTCGGCATACAGCATCCGGAAACAATAAAGAACTATCTTGAATATATACAGCAGACCTATCTCATATTCCAGTTGTTCAGATACGAAACATCCGTGAAGAAACAGATGGCGAGCCCTAAGAAAATCTATTTTGTTGATAACGCAATCATTAACCGTATCGGTTTCAATGCGACGGAAAACAGAGGCGTGTTCCTTGAAAATATGGTCTTCGTCGAATTGAAGCGTCGCGGTCTTGATGTCTTCTACTATTCCGGCAAAAAGGAATGTGACTTCATTGTGAGACAGGGCGTAAACATAACCGACGCATATCAGGTGACGTGGAGTATGTCGGACGATAAGACACGCGAGCGCGAGATTGCCGGTCTGAGAGAGGCAATGCGGGCATATTCACTGTCAAAAGGACACATCATCACATTTGAAGGAAAAGAAACAATATCCTTTGAGGACGGCGCCGTTGTGGAGGTCATACCTGCGTGGGAGTGGCTGTATAAAGGACCAGACTTTTAGAGCGTGATGTATATTACTTCAAGAATAGCGACGGATATGAAATATAGCGAAAAGTGCAACAAATCTCATCGCGTTTTTTGTGAAAAATCGCAATGTTTGAAGACTCCCATAACCGGGGCCTTGGTGGCTCCGATGATTTTGGTGGAGGATGCAAAATTGTACGAATAAACCTTAAAACTTGCCGATATCGGCAAAAATCGCTATATTTGTATCCGATTTAACCGGATATTTGCCGATAGCGTATGGACTTTACTACCGTCACTCAGTTTGCAGAACAACATAATCTTTCCGAACGTACCGTCCGCAATTGGTGTGCTGCCGGGAAGATAGAAGGTGCCTTTCTTGCCGGAAAGACATGGAATATTCCCGTGAATGCTGCGCTTCCTAAAAGGGGTAAGGTGAAAGAGACTCCGCTTCTTAAGCGGCTCCGGGAGGAGAAGGAGGGCAAGGTCAGCGGTGGAATATACCATCGCACCCAGATCGACCTCACCTACAATTCCAACCACATCGAGGGCAGTAAGCTGACACATGAGCAGACGCGGTACATCTTCGAGACCAACACCATCGGCATCACGGACGCGAGCGTCAATGTGGACGACATCGTGGAAACCATCAATCACTTCCGCTGTATTGACCTGATTATCGACCGGGCAGAAGATAAGCTCTCTGAAGCCTTCATCAAGGAGATTCACAGAATCCTGAAGACCGGTACTTCCGACAGCCGCAAATCCTGGTTCAATGTTGGCGATTACAAGAAGCTCCCGAATGAAGTAGGCGGCAACGCAACCTGCCCTCCAAAGGAGGTGCATACGCGAATGAAGACGCTACTTGCCTTCTACAATGACAAGAAGGAAAAGAGTCTGGAGGACATCATCGATCTGCATCAAAAGTTCGAGACAATCCATCCCTTTCAAGATGGTAACGGTCGTGTGGGCCGTCTGGTGATGTTCAAGGAATGCCTCGCAAACGGCATTGTTCCATTCATCATCACCGAGGAACTGAAGCTTTTCTATTACCGGGGCCTCAAGGAGTGGGGGCATGTGAATGGCTTCCTCACCGGCACTTGCCTAACAGCACAGGACTACTACAAGAAACTGCTGGATTATTTCAAGATCAAATGCGGATAATCAAAAAAGGTTTTGACGCAGGAATAATTCTCTCTACTTCTTCTTTCCCGGGCAGAGAATCATAAAACAGATGGCGAAGACGGAAAGTACGATGCCGATGGCTATGTTCCACGACATCTTTTCGCCGAAGACCAGGGTGCCAATCAGAATGGCTGTGAGGGGTTCGAACACTCCCATAACCGAGGCCTTGGTGGCTCCGATGATTTTTGTCGAAGCGGCAAGAGTGGCGGTGGAGATGACTGTCGGGATGACTGCCAGCAGAATGAGATTGAGACACATTTGGCTGTGGGCGCAGATGGTGTTGAAATCGTTGAGGAGCGAAATCTTGCCGCTGTGGTTGCCGACAAAAGCTATGCAACCGAAAACTATGCTTCCGGCGATGAGGGCATAGAAAGTTAAAACATCGTTTGAAAGCTCTTGGAGGCACTTTTTTCTGTTAATCAGCACTATGAAAAAAGCGTACGACAGGGCAGACAAAAACGCCAGCACCATTCCTTCATAGTGGACGGGCTGCGAAGAATCGTAGTTGCAGAGGAAAAGAATCGCAATGAAAGTCACCACAATCGACACCCATGTCTGCCAAGTGGGGAAGACCTTGAGGAAAACCATAATCAATGCAACCAGAGTCGGGTAGAGGAATATGATTGTTGTCGCGATTCCAGACGGGATATAATTGTAGGCGAGAAAAAGGAAGAGGCTGCTGCATGCGAAAAGCACTCCCAGCATCGCCAGCCATCCCAATTGCTTGCGGCTCACCGCAAAAGACTTGTGTGTTGAGAGGATGACCAACCCGAGCACCAGCACCGCCACGGCATAACGCACGAAAAGCACCGTTTCCACTGAGACGCCTGCGCCAAGCACCGGCATCGCGAACAGAGGGTTCATCCCATAAGTGACCCCTGTGATGATTCCGGCCAGATAACCCCATGCCCGGCCGCTTCCGATTCCGTGGAAGGAAAGTGATATAGATTTTGCACTCATAATCCTTTTAGTAAGCGTTAAAAAATAAGTTGAACTAAATTTGTATC
>ULPT01009578.1_pt1 | contig 14743 bp, 9 predicted proteins | sample 1953751 | NCBI WGS metagenome assembly ULPT01 (sample SAMEA4835636, study PRJEB28245) | human gut metagenome | biome: gut microbiome; material: fecal sample | place: Denmark | collected 2008
GTGCGAGGCGCGCCCAAGCGCGCCAGCCACGCACTACCTTCATCTCCCTCCTCTCTCCTCCCTACTATCAACGGACGCCCACTGCATAGTGTCCACGCACTACCTTCTTCTTTCTACCCTCTACTATCCCTTCTTTCGTATCGCGCGGCTGAACCGCCGTGCGAGGCGCGCTCAAGCGCGCCAGCCACGCACTACTTTCTTCTCCCTCCTCTCTCCTCCCTACTTTCGTATCGCACGGCAGAATCGCCGTGCGAGGCGCGCTCAAGCGCGCCAGCCACGCACTACTTTCTTCTCCCTCCTCTCTCCTCCCTACTTTCGTATCGCACGGCAGAACCGCCGTGCGAGGCGCGCTCAAGCGCGCCAACCACGCACTACTTTCTTCTCCCTCCTCTCTCCTCTCTACTTTCCCTATGTCTACAACACTTCTTGTTTTGGCTGCTGGCATGGGCAGCCGTTATGGTGGCATCAAGCAGATGGATCCCATTGGTCCTGATGGCGAGTTCATTCTCGACTACTCCGTCTATGATGCATGGCGTGCTGGCTTCAGCAAAGTTGTCTTCATCATCAGGGAGGAGTTGGAGGAGCCATTGCGCGAGCACTTTGGCAGCAACCTTGACGGCAAGCTTGAGGTCGAGTATGTTGTCCAGAGCCTTGACAAGCTTCCCGAGGGCTTCAAGACTCCTGCGACCAGGAAGAAACCCTGGGGCACTGGGCATGCCATCTGGTGTGCCCGCGAGGCGATCCACGAGTCCTTTGCAATGGTGAATGCCGACGACTTCTACGGGAAGGAGTCATTTGCCGAGATGGCGTCGCTTCTGGCGTCTCCCGACTTCAACGACACCACCTGTGGGATAGTCGCCTTCCGTCTCAACAACACCCTTTCCGAGAACGGCAGCGTTTCCCGTGGCATTTGCGCCGTGGAGAATGGTCTTTTGACGGACGTGGTCGAGCGTACGACAATCGAGGCGTTGCCTGGCGGGCGTGCCCGTTACCTGAACGATGACGGGAGTTGGACTGAGCTGACGGGCGACGAGCCAACCTCGATGAACCTTTGGGGCTTCCCCGCCTCCCTTTTCCCCGAGCTGGATGCCCAGTTGAAGGAGTTCCTTGCGGCCAACATCCAGGAGCCGAAGAAGGAATTCTTCATTCCCACGGTTGTCAACACCCTCATCAAGGAGCGTGGCTGGAAATCACTTGTCCGCACCAGTCCTGAGAAGTGGTTTGGCATGACCTACTCCGAGGATCGCCAGATTGTCTTGGACCAGGTGAAGAGCCTTACAGCGCAGGGAGTCTATCCTGAGAGGCTCTGGCGCTAGAGTTGTCTTGGGCGCGTGCCCAGGTTTTTGTCGTTAGATTTCACAAAGGACGGGAATAATCCAATGTCGGTAGAACTTCTTGAGAAGCTGAGTCATGTTGCGTCGCACTTTGATTTGCGCGGCGTCCTAGTCGATGTGGAGCCGTGGGGTTCTGGGCACATCAACAACACCTACCGGTTGACGGTCGACCAGAGCGGGCTTCCTGTCCACTACATTCTCCAGGGAATCAACCAGAATGTCTTCCCGAATGTGCCGAAGCTGATGGAGAACATCCAGCGTGTCACCAGGCATATTGCATCGAAGAATCCCGGGGATTCCCGTGCGAGCCTGACGCTTGTAAATGCCGACAACGGCGAACCCTTCTGGCGCGACGAGGACGGCTCCTGCTACCGCGTCTACCTCTTCATCGAGGGCGCAAGCACCGTCGACGCAGTCTCCTCCCCTGAGCAGGCATACCAGGCGGCGCGGGCATTCGGCGCATTCCAGTGCGCGCTGGCCGACCTGCCGGGAGGCCCCCTCTTCGAGTCTATCGTGGACTTCCACCACACCCCGAAGCGCTTCCAGAAGTTCCTGAAGGTGCTGAAGGAGGACAAGCTTGGCCGCGCGGCGCTCTGCAAGGCTGAAATCGACTTCGCCCTGGCACACGAAAAGGAGTGTTCCGTGGTGGTGGACAGGCTGGCGGACGGGAGGCTTCCCTCCAGAGTCACGCACAACGACACCAAGATCAACAACGTCATGCTCGATGACAAGTCGGGCGTCGGCGTCTGTGTAATCGACCTGGACACATGCATGCCTGGAAGCGTCCTATACGACTTCGGCGACGAAATCAGGACCACCACGGCTACCGCCGCCGAGGATGAAAGGGACCTCTCGAAGGTCAAGTTCGACCTCGACCTCTACGACGCCCTCGTAAATGGATATCTTTCGACTGCGGGCGGCTTCCTGACCGACGAGGAAAAACGCCTCCTCCCGTTCTCGGGAATCCTCCTTACATTCGAGTGCGGACTCCGTTTCCTCACCGACTTCCTGGAAGGGGATGTCTACTTCAAGATCCACCGTGACGGGCACAACCTCGACCGCTGCCGCACGCAGTTCGAGCTCGTCCGCCAGATGGAGACGTGTTTTCCGCATCCCTAGGCGGCGCCGCGCAATTTCCAATCCCACAGACACCTCACCCCACAACCATCTAGACAAATGAACCACGAATTTCCTCTAGTTGCTCCGAAGACCGTCCCCGTTCTGGATCCAGGCTTCCGCCCGCCCGTGCTGGCGAACCGCGCGTTTGTCGAGGCCGTGAATGCGTCTGGATGCGGGGTTCCGTGCCTGATCGCAGTCGAGCGCGACCGCGGCCGCGTCTCCCGCTTCGACACAGTCGTCTACGACATGAAGCATCCTGCGGCCGCCGGCAACTTCTTCTACATTGAGCGCCTTGTCAAGTTCCTGTTGTGGCAGTTTGGCGGCTGGAAGGTGACCATCCACGCCCCCGAATGCCTGGTCAGCTATCTGAAGAGCTGCTACTGCGACACCGGCATCCGCCGCTTTGACGCACAGTTCTGGGGCGATTTCACCTACGAGAAGACGATGACCTTCGTCTACGCGCCGACTCCCGATGACGTGCCCGCCGAAAACAACGGCGCCGGCGCGGCGGTGAAGCTGGACTGGGAAGGATGGCGCATCGGCTTCGACCTGGGCGCCTCCGACGAGAAGGTGGCAGTCGTCAAGGACGGAAAGCTTGCCCTCAAGGATGACGGCGAGCCGCTGCTTTCGGCGGAGTATGTCTGGGATCCGAAGCCCCAGACCGACATCCAGTACCACTACGACCGCATCAACTTCGTCCTCAAGGAGGCCGAGAAGGCAATCCACTCCGTGGACCCGGGCGCGAAGATCCGCGGCATTGGCGGCTCCTCGGCGGGAGTCTTCGTCGACGGCCGCGCGCGCAACGTCTCCCTCTTCCGCGGAATCACTCCGCGCAGCCGTTTTGATGCGGAGGCCGCCCCGATCTTCAAGGAAATCCAGAAGCAGTGGGGAATCCCCCTGCGCCTCGAGAACGACGGCGACGTCACGGCACTGGCGGGCGCCATCGCCCTCCAGGAGGGCGCAGTCCTCGGCATCGCGATGGGGTCAAGTCTTGCCGCCGGATATGTGGACGACCAGATGACAATCAAGGGATGGATGAACGAACTCGCCTTCGCCCCGGTCGACTACAATCCCGAGGCCGCGATGGACGAATGGTCCCACGACATCGGAGTCGGCGCGAACTACTTCTCGCAGCAGGCCGTCGGCAGGCTCATCCCCCTGGCGGGCATCGAAATGGATGACATTCCCGTGGACGCGCTGCCGCTGCGCCTGAAGAGGGTCCAGGAGCTCATGGCGAAGGGCGATGAACGCGCACGCAAGATCTACGAGACCATCGGCGTCTACTTTGGCTATACCGTGGCGGAATACTGCTCCTTCTATCCGGTGATCAAGCACCTCGAGGTGCTGGGGCGCGTCGTCTCCGGCGAAGGCGGCCAGATCATCCTCGACATGGCACGCAAGGTCCTCCGCGAGGAGTTCCCCGAACTGGCGGACATCCATTTCTACGAACCCTCCGAGCGCGAAAAGCGCCACGGGCAGGCCGCAGCCGCCGCATCTCTCCCGGAGTGCTAAGCCTCGGGAGAGGCAATTCCAGCAAACAGTCACAAAGGAGCTTCTGACATGGCATTTTCCGAAGGCGAAAGAAACGACTTCATCCAGGAGTCTCTGTCGCAGGGCATGAGTCTCTCGGAACTCCAGGACCAGCTCGCGCAACGCTTCGGCATCCACATGACCTACATGGAATTGCGGATGCTGACCTCCGAACTTCAAGTCAACTGGGAGAAGCAGGACGAAAAGGCGGTCAGGTCAAAGGGACTCCCCGAAACCAAGGCCGCCGCCACTCCGACGCGGAGCCTCCCCCCAGAGGAGGATCGCCCCGACGCCGGGTATGATGAAGCCGCCGAGCCCATTGACGAGACCACAACACAGGACGCCCCCGCAAAGGACGACGGCGTCATCCGCGGAAAGACGACCGTCGAGGTCAGCAAGGTCGTTCGACCGGGAGCCGCGCTTTCGGGCAAGGTCTCCTTCGGCTCAGGAGCAAGCGGCGAGTGGTATCTCGACCAATACGGACGAATCGGGTTCACGCCCGACGAAGGCTCCGCCAACCCCGATCAGCAGGACGCACAGGAATTCCAGTCCGCCCTGCAGGCCGAAATGCAAAAGATGGGATACTGATTGCCAGGGGCAAGGTGGAGGACGGTGGATGCCCGCCCGAAAATGGTGGTTCTCCCCGCCTCTTCCGCCTCCCGTCGGCAATGCCTGCCCCGCCAGAATTGCACTGTCTTTGTAAGTTGTTCTGGCGCAAATAGTTACATTGTCAGATGCGCAGTCAGGACGCCTAGTCGCAAATACCAACAGCAAATTCTCCCAAATACCTGTTTTCACATCCTTAAAAATGGTTAACGCTCTCAACAAGTCCACCTGGTTCAAGGGGCGTCGTGGCCCTGTCCTTCTCGTCATCATGGATGGTGTCGGCTATGGCAAGTATGCCGACGGCGACGCGGTCAAATCCGCCTACACTCCCCATCTCGACTGGTTTCTGGCGAATTGCCCCAACACGAAGCTGAAGGCCCACGGGGTTGCCGTTGGCCTGCCCAGCGATGCTGACATGGGCAACTCCGAGGTCGGACACAACGCGATGGGCGCGGGCCGTGTCTTCGACCAGGGTGCGAAGCTCGTCTCCAACTCCATTTCCTCGAAGAAGATGTTCTCCGGCCAGGGATGGCGCGAAATCTCCGACAATGTCAAGAAGAACAATTCGACCCTGCATTTCATCGGCCTCTTCAGCGACGGCAATGTCCACTCCCATATCGACCACCTGAAGGCGATGATGGAGCATGCCGCGGAGGAGGGCATCTCGCGCATCCGAGTCCATATTCTCCTGGACGGACGGGATGTCGGCGAAACAAGCGCCCTCGACTACGTAATCCCTTTCGAGAAGTTTCTTGAGGGACTCCGTGAAAAGGGGTGTGACGCCAGGATTGCCTCCGGCGGCGGCAGAATGTACATCACGATGGACAGGTACAACGCCAACTGGGCTATGGTCGAGCGCGGCTGGAAGACACATGTCCTCGGCGAAGGGCGACTCTTCCATAGCGCCCAGGAGGCAATCGAGACCCTGCGCAGGGAGACCCACGCAATCGACCAGGATCTGGGTGCGTTCGTAATCGAAGGCGATGACGGCAAGCCCGTCGGCACAATCCAGGACGGGGACTCCGTGGTCTACTTCAACTTCAGGGGCGACCGTGCCATTGAAATCTCAGAGGCATTCGAGGGGGGCGATGACTTCAACCGCTTCGACCGCATCCGCGTCCCAAAGGTCTGCTACGCCGGCATGATGCAGTATGACGGCGACCTCCATATCCCGAAACGCTACCTGGTCAGCCCGCCCGCAATCGACCGCACCAGCGGGGAATACCTCGCCGCGACAGGGGTCACTACGTTCGCATGCTCGGAGACCCAGAAGTTCGGTCATGTCACATACTTCTATAATGGAAACAAGTCCGGGTACATTGACGAAAAGCTCGAGAAGTATGTGGAGATCCCCTCTGATATCGTGCCCTTCGAGCAGCGCCCCTGGATGAAGGGAGCCGAAATCACCGACGCGCTCATCGAGGCGGTCAAGAGCGGGAAATACCGCAACATCAGGTGCAACTACCCCAATGGCGACATGGTGGGCCACACGGGGGTCTTCCAGGCAGTCCGCATCGGCGTCGAGGCGGTCGACCTCTGCCTCGGACGTCTCAAGGCCGCCATCGACGAGGCCGGAGGCGTCATGGTCATCACCGCAGACCACGGCAATGCCGACGACATGATCGAGCACGCAAAGGACGGGTCCCCCAAGCTCGGCGAGGATGGAGCCCCGAAGGTCAAGACCAGCCACTCCCTCAATCCAGTCCCATGCATCATCTACGACCCGGAGTATAAGGGCGACTACCAGAAGGAGCTCAGGGAGGGACTCGGAATCTCCTCAATCGCGGCGACAATCATGAATCTTCTCGGCTACGAAGCACCGGAAGACTACGATCCGTCCGTCATCAAGCACTAAGGACAGACACAGAAGACACAAAAAAGGGCTGTTGCCTCTTCCTCTTCGCGAGGTTGTTGCAGCAGCCCCTTTTCTTTGGCGGCTTTTCTCCTCAGACGGTCTTTGCCTCCATGCGTTCCTCGCTCCAGTGGAATGGGACGGCCTTCCCGTTGAGGCGGATTTCCGCGGGCTTCCGGGGGAGGGCGATGGTAGCCTGCCAGGTCTTGACGGCTGAATCCTTGTGCTGGTTGATTGTCAGTTCAACGATGCCGTCCTTGACCTGGGCCTCGATATTGGTGAGGGCGTAGACTCCCTTCTGGAAGTCGAAGGTGACCCCGTCGTCCTCGTAGAGGGCGCCAGTCGCGGGGCGTTCCGTCGGGAAGATATAGAGTTCGACGGTGTCCAGCGGTTTTTCGTGGCGATATTGCATGACCGGGCCGAAGGGGATTACGGCGCCCTGGCGGACAAAGAGGGCGCCGCCACGGTCCTCAGGCCAGTCACAGCGGATGGTCTGGTTTCCTTCGTAGACGACTCCACTCCAGAAGTCCTTCCATTCTCCTTCGGGCAGGTAGATTTCGTGCTTGTAGATTCCCACGAGCAGGTCGCGTCCCAGAAGGTATTCGTTAAGAATCTCCCGGCACATCCTGTCATCCTGGAATTCCAGTGTGAGCGGTCTCATCAATGGGACGGCCGTCTGTGTGGTTTCGTATGCGCTGGTGTAGATGTACGGGATGAGCCTCGATCGCAGGTTTGCGTAGAGGTGGTGCATCTTGTGGAGCTTTTCACCCTGCAGCCATGGCATGCGGAAATAGGTCCAGCTGTTGATTTGGCTCCAGGGCTGGAGATATCCGAAGTGGATTCCCTCCTCCTGCATGACCTCCATGTCGTTGGTCGCCCAGCTGTGTCCGACCATGGAGGTATTGAGCATGGCCCCCAGGGTCTCCAGCCGTCCTCCCGTGTCGCCGGTCCAGGTTCCCGCCCAGCTCTGGAAGCCGACCCACCCTGAAGGAGTGAAGACCACGGGCCTGCGGTTGGTGTAGTTGGCAAATCCCCCCCACATCTGGCGTGCGTAGAGCAGGGGGTAGAGGTTGTGCATTTCCGCGTCAAGCATTCCATTGCCGTAGACGCGGTCCGGGTGGGTGCAGACCTGGAATGCCCCGTCCTGCTTGAAGAAGTCCGCGCCCCAGTCCACGAACTTCTTCAGGTGCTCGAACCATGCCTCGTCCTTCTTGGTGATGGTGTCGGCGTATCGCGGTCCTGCAAAGTGGAGATCCAGCTCCGCCAATTCGTCAAATGTCGGCGCATTCCTGTCATCCTGTCCGGTTGTCTCTGCGGCGATTTTCCGTTCTTCCTCGTATGAGAGGTCGTATTCGTTGCATAGCCAGAGTTCCAGGTGGAAGCCCATTCGCTTGAGCGCCTTGATGAAGGTGTGGTCGCACTTCTTCTGCCAGTCAGGCAGGGGGAATCGCTCTGTGCTCCAGCTCTTTTCAAGCGACAGGTCGTAGCTTGACTCCATCCAGCCCGGCTCCAGTCCGATGAGGTCGCAGGGGATGCCCTCCCTGCGGAAATTCAACGCGTCGCTCAAGACCTCCGCGTCATTGGCCTGGGTGCGGCATATATACCAGAGGCCGAATGCCCATTCTGGCGGCAGCTTGGGCTTGCCTGAAAGGAGGGTGTACTGCCGGAGGAGCTCCTTGAAGGTGGGCGCCGCCAGAAGATAGAAGTCCACAACCGCACGCTCGTCCTTCCAGAGGAAGGTGTCGGGATGCGTCTTGCACATGTCGAAGACTACGCAATGGGTGGAATTCACCACGACACCATAGCCCTTGGTGGACATGAAGAAGGGGACGGGTGCGTAGGAGGAGACGTTGGAGACCCAGCAGATGGCCTTCTGTCCCCGATGGTATAGGCGTTTTCGCGTCTGGTCGCCGAAGCCAACCCAGTCTTCATCCTTGTCTGCCTGGAAGGATGTCTGCGCGGCCTTCTTCGACAAGACCAGGTCGGTCATCTTCAGCAGGGTCTTCCCCTTTGCGTCAATGCAGGTCAGCAGTCCGCTTGCGGTATCGCAGCGGATGGTGAGCGCATCCGTCGACCAGGAGACAGCCCCGGGTTCCTCGGTTTCCCTCCGGGGGGAAATCTCCGCTGGCTCCTGGATGAAGTGATAGCGGTTCAGGCCAGTGTCCTCGAAGTCGCGGTGCTTCGGAAAGATCTGGATGCGGGCAATGGCGTCGGTGAAAAAGCGCACGCGAACCTGCGTGCCGCTGTCGGTGGTGAAGACAGGCATGAACAGTGTGTGGAAAACAAGTTGTCGCTCTTCTTTGACGTGGGCTTCAAGCCATGGCCACGGCGAGCGGTGGAGTGAAGGGCGGGTGGTGAGGTGTGGGGTCCTGGAGCGAAAAGTGCGGCCGGAGTCGCCTTGAGGCCGCTCGTGATACGCAACTCCCCACACTATAACCGCCCTGCCGAGCCACCTCGTCAGGAAGCACTCAAAAAGAGCGGGCGCGTCTGCTATCTGTCGAAATGGAAGGTGTAGCCGGAGAGGCCAAGCTTGGCGGGGTTTCTTGCCTCGGTGTATTCCTCGTAGCTGGAGCCGCACTGGGTCACAATGGATTCGACATGCCCGTCGGGGAAGATGGTGTTGACCTTGCCTTCGTGGACGCCTGTCCAGACTGCAAAATATGTGCCCGGAGGCAGGTAGTTCTCAAAGCCGATGTAGTAGCCTCGCTTGGGGACGGCGGTGCAGGTGCCCTCGCCAATCCACAGCGCGCGGCTGGGCTGCACGATTTTGTCCATCACGAAACTGAATCCGAACTTTCCGTCGCCGGGCGGGTTGTCCGTGAAGCGGTTCATGCAGTAGCGCGTCCACTGGAAGGGTGCCCATCGCCCGGACGCCGTCCCCTCGTTCAGCCAGGAAGTGGTGTGGTATGACCGCATGGTGTCATCGTTGTCCACGGGGCATTTGAAGGAGAGTCCAGTCAGTCCTCCTGCGGCATACTCCACCAGGATTCCTCCCCACCAGGGGTTGTAGTCGCCGCCGCCTTCCCAGTCTGCGGTGTAGGTAAAGGTGGAGCCTGTCCCGAGACAGCGCCCGTCATATTCGTCCACATACATCAGATGGTAAAGCCCAATCTGCTTCTGGTTGTTTACGCAACTGATGCAGCGTGCCTTCGCACGTGCCTTGCTCAATGCGGGCAACAGCATGGACGCCAGGATGGCGATGATTGCTATCACGACCAGCAGTTCAATCAAGGTGAATCTTGAATGTCTCATTTTCTCTTCCTTTTTTTTTGTTGTGCAGGAATGCAATGATTCCTACTCGTCGGAAATAAAGCCGTTATCCCATTATTGGTCTTTTTCAGGGAGAAAACAAGGCGCTCTTCCAGGATTTGCGACGCGAAGCGCCTTTCTCAAGAGGAATTGCATTGCCAAGCGTAGTTGAACTCCATGGGCTTGGAAAGTGGGTTAAAGTATCGTCCCTGCGTGAGATTCCAGGGGACCTGGAGGGGGCTGGAGATTCCTCGACCACGTATCAACACATTTCTTCGCTTCGTTTTCAACTGCATCATTTCCAAAGACATGAGACTTATTTCCATCTTTATTTGCGTCTTCATCTCCGTCACCGCATTGTCCCGCGAGACCTTGAGTCTGGACTTCAAGCGGGACAGGAGCGCGGTCGTCAACGGCATCGCGTTCGCCCCGGAGGGAACAATCGAGCCCAATGGATTTCTTGCCGTAGGCGCAAAGGGTTTTTCTATCCCTGCGGCGACTCTCTTCGGCGGCGACCAGGGGACGCTTCTCTTCCAGTGCCGCTTTGACAAGGCACAGCCACCCCTGAACACTCTCCGGAATCTGGTGAACATCCGGACAAAAAGCCGGTTGACGGCTGGATTCCACTATTTCTCGGATGGACGGCTGGTCTTTTCCTTCACAGACCGCGACAAGTCATACGGGATGGATTTCAAGGAGCTACTGGAGCCAGGCCGCGACTACCGCCTGGGGTTTTCCTGGGACGGAAACAAGGTGCGCGTCTATCTGGATGGGCGTGTGGTAGGGGAGGGCGAACAGCCGCTGCCAATGGAGAAACTGGGCAACCTGAACGTCGGACCATATTCCGATGCCTGGATTGGAACGTCGCCTTGGTGCGACGATACACATCTCCAGACTATCCAGACCTTCGACACGGCATTGACGCCACAGCAGGTGGCAGAACTCTCCGGCGTGGAATTCCAGCCTCTGGTGAAAACCCACCCCATGCGAATCTCAATTCCGCCAGTCCCACATAATGCCGAGGCGCCAGACGGAGACGGACACCTGACGGAGAATGCCTGGCAGCTCGCCGCTTCATTCCCAAGGCTGGTGCAGGGGACCTTTCCGCTGGAGTCGGGAGCACTCCCTCCACACCAGTTCAAGCTGCTGTATGACGACGAGAATCTCTACGTCGGATTCCTGACGCACTTCCCGCCGCATCTCCCCTTCGTGGAGGGCGATCCCCGCACTGACGACAAGGAACCCGAGGTCTGGGGCAGCGAGTCCGTGGAATTCTATGTCGAAACAGACGCGGTCTACCGTTTCGCCGGAAACATGGCGGGAGGATTCTGCGAAATGCGGGGAAGCGATGCCGCCTGGGATGGCCTCTGGAGCTTCCAGTGCACACGGTCGATGAAAATCGATGACTCCATCGTATGGGAAGGCGAAATGGTCATTCCATGGAAAACCATCGGGCTGGACGGCCCGCCCCGGAGGAATCTCCGCGTCAATTGCTGCCGTTCCTGGAAGCTCCCGGATTTCGGACAGCATTCCTCATTCGCCGTGGACGGAGAGGGATATACCCCCGACGCCATGATCGAGGCATGCTTCGGCCCCTGCGCCACCCTGCAAGTCCGTGAGCATTCCAACCCAAACGACGGCGAATATCGCCAGGATTTCACCGTTTGCAGCACCAGGGGCGGAAAGGTGACATACGACATCTCCGTTGGAAAGCTGGATGGTTCCGCCGTCCCAATCTCGCTCTACAGCCGCACATGGACGCTGCCCCCGAACGAATTGCGCGAGGAACTCATTGACGCCACAATCGGATACGCCGACTACGATTGCATTGTCTATACGCTCTCCGAAAACGGCGATGTCGCCCTGCGCCAAATCGTCCCGTACAAGTTGAATGACTCCTTCATGACGCTGACGCCTCTCTTCTTCCAGGGAAAGTTCCGCGTCCAATTGAAGGAGGCCGTCATGAAGAGCAAGCTTGGGGAGGATTTCAGGGGGGAACTCCAGCTGCTGGACGAGGCGGGAAACTGCCGTGCCTCCATTGCCAGTGACGCCGCCCCGCGGGAACTCCCCTTCGACCGCTCCTGGCCTGCGGGGGAATACCGCGTCGCCCTCGTCGACGCCAATGGCGACCATCTCTCCGAATGCAGGGTCTTCTATCCCGGCCACGGCGAATGGGAGGAGATGGAATTCCCCACGGATGTCATCCTGCCGCCATTCATCCCAATGGAGACCAAAGTGGCTTCCGACGGCTTCGAATCCTCTCTTGCACTGCGAAAATACGCATGGCAGATGAATGCGCTGCCGACACAGGTGACAAGCCTGGACGAAGGACTCCTGGCCGCCCCCGTGGAACTCCTTCTTGACGGCAAGCCGGCCAAGACAACCGCCTTCCAGGTCGGAATTGCAAAGCCACATCGGGTGGAATTCACCTCCCGGGGGCAGGAGTTCTCATGCGATTCCTGGCTGGAATATGACGGAGTCCAGTGGAATGAACTGACTGTGTCTCCCCGACACACGACCACCCTGGCACTCCGGTTCACCCTTCCAAATGCCTTCGCCAAGTATCTCCACTGCGCGGCCGTGGGAGCAGTCTGGGGGGCAAAGAGAACCATGGCAATCCCCCAGGGAATCACCACGCTCCACTACTATCCCGTACTCTGGATCGGCAACGAGGAGAAGGGGTTGTGCTTCTTCTCAGAAACCAAGGAGGGTTGGAACCACCCAACCAAGGAGACATTCCTCATCGAGAAGGGTGAGGAGACAACCACGGTGACTGTCCGGATCGCCAGCCGACTGCCGGAAATGTCGCCAGGCAAATATGCCTTCGGATTCCTGGGGACGCCTATCCGGCCATTTGCAGAGAACTACCCCTACGATACGCTGGGATGGTCATACGCAGCACCTATGAACCGCGACACGGGACGCCCCGTCAGCGATGTGAACTGCATCGAAGCCCCATACGGAGTTCCCTTCGGAGACTTGGGAAGCTATTTCGCGGATACGAATGACGCAGACGGCAACGCCCGTGACAACGCATACCGCCAGTCCTTCAAATACCACTCCGACGGACATCATGTACGCCCGTTCCCATATCTCTGCGGACGCTATCTTTCCGCAAAGTATCCCGAGATGATGGCGTACAAGGCGGAGTGGAGTTTCCGCCCCGAACTGGCGCAGGACTACGACGGCACAGGGCACATGATCTACGACTGCTGCCCCGCTTCCAGCGCCAGTGCCTTCTTCGCCTGGAAGTGCAAGAAGATGCTGGAACGCTATCCCCAGATGAAGGGGCTCTACTTTGACTTCGGAAATTCCCCCGAGTGCTCCAACGAGGAGCATGGTTGCCACGGCGGCCTGCCTCTTCTGGCGCAACGGGAGTTCTACCGCAGGATGGCGCTGGTGCAGTTGCAGGCGGGCATCGTGTCCCCCGTGATTGTCCTCCACAACACCGACTGCAACATGCTTCCCATCTATACCTTCGCCACGCACCTGCTGAACGGCGAGCATATCCGCCAGGCCTCAAGCCCCATTCTGCACGACAAGAAGGACATCCTGGACACATACGGCATCGAGATGTTCGCCTCGGAGCTCAGCTCACTGCCCTTCGGCATCACGAACAGCCCATATATGCCATTGGATACGCTGCGACCCGAATACGGGGGGGACGAGAAGACCGATGCATACCAATTCCGCCTGGGCAAGGCAGAACACGCCGCCACTCTCATCCACAATACAATCATCTGCCTCATGCGGAACCACTACGGAATCATCGACAAGTTCATACGGGTCTTCGACAGGTTCGGGGTGGGCGAACCGCAGACCCGTTTCATCGGATACTGGCATGCGCCGGCCACGGTCACGGGCGCAGAGGACATCTATGTCAGCTGCCATGTAAATGGCGACAAGGTCCTCGCAGTGGTGGGACATGTGGGAAAGCCGCATGTGAACCAAACCTTCGACATCGTATTCGACTGGAATAAACTTGGTGTCAATAATCCGCCCACAAAGGCCATCGATACCATGACCGCAGAGGACCCGGATTACGAGGAACTCTACGAAAGACAGAGGAAATTCGGGGTTCCGCCGGAACGGGCACCCCTCGGATTGGGGGATTTCGGAAGCAAAATCCACTCATTCCAAGGGAACACTCTCCGAATGTCGCTGGACTTCCACTCCTTCGCCATCATCGAACTTACTGATTGAAGACAATCACCCCGGACTCACCACGCATGCCCAAAGCACGTGGTGCTGCTCCCAGGGCAGGGGGAGATGTACAATTCCGCAATTACACCTCCCCGGTAGGACTCTACTCCAGCGGAATCCGTTTGAAGTAGCCCGCCTTCTCGTCCGCTTGCTTCACGTACAACCCCACTCTCCCCACTTCCTCCCTGGTCTCCTCCGACCATGTCGTGTACGGCTGAACTGTCTCCAGGTAGCCCTCTATGGTCATCCTCTCGCCTCTCATTAAATCAAGCAGATTCCGTGCCATTGTCTGCTCCTCCGTAAAGGAACGCTCGAGTTCTGCCCCCTTCTCCATGAGTGCCAGGAGTTGTTCCTTTTTTACCTCGTCCAACTGTTCCCAATGTGAGAATGGCGTCCGCTTCTGCTTTTCTTCCATTTTCTTCTCCTGAATTCTCAGTTTTGCGAAATCGTGGCATCGGGAACATCCCGACACTCACGATGACATCATTATAAGCTGGCTTGTCGTAGTAAGCAAGTGGGATTTGGTGGAATCTCGCTCAATAATCCCGAAGAGCCCGTGCTTCCTCGCGAGGTTGTTGCACAGGGAGGTCATGGAATTGTGCGAACCCCTCGCATGTATCATCTCCTGTCAAGTCCCCCGTGCGTTTTTTTCTCTTTTTTTTCATCGATTTTTCAGGTTGAGTCACTTGCAATCCATTCTGGAGTGTGTAAAGTAAGCGCCGTTACAAAAATATGACCCTGGGGCATTAGCTCAGTTGGCTAGAGCGCCTGCATGGCATGCAGGAGGTCATCGGTTCGACCCCGATATGCTCCACCAGATTTAACAGAAAAGGCGAAACGCATCCGCGCT
>ULPT01006023.1_pt1 | contig 14691 bp, 29 predicted proteins | sample 1953751 | NCBI WGS metagenome assembly ULPT01 (sample SAMEA4835636, study PRJEB28245) | human gut metagenome | biome: gut microbiome; material: fecal sample | place: Denmark | collected 2008
ATATAATAACCTATTAAGAAAAATTTATTCAATTATAGAAAGGAAGTGAATTATGAATAAAGATAATGTAAAAATACAAAAGAAAGTAAAAGACCAAGTAATCAATATGATAAGAATAGATGATAATGAATATATATTCCTAAATGATTTAGCAAGATATGCCGATAAAGGCATGCTAACAGAGTTTTAGCAAAAGTAAGTTATATAGTCCATACTGATGCTATATGTATTGAGTAAAATAAAAAAGCCAACTGATATAGTTCACGAAATTTTTTTAATTTTCATAAATTGCTCTTTTTGTGATTTTTAAAATATTTAGACTATGAATAGTAACAAAGTGCCATAAATAAGGAAAAAATCCGTAAAATTGCTTGCAAAAATCCGATTTTATGGTATAATTTACTTTGGTTTGACTGGCTTAGATGTGCGAGGTTGCTGATACACTAGGAGAGGTTGTTAAACCAAATCTTAAAAATCAGGTATATTCGTTACGGAGCTATGTTTATACTGGATGTAAACGAAAGGAGGACATGAAAATGTCAAAAGTAAGAATCAAACTAAAAGCATACGATCATAGAGTACTTGATGTTGCTGCTGCAAAAATCGTTGATACTGTTAAAAGAACAGGCGGGGAAATCTCTGGACCTGTACCTCTTCCAACAGAAATTCAAAAAATAACTGTTTTAAGAGCTGTACATAAATACAAAGATGCTCGTGAACAATTCGAAATGCGCACACATAAAAGACTTATTGATATTAAAAATCCTAGCAAGGAAACAATGGATGCTTTAACACACTTAGATATTCCAAGTGGCGTTGACATCGAAATCAAAACAAATAATTAGATGGAGGTAAAAAGATGAAAGGAATCTTAGGACGTAAAATCGGGATGACCGAAGTATTTACGAAAGATGGAAAAATCATTCCTGTTACAGTTGTAAGCGTTGAACCAAATGTTGTAATGCAAGTTAAAACTACAAAAACAGATGGTTATGAAGCAATTCAATTAGGAATTACTGATAAAAAAGAAAAACGTGCAACTAAAGCAGAAATGGGACATGCTAAAAAGGCTGGTGTCTCACCTAAGCGCTTCTTAAAGGAAATCAAAGTTCAAGATGCATCTGTTTATGAACTAGGAAGCACAATTAAAGCAGACATATTTGAAGTAGGAGAAAAGGTAGACGTTACCGGAACTACAAAAGGACATGGTTTTACAGGTGTTATTGTAAGAAATAATCAATCTGAAGGACCTAAAACTCATGGTTCAAGATATCATAGAAGACCTGGTTCAATGGGTACTATGAGACCAATGAGAGTTTTAAAAGGAAAAGTACTATCAGGACATATGGGTGTTGATACTGTAACTATCCAAAATTTACAAATTGTTGATGTAAATACAGTAGATAATTATATTTTAGTAAGTGGAAATATTCCAGGAGCTAAAAATTCATTAGTTTTAATTAAAGAAGCTGTTAAAGGTGGCAAAAAAGGAACATTTGAATTAGTTAACTATGAACCAGAAATGCCTGAAGAAGTAGTTGAAGAAGTTACTAGTGAAGAAACAACTACTGAAACAAATTTAGCAAATGTTGCTGAAGAAGAAGTTAAACCAGAAGAAACTTCAGCACAAGAAGAAAACTAGGAGGTAAATAATGGGAAAAGTTGATATTATTAACCTAAACGGCGAAAAAGTTAAAGATCTAAAACTAAATGAAACTGTATTTATTAAAGAACCAAATGAAATAGTATTAAAGAAAGCTATCGATTTACAATTAGCATCTTTAAGACAAGGAACTCACAAAACTAAAACTCGTGCTGAAGTAAGCGGCGGCGGCAGAAAACCTTACAAACAAAAAGGTACAGGTAATGCTCGTCAAGGATCAATTCGTGCACCTCATTATAGAGGCGGTGGAATTGCCTTTGGAGTAAGTCCAAGAAGCTATACTTTCAAAATGAATAAGAAAGAAAGAGTTCTTGCTTTAAGAAGTGCATTATCTATTAAAGCAAACGAAAAGAAACTATTTGTAGTTGAATCATTAGAACTAAATAGTTTAAAAACTAAAGATTTAAAACAAATGCTAAATACATTAAAATTAGAAGGAAAAACATTATTTATATGTTCATCTGATGCTGAAAAATTATATATGGCATCAAGAAATCTTTCTAATATTCTAGTTATCTTATCTAATGAATTAAATGTTTATGACATCATTAATGCTGATAACGTAGTAGTTGATGAAGAAGCAATGAAATATATTGAGGAGGTGCTTAAATAATGAAATCAGATATTATTTATTCACCAGTTATAACTGAAAAAACTAGTGCATTAGCACAAAATAACACTTATGTTTTTAAAGTAGCAAAAAGTGCAAACAAAATTCAAATTAAACAAGCTATTGAAGAAACATTTGGTGTTAAAGTAAAAAGTGTAAATACTCTTAATACAAAACCTAAAAAGAAAAGAGTAGGAAGATACACTGGAACAAGAAAAACTTATAAGAAAGCTATCATTACATTATGCGATGGTAGTGCTATAGAAATGTAGGTGTACTTATGGGAATTAAAAAATATAAACCAACAACTAATGGTCGTAGAGGAATGAGTACCTTAACTAATACAGAAATTACTAGTACAACTCCAGAAAAGAGCTTGCTTGTAAGTATTAGCAAAACTGGTGGTAGAAACAATCAAGGTCGTATGACTGTAAGACACATTGGTGGCGGTGCTAAAAGAAAATATCGTGTTATCGATTACAAGAGAAATAAATTTGATATTCCAGCAAGAGTAACTACTATTGAGTATGATCCAAATAGAACTGCAAATATTGCCCTTTTAACTTATAAAGACGGCGAAAAAAGATATATTATCGCTCCAAAAGATTTAAAAGTTGGCACAATTGTTGTATCTGGAGAAAACGTAGATATTAAAGTTGGTAATACATTACCACTTAAAAATATCCCAGTAGGTACAGTTGTTCATAATATCGAACTTAAACCTGGCAAAGGCGCAGAAATGGCACGTAGTGCTGGAGCATCTGCTCAAATCCTTGGTAGAGAAGGAAAATATATTTTACTTCGTTTACAATCAGGTGAAACTAGAAAAGTACTAGGTGAATGCTTAGCAACTATCGGTGTAGTTGGTAATGAAGATTACGAATTAGTAAACTTAGGAAAAGCTGGACGTAAAAGACATATGGGTATAAGACCTACTAACCGTGGTTCTGTTATGAACCCTAATGACCATCCACACGGTGGTGGTGAAGGACGTGCTCCTATCGGTAGAAAGAAAGGTCCTGTTACTCCATGGGGTAAACCAGCACTTGGATATAAAACACGTAAACCAAAGAAAGCTTCTAGCAAATTAATTGTTAGTCGTAAGAAGAAATAGGAGGAGAGTTTATGGCAAGAAGTATTAAAAAAGGCCCTTATGTAGCCGAAAGTTTAATGAAAAAAATTAAAAAATTAAATGAAAATAATAAAAAAGAAGTTGTTAAAACTTGGTCTCGTCGTTCAACTATCTTCCCAGACTTTGTTGGTCATACAATTGCTGTACATAATGGACGTGAATTTATACCAGTTTATATAACTGAAGAAATGGTTGGTCACAAATTAGGTGAATTTGCACTTACTCGTAAATTTACAGGCCATGCCGGAAATAAGTAGGAGGTTAAATGGAAGCTTACGCAATACATAAAATGGCTATCGTTGCTCCTCGTAAAGCAAGAATGACTCTTGATTTAATCAGAGGTAAAAAAGTTAGTGACGCTAGAGCTATTTTAAAAAATACTAATACAAAATCAAGTAGATTAATAATTAAAGTTTTAGATTCTGCTGCTGCAAATGCTGTTAATAATCTAAACTTAAAAGAAGAAGATTTATTTGTATCTGAATGCTTTATTAATCCGGGACCAGTTCTAAAGAGAGTTAAATTTGGTTCTCGTACTAAAGTTGACAGAAGAGATAAAAGAACAAGTCATATAACTGTAAAAGTTAGTGACGGAAAGAAGGAGGCATAATTTATGGGACAAAAAGTAAATCCTAACGGACTAAGACTTGGCGTAAATAAAGATTGGCAATCAAAATGGTATGCTAAAAAAGATTATGCTAAATTCCTAAATAATGATTTAAAAATCAGAGATTTCTTAAAAGAAGAATTAAAAGATGCTGCTGTAAGTGAAGTAATTATTGAAAGAACAAGCAAACGCATCGAAGTTAAAATCAATACTGCTAAACCAGGCGTTGTAATCGGCCGTGGTGGTGAAGATATTGAAAAATTAAGAAAGAAAATTAAAAAATTAGTAGGCGAAGATGTTTATGTAACAATAGTTGAAGTTAAAAACCCTAATCTTAACGCTCAAATTGTTGCTGATCAAATTGCTAAACAAATTGAAAACAGAGCAAACTTCCGTACTGTTCAAAAGAAAGCTATCAAAGACGTAATGAAAGCCGGAGCAGTTGGAGTTAAAACTGCTGTATCTGGTCGTTTAGGAGGTGCTGAAATGGCTCGTACTGAAGGTTATACTGAAGGTACTGTTCCACTACACACTATTAGAGCAGATATTGATTATGCAACAGCAACAGCTCCTACTACATATGGTAAAATTGGAGTTAAAGTTTGGATTTATAAGGGAGAAATTCTTCCTACTAAGAAAAGTGTAGGAGGCGATTCAAATGTTAATGCCTAAAAGGGTTAAATACAATAAACCTCAAAGAGTTAGTTATGAAGGTCATTCAAAAGGAAACACTGAATTACATTTTGGTGAATTCGGATTAATGGCTAAAGAAGGCGGATACGTAAGTGCAAGACAAATCGAAGCAGCTCGTATCGCTATGACACGTTATATGAAACGTGGTGGTAAAGTTTGGATTAACATTTTCCCACAACTTGCAAGAACTCAAAAACCTTTAGAAACTCGTCAAGGTACAGGAAAAGGTTCTGTAAAAGAATGGGTTGCAGTTGTTAAAGAAGGAAAAATAATGTTTGAAATTGGTGGCGTTTCTGAAGAAATCGCTCGTGAAGCATTAAGACTAGCTTCTCACAAACTTTGCGTTAAAACAAAATTTGTTAAGAAAGAGGAGGCATAATTATGAAAACTAGCGAAATTCGTAAAATGTCTAAAGAAGAATTAAACAAAAAATTAGTTGACATCAAAAAAGAATTATTTGATTTAAGAATGAAACAATCAACTGGTAATCTTGATAAGCCTCATAGAATTAACGCTTTAAGAAAAGATGTAGCTAGAATTAAGACTGTTTTAAATGAATTAGATGGGAGTGAAAATTAATGGAAACTAAAAAATCTGAATTAATTGGTAAAGTTGTTTCTTGTGCAAACGATAAAACAATTACTGTTTTAGTAGAAACATATCGTAATCACCCATTATATAAGAAAAGAGTAAAATACTCTAAAAAGTATGCTGCTCATGATGAAAAAAATATTGCAAAAGTAGGAGACACAGTTAGATTAGTATCAACTAGACCATTATCTAAAACTAAGAGATATGAATTAGTTGAAGTAATCAAAGAAGCTGTAGTTTTATAGGAGGATTAGAATTATGGTAATGCAACAATCAAAATTAAAAGTTGCCGACAATTCTGGTGCTCGTGAACTTATGGTAATTAGAGTACTTGGTGGCAGCAAAGTTAAATATGGAAATATTGGAGACGTAGTAGTTGGAACTGTTAAAAAGGCTATTCCAAACGGAAACGTTAAAGAAGGTAAAGTTGTTAAAGCTGTTATTGTTAGAAGTGTTGAAGGACTAAGAAGAAGCGATGGAAGTTATATCAAATTTAATGATAATGCATGCGTTTTAATTAAAGAAGATAAATCACCAATCGGAACTCGTGTTCTTGGACCAGTTGCAAGAGAATTACGTGATAAAGAATTTACTAAGATCGTATCACTTGCTCCTGAGGTTTTATAGGAGGATATATGAAAGTAAAAGTTGGAGATAAAGTAAAAGTACTTACCGGTAAAGATAAAGGTAAGGAAGGTAGAGTAATTCTTACTCTAAAGAAAAAAGACCGTGTAGTTGTTGAAGGAATCAATATTGTTAAAAAACATATGAAACCATCAAGAACTAATGAAACAGGCGGTATATTAGAAACAGAAAATCCAATTCATGTATCTAATGTTAAAGTGGTTGAAGAAACTGCAAAAAAGAAAGAATCTAAAAAAACTGTAAAAGAAACAGTTAAAAAAGAAACAACTAAAACCAAAAAAACTACAAAAAAAGTAGGTGAAGCTAATGAATAGTTTAAAAGAATTATATAATAAAGCAATTAAACCAGAACTAATGAAAAAATTCAATTATTCTTCAGTTATGGAAATTCCTAAACTTGAAAAAATTGTTGTAAACATTGGTGTTGGTGATGGTTCTCATGATGAAAAAATGATTGAAGCCGCAGTAAAAGATTTAGAAACAATCACTGGACAACATCCAGTAGTTACTAAAGCTAAAAAATCAATTGCTGGTTTCAAATTAAGAGAAGGACAAACTATTGGAACTAAAGTAACATTACGTGGTGAAAATATGTACATTTTCATGGAAAAGTTAATTAGTGTTGCTCTTCCTCGTGTAAGAGACTTTAGAGGAGTTTCTCCTAAAGCATTCGATGGAAAAGGAAATTATACTTTAGGTATTAAAGATCAATTAATTTTCCCAGAAATTGAATATGATAACGTTGTAAAATTAAGAGGTATGGATATTGTTTTTGTAACAACTGCAAAAACAAATGAAGAAGCTTTAGAATTATTAAAAGGCTTTGGAATTCCATTTAGAAAGTAGGCGCGAATATTATGGCTAAAACAAGTTTAAAAGTTAAAAATGCAAGAACTCCAAAATTTAAGGTTAGAGCATATACTCGTTGCTCAAGATGTGGAAGACCTCACGGAGTTTTACGTAAATTCGGATTATGCCGTATTTGCTTTAGAACATTAGCAAATGAAGGAAAAATCCCTGGCGTAAAAAAATCAAGTTGGTAGAAAGGAAGATCGGAAATGTTTGTAAATGATGTTATTGCAGATATGCTTACAAGAATTCGTAATGCAAATCAAATGAAATATAATACAGTAGATGTAATAAGCACAAAAATGACTAAAGCAATCGCTTCTATCTTAAAAGAAGAAGGATATATTAGTGATTTCACTGAAAATAGTGAAAACAAAATGCTTACATTAACATTAAAATATGGCGATAATAAAAAAGAAAGAGTTATTATTGGTCTAAAAAGAATTAGTAAACCTGGACTTAGAGTATATGTTAAACATGATGAACTTCCAAAAGTACTAAATGGTTTAGGAATCGCTATCATCTCTACTTCAAAAGGTATCATGACTGACAAAAAGGCTAGAGAAAATAATCTAGGAGGAGAAGTACTTGCCTATATTTGGTAAGGAAAACTAAGTTATGAGTAGAATTGGAAATAGAGTATTAAATATTCCTGAAGGAGTTACAGTAACTTTAGAAAAAGATACAAATAAATTACTTGTAAAAGGTCCTAAAGGAGAATTATCAAAAGAATTTAATAAATTAATTACTATCGAAATTGAAGATGGTAAAGTTAAAACAAAAAGAGCAAATGAAGCTTTATTTACAAAAAGTATTCATGGTACTACTAATGCATTAATTGCTAATATGCTTGAAGGAGTATCTGCTGGATTCGTTAAAGAATTAGAAACAGTAGGTGTAGGTTATAGATTTGCTGTTTCAGGTAATAAAATTACAGTAAGTGCTGGATATTCTCATCCAGTAGTAGTGGAAATTCCATCAGGTTTAACTGTTGAATCTCCATCAAACACTGAACTAAAAATATCTGGTATCGATAAACAAGAAGTATCTGAATTTGCGGCTAATATTCGTAAAATAAGAAAACCTGAACCATACAAAGGAAAAGGTATCCGTTATAAAGGCGAAGTAATTAGACGTAAAGAAGGAAAGAAAGCGGCTAAGTAGGAGGTAAGTTATGATAAAAAAAGAATCAAAAAATGTATCTAGACAAAGAAGACATGCTCGTGTTCGTAAAAATGTTTTCGGAACTGAAAGTATGCCAAGATTAAATGTATTTAGATCAAATAATGAAATTTATGCTCAAATTATTAATGATGAAACTGCTAAAACTTTAGCTAGCTCTTCTAGTGTAGCCTTAAAATTAGACAATGGTGGCAATATCGAAGGCGCAAAAGCAGTTGGTGCTGACATCGCTAAAAAGGCTCTTGAATTAAATATCAAAAAGGTTGTTTTTGATAGAGGTGGATACCAATATCATGGACGTGTAAGCGCTTTAGCAGAAGCTGCACGTGAAAACGGCTTAGAGTTCTAGAGGGAGGGAAATAATGGAAGAAGCAAATAAAATTAATGAAACAGTAGAAGTTACTACTGAAACTGTTAAAGAAAATAAAAATAATAAAAACTTTAAGGATAGAAAACCAAGAAAAGAATTTAAAAAGAATTTCGAACCTAAAAAGAAGCTTTTAGAAGAAAAAGTTATTTCTATCACTCGTGTAACAAAAGTTACTAAAGGTGGACGTCATTTCCGTTTTGCTGCAACTATGGTTGTAGGAGATGGCAAAGGATTAGTAGGAATTGGAACTGGTAAATCAATGGAAGTACCAGAAGCAATTAAAAAAGGTATTCAAGCCGCTAATAAAAATTTAGTTAAAATTGATATTGTTGATGGAAGAACAGTTTCTCATGAACAAATCGGTAAATGTGGTAGAGCTAAAGTATTAATTAAACCTACTAAAGAAGGTACTGGTATTATCGCTGGTGGTGCTGTTCGTGCCGTATTAGAAATTGCTGGTATTAAAGATATCGTATCTAAATCTTTAGGATCAAATACTCAAGTAAATGTTGCTAAAGCAACTTTAGAAGCTCTAAAATCACAAAGAAGTGCAGAACATATTGCTGAACTTCGTGGCAAGAAAGTGGAGGAGTTATAATATGAAATTACATGAATTAAACTCACTTCCAGAAAGTAAAAAAATCAAAAGAGTAGGTCGTGGACCCGGATCAGGTATGGGTAAAACATCTACTCGTGGTGAAAAAGGACAAAAAGCTAGAAGTGGCGTATCAATTAAACCTTGGTTCCAAGGTGGACAAAGTCCAATTTATCGTAGAATTCCTAAAAGAGGATTTAATAATGCAGCCTTCACAACAAGATATGCAATTATTAATCTAAGCGATTTAAATAGATTTAATGATGGTGATGTAATCACATTAGAACTATTAAAAGAAAAAGGAATTATTAAAAAGGAATTATCAGGACTTAAAGTTTTAGGAAATGGTAATCTAGAAAAGAAATTAACTATTAAAGCAAATAGATTCTCATCTATTGCTGTAAGTAAAATTGAAAGTGCTGGCGGGACCGCTGAGGTGATCTAATGTTTGCAAATCTAAAAGGACTATTTAGCCCTAATAATAAAGATTTACGCAAAAGAATATTGTTCACCTTAGGGTGTTTAGCAATATTTGCTCTAGGAACTAATATTATGGTTCCGGGAGCTAAAGAAATTACCAAAAATTTAGGATTTTTAGAATTACTTAACTTAATGAGTGGTGGAAGTTTAAAATCCTTTTCAATCTTTGCGTTAGGAGTTATGCCTTATATTACCGCAACAATCATAACGCAGTTATTCCAAATGGATATTATTCCTTACTTTAAAGAATTAAAAGAACAAGGTGCTACCGGAAGACAAAAATTAAATAAAATTAATCGTTATCTTGGTATTATCTTTGCTCTTATCCAAGGATATATATTTTCTATCGCTTTTTTAGGAAATGCTGGAACCATGGGTGTTATTAAATCAACTATTTATTTAACAGCCGGTACAGCCTTCCTATTATGGTTAGGTGATGAAATTACTAAAAAGGGTATTGGTAATGGCGTATCTTTAATAATTATGGCTGGTATTGTAAATACCTTACCTCAAACATTTATTACAGCATTTAATTCCTTAGTTTTAAATGCTAGTAGTAGTAAATGGACAGGTATTATCTTATTTGCTCTATTTGTCATCGTATATTTAGCCATCATAATTGGTGTAATATGCATGCAAATAGCCGAAAGAAGAGTGCCTATTCAATACTCTAACCGTACAGCATCATCATATGGAGGAGAAAAATCATTCATCCCTGTAAAACTAAACTCAGCAAGTGTAGTTCCTGTTATCTTTGCCTCTGCAATCGTTGGAATTCCCAGTTTAATTGCTGAAGTTATCAAAAAAGAAGCATTTACTAACTTTGTAAATAATTATATTGTTTATACAAGTTATACAGGCTTCCTACTATATATGGTATTAATCTTCCTATTTGGCTATTTTTACACTTTATTACAACTTAATCCCGATGAAATTGCGGAAAACTTAGATAAATCTCGTAGTTATATTCCTGGTATTACTCCAGGTGAACAAACAAGTAAATATCTAAAATATGTAATTACTCGTTTAACCGTTTTTGGTACTCTTGGTTTAATGATTATTGCTGCTTTACCAATTATCTTTAGTAAAGTAACTAATCTTCCAAGTAATGTTACCATTGGTGGAACCGGATTATTAATCGTTGTTGGTGTAGCCCTTGAAACATACAAACAATTAGAAAGTAGTGTTGTTTCTCGTAGTTACAATGGTGTAAGAAAGAGAAGAAGAAGAAAATGAAAAACATTGTTTTTATCGCTCCACCTGCTTCCGGTAAAGGAACTCAAAGTGATTTATTAGTATCCAAATATGGATATAATCATATTTCCACTGGTGACTTATTAAGAGAAGAAATTGAAAGTGGTAGTGATTTAGGTAAACAAATTGATGAATTAATGAAAACTGGAAAATTAGTAAGTGATGATATTGTAAATTCATTGCTTACTAAGGCTCTAAGTGATAGTGATAAACCATTTATTTTAGATGGATATCCAAGAAATATGACGCAAGTACCTTTTTTAGATGATATTTTATCTAAGGCAAACAAAAAGGTAGACGCGGTAATTTACTTAGATGTTCCTTATGATTTACTTTTAAAAAGAGCTACTGGAAGACTTACTTGTCCTAAATGTGCTCATACTTTCCATAAATATTTTAATAAACCACTAAATGATGGAATATGTGATTATTGCGGAGAAACTTTAATAAGTAGAGTAGATGATAATGAAGAAGCATTCAAAGTAAGATATAACTCATATATAGAAAATACCAAACCTTTATTAGATTATTATAAAGATAAAGGAAATTTACATGTAATTGATAAAGCAAATACCAAAGAAGAAACTTTGGAAGAAATAGAGAAAGTGATTAAATGATTACTATAAAAACTCCAGAAGAAATTGCTTTAATTAAAGAGTCCGGACATATTACTTATATGTGTCATCAGCATTTACAAAAGTTCTTAACTCCGGGAACTACTACTAAATTTATAGATGAAGAAGCAGGAAGATTTATAAGAAGCATGGGCGGTATTCCTAGTTGTTTAAACTATGAAGGTTACCCCGGAAATATTTGTGTTTCTGTTAATGATGAAGTAGTTCATGGTATCGGTTCCGACCGAAAACTAAAAGAAGGAGATATTGTAACTTTAGATATTTGTACTTTTTATAAAGGATATCATTCTGATTCTGCATGGACTTATGCCGTGGGAAATATTAATAAAGAAAAAGAAAGACTAATGCATCATACTAAAAAGGCTTTATTTATCGGCTTAGCCGAAGTTAAAGAAGGTGCGCATTTATATAATATAGGTGCCCGCATTTCTGAATACTGTCATAAACAAAAGCTTGGTGTAGTAAGAGAGTTAGTTGGTCATGGAGTTGGAAAAGAATTACATGAAGATCCAGACGTTCCCAATTATGGAAAATACGGAACTGGACCAAAATTAAAAGCCGGTATGGTCATAGCGGTTGAACCTATGATTACTGCTGGTACCAGACATGTTTGCATTCTTGATGATGACTGGACAATTGTAACTGAAGATGGAAGACCTAGTGCTCACTTCGAACATACAGTTGCTGTTACCAAGGATGGATATGAAATTTTAACGGGAGAGTGAAAAATGGCTAAAGAAGCTAAAATTGAAGTTGATGGTAAAGTTATAGATGTTATCAAAGACGAATATAAAGTGGAATTAGAAAATGGTCATATAGTAACAGCTCACGTTTCTGGTAAAATACGAATGAACATGATTCGCATTTTACCGGGTGATAAAGTTACTATAGAATTTACACCATACGACGTAACACGTGGGCGTATTATTTATAGAAAATAGGAGGAATTATGAAAGTTAGACCATCTGTAAAAAAAATGTGTGCTAAATGTAGAATAATTAGAAGAAAAGGTAAAGTTATGGTTATTTGTGATAACCCTAAACATAAACAAAGACAAGGTTAGGAGGAATATTTAAATGGCTCGTATTAAAAATGTAGAATTACCAAAAGAAAAAAGAACAGTAATCGGATTAACTTATATTTATGGTATTGGTAGAAGCACTTCTGAAAAAGTATGTGCTGCTGCAAAAGTTGATCCATCAAAAAGAGTAAAAGATTTAACTACTGATGAAGAAGCAGCATTAAGAAAAGAAATTGATAATTATTTAACTGAAGGAGATTTACGTCGTGAAGTTCAAATGAATATCAAAAATAAAATGGAAATCAACTCTTATCAAGGCGTTAGACATAAAAAAGGTTTACCAGTTCATGGTCAAAGAACTAGTCGTAATGCTAAAACTCGTAAGGGTAAAGGTAAAGTAGTTGCTAATAAGAAAAAAGTAGGTAAATAGGAGGTAAAGTATGGCTTATAATAGAAGAAAAAGAAAAGTAAAAAAGAATATTCCTGAAGGACAAGCACATATTCATTCAACATACAATAATACTGTTGTATCAATTACTGATGCAAATGGTAATGTAATAAGTTGGGCATCTGCTGGAACTATCGGTTATAAGGGTTCAAAGAAAAAGACTCCATTTGCCGCTGGTCAATCTGCAGAAGCAGCTGCAAAAGTTGCCATGGATTCAGGTGTAAAAAAGGTAGAAGTTTTTGTTAAAGGTCTTGGTGGCGGAAGAGAAAACGCTATTCGTTCACTTCAAGCTGCAGGATTAGAAATTACTGCTATCAATGATGAAACACCAGTACCACACAATGGTTGTAGACCACCAAAACGTCCTAGAAACTAAGAAAGGGGATTTGAGGATATTATGAATTTTGAAAAACCAGAATACAAAATTACAGAATATATTGAAAAAAATAATTATGGAAAATTTGAACTAGAACCTTTAGAAAGAGGCTTTGGTACAACTATCGGAAATGCACTAAGAAGAGTAATGCTTTCATCTATGCCTGGTTCTGCCATTACAAGTGTTAGAATAGATGGAGTAATGCACGAATTTCAAAAGATTGATGGAGTTGTAGAAGATGTTACTTCAATTATCTTAAATCTTAAAAGTGTAGTTATTAAAAATCATGCAAATACTAATAAAACTATTAGATTAAGTGCTGATAAAGAAGGAGTAGTTACTGCTGGCGATATTGAAACTGATGCCGATATCGAAATAGTAAATCCTGATTTAGTAATTTGTAACTTAGTTAAGGGCGGAAAAATTTATATGGAAATGACTGTTGGAAATGGTCGTGGATATGTAGATTCTAAAGAAAATAAAAAACTATTAGGAGATAGCATTCAAGGATTAATACCTATTGATTCATTATATAGTCCTATCGAAAGAGTAGCATACGAAGTTGAAAGTGCTCGTGTTGGACATAATGAAAACTATGATAAATTAATCATGGAAGTTTATACTAATGGATCAATGAGTCCTGAAGAAGCAATGGCTTTAGCATCAAGAATCTTAATTGAACATTTAAATATTATTGCTGATTTAAATAATATTGCTGATGTAACTGGCATTATTGCTGAAAAGAAAGTAGATCAAATAACTAAGACTCTAGAAACTCCTATCGAAGAAATCGAGTTTTCTGTAAGAGCATACAATTGCTTAAAAAGAGCTGGCATTCATACAATGCAAGATTTAATCGATAAAAGAGAAGTTGATGTTACTAAGATTAGAAATCTAGGTAAAAAATCACTTAAAGAAGTATTAGACAAAGTTAAAGAAATGGGACTAAAGTTCCGCGATTAGAAAGAGGTAAGTATTATGTTATATCGTAAATTAGGTAGAGAAACACGCATCAGAAGAAGTATATTAGCTGGACTTACTAAAGATGTAATTAAAAATGAATATGTTGTAACAACTGATGCTAGAGCAAAAGAAGTTAGAAAATTCGTTGATAAAATGATTACTTATGGTAAAGATGGATCTTTAGTATCTAGAAGAAAAGCTTTAGCTTTCTTACAAAATGACACTGTTGCTGTAAATAAAGTATTTAATGAACTTAGCAAGCGTTATGAAAACCGTAATGGTGGTTATACTCGTTTAATTAAATTAAATGAACGTAAAGGCGACGATGCTATGCAAATCAGATTAGAATTAGTTGATTAATTTTAAAATTTATTAAACAAAAGAATTTAATAGAGTCTATGGTTAATACCATAGACTTTTTACATATACAATATTAACTTGACATGGGGGGGGTTATTAGTACAATTATATAGAAAATATCGGGTGATTTTAAAATGAGAAGAAAAGAAAAAACCATGATAATATTTTCTATTATAGGTGTAATTTTAAGTTTGTCAGGAATAACTTATGCATATTT
>ULPT01059233.1_pt1 | contig 14687 bp, 12 predicted proteins | sample 1953751 | NCBI WGS metagenome assembly ULPT01 (sample SAMEA4835636, study PRJEB28245) | human gut metagenome | biome: gut microbiome; material: fecal sample | place: Denmark | collected 2008
GAGTCAAGGACTGTTACAGCACCATCAAGTACACGTAAAGATCTTTCAACTTCAGCTGTGAAGTCTACGTGACCCGGTGTATCGATAATGTTGATCTGACAATCTTTCCAGTGGCATGTTGTAGCTGCAGAAGTGATTGTGATACCACGTTCCTGTTCCTGAGCCATCCAGTCCATCTGGGAAGCGCCATCGTGAGTCTCACCGATCTTGTAAATCTTACCTGTGTAATAAAGGATACGTTCAGTTGTTGTTGTCTTACCAGCATCAATGTGAGCCATGATTCCGATATTACGAATCTTGTTTAATGGGAACTCTCTTGGCATTTTTAGCTCCTTTCTCTAATTACCAACGGAAGTGAGCAAACGCCTTGTTTGCTTCAGCCATCTTATGAACATCTTCTCTCTTCTTAACGGAAGCACCTGTTCCATTAGCAGCGTCCATAATTTCGTTAGCAAGTCTTTCTTCCATTGTGTTCTCATGACGGAGTCTTGAGTAGTTAACGATCCATCTGAGACCCAATGTTAATTTTCTTTCAGCAGATACTTCTACTGGTACCTGGTAGTTTGCACCACCTACACGTCTAACCTTCAACTCTAATTGAGGCATAACGTTTCCGAGAGCCTTTTCGAATACTTCCATAGGGTTCTCGCCTGTTTTCTTTTCAATTGAAGCGAATGCATCATACAAAATTGTCTGTGCTGTTCCACGCTTACCATCGATCATGATCTTGTTAATTAACTTTGTAACTAACTTTGAGTTATAGATTGGATCTGGTAATACGTCACGCTTTGCTACATAACCTTTTCTTGGCATATTAATATCTCCTCTCTATCTCTTACTTCTTCTTAGGTTTTTTAGCACCGTATAATGAACGGGACTGATTTCTTTCGTTAACACCAGCACAATCTAATGTACCTCTGATAATGTGGTAACGAACACCTGGCAGATCCTTAACACGGCCACCTCTGATCATAACTACAGAGTGTTCCTGTAAGTTATGTCCTACACCTGGAATATATGCTGTAACTTCCATACCGTTGGAAAGTCTAACACGGGCATACTTTCTTAATGCAGAGTTTGGCTTCTTAGGAGTCATTGTACCTACACGAGTGCAGACACCTCTCTTCTGTGGGCTGCTCAAGTTTGTAGGTTTCTTCTTCAAACTGTTGAATCCTCTGTTTAATGCAGGGGACTTTGACTTGTAAACTTTATCAGTACGGCCTTTACGTACTAACTGGTTTATTGTTGGCATTTTCTTTCTCCTTTCGCTTATGCACACACAACCGTGTGCGTCATTCTCAACCTTATTTTTTGGCTCTACCAAAGTAAAGCCAATTTTCGCTAAGCTCGTATATATTACAGTTGTTACCATATATCTGTCAATACTTTTTTGCAAAAAAAGTTTGTCCACGCATCCGTGTGTGCCAAATATTCATTTTCTGCATAATAATCAATGTATTTTTAACACTTCATCGCAAATAATTTTCACGCACTTGCACACGCACGCTTATTAATAAGATAAGGTGCATATTCCAAATTCCTTTTATGCTATAATAGCTAAAGCAAGGAGAATTTTTATGGCAAAAAAAGTATGTGATTTTTGTTTATCCGAATTGGGAGGATTATTTAATCGTCCGGAAAAGCTGGCAGATGGACACTATATTTGTAAAAACTGCAGACAAATCATCAGTGAACATGGTCTTCCTGTAAAATATGATATCTTTCAACGTATTGTAACTGCACAGCCACATATGAAAGATATGATCATGGATACATACTTGGAAACAAACAAGCCAGAAGATATCATCGCGCGTTTATATCCTTTACCTAAGATCCTATTACATGAAGGAGAACACTGTATCAATGCCATTCGTGCAAATCTTCGCGTTTCTCCAAGTAGTATTCCAAATGAATATTCTCCTAGAAGTATTGTGGAAGTTAGAAAATCTACAATCAATAATATTCCAGATGCCGTCAGCAAAAAAGAATCTATGAAAATTGAAGGTATGCTGTACGAAACAGAAGCAGCAGTTTACTTCATGTCTGAACATATTATCAACTGTCATAGATTAGGATATGTTGTTAGAAATACAAATGATACAGACAAAATCAGAGTTGTAACGCCAACAAAAACATTCACTTACGCAGTAGAAAATGCAGAAATGTTCTTCATTAGAGAAAGATTCTATCAGAAAGTGAATGCCGCAAAGAATCATAAAGATGAACATCTTATCTATATCAAGAATGATAATGAATTAAGAATTACACCTGGCGTCTATGACATTCCTCGCTCTTTGCGTCCAGGTATTTATCAAGTCAAGGCATTAAAAGATGCAGGACTGCATGTCAAAGATTCTCTTGGAAGAATTACGGACTACTATGAAACAGAAGATTCAATTGACTTGTCTAATGGCGGAACATTAGAAGTTACAGGTGAATACGAATTAAAGTGGATTGGTGAAAAAAGATAAGCATACAAAAAAGTGAACCAGATGAAGGTTCACTTTTTCATTACATCTTTATATCACTCATTGAGTAAACACTTAGTGCAAGTGTTGATAAGTTATGTAGATATGCTGTAGAAGAAGGTGGCAATATACCAAGAATTCCTAGTGCAATCAATGTAGAATTGATTGTCATGATTTTGTGGTAATTTCCTTCAATTCTATTTTCCAGCTTTGTACTCAAATTTCGTAAAGCTGCAATTTTTGTGATATCATCTGCCGGTACAGTAATATCTGCAATTTCACGTGTGATTTCAGCACCATTTGATATCGCAACCGCAACATCTGCTTCACTCAAGGCAAGCGCATCATTGATACCATCACCAATCATGATTACTTTCTTCCCATTACTCTTTTCTTTACGTACAAATGTTGCTTTATCTTCTGGCAATACTTCAGAATAATATGCATCCATTCCTACTTTTGACGCAACAGCCTTTGCGGTTCTTTCAGAGTCTCCAGTCATCAACAAAAGATTATGTAAACCACTCTCATGTAAAGAATGTATCAGTTGTCCACTTTCTTTTCGAATTGGATCTTCAATGAGAATTACCGCAACAAGTCGATTTCCGATTGCCATGTATAAATGTGAGTATTCATCTGGAATATTGTTGAACTTTTCTTCTTCACCTTCTGGGATAATACACTTTTCATCATCAAACAAGAAATGATGTGATCCAATCAGAACCTTCTGTCCATTGATAGAAGAAACAATTCCATGGGCAACAACATATTCCACTTTTGAATGTTTTTCTTCATGCACAAGCCCTTCATCTGCAGCAGCCTTAACAACTGCATTTGCAATGGAATGTGGATAATGTTCTTCAAGACACGCGGCAAGCTTCAGTATTTCCTTCTTGTCATTTCCTTCAAAGGTAACAATATCTTTCACCTTTGGTGAAGAAACAGTTAAAGTACCGGTCTTATCAAAGACTACAGTATCAGATTGACTTACTGTCTCCATATACTTTCCGCCCTTGATCACAATTCCCATGTTAGAAGCCTGTCTCATCGCAGATAATACCGCAATTGGAATCGACAGTTTCAATGCACATGAGAAATCAACCATCAAAACAGAAAGAGCTTTGTTCGTATTTCTTGTCAGTGCGTAAGTTAACGCTGTACCTATTAGAGAATAAGGAACAAGACGATCTGCCAATTCTGTAGATCGATTTTCAAAATCCGACTTCATTTTTTCAGATTCTTCAATCATATTGACAATACGATCATATCTGCCACTGCCACTGATAGAAGTCACTTCAACAATGCACTCACCATCTTCCACAACTGTACCCGCAAAAACCGGTTTACCAGCATCTTTATTCACAGGCAAAGATTCTCCCGTCATAGAAGCCTGGTTTACTTCCGCATTTCCTTTCACAACAATGCCATCCAATGGAATCATATTACTTGTACGGACAACGAAACGATCACCTTTTTTAAATTCATTTACAGCTACAAGTACCGTCGCACCATCATCAAGTACTTTCCATGCTTTTTCCACATTCAATGACATACTGCGTGCAAGATCATCAACACTCTTCTTGTGTGTCCATTCTTCTAATATTTCTGAAAGTCCAAGCAGGAACATCAAGTCGCCTGCAGTATCAAAGTCGCCACGAAGCATACTAATCAAGATTGTCGTTGCATCCAATACGCTCACTTCAATATTTCCCGCAAGCAGCGCCTGTACACCAGGCACAATAAATTTCCAGCTCTTCGCAAAAGAAATTGCACTTCTTAAAGGAAGTGGAAAAAACATTCTTGTTACTGCACGCTTTAACGTGTGATAAATGACTTTATCTTCGTATTCTCTTGCAAGTTCACGTCCAGTATGTTCAGGAACAACATCTGTATTCTCTTCATAATGAAAAGAAGAAAGCAGAGAAATAATGTTCTGTCTATCTGCATCAAACAAAACAATGACATCTGATGTTCTGTCATTGACCTTGACATCTTTTACGCCTGTCTGCTTCTTTAGATAGTATTCCAGTATATCTGCCTGCTCCAGTGTCATTCGATACTGAAGCATATGTACACGCATGCGTCCCTTTGATTCATGTAGAATCTGACACTTCATAGATTACGCGTCTTTCTCTTCACAAGATTCAAGAAATGCTTTTGCATCAGCAATCATTTTTGCTTCTTTTGCCTGTGCTCTTTTTTCGTTGATTTCTTTTGCATCAACACCAATATCTTCACAGTTTTCTTTTAATGCTGTATAAACTTTTGCCACTTCATCAACACCTCTCATAGCAGCAGCTGTACAATGTGTGTAAAGCTTTTTTGCATCATCACTTGTTAAAATCTTTACACCAACTGTTCCAAGTAAAACACCATATCCAACCAGTCTCGCACTTAATAAATTCATCCTTATACCTCCTGCCGTTTCACGGCTTTATTATCATTATAAAACCAAACTTGCGTATTCGTTAGTCTAACATTTACTTTTTCACTTTGTTAGCTAACATTTCAGGCTGATAAAGAATGATTCACACCTGAAAAGACACAGGCTCTTCTACAAACCTGTGTCTTTTTCATTCACCAATTATTTAAAGTACTCAACAGCACTCTTGAAGATTTCATTTTCTAGATTCTTATCTGGAATATTAACATACATGTTGTCACCACTTCTTTCAGAGTGACCCATCTTGCCAAATACTCTTCCATCTGGTGATGTAATACCTTCAATGGCTAAATAAGAATTATTAGGATTGAATCTAACATCACTTGTAGGATTGCCATCTAGATCAACGTACTGTGTAGCTACCTGACCATTTTCAATGAGCTGCTGCAGTACATCATCATTCGCAACAAATCTACCTTCACCATGAGAAATTGCTACAGTATGAATTTCACCTGGCTTTGTATGTTTTAACCAAGGAGACTTATTGGAAGCAATTCTAGTTCTAACAAGCATAGACTGATGTCTGCCAATTGTATTGAATGTCAATGTTGGACAGTTTTCATCTGTATCAATGATTTTTCCAAAAGGAACAAGACCCAACTTGATCAAAGCCTGGAAACCATTACAGATACCACACATCAAACCTTCACGGTTATCAAGTAAATCCGTTACGGCTTCTTTTACCTTAGGGTTTCTAAAGAACGCTGTAATGAATTTCGCAGAACCTTCAGGTTCATCACCACCAGAGAATCCACCAGGGATTGCAATAATCTGTGATGCATGAATCTTTTCAGCGAATGCATTTGCACTTGCTTCAATATCTGCACTTGTCAGATTCTTGATAACAAAGATTTCACACTCAGCGCCAGCTCTTTCAAAAGCATGTGCTGTATCCCATTCACAATTCGTTCCTGGGAATACTGGAATAAGTACATGTGGTTTTTCCACTGTATAGCTTGCATGTAATGTTTCGCTAGCTTCATAGTTGATTGGTTGAATTTCCTGCTTTGGGTTAACGTCTGTATATGGGAATACAGGCTGAAGCTTATCTTCATATGTCTTCTGTAATGACTCTAGATCAACTTCACCTTCATTGGATACGATCTTGTATGCATCGATTGTTCTACCAAGTAAAGTACCTTCTTCTAAAATTCCATCAACTTCTACCATGAATGCACCATAGCATTTATCAAATAAATCATCTACCGCAAAGGAAGGATCTAGTTCAAACCCAATCTTGTTACCTAATGCACACTTGAGAATACCTTCTGCAAGTCCGCCATTTTCCAATGTCCATACAGATAATGCCTTCTTATCTTTAATGATAGATTCCATCGCATCAAATGTATTTCTAACACTTTCCCAGTCTGGATTGCCATATGCATCATAAGAAGGTTTCAATACATAAACATTATGTCCTGCACCCTTCCATTCATCAGAAACAGCTTCACTAGCCTTACATGTAGAAACAGAGAATGCAACTAATGTAGGTGGAACATCAATATCTTCGAATGTTCCAGACATGGAGTCTTTTCCACCAATTGCACCAATTTCTAATTCCCGCTGTGCTTTTAATGCACCAAGTAAAGCAGAGAATGGCTGACCCCAACGCTTAGGATCTGTATACATATGACCAAAGTATTCCTGGAAAGACATCCATGCATGATGATAAGAACCACCTGCAGCTACGATCTTGGCAATGGAAGAAATGACAGATTCCTGTGCACCTGTGAATGGATTTTCACTCATTTCATATGGATCAAATCCCCAAGCCATCAAAGAAGCAGTATCTGTTTCCGCATTCAATACTGGAATCTTTGCACACATTGCCTGTGCTGGTGTTAACTGTGTCTTTCCACCAAATGGCATTAAGACTGTACCTGCACCAATTGTAGAGTCAAATCTTTCCACAAGGCCCTTCTGGGAACAAACATTCAAGTCAGATGCCAATGCTTCCATTCTTTCCGCAAATGGTTTTGTTTCCATAACGACCTGCTTCTTGCCATGGTCTTCAACTTCAACATCTGTATAACGCTTTGCACCATTTGTATTCAAGAATTCTCTTGAAATGTTAACAATATCAACACCATCAAGATACATGATCATACGAGCTTCTTCTGTTACTTCTGCAACAACAGTAGATTCCAGATTTTCATCACTCGCAAGCTTCTGGAAATGATCTGCATCTTCTTTTCTAACAACAACTGCCATTCTTTCCTGAGATTCTGAAATAGCAAGTTCTGTTCCATCAAGACCTTCATATTTCTTAGGAACCTTATTTAAATCAATATGTAATCCATCCGCAAGTTCACCAATCGCAACAGATACACCACCTGCACCAAAGTCATTACATCTCTTGATCAGCTTTGTAGCTTCAGGGTTTCTAAACAGTCTCTGCAGTTTTCTTTCTTCAGGTGCATTCCCCTTCTGTACTTCTGCACCGTCTTTCGCCAAAGAATCAACATTATGAGATTTCGAAGAACCTGTAGCGCCTCCGCATCCATCTCTACCAGTCTTTCCACCTAGCAGGATAACAACATCTCCTGCTTCCGGTCTTTCACGAACAACATTTTCACTTGGAGCTGCTGCAATGACACCGCCAACTTCCATTCTCTTAGCAACGTATCCTGGATGATAGATTTCAGTGACATGCCCTGTTGCCAAACCAATCTGGTTACCATAAGAAGAATAACCAGCAGCTGCTGTTGTAACAATCTTACGCTGAGGAAGCTTTCCTTCTAATGTATCTTCAATAGGTAGTAATGGATCTGCAGCACCCGTTACACGCATTGCCTGATAAACATAGCTTCTACCAGACAGAGGGTCACGAATTGCGCCACCTAAACATGTAGCTGCGCCACCAAATGGTTCAATTTCAGTAGGATGGTTATGTGTTTCATTCTTGAACATCAATAGCCAATCCTGATCTTCACCATCAACATCAACCTTGATTCTTACAGAACAAGCATTGATTTCTTCAGATTCATCCAAGTCTTTCAACTTACCATCTTTCTTAAGAGCCTTGACGCCAATTGTTGCAAGATCCCACAAAGAAAGTGGCTTTTCTGTTTTTCCCGCGTAAACTTCTTTACGCAAATCAAGATAAGCATCATATGCTTTCTTGATATTTTCATCCTTGATATCAACATTGTTGATAATTGTATTGAATGTTGTATGACGACAATGATCAGACCAGTATGTATCAATCACTTTAATTTCAGTGATTCTTGGATCTCTCTTTTCTTCGTTCTTGAAGTAATCCTGCAGGAACTTGATGTCTGCAAGATCCATAGCCAAGCCATTTTCACTTCTAAATGCTTCCAGTCCTGCTTCATCTAAATCAATAAAACCATCCAGGATTTCAGGTAAAGCTGGCTTTTCATAATTCTGATGAATTGTTTCAGGTTTTTCTAAAGAAGCTTCTCTTGCTTCTACTGGGTTAATCAAAGTCTTCTTGATCTTTTCTTTATCTTCTTCTGTAAGATTACCCTTGATGTAATACAAACGCGCACTGCGGACTTCAGGCTTTTCCTTCATTGTAGCAAGTTGAATACATTGAGAAGCAGAGTCTGCTCTTTGATCAAACTGACCAGGAAGATATTCAACAGCGAGTACCCATTCATCATCTTCAGCAACAGGTGCTTCTTCATAAAGTGTATCTACCTGTGGTTCAGAAAGAATTGTTCTTTCTGCCATTTTAAAATCTTCTTCATCAATATTTTCAAGATCATAGCGATTGATGACTCTTACATTTCTTACATCATCATTTAACAAAGCAATCTTCAGATCACTCTTCACACCATTTGCTTCTGTAGCGAATGGCTGTTTCTTTTCCACAAAGCAACGATATACGCTCATTTACTTTCTCCTATTTCTTTCCAATATCTGTACGATAATGCATCTTGTCAAAGCCAATTTCCTTTACAGCTTCATATGCCTTATCTAACGCATCTTGCAAGGTAGCGCCCTTAGCAGTAATGCCAAGTACTCTTCCACCATTTGTATAGAATTTACCGTTTTCCTTCTTTGTTCCTGCATGATATACGATGACACCATCATGCTGGCCATTTTCATCTAAGCCATGGATTTCAAATCCCTTTTCATATTTCACAGGATATCCACCACTTGCTTCTACAACACAAGCACAAGCTTCTTCACTCCACACAACATCAACATCTTTTAATGTTCCATCGTGACATGCTTTCATGATTGTAAGTAAATCAGAATTCAACAAAGGTAATACAACCTGTGTTTCAGGATCTCCAAATCTACAGTTATATTCCACAACACGTGGTCCCTTTGGTGTAAGCATTAAACCAAAGTACAGGCAGCCTTTAAATGTTCTTCCTTCAGCATTCATTGCTTTCACTGTTGGAAGAAAGATTGTTTCCATACATGTTTCCGCAATTTCTTTTGTGTAATAAGGAGAAGGTGCAATTGTTCCCATACCACCAGTATTGAGACCCTCATCATTATCATATGCACGCTTATGATCCATAGAAGAAATCATTGGCTTCACAACATTACCATCTGTAAATGCTAGAACAGATACCTCTTTACCTGTCATAAATTCTTCCACAACGACTTTATTGCCACTCAAGCCAAACACATGTTCAACCATCATTTCACGCAAAGCAGTTTTAGCATCATCCAGTGTTTCACAAATCAATACACCTTTCCCAAGTGCAAGACCATCTGCTTTGATAACAATTGGAAATGTATTCTTTTCTTCAATGTAGTGCAATGCATCTTTCTCATTATCGAAAGTTTCATAATCTGCAGTCGGAATGCCATACTTCTTCATCAGATCCTTAGAGAAAGCTTTACTTGCTTCAATGATTGCTGCATTGGCTTTAGGACCAAAGCAAGGAATTCCTGCTTCTTCCATCTCATCTACCATACCTAATGCTAGTGGATCATCTGGCGTAACAACACAGAAATCAATGGCATTTTCTTTCGCAAATTTCACCATGTTTTCTTTATCTGTTGCCTTGATATCAACACATTCTGCATCTGCACTGATACCACCATTTCCTGGCGCACAATAGATTTTTTCAATTTCTTTATTTTCTTTCAATTTACGGATCACAGCGTGTTCTCTTCCGCCAGATCCAACAACTAATAATTTCATTGTTCTATACCTTCTTTATTAATGATGGAACAATCTAACACCATTAAATACAAGTGTCATATTGTATCGATTGCATGTATCAATGACATTGTCATCACGAATAGAACCACCTGGTTCAACAATGAATTCAACACCACTCTTGTGTGCTCTTTCAATATTATCTCCAAATGGGAAGAAAGCATCAGATGCTAAAGAAACTCCATTCATCTTGCTTAACCATTCCTTCTTTTCTTCCTTTGTCAGTACTTCAGGCTTTGTTTCAAAGAAGTTTTCCCATGTACCATCTCTTAATACATCTTCATATTCATCAGAGATATATACATCAATTGTGTTATCGCGATCAGCTCTACGAATTCCCTGTTTAAATGGTAATGCCAATACCTTTGGATTCTGTCTCAGCCACCAGTTATCAGCCTTATTTCCAGCAAGTCTTACACAATGGACACGACTTTGCTGACCAGCACCAATACCAATACACTGACCATCCTTTGCATAGGCAACAGAGTTAGACTGTGTATACTTCAATGCAATTAAAGCAATCATCAAATCTCTTTTTGCACTCTCAGGAAGATTCTTATTTTCACTGATGATATTTGTTAATAAAGAATCATCAATCTTGATATTGTTTCTACCCTGTTCAAATGTAATACCAAATACCTGTTTATGTTCAATTTCTTCTGGAACATAGTCAGGATCAATCTGAACAACATTGTAATTTCCCTTTTTCTTCTGACGCAGAATTTCTAGTGCTTCTTCTGTAAAGCCAGGCGCAATCACACCATCAGATACTTCCTTCTTTAGAAGTCTAGCAGTATCTGCATCACACACATCAGAAAGTGCAGCCCAGTCACCATAAGAAGACATACGATCTGCACCACGTGCTCTTACATATGCACAAGCAATCGGAGACAATTCTTCCTCATCTATGAAATAGATCTTACGATCCGTTTCACTCAACGGAAGTCCAACTGCAGCACCTGCAGGAGAAACGTGCTTGAAAGAAGCTGCTGAAGGAAGTCCTGTTGCTTCTTTTAATTCTTTTACAAGCTGCCAACTGTTTAATGCATCTAAAAAGTTGATATAACCTGGTTTTCCATTTAATACTGTCACTGGTAATTCACCATCTTCTACATAAATACGAGATGGTTTCTGATTTGGATTACATCCATACTTCAAAGCAATTTCCTTAGCCATGTTCTTTCTCCTTCTTACTTATTCTTATTGAAAATCATTGTTTTTGTTTCGCCTGTTTCAATATTCATATGACATGTATATAAAGAAACCTTATTATCTTCATTCAATGCTTCCCATACATGATTTGCCCATTCATCAAACTTTTCATGAGCCATATCCCAACGAATTGGTTCTCCTTCAAAAGAAGGAATTGGATTACCATTTGTCTTATATGTTGTAATCAAATGCCCAACACCATTTTCTGCTTCTGGATATTCAAAGAAATAACGGCCAACTGCACTGCCTTCAAGATTCATACTCTTTAAGATTGACATCTTATAGCCAGCACCTTCTACAAGTGCAGAAATTCTTGGAGTCCAGTTTGGTCCATCTGGTTCAAATGTTCTTGTACGTAGTGCATCTTCAAAAGTCTTGCCTTCTTTTAATGCATTCCAGATTGTATCTGTCTGATCACCATTTGTAACGATTGTCTTGTTTTCAAGCTTTCTAACCGGGTGATAAATAATCAATGAAGGATCTTCCATCTTACTTGGATCAAATGCTTCTGTTCTGATGCCATCTTCTGTTTCCAGGAATACTCTATTTCTAGAATTGCTGCTTCTTCCCATGATCCAGTAAGCAATACGAATATTTTTTCCACATGGAGTTCTGCCAATTGCGATACCACGACCTGGGTATTCGTTATTCTTCAAGTAATCCATTAAATCAACGCTCATTTGTCTTCTCCTTCATCTAATTGTTTTGCAATATCTTCACAGGCTTCTGGCAATAAGATCCATTCCGCCTGTTCCATAACTCTTCTCTGTAACGTTTCTGCAGTATCTCCATCTTCAATATATACTGCTTTCTGCTTTAGAATTCTTCCACCATCCGGAATTTCATTGACAAGATGTACCGTAGCACCTGTCACTTTCACACCTCTAGCAAGTGCAGCTTCATGCACTTTCAATCCATAGAAACCTTTTCCACAGAAAGAAGGAATCAAAGATGGATGAATGTTGATAATTCGATCTCGATATGCCTGGATCACTGTTTCTCCTAAGATACTTAAGTAGCCAGCTAATACAACCATATCAATATTGTGTGCATGTAGTGTTTCTACAATTGCTTTATCAAATGCATCCTGATTCTCATATGCTTTACGTTTCACAACAACAGTTTCAATACCATTATTTTCAGCACGCTCTAGAGCATATGCAGAATCATTAGAAGCAACGACCAAAGTAATTTTTCCGTGTGGGATCTTTCCAGCCTTTTCAGCGTCGATCAGTGCCTGTAGATTTGTTCCTCCACCAGACACCATGACTGCGATGTTTCTCATTCAATCACCACAGAGTGATCACCCTCACTCATTTCACCAATAACACTTGCCTTGATACCAAATTCATTCATCAATGCAATTGTCCTGTCAGCATCTTTACCATCAACAATGACAGCCATACCTACACCCATGTTATATGTATTAAACATATCATGTTCTGCAATATTTCCCTTTTCCTGAATGAGTTTAAAGACAGGCAATACTTCCCAGCTTCCCTTATGAATCACAGCATTCAGATTATCGCCATATGCACGTGGCAGATTTTCATAGAAACCACCGCCTGTAATATGAGAAATAGAATGTACATCAACTTCTTCTAACAGCTTCAAGATTGGTTTAACGTAAAGCTGTGTAGGTTCTAGCAAAGCTTCTCCTAATGTCTTGCCATTTAATTCATCCTTGTATTTTCCAAGCACTTCTGCATTATCAATATCAAAGACTTTTCTAACAAGAGAGAAACCATTGGAATGTACACCAGTAGATGCTAAGCCAACGATAACATCACCCTTCTTAACATTCTTCTTATCTAAGATATTCTTTTCATCCACAATACCAACTGTAAAACCAGCAAGATCATATTCTTCTTCTGGCATCATACCTGGATGTTCAGCAGTTTCACCACCAACAAGTGCACATCCGCTTTCAACACATCCATCAGCAATTCCCTTTACAATTGTGGCAATCTTTTCAGGAACGTTTTTTCCACATGCGATGTAGTCCAAAAAGAATAATGGCTTTGCACCAGCACAGATAACATCATTCACACACATTGCAACGCAATCGATACCAATTGTGTCATGCTTGTCCATCAAGAAAGCAAGCTTCAGTTTTGTACCAACACCATCTGTACCAGAAATAAATACTGGCTTTTCATATCCTTTGAGATCTGGAGCAAATAGACCGCCAAATCCACCAATACCACCAAGTACACCTGGGATTTCTGTACGCTTTACATCCTTTTTAATGAGTTCAACAGATTCATAGCCGGCAGTAACATCTACACCAGCTTCTTTGTAAGCATTTGAATAACTTTTTTCCATGTCTTATAGCTCCTTGATCTTTTCTTGTATTCCTGCGTCTTTCTTTAAGACAGCTTCACTTTGCTTCTTTCTATCTTCAGCAATCTTTTCAGCTAAAGATTCATCTGATAATGCAATGATTTCTGCGGCAAGATATGCTGCATTCTTGCTTCCATCAATTGCCACTGTTGCTACTGGGATTCCACTAGGCATCATCACAGTCGCAAGTAACGCATCTGTTCCTTCTAGAACTGCTGATTTTAATGGAACACCAATGACTGGTAATGTTGTATGTGCAGCAAGAACACCTGCTAAAGCTGCAGCCATGCCTGCACCTGCGATAATGACGCCAAATCCATTTTCTTTTGCATTTGATGCGAATTCAGCTGCCTGCATAGGAGTTCTATGTGCAGAATATACATGTACTTCATAAGGAATTTCATAACCTTCTAATACTTTAACAGCTTTTGCCATAACTGGCGCATCAGAATCACTACCCATAACAATTGCGACTTTTTTCATTTTAACCTCCTCTAGTAGAATCAAAAACAGCTAACGGAGTAATTCCATCAGCTGTTATTTTCATCGTTATTTAGACAGTTTGATACCGCAGATAAGATTGGATAGTTTACTAGCATCCAAATCAGTAATGTTATTTGTTGTTCTCAAAGATGTGACAATTAATTTCATTAGTTGTTTTCCTTCCTCTGATACACAATAAATACTACGGTTCAAAGACGCTATTATGTTATTAGAAAATAGAAAAAAAGTAAAGGAATAATGTCTCTTTCATACATTTTTCTCTAACAATTTCTGATATGTCAGATTGATAAAGAATGCACCAAGTGGAGCAGTTAATAAAATTGCACACACTGCAACTGTTAATACAATATTTCCACAAGATAATCCCATTGCTAAAGGAATAGAACCAATGGCTGCCTGCACTGTTGCTTTTGGTGTATAGGCAATCATACAAAAGAGTCTTTCTTTTCTAGTTAATGATGTTGAAGTAACACAAAGATACACACCAGTCATTCTTAAAATCAAAGCTAGTACAATGATTAAAATCGCACTCGTACCTGCCTTTAATGCATATGTTGGATCCACTGCT
>ULPT01053352.1_pt1 | contig 14616 bp, 9 predicted proteins | sample 1953751 | NCBI WGS metagenome assembly ULPT01 (sample SAMEA4835636, study PRJEB28245) | human gut metagenome | biome: gut microbiome; material: fecal sample | place: Denmark | collected 2008
ATATACTCCAAATACTTTTTGTTGTAGCATCGTCCGCATACCCGCCTGTATTCTTCCTGCTGATCCTTGAGCTTTAGCAGCTTCTCTTTGTACGCAGGAACAAGGGGCAGCGTTCTCATACTCGATTGGTTTTGGTCATATCCTGTGCTATCTGGATATGCTTGCCGTCAAGGTTGCAGGAAGTAACGGTATGTCTAATGGTAATCGTGTTGTTTTGAAAATCAATAGCGTCCCATTTTAAGCCCAGAGCTTCACTTCGCCTCAATCCATAGAACGCGCCAAGAAAAATCGGTATTTCAATCAGTGTTCCTTTGGCGGCTTCAAATAATGCCTGTACCTCGTTGCTGTCATAGAAGCTGCCGATAAACCTATCAGCTTTAGGGCGTTCCACTTTATCCGCAGGATTGACAGAAATAAGGTCAATCTTTACTGCATATTTCAAAGCCCTATGGATAACGGAATAGTAGTGGATAACCGTGTTGGCTTTTACTCGCTTCAACTGTTTCATATAAAACGCCTGAATGTCTGTTGCCTTTATTTCGGAAAGTGTGATTTTTCTTTCCTTGAAATACGGAATGATAACGCTCTTTGCCATACCTGAGTACGATGAGTATGTGGTAAGTGCGATAGTCGGCTTTGCGATTTCCAACCATTGAAGCAGAAAGTCGGAAAACAGCATATCATCCTGTATGGGTTTGCACTCAGGCGCAAAGGTCTGTCTTGTTTCCATTAACATCTTTTCGGCTTTCTTTTTATTACACTTGACAGGCAATCCTGTTGGAAACCATTTCGTTTTTCTTTTTCCCGCAGCATCGGGATAGCTCAAAACCATATAAAAATAGCCTTTTTTCTTCTGTGTCCGCTTACAAGCTCATACCGTCCGTCCTCTTTGAGCCGAACGGTAGCAGGGGTCATTACACCGTTTCGCTTAATGCTCTCGACAAGCTGCTGCATATCCTCGTCCATTAAAACCTTGAACGGGTGGTGGGAAACTCGTCAATCTGCGATAAGGGAATATCTCTGATTTTACTCAGCTTTGCTTCTGCACGGCTTTCATCTGTTTGAAAAAGGTCATCGTAAGCGGTCAGTTCGATTTTGGGAGCGTTGTTTCTCGCCAAGCTCTGTCACCTCCTTTGAGAACTGCTCGTAAGCGGCGGCTACCTTGTCATTTTTGTCATAGGCAAAAATGCTTTTGCCTGCTGCGGAAGCGTCCACAACACTAATTGCAAACGGTATCTGTGCATCAAATACTTTGATTTTCTGCCAGTATGCATTTTTGATTGATGCTGTAACCTCCTTGCTGCTGTTTGTGCGTGACATTACCATAGTCATTAAGATACCGTCTATTCTTAGCTTAGGGTTGATTTGCCGCCTTGCTTTTGATACTGAGCGTAGCAACTGCTCCAGACCTTTTGCAGAAAAGAAATGTGGTTGTGTCGGAATAATCACGCTGTCAGCCGCAGCCATAGCATTGATAGGGAACATTCCAAGCGAAGGCATACAATCAATAAGCACATAATCGTAATTCTTCTTGACCATATCTATAAAGGTTTTCAGAACACGCTCACGGTTTTTGGTATTGATGATTTCCGCTTCGTACACTGCTAATTCAATGGTAGACGGTAACAGGTCAACGCCCTCATTACTGTGAAGGATACATTGTTCCGCATCAAAGGGCTTTTCATCAATAATATCCTCTATGATATTGGGAAGCGTAATGGGTATGGTTTCTGGTCTGGTGTAGCCGAGCGACATCGTTACATTTGCCTGTGCGTAGGCATCAATAAGCAAGACTTTTTTGCCTTGCTTTGCCAGACTGACCCCCAAATTGACCGTTGTTGTGGATTTTCCAACGCCGCCTTTCTGGTTTATCAGAGCAATTACATAGCCATTCCTTGAATGGCTTGGCAATCTTGACATTTGTGCGTCCTCCTTTCGCATAAATTTAGCCGCTTTGTCAAGGCGGCTATGTAAAAGAGTGAGAGAATGCAAAAAAGCCGCTTACTCTTAGATGAATAAGAATAAGCGGCTATGTGTGATGCGACTTAGATATGTTCAAATTTAAACTTTATGCTAGTAGTAATAGTTTTTTATTGAAACTCAATTTCTTCGTTAACCTTTTCGTGTATATCAACCCTAGTCTTGATATCAATGGTATTGACAAGCCACCCACTTAAGTTGCAATTTTTAATAAATTCATCTATTCGATTAACACCATTAATCTCTTTCAAGGTAACAACAACACCAAAACGAATTCCAACACCGTCTTTAGGGTCTAGTCTATTATTTGTTTTAATTTCCATACCCCAGTTCTTGTTTTTATAAGATTTCTTCGATTTGTTAGTACCTGTAGGAACTTCTGAAACATATTTAACATTGTCCCACTTTCTAAACCTCTCTCTTGCTTCACCTTCTAACAAATAGCTCTTTTCAGTATTTAATGCATCATCTTGGTTTTGTTTATCATTATTAATTTCATTCAATTTACCATTATCTTTGATTCTACCAAAATGAAGGTTCAACTCAGTATTTGTATAATCTACGCCTTGGGTTCTATCACATATTGGAAAATAACACATAGTAGCTCTTGCAACATAAGGATATTTATCGTCTTTAAGAGGAACAGGAAAACTATAATTATATGTATTCCATTTCTCACTTACATCTGACACCAAAAATTTAATTTCGTCATCTTGAGTTTGAATAATATCCTCTATTCTAATAGGGACTACACCATGTCCATAAAGAGCAACTTCTTCAGGGGTTGGACTTTCATTCCAGCTGCGTGCAGCGTCAATTATCAAGGCTTTTGCGACTTCTCTGCTTAATCCCAAAACATCAATTAAATAGGATAATTTACGAGCTATCCAAGGAGCCGCAAATGAAGTACCAGCAACATAAGCTGCTCCAAGCGGTTCACATACTTGGATATACTGTTCTTCGCTTCCCCCATAATAACTAACATCTGGTTTAGCAAAGAAGGAGAGTGCAAGTCCCTTCCTTGCATATTTAGTTGAAAGCCCGCTCTTGGTAACTGCATTGACTACCATACTGTTTATTGAATCTGCGGGTGAGCCAATTTTCACCACATTTTCATTTGGCTTGTTTGTTCCCGCTACAACAAAAATTACATCATTCTCATATTGAATTTGGTCTAGTGCAGCAGCTTCAGCTGAGATAAAATTGTCATTAATTTCTTGATTGCTACCGAGTGAAATGTTCCAAACTTTTATATCCCTATTGCTGGCAATAATACTTTGAATTTGTTTTACAATGGTGAAGGATGAAAACCGAGAGCCTACTGCGACTCCAAAATGACGAACTTTAAATCTTCCACAACCATCATTCAACCACGGATTCAATCTAGCTCCATCCACAATAATTGATGAAACAGCAGTACCGTGTCGATAATCACTCGGATTCTTTGGAATACTATTATCTACCATGTCGTGATAGTCTACCCACTCACTAAAATATACATTCTTATCAAATAGAGTATCAATAACACCTATTGTTGGTTCAATGCTCGGAGATGGAATAGTAATCATGCTTTGCTGATACTCTTGAATGAAATCTTCTGGCGACAGTTCAGCTAAATCAACTGTTGCCATAGAAACTAGGTAAGGAGCTTTTTCAAACAACAGTTTCAATTGATTTTCGTCCAAAAATACAGTTTGGTTATCCAAAATCCTACTTGATAAAATATCAATTCCTATATTTTTAAACAAACTTTTAGTATCCATACCAGTATCAAATAAAGTAATGATGCTTTGTTTTAATTGAGGAGTAGCCATTTCTACCTCGAAATCATCAATATATGAAACATCTGCAATCACTTGCTTAAAAGTTGTTTTTGGTAATCCGTATTTCTCAAATTTTATTTTATTGAAAAATAGTTCATCATTTTTAAATATTGTCTGTGTTATACCATCTTTAAATTTGTATTTCATCACATCGCAAGATTTTGAGAGGAGATTAATACTGTTATCCAAATCTGATATATCCACAAAATATGTTATAATATGCTTATTTTTTTCAGCATTAAACTTCGCTCCTACAATTGCGAAATTAGAGTCTTTTCCTTTTAACAGTCCTGCTATACGATTGCTTTTTGCAACGATTTTATTATAATAAACACTGATCAAAACGCCTTGAAAAGGTTTTTTTTCGTGTTCCCAAAAGCTTTTTATTTGGTGCAATTTATCTATCAATCTAATCAGGTGTTCTATAGTAACTACTTTTTTACTATTCATCGATATGCCATTGCCGCCTCTCTGTTTGGAAGCTTGGACAAATCGTTTTCCTTTTAACTCAAGAACATTGTTCATTTAATTAATCCTCCTTACTCAATTTTCTTGATACAGCACTTTTAGATTCTCCAGTAAGTTTTTCTATTTCCCTTACTGTAAAGCCCATATCATATAATTGACTAATATCAGTCTTATTTAAATTTCCAATCAAGCTATTGTATAGCCTTTTCAAATAGTCATGTTCGTAATTCACATCACTAAACGCTAAGGATGTCTTAATAATATTTTTTAATTCGCCTGGGTATGGAAGGTGAGGAGCCAGATTTAATATTTTTCTAAACAATCGAGTGTCTTTTGCAACACCCTTAAAATTTTTTATATAAGAGGAAAAATAAAACTCACCTACTTCAATTAAATCCTCTTTGCTATAACGGTCAAAATTTATTATTGCATCAAATCTCCTTGTAAGAGCCTTATCAAATTTTGAAAAAAGATTTGTTGTTGCAATAATCACAATCTCTTTATTTAAATCAGTTAATCTATCGAGTTCCCTCAAAATTGTAGAGGTTACTCTTCCCATTTCACGCACATCATTGGAACTTACTCTATCCAAAGCAATTACATCTATTTCATCAAACAAAATAACTACTTTGTTTGAATTGGGAATTGAGTTTATTTCATTAAACACACTTGTTATGTTCTTGTTTGTTTGACCAAGTTTACTATCAATTAAATTGTCAAAATCAACATAAAACAATGTCCTATCTAACAACCGTGTAACTTGCTTGGCAGCCTCAGTTTTTCCGCTACCGGGAGAACCTTCAAACAAAAATTTATTAATACCTATATTATGGTTTATTGCATTTATGATACCTTTTATATCCTCAGTAATTACTATAGGAAGGTTCAAGGGCTCCATGCCTCTTATATCTATCTGTTTTAGAAATTCACTTTCAAAATTGCTACTTTGAGGTGTGTATAAATTAGACTCTGCAATTAAACTCATTATATATTCAGCAAGCTGATCATCTCCTATGCTGTCAAAATATCTGGCAATAATTAACGCTTCGTTTCGGAAAGCATTTTCATTTTTCTCAACATGGTATTTTATTAAATTCAAAACATTTTGTTTTTTCATGCTAGCATACCTCCATATACATTTTATATTATAACACAATGTGGGACAAAAGTCTATATATTTGGGACAAAATTTCATTTTATAAATTCAAGTTACCTCTTAAAATCATTTGGTTATGTAAAAAATCTCGTTTGTTGAAAATAAACAAACGAGATTGGAAATGTTTAGATTTATATATTGCCATCGCTGCCTGTACGCAGTTTTTGTATTTGCTCATTAAACCTCTGGTGCTTGACAGACTTCACGGCAATTCCTATGCAATATCTGCTTACAAGGAAATCCAATAGATACTCTTTAGGAATTTGATAACGCTGTTTGATATAAAAGCATTTCAGTTCTTTTTTACCGCACCTGCGACTAACCGAGTTTTTATTGTAGCCCGTAAACTGAGCTACCTGCTCAACCGACATAACATCTGGGTTATTTTTTAGCAGTCGTTTATAATACTGCCGCATACGGATTAAATCCTCGTGTGTGAACACTTCATCAAAGGACGGAGCTTTTTTATCTCTGCCTTTTCCTTTGTAAAAGCCGTCTGGGGCTTTGAATAGCTCTGGGTAATCATCTCTGTCTTTCAAATACTGAATAACATCAACCGTCTTGATTTTGAAGCGGCGTGTTTTTTTGCCGCTATCTACGTTCGGCACAAGACCGCTTTCCAATAAAAACAAGCAGGTCTTTTTGCTGATATGACAGATACGGTACATCTGGCCTTTGGTTATGTATTCGGGGGTATTGCTACATAATCTCGTTGCAATATTTTTCTGTAATCATCACTTACACCTCTTTGCGCTTTTTGGTCAACAGCAGAAGAAAGGTGTAAAAGTTCTCTTCAATAGTATTTTGAGAGTACCTGAAAAGTAGGCGGGAAAAGGGGTTTTGTTCTCTCCTGAGTTTTCTCTTTTTTGCTTTTTTGAGCCATTTTTGAAACCTATTCGAACTCACGTTTTTTTGCCGCTTTTCGCCGCTTTTAGCTTGGATTTTACCTGTAAATAAAGTAGTTTTTCTTGCATTATTTTCTGCTCATTTCTAACACTTTCCATATCACATAACACATTCGAAATCGAATGACCTTATTGGTTGCCGTATCTCTTAAAACCATTAATTTTACGGGCTTTTTCGGTTATTATGTTTGAAGCAGTACGGTTAGTTCTCTCCGATAGTTCTCTCGCATTTCGAACTGTCGGAAACAGCCGAAGCGGAGAGAAAATCATCTTTTTGCGGACAAGAGCATTTACCCTTAAAACGGGGCATTTTTCCTCAAAATCCGCTAAAGTGTGTTGGGAGTAAAACACTCGAAATCAGGTAATCCCTAACGGGACCGAGGGTTCGAATCCCTCACTCTCCGCCATCAAGAGGCTACAAAAAAGATATAGCCTAAGAAAACCCCGATTTTATCGGGGTTTTCGTCATATATACGGCAAAATTTCACTAAACAATTTCGTAGATATAAAACCGCTGTTTTCCATTTGTGTATGGATTCGAACTCTAACATAACACCTCGTAATTATTACATAAACGCACGGATATTAAATTCCGTGCGTTTTTTCATATCTATTTTAAAAAAGGAGAATATATACTACAGAAAGAATTAGCCAAACGCCTCAAAGCTCGGTACGACACCAAGATGGACGGAAGCGGATGGTTAGAAATGTCCTCGGACGGCATCCCCCTCTGCCGGATAGAATGCAACGGTCAATTTCTAAGCAATATGAATTTGAAAAGAGCTCAACTAAAAAGCTCTCTGAATTATTAAATAATACGGTTAACGAAATACTATTATATATCGATAAAACCATGGCTGTTGTTCTTCGAAACAGGCAGTACATAGGAAGAAAGGAAATATATAATGGAACAGATTATATCTGCAGCTCCGAAAAAAACAGTACGAATAATTGAGCCGACCATACCGATTAACGAAAACATAAAATTAAATTATCACCTTCTTCGAGTTGCCGCTTATTGCCGAGTATCTACCAAGCAGGAAGAACAACTCAACAGTTACGAAAATCAGGTGGAACACTATACGCACCGAATCAATTCCGAAAAAGATTGGCAACTGGAGGGAATATATGCCGATAAAGGCATCTCGGGCACAAGTGTAAAAAAACGTGATGAGTTTAACCGAATGATTCACCGTTGTAAACAAGGCAAAATAGACATGATTATCACAAAATCCATTGCACGATTTGCAAGAAATACTGTTGACTGCTTGAAATATGTACGAACGCTGAAAGATTTGGGCGTTGATGTGTACTTTGAAGAACAGGGAATCCACAGTAATCAACCCGGTGCAGAATTCTATATAACAATATACGGCAGCATTGCCCAAAGCGAGTCGGAAAACATCAGTGCAAATGTTAAATGGGGTAAGGCACAAAGTGCAAAGGAAGGCAAAGTAAACTTTCACTACCAAAATTTTCTCGGATATCGTAAAGGAACAGCCGGAAAACCTGAAATTGTACCCGAGGAAGCAGAAACAATACGCCTCATATATGGTTTATTCCTTGCGGGTAATAGCTTGAGCGGTATAGCTCACGAACTCGAAAAACGGGGAATATTAAGCCCGGCGGGAAAAGAAAAGTGGCAGCTTTCAACGGTTCGGTCTATTCTCTCTAACGAAAAATACAAGGGCGATGCAATAATAAACAAAACATATATAACCGATTGTATCAGCAAAAAAGACAGGGCAAATAACGGTGAACGACCAAAATACTATGTTGAAAACAGCCACCCGGCAATTATTGATTCTGCAATTTTTGGCAGAGTTCAGGAAGAACTTGCGAGACGGTCAGGCAAGCATAAAGTAAAACAGGTCGGCACAAAAACCGAGCAGGGAAAATATTCAAGCAAATATGCTTTAACGGAACTGCTTATTTGCGGAGAATGTAAAACGCCGTATCGCAGATGCACCTGGACAGCAAGCGGTAAAAAGAAAATCGTATGGAGGTGCATTAACCGCCTTGATTACGGAAAGAAATACTGTCACAACTCACCTAGTATTGAAGAAAGCGTACTGCAAAAAGCAATTATGGAAGCAATAATGAAAATTGCCATACAAAATACGGATGTTATGAACACGCTAAAACTGCATATAGGCAGGGGTTTAACGGGTGAAAATGAAGAAGATAACATTCTTGACATACAAGTGAAAATTGCCGAAATCGATGCCGAATTCAAAAGGATGCTTGACTGTGTATCAGCCGAAACTATGGATGCGTTAGATGATGAAAAGGCAACAAGACTTATGAATGAAAAAAGCGAATTGCAACAGCAGCTCGCCCATTATGATAGTTTGCAACAACAAAGAGAAAATACAAAATCAAGGCTTGATGACATATGTACAATACTTGACGGATTAAAAAATCGCCCTATGGAATATGATAACCAAATTGTTCGGCAATTGCTTGAATGCGTGGTGTTAGAGTCCAAAGAAAAGATAAAAGTTATTTTCTCCGGCGGAATGGAAGTGGAAGAAGAACTGAATTAGATATATTAACTGATTTTAAGTCTTCTATATATTTAATCAATATGAATAATCATCACTTTAAATGGTAATTGGATATATGATATAATGAAAATAATATTATGTTATTTCGAGGTATACAATGAAGATTTTAATGCTTTCTGATTTCCATATAGGAAATGAAAACTTTGATATGCATAAAAGTTTTCATTTCATTGATAGAGCCTATGATGCTATTTCAGGAGAAATAGATTATGGCGAAACTATTGTTGTGCTTATTTGCGGAGATATTATTGACAAAGGCAACTCAGCACTGTTTAGTGAGGCTGAAAAAATATTCGACTATATAAGAAACAAATTCTCAACACTCAATATTAAAATTAGATTTGTTCCCGGAAATCATGATATTTGTAATAACGGTTTTAAGGAATTTGATACTTTTACTCATAAATACAATGACTTAGAATTCAATTATTCTTCGAAATCGGTTTATCAAGAACTAATAGAAGATGTAAATTTTATCTATGCAAGTTCAGTTAGAAACGGAAATTATAACTATGGTCAGCTTGACTATGATCAAATTAGTGCATGTATAGATGAAAATCATTGTAATTATTTTGTATTTCATCATAGTCCTTTTAGCGAAGATAATCAAGGCGAAAAAGATGCTGTAATACGTGAATCCATTAAATTGTTTGATGGTTCTTTCTGCAATGCCCCTTATCCTTATTATATATTGCACGGTCATTATCATGGAGATAGTATTATTCCTCTTTATGGTGACGGATTAATTATTGAAGCGGGCTCAATATTTTACTCAAGGGAAAATGTTAATAATCAGTTTAATTTACTTTACTTACAGGGCGGACAAGTTGAATTGGTATATCGTTTTACTTTTGAGGCAAATCATGATAGCTTCAGAGAAGAAACGGTTTATCCTCAAAAAAACAACAAGCGAATAACTAATATTAAAAAAATACAATACAAAGATGTGCCCAATTATATCAATCGAAAAGTAGCGCTATTTTCACTGGTACAAGAAAGAAGCATTAAGCTCTATTTCGACGACAACTTAAAAAGCACATTATTTGAACTTTGCATGAAAGAAAAACATATCGTTCTTCTAGGCGAAGCCGGATGTGGGAAATCCATAGAGTTATTGCATTTAGCATTTCTACTATCTCAGCCGGATTGTATGTATTATCCCGTATATATTAAGTTAAATACATACACAAACGAGAATATAGATGATTTTATTTCTGAGCAATATTCTCACTTAAATCGTCAAAATTTATTCTTTATTTTTGATGGATTCGATGAAATAGAGTATCTCAACTTGAATAAATTCTCAAGAAAATTAAATGCTTTCACCAATTCACACCCCAACACCCACTTTTTAATTTCGTGCCGTACCAATTTTTATAAATTTGAAGATAAAGAAAGTGAATATAGCACAGGTACTTTTACAGGATTCAAAGAATATGGACTTTGCCCATTATCATCAAGTGATATAAACAAATATATTACAACACAAAATTTATCACAAACTCAATTATGGGATTCAGTAAACAGTAACAATCTTAATGAATTATTACAAAATCCATTTTATCTTGTAGAAATTTTAAGATTATATAAAGCCAATTTTAAATTACCAAATAAGCTTGATTTAATGAGTACATTAGTTAAAAGCAAGTTTTACTGGGATAAAGAAAAATACAAAAACACAAAAGATATAGAAGATGCAGAACTTGAATTGTTAAATCTTCTTCAAAAGATTGCTTTTTCTTTACAGTGTTTACAGAAAGTAAGCATAACAAATACAGAATTTCAGCAATTAACTACTTCTACTGAAAGAGAACTCCTAAAATATTCTGGCGTTTGGTTAAAAGATGAATTAGGTGAATGGTATTTTGAGCACAATAATTTTAGAGAATATCTAACTGCTGAGTACCTTGTTAATATGCCAATTGAAACAATCAAAAATCTAATAACATATCACGATGACAGAACAAAAATCAAAGAGTCTTGGCAAAATGTTTTGTCATTTCTGGCTTTATCATATCAAAATTCAGAATTATTGGACTGGATACAGAAAACAGATCCTTCTTCTGTTGTTAAGTTTGAAACTTCACGAATAAATGAAAAGATTAGGGCACAAATCTTTTGTAATATTTATAACGAATATAAAGATAAAAACAAATGGATATCATGGAATTTAAACAGCGGAAAAGATCTTGCAAACTTTGGACAAACCGCAGAAACCTTAGAGTTTCTATTAGCTGAAATAAAAAAGCCTGTTCATTTCCGCGCACAAAGTAATGCTATATATTTATTACAAAATTTTTCAAACCTTTTTGGAAAAGATAAAATTGTCAAAGAGGTTTTATTGTCATGTTGTAAAAATGATACTACCCGCTCTTATGAGAAAAAAGGAGCTATCATTGCACTATCCCAATTAGGATTATCCTCAACTGATATTACCAATGAATTATATTCGCTCTTTGGAGAATCTGCTGAAGATGAAATACGCTATGGATTATACACATATTTTTTAAATACAGAATTACAAGATGAATTCGTAGAGTATTTTATTAAAGGACTTAAATTGGAATTAAAAGAAAAAAATTCTGATTGCTTATTCATTTTGAGAAAAGGTATAAAATCACTCAAAAAATCAAAATCCATTAAATTATTCATTGAATTTTGCTCGGTTAATGATATTACTCATCTTTATCATTCAAAAGAAATTTTCGCAGATGCTTGTAAAAAAATGGAAAAATTTTATGAACAAAATCCTGATGATACATTCAACACAGCTTTTAATTGCATGATTCTTTTAGCTAAACGGTTTGAACGTGATTATATAAAGATATTAAAGCAATTTTTTGAAAACACAAGCACAGTAACACAAGTAATATATAAAATTATTGATTCAAATATAGCTACTCATATACAAGAGTTTATATTGACACAATTTGAAGCACAAGACTATATGGGCATTATTTTAGTCAGGTACAAAGATAATTCCGTACGATATAAAGAATTGTTCAAATTTCTTGTTTCCGAAATGAATGAAAATTCGAACGAGTTTAAAGAATGTCAAAGACTTATTTTTGAAAATGAGGGTATAAAAATTTCAGGACGAACATATTTAGATTACGAGGAATTGCAACAAAATGGTAGACAAAAGTATTTTGATTGTTTGTTTAGCAAAGATAAATTTGAATGTTTGCTGAAGGAATTTATATGTTTAACAGGCAGCAATAATATTACATATGAAGAATTACAAAATCAAGTATTTGAATTTACTCACCAACGGTATGATTTACAAGAACTTATTTGGGGAATCATTAAATGCAAATTTAATGATCAACATGTAAAAAGTTTTTTGGAATATGTTGATTGGGAATCTTTCGTTATTAATGAAATTTACCGCATATTGGATAAAACAGCTGATATTTCAATTTACATTAATTCGGAACAAAAAAAGTTTATCTATCAATATTGCAATGAGACAATCAAAAAATAAATTTGAATACAGTTGTGCATTATAATGACAATGGTGGTTATTCTTGTTCGTGGGATGTAATTTATATTACTTTTTTTTCAGAGTATTTTAACTTTGATTACGATGAAACTGTTTTATTGGATATGCTAACGCTTCCTTCCTATTTCTTTAAAGAAGAAAAAACAGATCAATATAATTTTCCAAAATATATAATTAATAAGATTTCTGAAAAATCAATCAATGACCGTGTTAAACATAATATTGATAATTTAACTTTAGTGGATGATGTTTTATGTACTCATATTAAATACTGTATGAAAAAGCACCTTCCGTACGCAATAAAACTTGCAACAGAAATATGTTTAACTTCAGGCAAAGAATGGGAAAAACGTACGGCTTTTGAATACTTGCTTAATATTAGAGGAGAAGACTTCATCTATCAAATAATACTGCCTAATGCGGATGATATTATGATTGAGATTATAGCTAACGCTTTATATAACAATAAAAATATTGAGTTGGAAAATAAACTAATTCAAAAAAACAAATTATCATTCGAACATACAAAATATCTGGGGATTTTAATAAAGATGAACAGTATGTATGGTCTTCAAACATATTATGATTTGGCTTCAAAGCAAAAATCAATTCCGGATTATAGCGAACACAATAATATTTGTCATATAACAGAAGCTATTGGAGAAATATATGAGCCGAAATTGCTACCGTTGCTTCAAAAATTAGTTGAATTGCGATTTGAAGCTAAATTTAAGGATAAGGATAGTTTTGGACTTTACAATAACTTATGTAAAGCATTAAGAAATGTTGCTTTAAATGATTATATGAAAGTAAAAGTGCTCCTACAATCATTATTTAAGCAATGTTTACAGGATTCGGAACTACGATGCTTTTGCAGTTATCTTTTAGATGATATAGAATCTCAATATTATAATAATCATGATATTCCCTGGACAATTAAAGATGTTAAATCTTTTCTTGATAATAATTCAATGCAAAATTAATCCGTAAAAACAATGCTATTTATTTGTATTAATTTTTATTAGAACTTTTTTGATATTTAGAACAATATTATCCGCAACATCAGAGATTTACTATTAAAAACAATAATCCTTTAACATTCTATAAGCTCATCTTATTTCTCGGATGGTTTTCCTCAAGGATGTGGCGGATTTTGTTTGTGCTGATGTGAGTATAAATCTGCGTAGTCGTAATCGAGCTGTGCCCAAGCAGCTGCTGAATGTATCTGATGTTGACATTCTCATCCATAAGTGCCGTTGCAAAAGTATGCCGGAACATATGCGGCGTAATGTGCATCCCCGCCCCTGCCGCTTCGGCATAATCGTTTATCATACTTCTTACGGATTGCTCGGAATACCTGTTGCCTAATTTATTGACAAAAACACAGTCATTCTCCGAACCGCAAATTTCAATATATTCTTTTAAAAGTCTTGAAACTTTATCATTGGCAATACACATTATGCGTTCCTTGGAACTCTTCCCGGAAATGTAAATCGTGTTGCTTTGAAGTTCGAGGCTTTTTCTTTTTAGATTGCTCACCTCCGACACTCTCATTCCGGTTGAAAACAATAACTCTATGATAATAACATTCCTAAGTGCGGATTTATACTGATAGCTGCTTTGGGCACTGTCAAGCCGGGAATACGAATATCTTAAAATATCCTTTACGGTCGCAATCGGGATTGTTTTTGGAAGAGTAATCGGCTCCTTGTATTTTAGCGTAATTTTATGAAACGGATTTATTTCGATAATTTCCTCAATCTCCATATACCGATAAAACGCCTTTAAGCAGGCAATTTTGCGCTTGGCGGTTTTCGGTTTGTAATGTTGATGAAGTGAATTTATATATGCACTCAGCTCGTTTTTATCAAAGCAGCCCCTCCTTTTCATATACAGGCAAAACTGTTCCAAATCGATTTTGTATGCTTTTATTGTCAGGGTACTCAGGCCTTTTGAGTCGCTGCAAACCGTAAGATAATTCTGTGCTTCTTTTTCAATATTAATCATAATTAAACCTCCGAAATTTGTCTGTTTTAATTATGATTACTTGTCATTCAAAAGTCGATAACATTCGGCTCTTTTTTATAATATTTATGCATTTTTGCACGTGTAATGTGCATTTTTTCATTTTCTATTGACAAATTGTTAAAAATATGCTATTAGAGTGTAAAGGAAAATATAAGTAAAGGATAACTAATTGTTATCATTGCTATAT
>ULPT01048212.1_pt1 | contig 14544 bp, 10 predicted proteins | sample 1953751 | NCBI WGS metagenome assembly ULPT01 (sample SAMEA4835636, study PRJEB28245) | human gut metagenome | biome: gut microbiome; material: fecal sample | place: Denmark | collected 2008
TTACGTCTATCACTATCCCGAATAGTGTAACGAGTATTGGACAGTATGCTTTCCGTGGTTGCACGGGTCTTACTTCTATCACTATCCCCAATAGTGTAACGAGTATTGGATATCGGGCTTTCGATGGTTGCACGGGTCTTACTTCTGTTCTTATTGGCAATAATAGTGAATTGTCTATGGATGATGCAACATTCTTCGGTGATGCAAACCTCACGCAAGTAACATGTTATGCCAATGTACCTCCGCATATTGGGTATTTTGGATATGATAAAGATAGCCTAACCGAAAAGACTTTGTATGTACCTGTTTCAGCCATTGATAAATACAAAGAAGCAGATATATGGAAAGACTTTGGGCACATTGTTCCTATTAGTGCAACACCAACCGATACCGATGAACCGGTGATTATGCCTTCGTACACCGAAGTAACCATTGCGTGGCCCACAACCATAGGTGCCAAAACATACACAATCACTATTACCAAAGATACCAAAACTATCTGTTCTCTTACTTTCGATAATACAGGGGTACTGATCAATGCTGCCTTTGCCGCACCGTCTTACAATGGCAATGCACATCAGGCACCTGCTGCTCAATACACGCAATCCGCCTTTTGGTTTACTTTCAGTGGATTGGAGTGTAATACACAATATGACTACTCTATTGTTGCCCTAAGTAGCAATGGACAACCTATCAGCACATATAATGGAACTTTCCGTACAACGGCTCCGACAGCGATAGATGATGTATCGTCCTCATCTTCCAATAATGCTGCTGTGCAAACCCGGAAAGTTTTCCGTAATGGTCAAGTGCTGATACAACATAACGGCAAGACATATACCATCTCCGGCAATGAGGTAAAATAATAACCTTGTAGATGAATAAATATCAGAAAATAATCTTTGGAGTATCCTTTGCCCTAATTCTTGTTATAATTTGTGTCAGCATAGTAGTTTATTGGATGACATTCGGCGGAGGTTTAAGCACGGATAGCAACGATTGGATAGTCTTTGCTATACTTGTGGGCTCAATAGGCACAATGCTGTTTACAGGCTTGAATGTCCTTGTATTTTACATGCTCAAAGCATACAAACTCTATAGAAAGGCCAATGATTTGATTTTCAAAATGTTTGATGACATGGTGGATATACCATCATAGGTGTCTGTACTTTGTATTGCAACCTCGGTTTTCCATAATGGCTAACCGAGGTTGTTTGTTTCCTACGAATAGCGATATGGGTTATATTGTAGGAAAATAAGTGCATTAGATTTACTCAAAAAGTGGAAAATAAGTGCAGTAGAAAAGAATAAAAACGGGAAAATAAGTGCATTAGATTTGCGTAATTCCTACAAAATCAGTACCTTTGCGTCGGATTATAATTTTGAGCAATATGGAAGAGCAAATAATACTGCAAGTAGTAGCCGATCAGCGGCGGGAAATAGAGCGTATGCGCCCCTCTGAATGGGTGAAACGTATGGAGGAGCAATGGTTTGACCTGCAAAGTCCGTTGGCACAAATAGTAATAGGCGTGCGCCGAAGCGGAAAGTCTGTACTTTGCCACAAAGTGTTGCACGAAGCAAAAATCAACTATGCGTTTATCAACTTTGACGATGACCGCTTGGCGAATATCCGTATTGATGACCTCAATACCGTATTAACTTGCCTGTATCGTATATATGGCGACTTTGAGTACTTGTTTTTAGACGAGGTACAGAACGTGGACGGTTGGCATTTGTTTGTTAATCGTCTGTTGCGTCAAGGGATACACATTGTCGTAACAGGCAGCAATGCCAAACTCCTGAGTGCCGAACTGGCAACGCACTTGGCAGGACGATACAACGAGATACGACTTTTTCCGTTCTCGTTCGCGGAGTATTGTGAGGCGAATAAGATTGACACTACCTCTCTGACCACGCAGGCACTTGCTTTTCGACAGGAAGGGCTTTTGCGCTATTTACAAGACGGTGGTTTTCCTGAGTTGCTGCACGTGCGCGATAAGCGGGGGTATGTGCAACAATTGGTAAATGTGATTATCCACAAGGATATTCGCGAGCGATACCATATTCGGCTTATGGCAGCGTTGGAGCGTTTGGCAGATTATCTGATGGGTATTTTTTGTCAGGAGGTAGTGCGTAAGAATATCGCTACAACATGCGGTATTACCTCTATGCGAACCATAGACAATTATATTGCTTATTTGCGGCAAGCTTATTTGTTGTTAGGACTGCACAAATACTCGTTCAAAGCCAAAGAACGTATTACGCAAGAGAAAAACTACGTGATAGATGTGGCATTATTGAGCAACCGCAATGGTGTGCTATCTCCCGAGAATTGGGGCTGGCGATTAGAGAATGTAGTGTATATAGAACTGCTTCGGCGTGCCGCTGCCAATTTTCAAGATATTTTCTACTATAGACACCCTAAAACGCAGAAAGAAGTGGACTTTGTGGTATGTGAACGCAGTCGTGTGGTGGAACTGATACAGGTTTGCTATGCGTTATCGGATATGAAGACCTACGATCGTGAAACCTCTTCTTTATGGTTGGCAGCCAAACAATTGCATTGCTCTAATCTTATGCTGGTTGTGTTGGAGGGAGAGAAAAAAGAAATAGTGCAAGATGATATGACTATACACATTATACCCGCGATGGAGTGGTTATTGCAACAATAAATTGTCAAAATTGTAGGAAAATAAGTGCATTAGATTTACTCAAAAAGTGGAAAATAAGTGCAGTAGAAAAGAATAAAAACGGGAAAATAAGTGCATTAGATTTGCGTAATTCGTAATAAATCAGCACTTTTGAGGTTAATAGGTGTTTTGACACTATCAAATAGTAAATAATAATACTGCAAGTGGTAGCCGAGGATATATCCAACACGGGTGGATGTCGGGTGGATGTCAGGTGGATAGGCATCCGCTCCGTTGCCCCTACAATATCATCAGCAGTATCGGAACAGGTATCATACCGTCTATAGTGGACAATATATTGCTCGAATAGGTGGAGTCCCCGTTGTAGATATGTTTTCCGTCGCAGGTATAGAGAATGTTGCTTGAGTAGGTGGAGTTTCCCTTGTATATTTTGCTTCCGTCCCACGTGTAGAGTATGTCGCTCGAGTAGGTAGAACGCCCTTTATACATCTTTTGTCCGTCCCATGTATAGAGTATATCGCTCGAGTAGGTGGAGTTTCCGCGATAGACATACTGCCCGTCCCACGTCAGCAATATATTGCTTGAGTAGGTGGAGTTTCCTTTGTACAGATGTTTCCCGTCCCACGTATAGAGTATATTGCTCGAGTAGGTCGAATTACCTTTGTAAAAATGTACTTGTGCCATAGTCAAAGTAGTGAATAGTAACAACAAAAGGGTTTGAAATATCTTCTTCATCATCTCATTTTCTTGGTGCAAAATCGTAAAGACGCAACAGACCGACTGCCAGCGGGTCGGTCTGTTGTGTTTTTTATCGTACGGCGGTCAGCCTACGCACGTGCGCATTGTATTCGTCCTCTTGGAGCAGTTCCTCCAGGGTGATATGCATACGGTAGTTCCAGAAATGGTGCGGGTCGGCGGGTACGTTGATACGGTCGGCGTGCTGATCCGGTATGCGTATTTTCCCGTCTATGGCAAGCCAGTCTTGCAGCGGCAGAATCACCCACATCGCGGGGCTGTACATGTGTTGGTTGATGATAAACTCCGCTATCTTGGGTGTCATCTCGCGCGGTGCCTCGCCTTGCCACCCCATCTGTTCGTTGTAGAAACGCTGGGTGACGGCGCGATCTTCTTCCCACCATGCACGCAGCGGGTTCATATCGTGTGTACCTGTAGTGCAGACGCTCAGATACGGTGCATTCGCCGGGTGCGCAAATGCTACATTCGGGTCTTTTGGCATACGCTGTATCTCCAGACTCAGTATCTGCAAACGGTGCATCACATCGGGTACGCAAGCCGGTACCATGCCGAGGTCTTCTCCGCAGCAGAGCATGTGTGTGGCATTGATTAGTGTGGGCAGTTTGCGCATAGCCGACTCGCGCCAGAAATCGGTGTGGCGGCGGAAGAAATAGTCATTGTATATCCGCATCAGCACCTGTTTCTGGTCGTCGTATAGTTCGTTGAAAGAGTGCGACTGATAAATCGAAATACGCGGGTGAAGCATATCCGGACTGCGTTGGTCGCGCACAAAGAGTACTTCGCAATGCAGGTATATCAGCCCGTTGCAGAGGTTCTTCGCCTGCTTCTTGGTCAGCCCGGCGGCTTTCAGTTTCGTTTCATCTGCCAAGAGTGCATCGAAATAGTTTTGTATCTTTACCTGTGTGTCAAACTCATCCTTGAAATAGTAGATATACCCGTCGTTGGTGTTGAGGAAATGCTGTTTGGCGTACTCGGTATCGTAGCCGAACACCTCGCCGAGAAAGTTGGCACGGATATACGGCTTCGTCATCCGGTCTATGTCGAGACACACGCCCATATTCCACAAGTCTTGTGCGCTGTAGGGTAGGGCTGGGCTGAAATGTCCGCATAGTCCCCAAACATCGGTCTTGCGCATTTGCCAGATACGGAAGAAACCGAGGATATGGTCAATACGGTATGCATCAAAATAGTCCTGCATCTTCTGGAAACGCTTGCGCCACCATAGGAAGCCGTCTTTCGCCATCTCGTCCCAGTTGTAGGTCGGGAATCCCCAATACTGTCCGCTAATCGAGAAGTCATCGGGCGGCGCACCTGCTGAGGCATCGAGGTTGAATAGTTGCGGGTCGGTGTAAGCGTCCACCGAATCGGGCGAGATACCAATAGGTATATCCCCTTTCATCGCTACACCTATCGAGTGTGCATAAGCCACTGCGTCTGCTAACTGCTTGTCGGCGTGGAACTGCAAATAGCAGTAGAAATCCTTCGGCTGCTTGTCGCGTTTCGAGAGAAAAGCCGCATACGGGTCGAGCCATTCGTGGTTCTTCCGGTAGAAAGCCTTGTATTCCTCACTGCTGAACAACGCCTCTTTGTCGGCTTTGTAGAGCAACTTGAAGTACTTCATCTTCTCGTCATATACGCACTGATAATCCGCAATCGCTTTTTGGTTGAATTCCTCTTTTGTGGCAAGGTATTTCTTTTTTTGTGCAGGTGTCAGACGCCCCATCTTCTCTATGTTGATATAGATTGGGTGCAACGCAAATACGCTCACGGTGTTGTAAGGATACGAGTCGCGGTTGGTGTGCGTCAGCGTGGTGTCGTTGATAGGCAGGGACTGAATCATCTTTTGCCCCGTCTTCGCCGCCCAGTCTGCCATTTTTTTCAGGTCAGGAAACTCGCCGATACCGAAACCGTCTTGCGTGCGCAGCGAGAACACGGGTATCACTACACCCGCACCCTTGAAACGCGGTTGCGTGCGACGGAATGAGCGGTCGTTTTGCTGAATGCTCAAACTCTGTTGCAAACCCCATATTTTGCGGTTCTCGCCCCATTCCATATCCACTACACTGCCCGAATGAAGGTCGTAAATCACATACTTATATTCAATGATTTGGTCGCCCTTCACCTCTATGTCGGCTCGCCATAGTGGGAACTCGGCATCGTTCATCACCACTTTTCGGTCGGTGTTCCAGTTGCCCAATTCAGGTACGTTGCCTACGATAGCCACGCCCTGTGTTGGCTCTATCTGCGGCAGGTCTATCGAAAAACGCACATTGCCTCTTGGCGCTTTGGTGTGCATCGGTTTTTGCCGGCGAAAAAGGGATTTAACAAAAGCCGTTGTATAGAATGATTTCTCATAGTCGTCCACCTGCCATGCATCACGTATCACAAGGTGCTTGTCTGTATTGCGCAGGGTCAGCACGCGTGGTTCGCCGGACTCATATATATACCCGCCGTCCTGCAAACGGATGGCGTATTTGTAGCATATCTCGCCCGCAAAATCCGATACGAGTATGGTAGCCGACCAGAAATCCGGTCCCTGGCAGGAAAGTAGCAGGGGTTTTTCGGGTGTCCAACCGAGGATAGAAGGTTTGGTCTCAATCACGCAGAGAGTCTGCCCGTATTCTGCGCGATAGTTAATCTGGAAAGTAAGTGTCATGGTATGTATATGTTTTTGTTATTGTTATTAAGTTTGTTATAGGATAGTTATAGGATGGTTATAGGATAAACCGTCATCTGCGTTCCCTACAAATACCTAAATCGCCGCAAAATTACAACATTTCCCACACATATACAAGCCAAAAATAAAAATCAGGGGAATTGTGGTAAAATTATCTCTATTGCAAACCTGTTGCTACTTCGCCATAAATTTTGCTATCCCGCTTTGGCGAGATCTCAAAAACGTTTCATCCTCTCGTCTATATGGTAAAAGCGGGTGATTTCTAATGGAATGGTTTATTTCAAGTCTGTATGTCGCTTGCCGGAACAATACCCACAACCCCGTTCTCTTTACATAGGACAAACAGGTACAACAATGGTATAAGGACAATGAGTGGTAGGGTAGTGGTAGGGCGATACGACCGATAACGGACGCTTTGTCGGCCGCGGTCTCTATCATCTTTTCTTCATACCATAAAAATGTTTTAATTTGCACAACTGCAAAAAAAGCAGTACATTTGCACGATTATTGTATAAGAGCGGATAAAGTTAGTTTGGATAATGAATATGAGAAACAAAATCTATACTTTTTTGCTGTTGGTGGCGGCTATGGTTTCTACGCCCGTTGCGCAGGCACAAGATAACGTCATTGACGAAGTGATCTGGATTGTGGGTGACGAGGCTATCCTCAAAAGTGAAGTAGAAGAAGAACGCCTGCGTGCACAATATGAGGGGCAACAGATATCGGGCGACCCGTATTGCGTCATTCCCGAGCAGATCGCTATTCAGAAACTCTTCCTCCACCAGGCGGAGATCGACTCGGTGGTGGCAAATGAGTCGTCGGTGAGCCACCAGGTGGATATGCGTATCAACTACTATATCTCCCAAATCGGCTCCAAGGAGAAGATGGAGGAGTATTTCCGCAAGACCAGCAGTGAGATTCGCGAGGAGATGATGACTACTGTGCGTAATCAGATGATTATACAGCAGATGCAGCAGAAACTGACAGAGCATATCAAGCCGACACCCGCCGAGATACGTCGCTATTACAACTCGCTTCCCGAAGACTCCATTCCGATGATGCCTGCTGCAGTAGAAGTGCAGATACTCAGTTTCGAGCCGCCTGTGCCCGTAGAGGAAACCGAGCGTATCAAAAGCCGCTTGCGTGAGTTTACCGAGCGTATCAATTCCGGCAAGGCTGATTTTGCGATGCTGGCACGTCTCTATTCCGAGGATACCGAGTCAGCCAAACGTGGCGGTGAATTGGGCTTCGTCGGGCGTGGACAGTTGGTCAGTGAGTTTGCCGATGTGGCGTTCAATCTCAACGACCCCAAGAAAGTGTCGCGTATCGTGCAAACCGAGTACGGCTACCACATTATCCAATTGATCGAGAAAAAAGGCGAGCGTATCAACTGCCGCCATATCCTGCTTCGCCCGCGCGTCAGTGCGGATGACAAGGTGAACGCCATCAATCGGTTAGACACTATCCGCCGAGATATTGAAGCAGGCAAGATAACCTTTGAGCAGGCGGTAATTCGCTATTCGGAGGACAAGAATACGGCGATGAACGCGGGGCTGATGACCAACCCCAACACGGGTAGCACGCGTTTTGAGTATCAGGACCTTGCGCCCGAAGTGGCAAAGCAGATTTATTCGATGCAGGAGGGCGACATCTCCGCACCGTTTGTAATGATGGACCAGCAGCGCAACAAAGAGGTGTGCGCTATTGTGCGCCTGCGCAAGAAAACCGATGTGCATCGGGCCAACTTGACTGACGATTTCCAAACTATCAAAGGTATGCTGGAACAGAAACAGTCTGCAGAGTTTATCCATAATTGGATTCTGCAAAAGCAGAAAACGACCTATGTTCAAATCGACCCCAAATGGGCTGGATGCGATTTCCAATACCCGGGGTGGATACACGACTAAGAGCCGACAAGAGTGGGTGATCAGTAGGAGATAACACGATAGACTCGCTAAAAACAACTATTTTGTTAATTGTACATTGCCTTGACGTTTCGTTTCAATGTCATAGTGTTTGGTTTGTTTCTGTGCTTGGCTTTGCAGGCGCAGACAATGGTGTATCTGGAGCACTCCGAAACGCTCAGTTTCGACCAGGAGCGTATTGCTGATGCGCAGATTCTGCGGGGGGATGTCATCTTCCGCCACGAGGATGCCTTGATGTACTGCGACTCTGCTTATTTCTACGAGAAAGAAAACTCGCTTGATGCATTCGGGCATGTGCGGTTTGTGCAGGGCGACACCCTTCTCGGTTACGGCGATAAATTGTTCTACAATGGTAATTCCAAGTTTGCCCGCCTGCGCCGCCACGTGCGTCTTGTACATGGAAAAGACAATCCGACAATCCTGACTACCGACAGCCTTAACTACGACCGTATGCGCGATATTGCATACTACTACACGGGCGGTACAATCAGCGATACGCTCAATACCCTTACTTCTGTGTGGGGGCAATACACACCCAACAACAAACAGGCGGTATTCAGCCATCGTGTGCATTTGGAGAACCCTAAATTCGACCTTGCTACCGACACTCTTCTCTACAACACTGATACCCATATCGCAGATTTGGTCAGTCCGACCACGATTGTTTATGAGAAAGAAACCAATATCTATTCCTCTCGCGGGTGGTACAACACAGAGACTGAACAATCAATGCTTCTGGACCGCTCTCGTGTTGTGCATATCGACGGCAAATCAATGACGGGCGACACCATATTCTATAACAAACACCTTGGCTATGGCAAGATGATTGGTAGTATGGAGATGAAGGATACCGTGCAGATGGTAACGCTCTACGGCAACTATGGTGAGATGTTCCGTGACGGCGAGTACGGCTATGTAACCGATAGTGCCCTTATGGTCGATTGGTCGGATTCTGCCGCCTACGGCTATATGCACGCCGACACCCTCTATTCAGAGACGGTTCCTTTTCAAATACAACGCCTTGTTCCACGCGATAGTGTGCTGATAGACAGTGTGTTGACCGCTGTTGAACCCGATACATTGTGGCAGGATACCACCTACCGTGCTATGCGGGCGTTCCACAACGTGCGTATTTATCGAGAGGATATGCAGGCGGTATGCGACTCAATGTCCTACAATGGACGGGACTCGGTAATGACGCTCTATACCGAACCCGTATGCTGGAGCGACAACCATCAGATTTCCGCCGACACCATATATATATATATGCGCAACGGCACAATTGATTATGCCCGCGGTATCGGCAGTGCACTGACCATCCAACAAGAGACAGACACCTATTTCGACCAAATGGCGGGCAAGGAGATGATTGCCTATATCAGGGATGGCGAATTGCGGCAGGTGGATGTGAACGGCAATGCTTTGACGGTTTTCTTCCCGAAGGAAGATGACGGATCGTTCCTCGGCGTGAATACCACGCAATCAAGTTTTGTAAAAGTGTATATTGAAAATCAGAAGATACACCATATCCTCTTTACGGCGCAAACTACGGGCACGCTTTATCCGCTTGACCAGGTGCCTGACGGCAAAGACCGTCTGAACGGATTCTTTTGGGCGGAACAAGAACGCCCGCAACAGCCTGCCGATGTTTTTCTCCGCCCGCTGCGTACACCACGTCCAACAAGCGGAGCCGTCAGTGCGGTTGCCGCAGAACCCGAAACCGCATCGGCAACAGATATCCCGCAGGAGAAACCCGCTACACGCTCTACCCGCAAACTCAAAACCACCAAATAACGTAAACAAAGAAAACTACAATAAACATGAAACGCTTACTCTCTACACTTGGTATTGCACTAATCACTTGTGTCGCTTGGGCGCAGAATCTGCCGCAAGGCTTTGGTTTACAGATAGGTTTCGCACAACCCGTTTTGCGTCTCAACTCGCCCGAAACGCGCTATCCGTCTGATTCGTTGGTCAATACTACGACACTCAACGGATTCAAAGTCGGCTTGGTGTATGACGCCACGTTTGTCAAAGGCTTCGGTGCCAGCATAGGTGTCAACTATACTTTCGGACAGGGAAACACACAGTGGCAACGTCAGTCCACATTGAGCGACTATCCGCAGAAGCGTATCCGCACAACCTACAACCAGGTGGAACTATTCGTGGATTGGCAGTACAAGTTCGAGATTGCGGGGGGAACCTATATCATTCTCTATTCCGGCCCGTCGATACAATGTGCTGTGGCAATGACGGATAAGGTCCTTGAACGCCAACTCGATGGCGGCATATCGGAGAAAAACAGATACTCGCTTTTGGATTACAGGGACTCGGAGCAGAGTCGCGATCTCAAGCGTTTCAACCTCACTTGGGGGGTAGGTGTCGGCTTTCAGTATCAGCAGTTCTTTCTCCGTGGCGGATATGATTTCGGATTGGTCAATCCCTACAAAGAGACCAATTTCAATAAGATGGGTTTCGCCAACGACCGCTACACCCGTGGCCGCCTCGACCAATGGAATCTCCGTTTGGGTATGTACCTCTGGAGAAACTGATGACGATGTGTCAGGTTTGATAAATGACAGACTACGCCTCTTAATTCATAATTCCCCTTGATTCCTCGCGAGACCATAGACCGTGTGTTCGCTGCCGCCAAGATAGAAGAGGTGGTAGGTGATTACGTTACGTTGCACCGTCGCGGCGCCAACTTGATAGGTCTGTGTCCTTTCCACAACGAGAAGACCGGTTCTTTCACTGTCAGTCCGAGCAAGGGTATCTACAAATGTTTCGGTTGCGGTAAGTCGGGGCATGCTATCGGTTTCGTGATGGAGATAGAGCAATGCTCTTTTGTGGAGGCGGTCAAGCAAGTGGGGCGCAAATACCATATCGAGGTACAAGAGCGCGAACTCTCCGCCGAGGAGCAACAACGCCAGGACGACCGCGAGTCGATGTTCGTCGTCAATGATTTCTGCAATCGGTGGTTCCAATCCCAACTATGGGATACTCCCGACGGGCAGGCTATCGGTCTGTCGTATTTTCGGGAGCGGGGATTGCGCGATGATATCATTCGCAAGTTCCAACTCGGCTATTCGCCGGAGAAAGGGAGCCCGCTCGCGCAGGCACTCAAGCAACAGGGTTTTGTAGAAAAATATATCGTCAATAATCCCGATACCAAAATCGGTACCGGCGTCTGCGGCAAAAGCGAAGATGGGCGTATCTACGACCGTTTCCGCGACCGCGTGATGTTCCCGATTCATACCGTTTCGGGCAAGACGGTGGCTTTTGCAGGGCGGATTATGAAGAAAAAGGAGAATGTCGGCAAGTATGTCAATTCCCCCGACTCGCTCATTTACTCCAAAACCAACGAACTATACGGACTTTTCCTCGCCAAGCAGGCTATCTCCCGTTTAGACCTCTGCTATCTCGTAGAGGGGCAGATGGACGTCATCTCCATGCACCAGTCCGGCATCCCGAATGTGGTCGCCAGCGGCGGTACTGCCCTCACCAAGCCCCAGATACGCCTCATAAAGCGTTTTACAAGTAATATCACCGTCCTCTATGATGGTGATGCTGCGGGTATTCATGCCGCTTTGCGAGGCATTGATATGTTCCTCGAAGAGGGCTTTAATGTCAAAGTCGTGCTGCTGCCCGATGGTGAAGACCCCGACTCCTACGCACAGAGCCACAATGCTTCCGATTTTATCGAATATATCCAATCCCACCAAACCGACTTTATCCGCTTCAAATCAACACTCCTGCGGGAGGAGGCAGGTGGTGACCCGCAGAAACGTGCCAATCTCATCAAAGACATCACGCAGTCTATCGCCCAAATCCCCGATATGATTACCCGACAGGTGTATATCAAAGATTCGGCAGACAAACTGATGATTAACGAGCAACTTCTCACACGCGAAGTGATACGCTTGCGCCGCGACAAAGCCAACGAGGCGAAAAAGCAGCGTGAAGAGCAGGAGCGTATGGCGGCTTTTGCTGAAGATGCTGAGGCTATCGAAACTACCATTGCGCAACCGCAGAAATCTCCGAAACAGAACAAATTGGAAGAGAGTTACCGCAATCTCCTGCAGGTGATCGTCCGCCACGGAGAGCACACTCTTTATGTGCAGGAAGACGGGCAGCCGATTCAGGCAGGCGAATATATCATTGCCCAACTGGCCGCCGATGGTATTGCCGCCCCTAATGCGCTCTATCAAACCGTTATCGACGAGTATCTTGCTCACTGTCATGACGAAGGCTTTGGGGCGGAGACGTTCTTTAAGTTCCACCCCAATCCTGCTGTCAGCAGTCTGGCGGTCGATCTCATCGCCGACCGATACCAACTCAGCCGGATCTACTCCAAACAGAGTATCTCCGAAAACGTGGTGCAGGAGGTGGAACAGGAAGAGCCTGCCGAGCAATTGGACAAATTGGTCAACCGTCTTCTCTTGGAAATCAAACTGACGGTTATCGAGATACGTCTCGACGAGGTGGAGCAACTGCTGAAAGGCGACTCCGATTGGGAGCAGAAAAAAGCACAGTTGGCAGCCCAATCGCAACTCCTCGAGGTGCGCAACATCATCTGCCGCCAACTTGGCAACCGAGTTATTGTTTAACGATGAATTAGGAATGAAGAATTATATGTCTTGTTGGATTTCAACACTTGTAATTCATAATTCATAATTCATAATTCATAATTAATCGCAATGCTTTTCCCCGAAATTGTCTATGGTCCCATTCATTCCCGCCGTCTGGGAATATCGTTGGGCATGGAACTGATGCCCTTGCAGCACAAACTCTGTACGTTTGATTGTGTCTATTGCGAGTGTGGGTTCAATCAGCCGGTCTCTCACCCTGTTCTGCCTACGCGCGAAGAGGTCAGACAGGCACTCGAAACCAAGTTGCAGACTCTGAAAGCCGAAGGCACTACCCCCGATGTTATCACTTTCAGTGGCAATGGTGAGCCAACACTACACCCTGATTTTCTGCCTATTATACAAGATACGGTGTCGCTGCGCAATACCTATTTTCCTGCGGCGAAAGTGTCTGTGCTGAGCAATTCTACACAACTTGCCCGTCCCGATGTAGTAGAAGCATTGCGCCTCTGCGACAATCGTATCCTCAAACTCGATTCGGCTATCGACGAGACTATGCGACGTATCGACCAACCGGTTAATAACGCCCTGACTGTCAGTCGAATAGAGCAGTATCTCAATCGGTTTGATGGCGATTTTATTCTCCAGACTTGTTTCCTTCGTGGAGAACATCTCGGTAAGACTATCGACAATACCACCCCCGAGGAACTCAACGCTTGGTATGCTGCTGTGGAGCGTCTCCGTCCGCGCGAAATCATGATATATGTCATCGACCGTGCCACGCCGGTGAAGACTTTGGAGAAACTCTCCCGCGACGAGATGGAAGCCATTGCCGCCACCCTCATCGCCAAGGGGTATAAGGTCATCATAAGTGCCTGATTTAATGAAGAATTATGGAAATATATGCTCTCAATTCATCATTCATAATTCCTAATTCATAATTATTATGAGGGTATTTATCGCACCGCTCAACTGGGGATTGGGGCATGCTTCGCGTTGTGTCCCGCTTGTTCGCCGCCACCTCGCTGCTGGCGATGAGGTGGTTCTTGGCGGCGATGGCGATAGCCTGCTTCTGCTCCGTCATCATTTTCCCAACCTGCGTGTGTTGCCTCTCGCCCCTCTCCGTCTCACGTATTCATCGGGGAATAGTCAGGTCGGCGCTATGCTTCGTGCCATACCCCGACTGATACGTTTTTCCATCCGCGACCATCGTCTGCTCAACAGGTACCTGAAATCCGAACATTTCGACCTTGTCATCTCCGACAACCGTTTCGGATTGTTTTCCGGTCAAACAAAGTGCGTCTATATCACCCACCAACTCCATATCCTTCTCCCCCGTCCGTGGCAGTGGCTGTCCCCTTTCGCCGGCCGCCTTCACGCGGCAGTTTATCGGCATTTTGCCGAGGTGTGGGTACCCGATACCCCCGACCATACCCTCAGCGGCATACTCAGTACCCCCGTCTCGTTCCAAACACCCATCCGCTATATCGGGGCGCTTTCTCGTTTCGCAGGCTGTGTCGGAATGTCCGTCGAAAGCCGCTATGCGCACTATGATGTAGTCGCTGTCTTAAGCGGGTTGGAACCCCAGCGCACCCTGCTCGAAGAGCACATCCTCAACCGCTATGCCCATTCACAGGAGCGGGTGCTTGTCGTACAGGGAAAAGTAGATCGTCCCGCCACGTGCCTCTCGCACGCAAATATCACTCTTGTGCCGCACCTCAACGACGCCGACCTCGCTGCGGCACTTCTCTCCGCCCGCCATATCATCGCCCGCTCGGGCTATTCCATCATTATGGATCTCTCCGCCCTCGGTCTGCTCTCTGCTACCAATCCCCCTCAATCCGTCCCCTCCTTCCCTACTATAGAACTTATTCCCACCCCCGGACAACCTGAACAGGAATACCTCGCAGTGTCTTGGTACAGAAAAAGTTGACTCAAAAAAGCATAAA
>ULPT01063625.1_pt1 | contig 14519 bp, 10 predicted proteins | sample 1953751 | NCBI WGS metagenome assembly ULPT01 (sample SAMEA4835636, study PRJEB28245) | human gut metagenome | biome: gut microbiome; material: fecal sample | place: Denmark | collected 2008
CAAGATTAAAAGTAGTAGGAAAAGTTACAGAAGAAGAGAAGGGCGAGATTCAACAGCTCTTCGAACGTCGTAATGGCTTAAACGAATTGGCAAAGATTCTAACTGCTGACAATACAGAATTGTATGAGAAACTTGTGAGTGATCTTGGCGAAACTGGCATACGCTTTCAAGCATGGTGGGACAGAATGAGTGCCAAATATCAATGGGAAGCTATCGAAGGTGGTAACTGGGAAATCAATTTTGATACGTGTGAAATTTATTTAGTAAAGGGGTAATGCTATGGTACATTTTTTATTTGTAAATCAATTGCTATTCATCGGCACAACAGAGTTATTTCTCATTGGCGGTATTGCTCTGCTCTTGTTTGGTGGTAAGAAACTTCCAGAAATGATGCGTGGTTTAGGACAAGGCGTTAGGGAGTTCAAAAAAGGTGTGAATGAAGATTCGGAAAATCCGAATGTGGCAGAAAAACAATCGGAAGACGTAGAAAACGACAAACAGAAAGAAGGACAAAACGCAAAGAATTCTCATATTGGAAATGGAGAATAATAGTCAAGATTTAATGACATTCGGTGGGCATTTAGAGGTGCTTCGCCGAATGTTGTTTCGCATATTGTTTGTAGTCGGAATTTTGGCTGTTGTCGTGTTCTGTTGCAAAAATACAACTTGGTCAATACTATTAGCACCAAGTGAATATGACTTTACCACTTATCAGATGATAGAATGTATGATGAGTTGTATCGGACTCGATTTTAGGTTCGAAGAGTTTCATATTGATTTAATTGCAACAGATTTGTCAAGCCAATTTATGACGCATATAACAACATCTGTTTATTTGGCATTATTAGGTGCTTCCCCATATATCATTTACGAACTTTTTCGATTTATATCTCCAGCACTTTACGAAAGCGAAAAAAAACATTCTGTTTTAGTTGTATCTATGATATATTTGTTATTTATACTTGGAATTCTGATGAGTTATTTCGTTATATTTCCCATCTCTTTTCGTTTTTTGGGAACTTATAGCGTTGCAGAAAAGGTACATAGTACGATAACGTTAGATTCTTATATAGAAACATTTACTTCGCTAACATTTGTAATGGGAATTGTCTTTCAACTGCCTTTAATAATGTTTGTGTTAGCTAAAATGGGATTTGTTTCTTATAGTATGTTGGCAAAATACAGAAAACATGCATTAATAATCATAATGTTTGTCGCAGCTATTATAACTCCCCCAGATTTGATGACTCTCATCTTGGTGACAATACCTCTATATTTGTTGTATGAGATTAGTGTCAGAGTGACAAAACATATTAATTAGATTGGTAATTGTGCTCAGATATTACAGTGAGTGATTAATCCCATTGTAATATCCGAGCGATTATCTCTTTTCTTGTCAATATGAGATTTATCGATAGCCTATAGGTTTTTCTCTTTGTTGTTTTTTTTCAACCCCAACTTCTGTATTCCATCCCAGTTCGTGAGTTGGTCAGCACAACCATTGGAGGCACCGAGCGAAACATAAGTGTCTGCGCTACATGACATGTGACCAACAAAAGCGAGGAAGATGTCAATGGCATTGTCTGTTAATTGAACTTCATCCGTGGCAAAGAGTTTTCCTCGGTTCGAAATCAGAAATCCCTTGACATCTACATCTACATTCTCAATTTGAGCGTACGACCATTTCCCATCTGATTGTGCACTTCCTGCTTGTCCCCAATCGTTATTACATCGCTATGAATTTTGTTTGTCGTCAAAAATCTGTCATAGTATCATTTTCCTCCTTAATGACGCAACTAAACCGCTATAGACTAGCTATTTGACCTAATGATACTTTTCTGAATATTTTACAGAAAAGTATCATTAAAGTATCATTAAAGTATCATGGAAAGTAAGCGTAACACTATCATCGCGGATGCGCTTACAATTATCAGATGACATCAACTTATTGGGCAACCGCTTGGCATAAATTCTGCCCAACAGGGGCAAGCACCTTGCCCCTGTTGAGAAAGCACCTTGCCCCACATGGGCAAGCATCGTGCCCATTTTAGAGCATAAAGCTGTTGAGGCACAAATATCTCCATTCTGTATTGGAGACAGGTAAAAGCATGGGGTTTCTGCCGGTTTAAAACAAAATGATCATTAGGACTTGCTTGTATTTTGTTTTTTATAATTTGGGTTAAACCGATTTAAGTTTATGATAGTTGCAGTCTATTATGATATAGATATGCTCATTTGTTTGTCTATAAAAGAAGCCGTATCTTTGCATCGTCAAAATTGATGACAGACCAAGTATTAACCAATAAATATAAAAGATATGGAAAAGCTTTCAGATATAATAAAGAGCGGCCAACTGACCCTTGTTGACTTCTTTGCCACATGGTGTGGTCCGTGCAAGACAATGCATCCCGTTTTGGAACAACTGAAGGAAGAACTCGGCGACAGCATACGCATAGTGAAAGTTGACGTAGACAAAAACGAAGCCATAGCTATGCAGATGCGCATCCAGTCCGTTCCCACCCTGATGGTTTTCAACGGAGGAGAGATGAAATGGCGACAGAGCGGTGCCATGTCGGCAAACGAACTGAAGCAAGTGATAGAGAGCGTGAAGTAGAAAAGACAGCAAACAGTAATAAAATACCCAATTGAGTAAAGGTAAAACAATAACTTGACCAATAAAAATACAGGTCAAAATTTGATCAAGTTATTCTTTCACCATTACTGAATGTCCTAGTGACCGTTTTGGGAGTAAATATTTATCGGCCATGACAGCAAACAAGAAAAAATTCCTCATAGTGGGTGGAGTGGCAGGTGGAGCTACTGCTGCCGCACGCATCAGACGAATGACAGAAGATGCAGAAATCATACTCTTTGAAAAAGGAGAACATATCTCATACGCCAACTGCGGATTGCCATATTATATCGGTGGAGTGATAGAAGACCGCGACCGTCTGTTTGTGCAGACTCCAGAAGCTTTCGGCAGACGTTTCAATATCGACGTGCGCACAAGGAGCGAAGTAACGGCGATAGATGCGGCAGCCAGACAAGTGACCGTGCGCACCGCCGACGGCAAGGAATATAGCGAATGTTACGACAAACTGTTGCTCTCACCGGGAGCGTCGCCAGTGGTGCCGCCTCTCGATGGCATCGACAGCGAAGGAATCTTCACGCTTAGAAACGTGAGCGACACCGACCGTATCAAGCGTTACATGAGCAACCACAAGGTGAGGCGTGCTGTCATTGTGGGAGGTGGATTCATCGGTCTGGAGATGGCAGAGAATCTGAAGCACGCCGGCGCACAGGTGGCTGTGGTGGAGATGGCAAACCAGGTGATGGCGCCTATCGACTATTCGATGGCGGCTATCGTGCACGACCATCTGCAGCAGCAGGGCGTGAAACTGTATCTGGAACAGGCTGTGGAAGGCTTCTCTCAGGAGGGAGAAGAACTGGAAGTGCATTTCAAATCAGGCATCAGTCTCATGGCAGACATGGTGTTGCTGAGCATCGGTGTGAGAGCGGAAACACGACTGGCACAGGCAGCAGGACTGAAACTTGGCGACATGCGCGGCATATGGGTGAACGAGTATCTGCAGACATCAGACGAGAACATTTATGCCGTAGGCGACGCCATCGAATATCCACATCCTATCACCGGAAAACCATGGCTGAACTTCCTGGCAGGACCCGCCAACCGCCAGGCTCGCATCGTGGCAGACAATATGGTGATTGGCAACAACGAGAGATACGAAGGGGCAATCGGCACGGCAATAGCCAAAGTGTTCGACATTACCGTGGCATCTACTGGTCTGCCGGCAAAGCGACTCAAGCAGATGGACATCCCTTATCTCTCAGCCACTATACATAATGGCGCCCACGCCGGATACTATCCCGGCAGTATGCAGATGGACATCAAGATAACCTTCTCGCCTGAAGACGGCAGACTCTATGGTGCTCAGATCGTGGGCTACGACGGAGTGGACAAGCGCATCGACGAATATGCCATGGCGATAAAGAACGGAGCCACAGTAGACGACCTCACCCGTCTGGAGCATGCCTACGCACCGCCATTCTCTTCAGCCAAAGATCCCGTGGCGATATCAGGCTATGTGGCAGGCAATATACTGAGCGGAAAGATGACTCCACTATATTGGCGCGAGTTGAATAATATTGATACTACGAAGGTGACGCTCATCGATGTGCGCACAGCCGATGAATATGCCCTTGGAACTATCTCTGGAGCCATAAACATCCCGTTGGACGATATGCGCGACAGGCTGTCTGAGATACCGAGAGACAAGCAGATATGGCTGTTCTGCGGAGTGGGACTCCGTGGCTATCTGGCTTCCAATATTCTGAAAGCCAACGGATATGAAGATGTGCGCAATCTGATAGGAGGATACAAGACATACAAGGCAGCCACTGCAAAGATAAACACGCCGGAAGGATTCGGCGAAGCAGCAGACAATAGTCAGGCGAACGCTTCAGAAACGTCAGGATGCAGTGCTGATGCTCCGTCGTGTTCCGCAGACAAAGAGGTGATAAAGGTGGATGCGTGTGGCATCCAGTGTCCCGGACCAATCATGAAGATGAAACAGGCGATTGACGCCTTGAGTGCAGGCCAGCAGTTGGAAATCCGTGCCACAGACGCTGCCTTCCCAAGAGATGCAGAGGCATGGTGTAATACAACAGGAAACAAGTTTCTGGGCAAACGGTCGGAGGCTGACATACACATAGCTCTCATAGAGAAAGCCACACCATGCGCCATAGAAGCAGCCAAGCCTCAGACCAACGATTTGGGAAAGACGTTGATACTCTTCAGCGACGATCTCGACAAGACGCTCGCCACATTCGTTCTTGCCAACGGGGCGGCAGCAACAGGAAAGAAAGTCAGCATATTCTTCACGTTCTGGGGGCTGAACGCCATAAAGAAAAGTCACAAGCCAAAGGTGAAGAAAGACATCTTCGGACGGATGTTCAGTTGGATGCTCCCTTCAGACTCATCCCGACTGGCACTCTCGAAGATGAACATGATGGGCATGGGCGCCAAGATGATGCGCTATCTGATGAACAAGAAGGGAGTGGACTCTCTGGAGTCGCTTCGCCAGCAGGCAATCGACAATGGAGTGGAGTTCATAGCCTGCCAGATGTCGATGGATGTGATGGGAGTGAAGCGCGAGGAACTGCTCGACAATGTCACCGTCGGAGGTGTGGCAAGCTATATGGAGCGTGCAGACAGGGCAAACGTGAATCTCTTTATCTAAGAAGAAACAGTCAACAATGTATATATACCCATTCACTAACACCGCATTATGAATCTACAACAACTCAGATACATAATCGCCGTCAACCGCTTCCGCAATTTTGCGAAAGCGGCTGACTCGTGTAATGTATCGCAGCCAACGCTCAGCGCCATGCTGCAGAAACTGGAAGAAGAACTCGACATCAGAATCTTTGACCGCACCAACAGATCGGTGACGCCTACCACCGCCGGCGAAAAGATAATCCGTCAGGCAGAGAATGCGCTGATGGAGATTGAGCGCATTGGCGAGATAGTTTCTGAAGACAAAGGACAAATAGGCGGCGGGTTCAGATTGTCGGTAGGTCCCACGATAGCGCCATACATACTGCCGAAGTTCATCAGACACTATAGGGAGATTTTTCCCACAGTGGAATTGTCGATACAGGAAATGAAAGTTAACTTCATGATAGAGGCGCTGCAGCGAGGCGAACTGGATGCCGGAATGGCGATATCGGGCAATGTGTGCGATGGGGTGCTTGAGATTCCGCTCTATGCAGAGAAATTCATGGTATATCTTGCCGAGAGCTGCTGGCGCAAGTTGCCCGTGTTCAAACCGGAGAATCTGGAACACGAGAACATGTGGATAATGAAGGATGCCCAGTGTCTGAGAGACAGCGCTTTCTCTTTCTGTAAAGCACGGAGCAAGGGAACCCATATCTATGAGGCTGGCAGCATCACCACCCTTGTGCATATCGTCGACGAGAATGGCGGTTTTACCATCATTCCGGAGATGCACCTTCGGTTTCTCAACGACAGGCAGCGCGAGAACGTGAGGCCCATAGAAGGCGACTATCTCTCGCAAAGGCGAGTGTCGCTGTATGTCAAGGAGGATTACGTAAGAGAGCGTATGCTCAACACCATTACCGACACCATGAAGACATTCATGCCCGCAGGGATGATAGGCGAGGGGATAATGAAATACGGCATCAGGCTATGACCGTTATGAAAAACAAGGTATATAGTTGCCAACACCGAAATCCAGCAAGCCCTAATGACCGGTTGTGGACAAAATCCCGTGCTGAAAAGATATTCTCTATCATAGGATAGATATTTGCAATTGTTCACCTGTAGAAGGAATAGTATCTTTGCCAAAACAATTATATAGCGACAACAAAGCAAAGATATGGAGAAATTGCGTAAAATATACCTCTTCTATTATGAAGGCTTCAGGGGGATGACGGTCGGCAAGACGCTGTGGACCATCATCCTCATAAAGCTCTTCATAATGTTTGCCGTTCTCCGCATATTCTTTTTCCAGCCCGCCCTTTCGGGCACCGACGAGGAGAAAGCAGACAAAGTGAGGGAAAATCTGATAACAACGAAACCTTAATAAAAAAGCGTATGGATATAATCAACGTAGTAGAATGGTCAAGGGCGCAGTTTGCCCTTACCGCATGTTACCATTGGCTCTTCGTGCCGCTGACATTGGGATTGGGAATAATAGTAGCCGTGATGGAGACAGTGTATTACCGCACCCGCAAGCAGGAATGGCTCAGTCTCACCAAGTTCTGGATGACGCTCTTTGGCGTAAACTTCGCTATCGGAGTAGCCACGGGTATTATACTGGAATTCGAATTCGGTACCAATTTCTCCAACTATTCATGGTTCGTGGGCGACATCTTCGGTGCTCCATTAGCCATCGAGGGCATCTTTGCCTTCTTCTGCGAAAGCACTTTCTTCGCCGTGATGTTCTTTGGATGGAAGAAGTTTTCTGCCGGCCAGCATCTCGCCGCCACCTGGCTCACTGCCTTTGGCGCGAGTCTGAGCGCATGGTGGATTCTCGTTGCCAACTCATGGATGCAGTATCCTGTGGGCATGGAGTTCTCTGCCGACCAGATGCGCAATGTGATGGTCAGTTTCCGGGATGTGGCGTTGTCGCCGGTAGCGGTAAACAAGTTCATCCATGCCGTCACCAGCGGATGGTGTCTCGCCGGTGCCTTTGTCGTATGCGTCAGCGGATGGTTCCTGATGAAGAAGCGCAACGTAGACTTTGCCGTCAGGTCTGTCAAGGTGGGAGGTGCAGTAGGTCTTGCAGGCATCCTGTTGTGTATGTTCTCCGGCGACGGCAGTGCTGTTGAGGTGACAAAGGTGCAGCCCATGAAGCTCGCTGCCATGGAGGGCCTGTATGAGGGCAAGGAAGGCACTCCCCTTGTGGGCTTTGGCATACTGAATACGGAAAAACAGTGGAATGACGACAAGGATCCGATGCTTTTTGAGATAGCCATACCAAAGGGATTGAGCATACTGGGACGCCACGACGCCAATGCCTTTATTCCGGGCATCAAAGACATTATTGAGGGCAAAGACATTGTGGATGGAAAGGAGGTCAATACCGTTCCGTATGCCGAACGCATCAAGCGTGGCAAGGCAGCCCAGAAGGCTCTGGCGGCATACAACGAGGCTAAGAAGGCAGGCGACGCTGCCGGAATGGCAAAGGCGGAAAAGGAACTGAAGCCTGACTACAAGTATTTTGGCTACGGCTACTTCAACGATGTGAAAGAAGCAATCCCCGATGTAGCCATGGTGTTCTATCCTTTCCATATCATGGTCGCCGTAGGCGGATGGCTGTTGGTGTTCCTCGCCGCAACGGTGTTCCTGTCGTTCAAGAGACGCGGATGGCTGAGCTGCAGATGGAAGAACATAAGTGTATTCCCGCTTTTGGCATTTGTCACTTTGCCTCTGGCATATCTCTGCTCCCAGTGTGGCTGGATAGTAGCCGAAGTGGGTCGTCAGCCATGGGCAATCCAGGATATCATGCCGGTGCAGGCAGCCGTGTCAAGTCTGTCGGTAGGTCAGGTCGTCACCACATTCGTCATCTTCGGCTTGTTGTTCACTATCCTGCTGTGTGCTGAGATAAACATTATGATAAAGCAGATAAAGAAGGGTCCCGAAGTGCAGGAACACGTAAACTGATTTTGTTAAACCCACAAATATATACACTATGAACTATCAATTATTACAAGAATACTGGTGGCTTTTGATTTCCGTCTTGGGATCACTGTTGGTCTTCATGCTCTTCGTTCAGGGCGGACAGTCGATGATACCCCAGATGAAGGAGGAGCAGCGTGAGGACATGATATATACCATTGCCCACCGTTGGGAACTAACCTTCACCGTGCTCGTCACCTTTGGCGGAGCCTTCTTCGCTTCGTTTCCGCTGTTCTATTCCACCTCCTTCGGTGGAGCATACTGGATATGGATGCTTATACTCTTCGGCTTCGTCGTGCAGGCAGTGAGCTTCAAATACCGTCTTTCCGACGGAAACATCCTCGGTCGCAAGCTATATGACATCTTCCTTTTCATCAACGGCATTCTTGCGCCGCTGCTCTTGGGTGGTGCGGTGAGCACATTCTTCTTCGGAAGCGATTTCACGGTAGAGAAGACAAATCTCACAGACGCCGCAGCTCCCGTGATATCGCAGTGGGGAGACTGGCATGGACTCGAAGTCCTTCTGGATTGGCGTGTGGTGATGTTCGGATTGATGGTATTGTTCCTCACAAGGGTGCAGGCCAACCTGTGGTTTCTCAATCAGGTGAAAGACGAGAACACGGCAGAGTGGAACAGAAAACAGCTCTGTGTCAATGCTCCGGTATTTGTCGTTCTCTTTCTCGCCACAACGGCAGTATTGCTTACGACCGGCGGTTACGAAACTACCGGCCTGCATGAGTTCCAGTGGGTAGACAACAAATTTCTCAACAATTTCATAGCCATGCCGGCGGCGCTCATAAGCTTCCTCTTGGGCACACTCATGGTGCTCTATGCAGTCTTTGCCGCTCTGTTCAGAAAGAGTCGCAAGGGAATCTGGTTTTCCGGTTTTGGAACGGTGCTCGTGGTTCTGTCGCTCTTCTGGGTGGCAGGCTATAACGACACGCCTTACTATCCGTCTTATGCCGATATGGAGTCGTCGCTGACAATCTACAATTCGTCATCATCAGAGTTCACCCTGAAGACCATGAGTGTCGTCAGCCTTGCCATTCCGTTCGTGTTGGCATACATCGTATGGGTGTGGTATAAACTCACGAAATAAGCGGGAGATTTATATGCCCCATTGAGTCTGACCCCAAGCGGCGCTGATGGTCGTTTGGGGTTATTTTGACTTCCATATTTCATAGCAGAACGGAGGAGTCTTGGGATTTCCTTCCTGTTCATGGCTGATGGCTGAACGCTCAGCCTTTATTGTTTCCACATATTGTTCCAACATGCTCTTGAAGACAAGGAATGAACGTATCTTTGTGTCGTGGTCTGAATGCAGGATGATGAAGACATAACGGTTGAGCGGATGCTTCCTCATCACGCTGACAATCCTGTCTGCCAGGTTTTCTGTGAAGGTGCAGTCTACATTTGAGAAGAAATACGACATATTGAAAACCACGAGGTTTGGCACTTCAGACACGGAAGTCCAATAGCTGTCGTCCAATTCCATGAATGAAGTCTTGAAATCCATCAGCATCCTGTCGCCGGTAGTTTCTCCCAGCAGTTTTTCCGCCATTGCCTTCATCGCCGCAGAGATGTCAATGCCAGTATAATGAATGTCCGGAAAAAGCCCCGCCATTTGCTCTGCAAACGCGATGCCGCAGGTGGCAGGTCCGCATCCGATGTCTATAAACCTTATTCTTCCGCTCATATTCTTTGCCATGGCCGACAACCAGTTGCTGTAAGACTGATACAGTCTTTTTGCACTGCGATAATACCTCTGCATGATGTAATGACAGTATAGCAATACCTGGTCGTCGGCATTCATTATCATGTTGGCATTCAATTCCGTGCTGAATAGCGACGAGTCATTCGAGAAGTCCGACCGTCCGTAGTTGATGAGCGACATGTTGGCATCAGTCGTATTGCCGAGGATTATATCGTGTCCTCTTGTGCGCAAATCCTTTTTTATCGTATCCACGACATGCTTGCTGAATGCGGCGGCGAATCGGGATGACGTGCCCAATGTTTCCTCAGCCATTGTCGTTTCATAGGCGTCTACCGTTTCGCTTACTTCAAAATTTCCCTTGCAATAATCTTCCGGAGCTACATCAAAGTATCCACCCTTGCTCCTCACGAACTCCATCAGTTTGTAGAAAGTGAAGTTCTCGTTGAGAAGAACTGGATTTCCGATGAGAATCAGGTTCAGTCTTGCCCTGGTCATGGCAACATTCAGTTTGCGGTCTATCACCAGTCCGTCCTCTTCAAACACATTGCTCGTCAGGAAGTTGAGCTGATACGGCTGCTGGATGGTGAAACCATATATGATATAGTCACGCTGACTGCCCTGATAGCGCTCCACGGTGTCTATTGTGATGTCATGAAGACAGGGAATGCCGAACTTGTCTATCTCGTTTCTCACCGTGGATATCTGGTTGCGGTAGGGCACAATCACGCCAACCGTCTTTTCCGTGTCGAAACAACCGGATGCCAGCTCATACACGGCGCGTACGGTGGCGGCAATCATCCTTGCCTCCACGCTGTTTGTCTTTGCCGATAGCGACCGCTTTGGCGGTTCTGCCGTGACGAAAGCTATGCGGCGGGTCGTGAGCATGGTGATGATGCTGTTTCCGGTGTCTTTGCGCACATTGGGAAGAATCTGGTGGTCGAGCGGCACGATGTCGAGGCGGTTGCCGTAGAAGGCATAGTTGGGAAACTCCGCAATGTCTCTGTGCATGCGTCCCTGCTTCGTCAGCATATACACGAAGCGGTCGTCGTAGTCGCCTCTGCCCGTCTTGAAATGTGCGAGCAGGCGCTCAAAGAGCGACAACCGGCAGTCAGAGAGATGTATGTCGCACAGCTCCGGTTCAGTCACGGCAGACTCCTCCGGCGTCTGCTGCACTACGGCAGGCAACTGCTTGTGGTCGCCTATGAGCACAAACTTGTCTATCCTGCACAGGTTGTCCTTCTGTGCGCTGAGCAGTCCGATGAGATGTGGCTCGAGAATCTGCGACGACTCGTCGACAATGGCAAGACTGAAGTGTTTTATCTGCAGCAATGACATGTTGGCGTTGAGCGCGGCAGTCGTTCCGCAGAACACCCTCGTGGAGCGGATGGTCTTTCTGCCGGAATCCAGGTCTTGGAATTTCAGTTTGTTGCTCAGCAGATATTGACGGTATTCCTTGGAGCAAGAGAGTTCAGAACCAATCCTCACGAAGTCGAAGTCGGGTTCCTCCTCCTTCAGTTCCACAAGCTTGCTGCATATCTCGTCAACTGCCCGGTTTGTGTATGATAGCAGCAGCACGTTGGTGTCCTCCTCCAGCAGTTCCTCCTTCAGCAGGTTCACCAGTCCGTAGGATGTCTTGCCCGTTCCCGGAGGACCGATGATGAGAAACAGGTCGCGCGCCTGTTTCGCACGGTCAACGAGCGTGTTGAAGTTGCCGTATTCCCCCTTGCGCCTTATCGTAGGGTCGGTCTCCGGCTGGCGCTGCAGGAGGATAAGGTCGCGTCGCTCTTTGGGAGCAGAGAGGAAGGAGTGCATGGCGCTATACAGAGAGCCCGTCATCGACTCAAGCATATCGTGCTCTATTGCCCATAGTGTGTCGTCAGGTTTGTTCTCAAAAGCAGTCTTGTCTGTCTGGCTGCAGCGCAGACGCAGTTCTATACTGTCGTTGCGCATGTCGATGATGGTGGCGCGGTGTACCATCTGCGCACATGCGTCAGGCACCTTCGTGTCTTTGTTGTAATTGTATGGATAGAGCATCACGATGTCGCCGATGCGGAAATTTGTGGTGTCAGCCGACTGTGGTTCGTCAAACCGGAGCTTTATTCCGCTCACAGACGTCTCCTGTTTGTCCTCAAAGTCATATCCGGCGATGTGCAGCTTGTCGTAGATGTTGCCGGCAGCCTTCTTGTCCTCCAGCGTGTCATTCCATGTTGAGGCGAAGCCGGAATCCTCCTTCGTCTTGTTGCCAACCTTGGCAAGCAGCTGCTCGTTTTCCAGAAAGCGCAGAAACCGGAGATAATACAGACGCTCAAGCTTTGATGCAGAGGCGATGGGCGAAAGGAGTTCTGAAAGTTGAGGCCGTATGTAATCCTCCCACAACCGTCCGGTCACCTTCTTCTTGTTCAGCATGTCGGGAGTAAGACTTGTCAGGATGTCGAGTCCCTCCTTGGCATACAGTATCTCGCTCCATGCGAGCAGGTTGCGCATCCTTATGGCGCGGTGCATCAGCTGCGGGGCATTAGGTGAGCTGACCAGTCCTTCAGAGTATTTGGAGTAGAGGAGCATGATGCCTCTGATTTCCGACGGATACTTGTCATATCCATAGGTGAGCAGCGCACCATACAATAGGGCCTGCACCCAGTGTGGTTCCCTCACTTTGGGTATGTTGGGGTTATAAGATGGCGAAGTGTAAGGCACGAAATCCCCCTTTCCTGATTTCTGCTCTATGATGATGATGTCTTTATCCTTTTGCCACAAGAAGTCAAGGCGTCCCTGAATGCCCAGCACCTCGCTGAAGAACGACGGTTCGAGAACCACGCCTTTCCTGTTGTAGCCTTTGATAGACTGCGGCAGACTGACACCTATCAGATGGCTGATGTTGCGCTTCTGTATCTGTGCGTCTTGCGTGAACCTGATGCGGTCCTTTGGGAGTTCCATTCCCGGGCATGATATTATGCTCATGATATTCCTGCTGACAAACTCCTTGATGCTGTCGCTGAAGGCGATGTTGCGGTCGTGTACCACATCATCGAGGAACTGCCCCGACAGGTTACCCAGATGTATGGGCAGCGTGTTGGGATTCGGTTTTATCTTGTTTACCAGATTCACGAACGGCGATTCGGCATAAGACTCGAAGCAGCTTGATATCGTGGTGATGTTTATGAGATAGTCTGGCTCCAGAATGATAAGCTCCGGCAGACAGATTTCGCCGCGCTCATCCATACGGATGCGCACCAGGTTCAGTCTGGCTCCCTCCCAGAGTGTTGTCTTGAGGTACGACCAGTCTGATTTCCCCTCAAGTGTGAGGATGTGGTTGCTTTTGCCGTAGGAAATCTGCAGGGTGTTGTTGTTTTCCTCTTCCGTCGCCCATATATACTCGTCATCCCAACGTTCCACAACGACCCGAAGCACCTTCTCGCTGTATCGTCCCCATGTCTTCTTCCTGTCGGCACGTGGAAAACAGGCTTTCAGCTGCTCCGGTATTTCTTCCTTGCCGCACACATGATACACCAGCAGCGTGGTGGCTTTCAGATTATGCGGAAAGAGCTTGGAAAGTTCTTCTGCCGAGAGTTCTTGGTCGCTGTTGGGGCGGGGAAAGAGGTCCTTGCGACCCAGCTGTATGAGATTGGCAATATTGGATGGTATATCGTATTCCTTGATGCAATAATCCACCTTGGCGAATAGTCCCACGAAAGCAATCTGGCAGTCGAGAACGGCTTGATCCACCGCCCGGCGGAATACCTGTTTGAGAATGGCGTATCTCTCTTCTTCCGTCATGTCGTCAGCGCAAGATTCCTTCAGTTGCATATATAGGCTTGATGCGGAGTCTACGACGATGGATTGTCCTATGCTGGCATTGACCCTCTCGCTGTTGTCAATCTTTCGTTTGGTATATGGTTTTGTCTGCATGATTATTTTCCTGTTATGGTGTCGGCAAATCTGTTTTCCTGATGGCGCTACCAGATTTTGAGCGCATGCAAATATACTCAAACTATACGAGAATAAGCCATGAAAGCACACCTTTCGAAAAATAAAGCTGTCATAAACCATATCGCCACATTTGCTAACGTGCAATGCAAAAGGGCAACGTTTTTATCAACGTTACCCCTGGTTGTTGTAATTATTTCCAGTCAACAGTGTTGTTTTATTGGTGAAAATGCCGTAAATTTGCTGATTGAATAATAAATGCAGCATTATGGCAGAGAAATACATCAATCCACATACCGATTTCGGCTTTAAGCGCCTGTTCGGTTCTGAGTTCAACAAGGAGTTGCTTATCAGCTTTCTGAACGCCATGTTCCATGGCGAACAGAACGTGCAGGACGTAACTTATCTCAACTCCGAACAACTTGGCGACCGTGTGGATGCCCGCCGAGCCATCTTCGACGTTTACTGCGAGAATGACAAGGGAGAGAAATTCATAGTGGAGATGCAGAACGTATACCAGGAGTTCTTCAAAGACCGCACCATCTATTATTCTACGTTCCCCATCAGAGAACAGGCACAGCGTGGAGGAGACTGGGATTTCCATCTCAATCCTGTCTACACGATTGGCTTGCTGAACTTCAACTTTGCCGACGG
>ULPT01050842.1_pt1 | contig 14503 bp, 12 predicted proteins | sample 1953751 | NCBI WGS metagenome assembly ULPT01 (sample SAMEA4835636, study PRJEB28245) | human gut metagenome | biome: gut microbiome; material: fecal sample | place: Denmark | collected 2008
CGGCTTCCCCTTGTTCAATTCGCAGGTCTCCCGCCAGCTCTGGCGGATTGCCGCCCGTGCCCGTTCCAGCACATCCTCATTCGTGGTGTTTTCCCACTTCACCAAATCGCGGATGATGTCAAAAAGCACCTCCCGTTTGGCGGCCGCCTGCTCCTTGGTCAGCCCCTTTGACCAGCCACGCTCGCCGCCCGGGTCATTGACCATCTGGGCGAAAAGCACTGCCCGCGCCGCAGCCAAGGGACGGCGTGCCCACCACAAATGCAGCGTGGATGGATGCCCGTGCCGAATCGACTTCTCCCGCGCCGCCTCTTTATTGATATCATCCAGCGGCAATGCCACCTCGATGAGCTTCTTGGGAGTTCTTATTTCTGAACCATTTGCCATTGTCAATTCCTAATTACTCTCCAGAACTTCCCAATGCCCACCCTTGTCAGGACCGACGCGGCGAAGACGGCCAGAACTTTGCAATTCAGCTAACCGACGCATCACAGTCCGTTCCGAAAAACCTAAATTCAAGGCCATTTCTTTGGCGGATAAGCTACTCTGTTTTCTAAGACAATTCAAAATCATCTTATATAGCGCTTCTCTTTCTATGACAGGCGGCCGAGTTTCTATGACAGGCAGCCGGGTTTCTATGACAGGCGGCTGGTTTTCTATGACACTGCTGTTGTTCACCTCGTAATTGTCTTGCTCAGTGCCTTCCGTTTTCTGGGGAGTGTTTTCCTCTGGGGCGTTATTATAGTCCAGCGTAAGGAAGGTGCGTTCCGGGTCGAATTGTTCCTTGAATTCGGGGCGGGGCCAGCCGTTTTGCTCCCAGAGAGCGAAGAGCTGGACAAGCCCAGTGCCCAGCTTTTCACCGATTTCCACTAGAGCAAAGAGAGTGAAGAGCACATCGTTTCTGGCATCGCTGGTACCGCCAGCGATGGCAACATCCAGCGGGATGCGAAAGGTGCCTGGGTTTGCAAATGTCACATGGCGGAATCGTTTTTCAATGACAACTCCTTGACGTCCTGTGTAATCGGCATGAATGAGCGTGTTTGCGAGACACTCCCTAAGTGCCTTGTGGACAGGGGTGTCATCCACTCGCAACAACCTTTCATCCAACTTGAAGGGCATCTTGACATCTGAAAGCATACGACTCACCACGCGGAAGTAGAAATCGAAGAGATTGCCACTGAAATTGACAGTGAGAGGGGAGACACGGTCGCTGTAGCGTGGATTGTCATCCAATCTCTCACGGTAATCGACGAAATAGTGTGGGCATTCATTCTGGATAGTATTGAAATCGCCAAACATCAGAACAGCGGCCAGTGTTGGACGAACAACGCCCTTTTCATCCCGTTTCGCGGCATTGTGGCGCACCAGAAATTCCTCATTGTCGGCATTGACAGTCAAGTCATCTGGGCGGCATTGCCGAAATAGATTGCGGTATCTTTGCAGAGTTTCCTGGTTCAAGTCGGCAATTGTCAATGTCTCGACAAGACGATGGTCGGCGGTCACGCGGCACTTGTCTCGAATCATCGCCTCCACTGCCTCCTCGCTGCAATGATAGTCGCCTTCACCATTGCGTCTGTATGAACCCGTCATTGGATTGGCTCTCACATATACGGGCTTGTCCTCCCGCAATGCCCTGGGCACATCCACGACAACGACACTCTTTCCGCCGCAATCGACGGCATAGACGCATCGGTTGAAAAGGATATTGGCGCTGATTATCTGGCGGTTGTTGGCATTGTTCCATATATCCTGCATCAACGTTTCGGCGTTTTTCACACCCTGGACATGGCACTTGCCGGATTCATCCTCTCTCACCCCAAGCAGAATGCTCCCGCCATCTGTGTTGGCAAATGCGGAATAACTCTCCCAAAATGAACGTGGAAGCGCACTTTTCGCCTCTTTGAACTCGATCTTGTCGGTCTCAGGATTGGCTATCAGCCGCAATATGTCATCGGCAGTGATCTTTTTCATAGCGTCTCCTCCGGTCTGACCGCCTTTTGAAGAAGCATATTCAATTTTTTGTTGACGCTGACATCGTCCAGGTCCGGTTCCTTGTCGAAGGGATTCTTGATATAATACGGCCCTTCGTAGGAATCGCCATCCACCAGGACAATGGCCAGTATGAACTTGTCCTTCAGGTTGATGGCTGTACAGATTTCATTGCGGGTGACGGTGATGGTATCGGCGCCCTTGACGCGTCCCTTGACTTCGATGTGCCTGTCATCCTTCAACGGTCCTCCTGGCTGGGCAGGAATGTGTGCAGTGACATCCCATCCGCATTTGTCAGCGGAACGGTCTTCCACAATATGCCCGAAGGAGCGTTCCTTGTCCATGACGGCATTCATTGCCACCTGCTCGATGTGGCTGCGTGCCTGTGCGTCGGCGCAGAAGGGGTCCATGCCTGTCGCCTGGTTGAGCATGCCTTGTGGGATGACCAGGATGCCGCCCAGAATGACTGGCGTCTTGGAGATGACATGGCGCATTTGCTCCAGCTCCTTTTCGCGTGCATGCAAACGAGCCGTCAGCATCTCGGCAGTCTGCCTGGCATTGATTGGCTGGACACGCGGTTGCTTGCCCACCGCAACATCCTGTTGAAGCTGCACCATCCGATTGGACCAGTAGGTAATGCCTGCGACGAGACGTGAACGAACAGCTTCGTGAATCTTATCGACCTGCGCGATGCGTCGTTTGCTAACCTCGTCAAAATGCGCCTTTGCCATATTTGCGGAGGCGTATTGGATGGCGACCTGCTCTAGATTGGCATTGAGCCATGACTGCGTGCGAATGGAGTTTGCCAGTTCCAACGCTTTGGCAGACGGTTCGGTCAAATCCAGATGCGGCGCCCAGCCGGCATTGCGTGCCGTGCCATCTGGCATGAGACGCACAAACTGCATTCTGCGCGAAATCTGCCTTTCATTCTCTCCTTCACAGACGCTATGGTCAATCATGAACAGCAGAGAAGGCGTGACGCTCTCATCCATGGGATCAACCATGACCGCGCCTGGTTTCAGCAAATGGCGTCTAGTGACCAGCGTATAATCCAGCAGAGAGGCCATCAAAGGATGCCCTGGATGGATGAAGGTCGCCTTCTGGACATCCGGCGATGGCTGGATCTGGGATTTGTCAAAGCAGATGCGATCATATCTCCTGGCGATTGGCGTTCTGTTCACGGCCGTAACGCGGCCGTTTTCCCGGATCGCCAGGGGGACGTTCGGGATTTCGAAACGTCCATTCCCTTTGGAACGGCATTCGCCGCCCGCGGCCTCAAATGCCGCCTTGAAAAAGGCACGCACAAAGCAGGGTTGCAGCTTTCTGGCCTCCGCCAGATCCATCTCTTCCTTGATGGCGTAGAGCATGTCCGGCGTCATGGTCTGTTCGACGAGGGTGTTCCGCCTGATGATTTCCTTCAGGCGTTCCGTATCCAACGCGGAAGCGACCTTTTCGGCCATCCAGTTCTTCGCTTCCGGAGTCTTTCCACGGCGGATCGCCTCAACTATCAAATCTTTCAGCTCTGTCCCCTCGAACACATCACCGAGAATGTCGAATACACGTCCTCCCAATGCCTTGCGCTCATGCTCCAGCTTTTTGAAAAGTGTCATGAAGACATCGCCTTCGCGGGTCTCCGAGGCCACCATATTCCAGAGATGGCATGTCTCCGTCTGACCAATGCGGTGGATACGCCCGAAGCGCTGTTCCAGTCGGTTTGGATTCCACGGCAGGTCATAGTTGATCATCAAATTGGATTTCTGCAAGTTGACGCCTTCGCCAGCCGCGTCTGTGGCAATGAGCACGACAACATCAGGATTATTGCAGAAGTCCTCCTGGATTTTCTTGCGGGTCTCCCGTTTGGTTCCGCCGTGGATCGTGCAAATGGCCTCCTGGCTGCCTAGCAGTCCCGCAATCTTGCCAGCAAGGTAGTTCAGCGTGTCACGGTGCTCTGTGAAAATGATGAGCTTCCGCATAGTGCCGTTGGCATTGCGCATCTCTGGACAACTCTGCAGGACTTCCGAGAGTTTCTGCCACTTGCAGTCGATGCCAGAGGAAACAATGCGTTCCGACTCCAATTCCAGAGCTGTCAGACTTTGAATCTCCTTCTCCAGTTCGACTGCTGTCTCGGCAGCCGTGGAACGGTCGATGACCCTGTCCACAATTTCCTCGTATTCCTCTGAACTCAATTCGTCTTCCAAATCATCCAAATTGGAAGGCAAATCCAGTTTTATCTCCTGGCATATGCTGTCCAGGGAACCGTATGATTTCCACTCATCCAGCCGCTGTCCTCTGGCAACCAGCCTCATCTCACGCAATTGTTTTTCAAGACGTTCTTTCCTGCGATGCAAAGATTGATGGATTGCCTCTGGGCTGGATGCAAGACGACGTTGCAGCATTGTCAAGGCAAAGCCGACCTGGTGCTTTCGCTGTCCGTCAAGATTGTCAGCCCGATTCATTTCTTCGCAGACATATTGGGTGACATGGGCATAAAGCTGTGCTTCAGCATCCGAAAGCTTGTAGTTCAATGTGTAGGCCAAGCGTTCTGGGAAGAGACGAGTTCCGTCGAATTTCAGCAATTCCTCTTTGACCATGCGGCGCATGATATCAGAGACATCGAGTTTCGTGCTGTCCCTGCCATCCCCATAGAAGCGATCCGAATCCAGAAGTGCCAGCCAAAGCTGGAAGTCCTCGTCCTTGCCATTATGGGGAGTTGCCGTCATCAGCAATAGATGACGTGTCCTGCTGCCCAGAAGCTCTCCCAATTTGTAGCGCTGCGTCTTTTCCGCCTTGCCGCCGAAATAGTGCGCGGAGAGCTTGTGGGCCTCGTCGACGATGATAAGGTCCCATTGGGTCGCTTCCAATTTCTGCTGGAGCTCTTCTGAACGTGCCAACTGGTCCAATCGCGCAATAAGCAGATTTTCCTCCAGAAAACTGTTCCCAGTGGCGGAGTTCTCCTGCATCTCACGACTGAAAAGCTTGAAATCGATGGTGAACTTCTCCTGCATTTCGTCCTGCCACTGTTCCGTAAGGGAGCCGGGGGCGACGATCAAAACTCGCTGGGCATCGGCCCGCATCAGCAGTTCCTTGATAAGAAGTCCAGCCATGATGGTCTTGCCGGCGCCAGGGTCATCCGCCAGGACAAAGCGCAAAGGCTGTTTTGGGAGCATTGCCTCGTAGACTGCCGACAGCTGGTGCGGCAGCGGTTCGATATTTGATGTATGGACCGCCATCATGGGATCAAAGGCAAACCCCATTTGTATTCGCAACGCTTCCAGTGCTAATTTGAAATCCCTGCTGGGCGAATCGAAAGACCATGCGAGTCCTGCCTTGGCCAATGAGAGGGAGGACTCGTCCTCCCGATAAACCATCCGTTCCTTGATACTGCCGTCAGAAAGCTTGTAGATGACGGACACTGCGTCTTCACCCACCATCTCCGCAACACTGATGGTGGCGATTGCGTTCGGGACTAGCCCGGCAATCTGGGAGCCGCGTTTGATGTCCTCAAGTTTCAGCATTATCGACCTTCTTTCGTCACAATAGTTTCTCTGATTCCGCGATGTTTCATTGAAAAAACATGATAACCTTATGGGATGCAGAACATTATGCCATCTCACAACAAAACAGACTGCATTACCCATGAAGGTTATCATATCGTCACTCGTCAAATGTAGCACACCCTCCGAGAAAAACTCCTCCAACGGGGATGTCCCTTTTATTTCCGGCCTCCTGGCTGCCGTGGCTGCCAGTCGAAGAAACGGGCCCGCCTGGCTCCGGATGGTCTTGTCGTATTTGCAACTTCAGAGATTCAGGATATCAAAAAACTATTCCCGTTCGGGATGTTTTTTATTGAAAACTGTCATTTACACACTATGTTATTCCCGAACGGTAACAACATTGGAGGTATATATATGCCAAAAGAGAAGCTGGAATCAATAGCAGCCATCGGCAACCTTATTCGCAAAACCAGGAAGGAGCAGAAGATTTCCCAAGCCACGCTTGCAGGCTTGTCCTCGGTGGGGACACGCTACATCTCCGATTTGGAGAACGGCAAGGAGACGATCCAGATACAGAAGCTGCTGAATGTCCTGAATGCACTTGGACTTGGCCTATACATCTACAACCGATGGGACAATGACTGATGGAATACCTGGACGTCTATTTGTATGACAGGAAGATTGGGATCCTGTCGTCTGACAATGGCCGAATGGCGTTTCGCTATGCCCCTGCGTACTTGGAACAGGAGAGAAGCGAGGCCCTTTCCTTTTCGTTGCCTCTACGTTCGGAACCATATCCGGAAGAAGCAATAATCCCGTTTTTTGCAAATCTTCTTCCAGATGAAGGCGTCCGTGTGCGAATAGCGGAAATCCTGCAGGTATCTCCAGATAATGTCTTTGCCATTCTGAAAGAAATCGGTGAGGATTGCGCTGGTGCTGTCGCTTTCTATGCCCAGGACAAATCTCCGCAGACCATCCAGGAACCGCTCTACAGAAAGCTCTCCGAAGATGAGGCGGACGATGTGCTGACTCATCTTTCCGAGCGTCCCCTAAACATCGGGGCGGAGGATTTCCATATTTCGGGGGCGGGCGCACAGGACAAGCTGGTGGCGTCCATCGAACGCAGTCATATATTGCTGCCGCTGATGGGAACCCCGTCAACCCATATCATCAAGCCCGGAATCAACCGCTTTCCGGAAAGCGTATTCAATGAGTTCTATTGCATGAAGCTGGCGAAGTATTGTGGCATCCAGACGGCGGAATGCGACATCATCACGGTCAAGGACAGGGCATATTATTCTGTCAAGAGATATGACCGTCAGAAGGTAGACGGATGCTGGCAACGCCTGCACCAGGAGGATTTCTGCCAACTTCTTGGTTTTGACCCGAAAATCAAATATGAATCAGAGGGCGGACCGAAACTCGTCCAGTGCTTCGAACTATTGCGAAAAATGGAATTGTCGGCCATGGATACCATTCGATTCCTGCAGCAGATTATCTTCTGCTTTCTAGTGGGCAACGGCGATGCCCACGCCAAGAATTTCTCAGTAGTATATAGGGGAGGGAAGCCCTGCCTTTCTCCTGCATACGACATGCTTTCCACGACCGTCTACCCCAATCTCGCTCAGAAACTCGCCATGAAGATCGACACTGAATACAATTTCCGTTGGATTACGCCAGGAAAATTCGTACGTATGGGACAGAAGGTTGGTCTGACTGAAAAAGTGGTCAGAAGGCAAATCCAGGAGATGCTGGGAAAAATATCCAAGGCCCTGGCACAATTCAACGCAAAAGACGCTGTCAGGCATCCAGCGGAAATCTACGAGAGAATACAGTCCGGAATTGAGATACGGATGAAACAGCTCAGTGAGGACTGAAAAGCCTGCTGATTGGACCATAACCTGTTAGGTTCTGCTATTAAAGTAGAACCTAACAGGTTATGATTTTGTTTTGGTTGCCACTGAAACGAAATATCGACATTCTTTTTTTGGTGGGAAACCAGGTTATCATCCGTAATGCACCACCTGAATGTCCGAATGTGGAACCAACCTAACAAACTACCGTTGTGCATTCGTGTCCTCTCTCTTCATCTCCATCTTAGGTTTGCATTAACGACATGCTCGTTTCCTTTGCTACGACAACGCAAAAAACTATTTGTCCATCAACTATATGTAAGCAATCTCTCTAATTCTGCTATCATCTTCCAGCATTGTTCGGAATCCAGCGATTTGGTGTATATATTAAAAATATCGTTGAGTCCATCAAAAATCTCTTCACTATTTGCCTTCTTGAGAATTTTCTTTACCGCCTTAAAATCTGGAGTTGGAGAGTCTACCACCACAATATGAACTATATTTTCATATTGCGCATAGGCTTCCGCCATAGAGTAAATCAATGCCTTATCCCACTTTTTTTGCTTTTCATAAAGGATGCGAAACTTTGTGTAAATAGCTTTACAATATAAATTTCTTTCAAAGTCCGCATTTTCTCCCACATCGCGTTTAAGTTTCCAGCCCAGAATAGGTCCATGTCCTATTTTATAACTGTCCAGTCGCTCTTGATACAACTAATTTGCCTTTTCTATATCCTGACTTGTAATTGTCCAGGCCTTAGCTTTCTTGAACTCTTCTTCAAGCATTTATTCCGCCGCCTGGAAGCGACGATGTTCATACAAGATTGTCACAATGCGCAAACGTATATTAAGAGTAACTTGAGGTGATACATGATATCTATTAATCTCAATTGTCTCAAGTTCCTGCAAGGTAGCAATTGCCTCATCGGGAAAATCTTTTTTTCAACTCCGTTGCCTTGCGTTCATACAGAGAAGTTATTAAGTTGTGCTCAATAAGCTCTTTGAAGGGATTATCCATCAGCTATCTACCTATGTTTATTGGGGAGTTTCTTACCGCAGAATGGACAGTAGGTGCCCCCTTCTTCTGGGGCCGATCCTTCGGCTTTCATACGAGAAAGATACTCCATGTATGCTCCAGAGAGTATGCCAGTTGGAACCGCAACGAGACCGATTCCCAGCAGAGCCATTAATGCCGCAAATAATTTCCCCGCAATTGTGACTGGATAGATATCTCCATAACCAACTGTGGTTAGAGTTTCGACTGCCCACCAAAGACCTGAAAAAGCATTCTTGAATACCTCTGGCTGAGCATCATGTTCTGCATAGAAGATTAGCAGTGACGCCATGACAAGCATGATTAACGTTGCCATGATAGACACAAACAACTCTTTTGACTTCTCCACAAATATTGAGCTGATCGCGTGGAAAGCACCGACATATCTACCTATCTTGCTAAGACGCATAAGGCGAACCACCCTTAATAGACGTAAGAATGACAGCGACCCAGGGAACAGGAAGGGCAAATAGAATGGCAAGATGGCTAATAGGTCGACAATCCCCATTGGAGTGAGGATGAAATGTAATCGGCATTTGATAGGTCCGTCTTTGGGAAAGAGAAAATCAGCCGTAAGAAGACGAAGTAAATACTCAACGGTGAAAATATGAACAATCGCAATCTCGCATATCCTGCAACTTGACGCTACTACAGGAGATAGTCTGAAGGTTATCGCAAAGGAAATTACGACACTTATTCCTATGCTAACGAGGATAAAATAGTCGAAAAGTCTACTCCATTTGTCACCAACTTCCGCCGTTTGGACTATCTCGAATATTCGACGACGCACCTTTTGCATGGCTCTTAAACTTGTGTCAGTTTCCCGATGACATCGCGCAAAAAGGTCGCATCTCCTGTCATAAATACATGCGGAGTAGCGCTAACACCTTCCTTCTGCACCAAAAGCGCATCTGAGTAGGCAATGAAAGAGACAATTTTATTAAATGGAATTTTTATGGATTGCATACTGCAAATCCAATAGATATTCTTGCTCGTAAGAATAAGTGTGCCACGACCGATAGGGGCTAACTCCGTATGTTCTATTGGCGTTGTAGTTCCTCTACCCGAGTGGACAGTGAATCCCTTGAATAGCCTATTACTCACACCAAAATTCTTTCTTACATATTGCCTGGTTGTCTTCTGTTTCCTTGCCTCGACATGATTTGCAACCCAAACAATCACTTCGCCCTTCTGAAGAACAAACGGGAGGCTGTCTGCAAGATGCACTCGTTGCGGAACAATGCCTTGATCCAAATCAGTTAAAATGCATTGTTTTGTATAAATCAAAGTCGCTGCATTATCTTCGCAGGCAGGATGCGCGCTCGAAAAAAAAACACAAAACCTGCCACAGTATTTACACCACATGTTTCTTCTCCTACATGACAAAACCCAACAAAACATTCCTAATATAGCATTGTTTAGTCGAACTTTGTGAGAAAGGCCTTGTATTGTGAACTTCCAGTAAATATTATCTCTAAAACCTGAATCATCCCCGTTCAAGTCGCTCATCAGCCAGGAAATCCTCGTGATTTTCCGGCTTTTTCATTTGCAGCCCCGCGGATCCGTGCCATATCTTTAGGAATAATTACTCCTAACAAGTCCATTGCCTGCCACGAGGGAACGCACATGAAACTGGACATGCACATCAGGATTCCGGAAGCGCCCGTCATCACCCGGAAGAAGGTCAGAGGCCACGTCTACATCTACTACGAATATGACCGCACATACGACAAGGAGAAGCGGATCACCTATCCGAAGCGTGCGTCCATAGGCAAGCTGGACGCGGACGGACTCATGGTGCCGAATGCGAATATCCGGAAATACCTGCCGGGCGTCCATCTGCCGGGGGAACGCCGCGTCGGCAGCGCGTCAGCGGATGCCTGCGCGTGGGGGCCTTCTTCATCATCGGGCAAATCATTTCCGACTGCGGAATCAGGGAGAAGCTCTCTCCCTTTTTCAAACCGAGGGAGGTGGGGTTGCTGCTCGACCTGGCCGCCTACTCCATCATCAGCGAGGACATCGCCGCCCAATACTATCCGGACTACACGTTCAACCACCCCATGTTCACGCACGGCATGCGGAGATACAAGGATTCCCCTGTCTCCAGCTTCCTTGAAGGCGTGGCCTTCGACCAGACCGCGGGGTTTCTGAACAAATGTAACGAGGGGCGTTCCCGCGGGGAGAAAACCTACATATCCTACGACTCCACCAACAAGAACCGCCAGGCGTGGGGACCTGGAGATCGTCGAGTTTGGCAAGGCCAAGGACGACGCCAGGATACAGGCCGCAAGGAACGCCGTGGCAAGGGCAGAGGCACGCTATGAAAAAGCAGTGGATGCGCTGAAGTCATTGCTGAACAGACGGGACGAAATGCGAAAGAGGGAGTTGATGCAGGCGATTGCGGACAGCGACAGAACCTACGAGGAAATCCTTCGTTTCATCAAGAGCTGAGGAAAAGTCAATCCAGTTCATGGAAGGCCGCCGGGGCAATGCACGGCGGCCTTTTTTTAGGGATAAAAAAACTGGAAGTTCACATTCATTCATCCGCAGATGCAGGTCTGAAAGGCAGAGAATCTTCATCCCTTTTGCCTCCCCTTGCTGTTTCAACTTGCTTTTCTCCAAAGCGACGGCAAATCATCGTCCGCGTCTACGAGGACTACGCCAACCGATTCAAACGGGAGCAACCGTCCTAATCGTCAAACACATAATTCCGCTCCCTGCAAGCATTTGTGCAAATTCCCGCCGAACATCCAGATGGCCGCCTGCCTTGTCGCCCTCGTCCTACGGAGGATGACGCCCAAGCGGGAACAGCTTGACGGGAAGGAGAATGCTAAAGCCACCAGCCAGAAATAGGCATTGATACCTATCCAGAGGACGAGTGCGGAAGAACCAAATAACTTCGTCGAGATGTCGCATCGACTAGGGTATTGACTTGGGGTGTTTTGCCTTCCCAACTTGTGAAGTAACCGGCTTTGGGCATGGAAGATCCTATGCATTCCCCGGGCAATTGCCTTGGCATTCAATGGTGCGGTTACTGAGTGGTTACGGAGTGGCTACTGGGGTGTCACTGGGGGACATTCTCGGCCAGTTTTCGCAGATTCCAGAGGAATGCGCGAGCCAGGCGGCGTTCGCAATCCACGAAGTGCCCGCCTGAATTCCATTCCAAAGCGCAGTTGTTCCCACCCAATTGACGTTCTAGCGAGGCATATTCATTGCGGATGCGTTCACCGATCTGCGCGATGGCGCGGTTGCGTGTTTTCTCCTCGCGCTCGCCTAGACTCAGATAGACCTGCCTGACCTGGGGTGGATGCGATTCTGCATATTCGGGCCAGCTCTGTATCCAGATCGACGGTGACGCAGCGGCAATGCCTGCGAAGGCGTTTGTTTCCCGCGCCGCCCAAAGGGAGAACAGCCCCGCCAGCGAATATCCCCCTAGAACCACAGGCAGTTCACCATACCGTTCTTTCAACCACGGCAGAAGTCCGTCCAGCAGATATCGAAATGATTCAACCGCGCCAGTTCCCGCCTCCGGGCGTTTCGAGACCGCATGGTCGCTCCAGGGCATCAGGTCGCGTTCCCAGTCCGCAATCTCAAACGCCACCATGACAAAAGGCACGGGCGAAGCAGCGGAAATCTCTTCAATCTCATTGGGCAGAGTATCATTCTCATAGTCACCCAGCGGCTGAACAAGCAGACATTGCGGCGACGCTTGTTCATGGAGATGGCAGACACGCCCTGCAATTATCATTTCTGAAAGTTCTTTGCCCATGATTGTCATTTTATCCACCATTCAGGCGTGAGTTCAGACAAATGTGCGGTTTTCATGGATTCGACATCAAGCATGACTTCAATTTCGCCATAATCCTGCGGCATGAGCTGCACCATGAGTTCCCTGCAGGCCCCGCACGGGGCGCCGCTCTTCCCGTCGGGCATGACTGCAAGGACGCGGCGTATTCTGTGTTCGCCATTGGTCAGCATGTTGAATATGGCATTTCTTTCAGCGCAGATGCCAAGTGTGCAGGCCGTGTCAACGCACACACCCGCGTAGATTCGCCCTGTTTCGGATTCCACCGCAGCCGCCACTTCACCAGCCTCCACATAGTCAGATATACGCCGTCCACCCTGGACTGCCTTCGCGGCTTCAAGCATGTTCTCCCAGATTATCTGTTCGCTTATGTCCATTTCAATGATTCCCTGTTGACAATCCAAATGTTTCAGTCACTCAAGCGTTCCTTTCAATCCAGTCCTGAGCTTCCGCAGGTCGCCCTCCGTCAGAATCGGAATCAGACTGTTGATTTTCCCGATGCTTCTGCCACATCATTTGAAGAGGAACAATAAATCTATAGGTTCGTCGTCGAAACGTTTGCAAAATGCCCTGGCGGAATTCCCGACAACAATCGTATAAGGCGAGACATCGCTTTCGACAACGCTGCTTGCACTGATGATTGCGCCGTCCCCAACATGCACGCCTGGCAGGATGACAGCGTTCTACCCAATCCAAGCATCATTTCCGATGACGGCGGCACCCTTGAACGGAAGATCTTCTTTGGCCGGAGGCTTCATCTCCCTGCCCTCCAGCGTGAAGGACGGATAGGTTGACACGGCGTTCATCTGGTGGTTCGCACCGTTCATGATAAACTCCACGCCTGCGGCAATCTGGCAGAACCTGCAGATAATCAGCCTGCCGTCAAGCAACTCGCAATGATGTGTGGCATGGCTTTCAAACTCGGAGTCGGCGATGTAGGTGAAATCGCCGACAACCGTATTGGGATTCCTGATGGTCGGCTTGACATAGATTTCCTTGTCATATCCGACAATTTGATGGATTGCATCAGGATCTGGCTTCTGGTGCATCGATTTGGAGTGTACGATTGTCGATTGGGATATTGCAAGGCCAACCATTTCAGAACTTGTATTGCAGTGGTGTTTCACACTGGAAGAAGCGCGGATCGCCATTCAAGGTCGCCATCGTGTTCATGAATGAATTCACCTCCTGGGGCACATCCTTGTCCAAGACATAGTAGGAACGGCGCCGCCAGGCGTCCAACCCCCCCTGGGATGTTTTGAGCCTGCGGCTTTTGGGCTGGATCTTTTGTGACAATGCCTTTGAGAACGCCCTATAATCCTCTGCGGACAAGCCTTGCCGTGCCTGCTCCATGGTCGCGTATCGCGCGACCATGGCATCGATGCGGCGAGACTGTTCCGGAAAGGTCGGAAAACCAGGCAGACAGTGATGAATCTGGAACTCCTCACCCAGCGGGGCGGAGATGCGGGTGATGTGGTATATGCCGACGACGCGGCCTCGGTACAATGCGAAGACGTACTGAATTCCGCTTTGTTTCTTGCTGTTGATTTTCCACGTCCCGCTTACGCAGTCGCGGATTTTTGCATCATCGGGCAAACCGTCGGCTCTGAAACAACTTGAGTAGGTGGTGTTGATTTTGATCAGGACGACTTTTCCTCGCAGTTCGTTAACGTCCTTTAGGGAGACGGCGCATTCCGTCAGAAAAAGGGACAGGGGACGGGCCTTGGTCTTCACATCCGCCGAATTGGCCAGTTCCACAGGGCTTGCATGGCCATTGACCAGGTTCGTCAGCTCGGAGATGCTTTTTCCTTTGCAGAATTTCAGGAGGTTGATGAGACTGGATTCGCACATGAATGCCTCATGTTCAGTGAGACCCCATTTGATGATTACGGGGGCTATCTCTTCCTTGTTGGCAATGAGGTTCTGGAGCTTTGTGCTCATCGCACGGATTCGTTCCTGCTTTTCATCAGAAGAAAGCGTATCATCGGCATTGACATTCTCTTCGGCTAAAAGCGCCACGTCCTGGTGGTTCATGATGCGAAGCCCCTTACCCTTGCCGATGTAGAAGGGGCCGCTATCTGTGCAAAGCGCATAGACGTAATACGACCTGGGACCAACGCCCAAGGTGTCCTGGATTCTCTTGCATTCTTCGGATGTCATTGTTGTAAAAGGAATTATGGCAGATGCCTTATTTCACCACTCTCAGTTTTCCGCTGCTGATGCCGTAGGCCTGTGGGACATGCCGCCCTCCACACCCTATGGATTTCATTCGCACCGTCACAGTTCCAGCAGGTAGTACATGAGAACACCGT
>ULPT01026630.1_pt1 | contig 14468 bp, 8 predicted proteins | sample 1953751 | NCBI WGS metagenome assembly ULPT01 (sample SAMEA4835636, study PRJEB28245) | human gut metagenome | biome: gut microbiome; material: fecal sample | place: Denmark | collected 2008
ACGGCGGTGGCGTAGACCGGCTTTCCCAGATGCTTGCAGTAGGAGCCCAGGTGGCGGATGTGGTCCAGATGGTCGTGGGTCACTAGAACGGCCTGGAAGGAATCCGTGCCCAGGCCGTGCTCCGCCAAGGTCTTTTTCAGGCGACGTACACTCACGCCGGCGTCGATCAGGAGGCCGGACTTGCCGTCGGAAAGGAAATAGCAGTTGCCGCAGCTGCCGCTGGAGAGGCTCAGAAACTTCAACATCAATTCTTCTCCTCCTCACAATATTTCGAAATCACACTGTAGGCGTCGCTTACGCCAAGCTCGCCGGCGCGGGAGAGGTCTATGCAGCCTTTCTCCTTGTCCTTCAAGTAGATCAGCACCAAGCCTCTGTTGAAGTAGGCGTCGCCCATGTAAGGGTAGACACTGATGGCTTTCGTGTAGCTGTCCACCGACTCCACGAACTTGGAGGACAGGCAGTAGAGGTTGCCCAGGTTGAAATAGATGTACGGCACTCCAGGCAGGAGGCGGTCGGCGGCAAGCATGTCGTCAATGGCTTCCGAATAGTCATACGTCCGGCTGACCTGATCCCTCACACGGGCGCGGGTGGTACCTTTGTCATCCATCGTCAGGGTCTGGACATTGTTCTCGATGGAGGAGATGAAGTCGATCATCTCGGCGCGCAGCACTCCCCTGTTCAGGTAATAGAACGCCTTGTAGTACTCTGAATATTTCCCGTCGCTCTCGGCATTGACCGCGGTGTCAAACTGATTCAGCGCGGAGGTGTACTGCTTGGACTGGACATCGTAGAGGCCTCTGATGAACGCCCTGTCCGCTTCCGACAAAGAGTTCGGATTGCCGGCTGAGAGATAGGAGTCGCCGTAGATCGAGGCATCGATGCCGTGGGCGAACACTGGCTTTACAAGCGAGTCGGAGTTGGAGACGGTCATCATCACCGGAGAATCCGAGATGAACCGGTCGATCAGAGGGTTCTCGTAGCGGTGCCTGAGGGCCACGTTCTGATTGTCACGCCGCGCCGCTAGGCTGAACTTGTACAACGATTTCAGGCGGATGTTGATGTCACGGTTCTGAAGAAGCTCATTGTCAAAGTCTTTCTTTGCGAAATCCGCGTCCAGTGCGATCAGCGCGCTGTACTTCTTGGTCGTGTCGGCGAACGAGCCGGCCTCGGAGGCGTTCTTCGCGCGGTACTCCTGCACCTTCTTCTGGGCGATGTCGTAGTCCTGCTTCGAGGACTTCGCCCGTCCGAGCATATTCTTGACGTAGGATCTGTTCAAGTAGGCCTTGGCGAAGTCGGGATAAAGCTCGATCGCCTTGTCGTAGTCGTCCAGGGCGTCGAGCCAGCGGCCCATCCGGACGAAGTACGAGGCCCTGTTGTAGTAGGCCAGCACATTCTCCGGATTGATGTTGATGACGTGATCCATGTCGGCAAGAGCCTCCTCCATGTTCCCGACCTGCGCGTTGATCAGACTTCGGTTGTAGAGGGTGAGGGCGTTGCCAGGCTCGTCCCGCAGAACCCTGTTGAGGTCGCTCATCGCGGCGTTGTAGTTGTTCTGGTCGTAGTACATCAAGGCCCTGTTGAAATAGGCGAAGGTGTTCGTCGTGTCCAGGCCTATGGCCTTGTCCATGTCGCCGATGGCATCCTTGTAGTCCTTGCGCAAAGCATAGACGCGTCCCCTTCTGATGTAGCCCTCGGGGTCGAAGCGGTCCAGTTTGATCGCCCGGTTGTAGTCTTCCAAAGCCTTTGTGGTGTCGCCGAGGAAAAGATAGGAGGCGCCTCTGTTGAGAAACGCTGACGGATCCTTCGGCTCCTTTCTGATGTAGCGGTCGAAGTCGCTCACGGCCTTGTCGAACTGCTGGGCGAGGAAATAGGTCACTCCCCTGCTGAAATAGAGGCCATTGAGTCCCGGGCGAAGCTCAAGTGCCTTTTCCAGATCCTTCAGAGCCTCGTCATATTTCCCGGAACGGCTCAGGGTGATGGCCCTGTAGTGGTAGCCGTTGGTGAAGACGGGATTCAGACGTACCGATGTGTTGAAGTCGGCCTGGGCACCGCGAAGGTCTCCCAGATTGTACTTGGCGATGCCTCTGTAAAAGAATGTCCAGCAATCAGTCGAGTCAAGCCTCGCAAGAACGTTGAAATGGCCGATCGCCTCTGAATATTTACCGTCAGCCAGAGCCGCTCTACCTCTGAAGTTGAACACATCCTTGTCGTACTGCGCATTGGCGACCAAAGCGAGGCACAACAGGAAAAACAGAGTCAGCACTGACCTTTTCATACAAATATATTTTACTTTAAGGCTTAAAATTCCTAATTTTGTCGTTTGCAAAGATAAACATTTATCGTGCCTTGAAGACGCATTTTTATAAATTTTTCATATTCATTCTTCTTCTGGCGGACGCGGCGGCGCTTTCCGCGCAGCAGAACAGTGTCAGGATGGTGCCTTCCGGAAGGAATGCCGAGAAATACATCTCATCCGAGAGCCTGAGAAGGGAGGTGGAGTTCCTATCGGCCCCCTCGTTCGGCGGGCGCGCCTCCGGCACAAGAGGGGCGACCGAAGCGGCGTTCTGGATCTCAAGGCATTACGCCAGCATCGGCCTGATGCCTTTCGACGGCAGTTGGAGCCGCTCGTTCAGACTCCCGGCGGAGGGCGGAACGGACGGAATGCACGGAACGGGCGGAATGCGCGGAACGGACGGAACGGGCGGAATGCGCGGAACGGACGGAACGCGCGCAACGAGCGCAACGAGCGGAACGGGCGGAACGCACGGTGGCTCCGCATTAAAAAATGATGATGAAGGGCGCCGCGGCGCGGTGGGAAGGAATATCATCGGTTTCCTGCCGGGAAAAAACACCTCCGGGAAGGACAAGTATGTGATCATCGCCGCCCACTATGACAGCCACGGGGTCATCGATGGGAATCTCTATCCGGGAGCGGACAGCAATGCCTCCGGCGTTGTCGCCATGCTGAACCTGGCCGTGATGTTCGGGAAGATGAAGGAGCTTGGACGGGACTACGGAAAGAATCTCATCTTCGTGGCCACGGACGCCAAGGAAAGGAATTCCGCAGGGGCGGAGGCGCTGATGGCGGAAATCCGTAGCGGCAGTCTGAGGAATCCGTCCAGCGGCGAGGCGATCACCATGGACAAGATCTACGCCACCGTCGTGCTGGACATTATCGGCAGCACACTGGAGCCGATCCACAAGGGAAGGAACGACTTTCTGATCATGCTCAGCGGCGGGCAGTTCACATTTGACCTCACCCGCGCGAACGAAGGGCCGGGACTCGGACTCGACATCGCCACGAACTACTACGGAAGCCAGAGCTTCACGGAAATGTTCCACAGAAGGTTCGGCGACCAGAAGGTCTTCACGCAGAACGGGTTGACCTGCGCGGTCTTCACATCCGGCATCACCATGCTCACCAACAAGACCTCGGACACTGCCGGGACGCTTGACTACGAAATACTACGCAAAAGAATATTCCTTATCTTCCACTGGTTGGAAAAAATACTCTGACAATGAAAGAATTCTGGTCTATGATGAAGCGCTATATCGCGCCTTTCAAGAAATATCTCGCCGGATCGGTCGTGCTGAACATCCTTTCGGCGGTCTTCAACATATTCTCGTTCGCCATCATCGTGCCGATTCTGAGGATCCTGTTCAAGATCAACGAGACGGTCTATTCATTCACCCCCTGGAACGAGGTCTGGCAGATGCCGTTCAAGGATCTGGGGGACGCTTTCATGGGCAACGTCTACTGGCAGCTGGAGCAGCAGATCTCGACACTCGGAGCGTCGATGGTGCTGCTCTTCCTGTGCATATTCCTTGTGGTGATGACCGCGCTGAAGACGGCTTGCTACTTCGGCTCGTCCGCCGTGATGGTGCCGATCAGGACGGGTGTGGTGAAGAACATCAGGATGGACATCTACAACAAGATCCTGGCTCTTCCGCTGGGCTTCTTCTCGGAGGAGAAGAAAGGCGACATCATCGCCAGAATGAGCGGTGACGTGCAGGAGGTGGAGAATTCCATCACGGGATCGATCGAGATGCTCATCAAGAACCCTATCCTGATTTTCTTCTACTTCGCCGCCCTTCTCGTGATCAGCTGGCAGATGACGGCCTTCACCATCCTTTTCGCCCCGCTGATGATGTGGGTGATGGGTGTCGTGGGAAAGAACCTTAAGAGGAAATCGCTTGAGGTACAGCAGCTTTGGAGCGACGTGATGGCCCAGGTGGAGGAGACCCTCGGCGGGCTGCGCATCATCAAGGCCTTCATCGCCGAGAGGAAGATGTCCGAAAGGTTCGACAACGTGAGCGAGGCGATGAGGAAGAAGAGCAACCGCGTGACGATCCGCCAGTCCCTCGCCCACCCTATGAGCGAGTTCCTGGGAACGGTGCTGATCATGATAGTGCTGTGGTTCGGCGGAACCCTGATCCTGGGAGGGAAATCGACCATCGACGCGCCCATATTCATCTACTATATGGTGATCCTCTACAGCATCATCAACCCGATCAAGGATTTCGCGAAGGCAGGGTACGCCATCCCGAAGGGCATGGCCTCGATGGAGAGGATCAACAAGATACTGGACGCGGAGAATGACATCGTGGAGCCTCGGGAGCCTAAGACGCTCGGCGGATTCAACGACAGGATCGCTTTCGAGCACGTCAACTTCCACTACCCAGACGGACAGAGGAAGGTACTGGACGACGTGAGCCTGGAGATTCCTAAAGGCAGGACGATCGCCATCGTGGGGGCTTCCGGAGCCGGAAAATCCACCCTTGTGGACCTCATTCCGAGGTTCTACGACCCGACCGGCGGGGCGATCACCATCGACGGCACCGACATCAGGGACGTGCGGATCGCCGACCTGAGGAGCATAATCGGCAATGTCAATCAGGAGTCGATCCTCTTCAACGACAGCATTTTCAACAACATAGCTTTCGGAGTGGAGAACGCCACCATGGAAAGCGTGATCGAGGCGGCCAAGATTGCCAACGCCCACGACTTCATCATGGAGAAGGAGGGCGGCTACGACTTCAACATCGGCGACAGGGGCGTGAAACTCTCCGGCGGACAGAGGCAGAGAATCAGCATCGCCCGCGCCATCCTCAAGAACCCTCCGATCCTGATCCTCGACGAGGCCACGGCCTCTCTGGACACCGAGTCCGAGAAGATCGTGCAGGAGGCTCTCGACCGCCTGATGTCCACAAGAACCACCATCGCGATCGCCCACAGGCTTTCGACCATCAGGAACGCCGACGAGATCATCGTGATGGACGAGGGCCGGATCGTGGAGCGCGGCAGGCACGAGGAGCTGCTTGCCCAGGAAGGCTACTACAAGAAACTCAACGACATGCAGGCGCTTTAGCCTTCATGGATATATTCACGGAAGAAGATGAAAAACGTCGCCAGACAAATCAGGGTCCCGTTCATCGAGGGACTTGAAAGAATGAATATGCAGGAGCTGGATCTTGCGATGGAGAAAGGTGCCTCGAAGTTCGCGGTCTGCGAGCGTAACTGGCCGAAGGACGCGCCCTACGCCCCTGACTGCAACGGGTCGATAGCCCGCACCGAGGGTCACCTCGCTGTCATGTTCCACGTCAGGGGGCTTGACCTGCGCGCCACCGCCATTGAGGACAACGGAAACAGCTGGGAGGACAGCTGCTGCGAGTTTTTCGTGACGGATCCGTACGACGGCACCTACTACAACTTCGAGCTCACCTGCATCGGTTCCCTGATGGCCTCCAAGAGGACAAGCAGGATCGACAAGACCCTGATCGCACCGGAACTGCTCCGGAGCGTCATCAGACACAGTTCCCTGGAAAGAAAGGCGGTCACTGTCTCCGACAGGATCTTCAGCTGGACGGTGGCCATGCTGATTCCTTTCGAACTGATTGGAATAGACAGGGACAACCTCCCGGTCAGCCTCAGGGGCAACTTCTACAAATGCGGGGATCTCACCGCCCATCCGCACTTCCTGAGCTGGAACCCGATCAAGACCACGAAACCGGATTTCCACAGACCGGAGTACTTCGGGGAGATTATTCTAAAATAGGATTCTTATGATGAGGAAAAGGAATATTCTGACATTGGCGCTGCTGGTCGTCTACCTCGGAATGGTCGGCTGGTGCTGTTTCGGGCATTTCAGCGACTTGCCTGACATCGGCCAGGACAACCTGTTCGGGATTCCTATGGACAAGGTGGTGCATTTCCTGATGTTCTTTCCCTTCCCTATCCTCTGCTACCTCGCGTTCTCCGGGATGACAGGCAGGCCGCGACACACCGTCCTGGCCGTCGGCCTGGTCTTTCTGGCCGGTTGCCTGATCGCCGCCGGGACGGAGATCGGGCAGTCATTCACGAGCTACAGAAGCGGAGACGCGCTGGATTTCGTGGCGGACACGCTTGCACTGGCCATTTCATCCATCATCGTGATGATCATTGATTTGCGGATAATAAAAACACACAATAAACCGAAATGCTCAAAAGAATCATAACCGCCGCTGCCGTCGCCTGCCTGCTGACGACAAGTCTGGACGCGCAGACTGTCAAGGAGTTCAAGGACGCGGTGGACTCTCTCCAGACCCTGATGGTGGAAAGGACAAGGGTTTCCGCCCAGGTGAAGGCCAACAAGGTAGTCAGAAGAGGCTACGATCTGGATTTCTACTTCACCCCCTCGATGGGTGACTTTCCATGGAGAACAGAGGATGTCGAGTGGCTGAGACGGACGCTCAAGAGTATTCTGCCCGAATCCTGCGCGAAGTACGGCGTAGGGAAACTTCTCATCGGAAAGAGATCGCTTGAGTCCTACGTCATGCCATCCCTTGGCAACAACGGGAAACCGATCAGCGACAGGTTCAGGACCACGGACTTGCGCAACGTCCATCCGTTCGTCACAAGGACTGACGGGCAGGCGTTCGCCAAGGGGCTTACCGGACGGAACATAGCGCTATGGCAGAGCCACGGGCGGTACTTCGAGGAGAAGACGGACCGCTGGGAATGGCAGCGCGCCCCGATGCTCCACACCGTGGAGGACATGTACACGCAAAGCTACGTGCTTCCGTTCCTGATCCCGATGCTGGAGAACGCCGGAGCCTATGTGATGACACCGCGCGAAAGGGATCCGCAGACGATAGAAGTGGTCGCGGACAATGATCCTGCATTCGAGGAAGGTCGCGGGGAAGGCGTGAGGATTGAGGGAAGATATTCAGAGACAGGTACTTGGTCAGATGCCGGTGTGGGCTTCGCAGACGCGCGGGCAACATATTCAGGTCTTGACAATCCGTTCCGGATGGGTACGGCGCGCCAGGCGGACTGCCGCGTCCGACAGAGGGGAAAGGCCGCCCGGGCATGCTGGACACCGGACTTCCCCGAAAGAGGAGAGTATGCGGTCTATGTGTCCTACAAGACGCTTCCGCACAGCACACCGTGCGCCCGCTACACGGTCAGGCACCTTGGCGGCGAGAGCGAGTTCATCGTCAACCAGAGGATGGGAGGAGGAACCTGGATCTACCTCGGCACGTTCGAGTTCGACAAAGGCACGGACGGCTGCGTCATCCTCGACAACAGCGTTCCTAAGGGCTACGATGTGCCGGGCAACGCCGTCATAACAGCGGACGCGGTTCGCTTCGGCGGCGGCATGGGCAAGATCGCCAGAGGACTTAAGGATCAGCCTGTCAATGAATATGCCACCTCAGGCATGCCGTCCTTCACGGAGGGAGCCTTCTACTGGATGCAGTGGGCCGGCGCGGATTCCACCATACTCAACAGATACGCCGATGACTACACCTCCGACTACGGAGACCGAGGCGCGTGGGTTGGCTGGATGACCGGAGGCTCAAGGACGAACCCGAAAGCTGAGGGACTGAACATTCCGATAGACCTGGCGTTCGCCTTCCATACAGACGCCGGGACCACGCCGGACGACTCCATAGTCGGCACCCTGTCGATCTACACCCTGCTTAACGACGGAAGCGACAAGTTCGCCAACGGAGAGTCAAGGCTTCAGCAGAGGATGCTCGCCGACTTCGTGCAGACAGGGATCGTGGACGATGTTCGCAAGACCTTCAACGCGGACTGGAGCAGAAGAGGGCTTTGGGACCGTTCCTACAGCGAATCCCGCACGCCGACAGTCCCTGCGATGCTTCTGGAGCTTCTTTCCCACCAGAACTTCGCCGACATGAAGTTCGGACTCGATCCTACGTTCCGTTTCACGGTCAGCAGAGCCATCTACAAAGGCATGTTGAAGTACCTCAGCGCCCGCTACGGCTGCGCCTACGCCGTACAGCCTCTGCCTGTCAACTCATTCGCCACAGCTTTCACGGACACTCCCGAAACATGTTCCAACGCCACCGTAAGGCTCAGCTGGAAGGCCACGGCTGACACCCTGGAGGCGACCGCCGCACCGAAGGGCTACATCCTCCAGACAAGGATCGACGACGGCGTGTTCGACCAGGGCAGGATCCTGGAGGAATTCAAAACCACAGGAGACGTGATCTCCACAACACTCTCCATAGCCCCCGGTCACATCTACAGCTACAGGATTGTGGCCTACAACGACGGAGGCAAGAGTTTCCCGTCCGAGACGCTCAGCGTGGGGGTTCCCGGACACGGCAGCGGCAAGAGCGTCCTCGTGGTCAACAACTTCACAAGAGTCTCCGCCCCTGCGTGGTTCGACACTCCTGAATATGCCGGATTCAACGCCGACCTCGACGCAGGTGTGCCTTACGTCAGAGAGATCAATTTCATCGGCCCGCAGTACCAGTTCCGCCGCTCGCTGCCTTGGCTGGACGATGACAATCCGGGATTCGGCGCATGCTGGACCGACGAGGCCGGCAAGGTCTTCGCCGGTAACACCTTCGACTACTGCGGAATCCACGGAAAGGCGCTTATGGACGCCGGCTACGCGTTCCACTCGGCAAGCGTGTCGGCTTTCTCGGCAGACGACACTATAGCGGACTCCGACCTCGCGCTGGACATCATCTGCGGCAAGCAGATCACCACGGTCGTGGGGACGGGCAAGGTGGCCGACAGATTCTCGGTCTTCCCGCTCGGACTTCAGAAAGCCGTCACGCGCTTCACCGCCAACGGTGGCAATGTGCTGGTCTCCGGTGCGAACATCGGCACGGATGTCTGGGACGGGATCTACCCGATCAGAATAGACAGCGCCTACAGGGCCACGACCAAAGCCTTCGTGGAGAAGACGCTGGGGTACAAGTGGATGACGAACTTCGCCAGCCGCCACGCCACGGTGGCCGCCAAGAGCAACGGACTCCTTAAGTTGAATGCTGATCAAATCTCCTTCCACAAGGATCGCAACCCACTGATCTACAATGTGGAGACCCCTGATGGCATCGTCCCGGCCAGCGACCGCGCGCAATCATTCATGCGCTACACGGACACAAACATCTCCGCCGGCACCTGCTACGAGGGCAACGGCTACAGAACCGTCTGCATCGGCTTCCCGATAGAGGTCATCAAAGACCGCGGACAGATGGGAACACTAATTAACGACATAATGAAATTTCTTGACAAATAACCAGTTATGACTCCAAGAGAATCCGAAATCATTGAACTTCTTCACAAGGAAGTCAAGCCGGCATTAGGATGCACGGAACCGATCGCGGTCGCTCTGGCAGCCGCGAGAACCATGGAAACGCTCAAAAGCAAGGCCAGGACGGTCGCTGACCATGAGATCTATGTCGAGGTCAGCGGCAACATCCTCAAGAACGGAATGGGGGTGGGAATCCCGGGGACAGGCATGGTGGGCCTCCACATCGCCGCCGCCCTTGGCGCGGTCTGCGGGAATAGCTCCTACGGCCTGGAAGTGCTGAAAGACCTGACAGAGGAGGATGTCAACTCCGCCAAAGCCCTTGTCAAGGACGGCAAGGTGAAGATCAAGGTCGCCGACAGTCCCAAAATCCTCTATGTCAAGGTGACGGTGACTACTCCGGAACACAACGCCTGGACGGTGATCGAGGATGACCACGACAGGATTGTCGAGACAGGAATTGACGGCTCCGCCTCGGACTTCAGGAAGGGAGGGAGCGGCAAGTCCTCTTCGGTCAAAGGGGCATTGGACTACAACCTGACGGTTAAGGAAATATACTCATTCGCCCTCGGCGCCGCCTTCGAGGACATCCGTTTCATCCTGGAAGACAGGGACTTGAACCTCGCGCTCGCGAAGGAAGGCCTGAAAGGCAAGTACGGTCTTGAGGTCGGCAAGTCCATCAGGGAGAACCAGCAGGAGGTCTTCGGCGATGATTTTCTGAGCTTCGCGATGGGATTGACAGCCGCCGCGTCCGACGCCAGAATGGCAGGGTGCAAACTCCCGGCGATGAGCAATTCAGGCAGCGGCAACCAGGGCATCACGGTCAGCATGCCGGTGATAGCATACGCCCTGAAGTACGACGTTGATGATGAGAAACTGGCCAGGGCATTGATCCTGAGCAACCTTGTGGCCATCCACATCAAAGGCTATCTCGGCAAGCTTTCGGCCCTGTGCGGATGCGTGATCGCGTCCACCGGCTCCTCCTGCGGCATTGTCTACCTGCGTGGAGGCAGCTACGAGCAAGTCTGCTCGGCGATCAAGAACATGATCGGCAACATCACCGGTATGGTGTGTGACGGAGCCAAGGTCGGATGTGCCATGAAAGTCGCCTCCGGCGTGGCCTGTGCCGTCCAGTCCTGCGTCCTCGCCCTCAGAGGAATCTGCATCAAGGAGACCGACGGCATCATCGACAAGGACATCGAGAAGACTATCCGGAATCTCGGCAGGATCGGCTCCGCCGGAATGCAGTCAACCGATCACCTCATCCAGCAGATAATGCTCTGCAAAGACTAGTTTAAGAATAAATCAAGCAGCGGGGCTACGTATTACCGAATCCCGCCGCCCCGAAATCTTGCATACATATTCGGAAAAAATTCTTACGCTACTACCTGGTGAACGCCGGCGCGGAGTTTTTACGAAACACGTTCAGCCGAAGAGGCCTCTGGCGCCGGTGGATTGATGAATATGCTGAAAAAGTCGAAGGGAACTGTGATAGTTTTTCATCATATTCATCAATTGGCGGCCTTCTATGCCCTCTTCGGCTGAACGTGTTTCGTAAAAGTCGGGAATGGAGTCACCCTGCAAAACGTGCTCTTATGAAGTCACCTTGCAAACCGTGTTCAGTCGGAGTCGCCCTGTAAACCATGTTCTTATGGAGTAACTCTGCAAAACGTGCTTTTTAGGCATCCTGAAGCTAATCGAAAAATTGTGTCATTAAGTGACATGTTTTTCGATTAGCCGTATGTTTTCCGCTGTTACTTCCGCGTTAGTTGACCACTATCCGGATTGACGAGAATAGAGACAAAAAAACGGAACTGCTTCTTCCGCGCTAGTTGACCACAATCTCGTCGATGAAGATGAAGGCGTGGTTGCGGTTCTTGGTCACGTCGTCGCGGACGGCTTTGTACTTGATGTAGCGGGCCTTGGCGTTGACTGCTGTGCCGAGGGTGTTCAGAAGGGCGCAGGAGTCGGTGTCCGGGACCTGCAGCAGGCAGACTACGGGATCGGTGAAGGTGACACCGTCTTCGGAGAAGCGGACCTCCGTCCTGACCGGGAAACCTACCTCGGCGGAGGTGTGGGAGAGGAAGGTCGCGCCTACGTAGTGGATGTCCTTGACAGAGCCGAGGTCGATGGTGACATCGACATCACAAAGGAAGCCTTGCCAACGGTTGTCCTTGTAGAACCAGCCTCCGCGAAGGCCGTCCACAAGGGCGTTGTCACCTCCGGCGGGATAGCCGGCGGAATATTTCCGGCCATTGTAGGTGATCCTCGCTCCGGCGGCAAGATGCTCAAGCGGAACCAGGGACTCCGGCCTCGGGCCGATCTCGTTCCTCAAATCAAAAGCGTTGTAGCCTTTTGAGCGAAGGCACTCAGCGAGCCTGACGGCATTCTCCCGGAAACGAGGATAATCCTTGCTTCCGGCCGGACTCCAGCCGATCTCGGCGATGGCGAAGGCGCGAGGGTAGAGGAGGTACTCCATGTACTCCCCTGTCGGGACGAACTCGGACCAGAGGTTGGCCTGAAGGCCGAGGATGTGGGCGACATATTCATTGTCGATGCCGTCGGTCGGGTTGAAGGAATAGACCTGCTCAAGCGGACGGTAGCCGCTGAAGGACTTCGGCTGGGAGAACGGCGCGTCCTGACTGGAGTCGAAGTAGCAGTAGTCCCCCGGCGACATCACGACATCGTGTCCCATACCGGCGGCGGTGATTCCGCCCTGCGTGCCTCTCCAGGACATCACGGCGGCACCTTCGGCGAGTCCTCCGTCCAGAATCTCGTCCCAGCCGATGGCGTGGCGGCCTCTGGACTCAAGGAACCTTGTCACCCTGTTGACCAGATAGCTTTGCAGCTCGTCCACATCCTTAAGGCCCTCGGCCTCCATCCTGCGGCGGCAGTCAGGACACTCCTTCCAATTGCGCTTCGAGGCCTCGTCGCCGCCAATGTGGACATATTCATAAGGGAACATCCCGATCACCTCGTCAAGGATAGCCTCGAACATCCCGAAAGTCCCGTCCTTTCCGGGGCAGAGGTCGCCGGAGATGCGGTGTTCCGTGCCGTCCGGGTTGAGGCAGGAGAGCTCAGGATAGGCCGCCAGCACCTCGCCGGAATGGCCCGGAAGCTCGATCTCCGGGATGATGTCGATGTGGCGGGCGGCGGCATATTCAACAATCTCCCTGACATCAGCCTTCGTCAGGTAGCCTCCCGATGCGAACGGAGCGCCTTCCAGGGAATATTCCTTCCCTCCGGCAACCCATTCCTCGTAAGTCTTCCCTACCCGCCATGCCGCCTTCCGGGTCAGCTCGGGATAGGCGTCGATCTGGATCCGCCACCCCGCGTCGTCGGTCAGGTGCAGGTGGAGCGTGCTCATCTTCACCGCAGCCATCGCATCCAACTGCTTAAGGATGAAGTCCTTGTCACGAAAATTGCGGGAAATGTCCAGCATCAGGCCTCTGTGGCGGAATCTCGGGTAGTCAAGAATCTCGCAATGACTCAGGGTGGAATCCCTGTCAAGCATCATCCCGAGGCTCGTCCTGGCGCGGTAGACACCGGTTTCCGTGAGGGCGAAGATGTCGATCCCCTTTTTCCCGACGGTGAGCCTGTAGGCCTCGTCCCGCGCGAATTCCGGAATATTCAATCCCTTGATTTCCTTGGAGAAGCGCCTGTCAGCCAGATGGACCCGAATGTCGCTCCCATCCTTTTTCAAGGAATATCCCTCACCGGAGGTCACGTATTTTACCGGGGCCGGTATGATGTCCCCGGGGCCGGAAATGGCTGACGCCGACGGCATGAGGGCCATCAGCGTCACCACGATCAGTAAAGTCTTTTTCATAAAGGCTATCTTTTGTCTATCAAAACACTCTTGATTCTTTTGAATATGTCCGTGTTCTCCATCACTCCGCTGAATCTCCAGGCGGACGCTCCATAGGAATAAAGCACCACCGGAGCCGCCGTGTGGCCTGTTGTCGAGTACTTCACGCCGAGACCGCTCTCCCCTTTAGTGAAATCCTTGCTGCCCGGAACCAGAGAGACACCGCCGGTCTCATGGTCGGCTGTCACGATCACTAGCGTTCCCTCGTGCGCGTCGGCATAGTCGAAGGCGCTGTTGACCAGTTTGTCAAACGCCTCCATTCTCCAGATCACATCCTCGGTGTTGTTGGCATGGGCGGCATGGTCGATCAGCGAGCCTTCGAACATCGCGAAGAAGCCATGCTTGTTGGCGCCGATGATCTCAAGCGTGTGCCCGGCCAGATCCGTCAGCAGGTCGGAATCCGTCTGCGTGGCCTCGATCTCCGGACCGTCATCAAACAGTCCCAGAATCGGAGTGGCCCGGGTGGTGTAGAACTCCTCAGGGGACCCGACATAGGTGAAGCCCGCGTCCTTGGCCTTCTCCACAAGGTTGACATCGGTGTATTTCGGCGCGGTGAAATACTTCCGTCCTCCTCCCACGATCACGTCAGGCCTGAACGCGATCAGATCCTCGGCGATGTTCTTTCTCTCTCCCCGTCGGGCCACATGGGCATAGAACGCCCCCGGAGTGGCGTCCAGAACGTACGATGTGACGACTATCCCCACAGACTTGCCTTTTTCCTTCGCAAGCCGGGCGATGCTGGCCGGCTTGGTGCTGTCCGGAAGCATACCGAGCATGCTGTTGTTGGTCTTGTGGCCGGTCGCCATAGCCGTGGCCGCGGCGGCGGAATCAGTGGTCTTGCTGTTGGCAGAGTAAGTCTTGACGATCGCCGCGAACTGCGAGCGGTCAAAGCAGGTCGGCCCGAAATCGTTGTTCGCCATCCAGGCGGCAGCGGCTCCAAGTCCCATTCCGTCACCAATTATCAGGATAACGTTCTTTACCTTTTCATCCTTCGGAGCCTTTACCCCGGCCCTGGCCGGAGCGGCGATCAGCACCGCCAGCAAAACAAATGA